>Ga0316610_1000187_pt1 | contig 16912 bp, 13 predicted proteins | sample MIS2017111B_MG_FD_207677 | JGI IMG/M metagenome (GOLD analysis project Ga0316610, IMG submission 207677) | Microbial mat bacterial communities from Middle Island sinkhole, Lake Huron, Michigan, United States - MIS.2017.111B | ecosystem: Environmental > Aquatic > Freshwater > Lake > Sediment... | reverse complement strand
TGCCAGTATTCTAACTTTTATTCAGACCTGTAGAAAACAAGGTCAAAATATATATCAACAACTACAGAAAATCTTTAACTTAGAGACCCCAGATCTAGTATGGGAGTAGGTTGGGCTGGGTAGGTACTTAAAATCTCTGTTGGGCTGTTTCCATAGTCAAAACCTTCTGGCCTAACTCCACCTCTTTCACCCATTAAAACATAATCAGAATTTTGTCGTTTTAGCTCATAAGCTTCTTCTAAAGTCAAAACTGGGATAATGTATTTTGCTCCATTTTGAAACACAAAACACTCAGTACTAAATGCTCGAAAAACATCTATTATGACTGTCAGACCAGTTGCTTCAATTGCCAGATTAACATCTCTTATTATATTTACAGCTAGGGCATGAGCTGTGCCAATCACATATCTCTCAATCCCGTTTACAATTATATCTGGTTTATTTGGAGTACTATCAAAGGTCATATAGTTTTACTGTAAAAGCTTAACAATCAATTTTACCAAAATTTCTTTTTCTTCAGGTTTACTTTGAGCCACCAATAGAGCTAAAGCCACCAGAGTATTATCGTTAATTTTACTTTCACCATTATCTCGAATTAAGAAATTATTTTTAGCTAAAAAGTACACAAACAAAATCGATCCGACCCGTTTATTGCCATCTACAAAAGAATGATTTTTGATCACCAAATACAACAGATTAGCTGCTTTTTCTTCTAGGCTGGGATATAAATCATTTCCTCCAAAGGTCTGATATACAGCACTTATGGTTCCATCAAATTTACCCTCATACTCTCTACCAAATAAATCTGTAGCTTCTTTTTTCTGTATTAGTTCTTCTTTAGTTTTTTGAATTAAATCTCTGAACTCTTGGATTTCCACTTTTACCCCAGCTACACCTTGAGCAATATTTAAGCGGTTTTCATCAAATTGATTTAAAACTATGAGCGAGTTTGTGTATTGATTTAGTATTGTTAGAAATTGGTCTGAAGCATCTAGTGTTTTACCACTTTTGACTAAAAAATCGAGTGTTTTTCGAATTTCATCAATTTGATCTGTTTTTGTTTTGAGGAGTTTCTGGTTTATAGTAAATCCCTGAAGTAGATACGATTTTAAAACTGAAGATGACCACTGCCTAAATCTAGTGGCTTGCTTTGAGCTGACTTTATAACCCACAGATAGTATCATATCAAGGTTATAATACTTAGTCTGATAAGTTTTACCATCCTTGGCAGTTCGTGCAAAAATTGCACAAGCTCGATTTTCATCTAATTCTTCATCTTTTAAGATATTTAAAATATGTTTAGCAATTACAGACCTATCTTTAGTAAAGAGACCTGCTATTTGATCTTGAGTCATCCATACAGTCTCTTGATTTTGATCTATGCTGATTTCAAGCCCATCATTTCCATTTTCAAAGATTACAATTGGAAGATTATTTGTCTCAGACATAGGCACTACATATCATAAATTGCTATGTTTTTATGTTTAATTTTTTTAAAGTTTTTGTCAAATTATTGCTATACTTTTACATTTGTATAGCTTTTGTTTAATTTAATTTTTAAAATACTCTAAAGTGATTTCCTTGATTTTATCTTGATCTTCAAGCAATTCTTCAGGAATATGCAAGCTATTTTTTGATCCTGGATAAGCTCGGATTTTATCATCACCGACAAGCTCAACCAAAAGTGGTTTTGTTTTATAGAAAAGCATGTTGTCACAAATCAAAGCGAAGTAAATATCTTCTGTGTAGAGTCCGAAACCTCCAAACATACTTTTTGCTCTAAGATTTGGTAAAAAACTTAGTTGGTCCATAACATAATCAACGAATGGGTTATTTTTAGGCATATTTTAGGCAAATTATTTCTCTAAGATTACTTTAATCCCAAGAAAAACCAGCACAGCTCCAGTCACTTTTTCGACATAGCCAAAGACTTTTTGCAAAGCATTTCTGACCGGTTTGATATTTAAATAAGTTTAAATGCCAATCTTAAAATAATCCAAATAAAAAGTCAAACCATGAAAAATAAACCCAATCGATACGCCTTTTGCAACAGACAAAAGTAAGTTTCTTCCAATATATTGCTCGAAAATTAAGCATACAACCAAGCTAAACAAGCCTATCAGCCAATGATGTAGATGAAATGACTGATTAAATAGTGTTATAAAAATTGAATTTCCAGATTTATCACCTTCAAATCTTCCTGCAAAAACAAACAGCAGAATATTTACCAGTACAAAGCCACACAAGGCTATAATATAATTTGTTTGGTTTGGGGACATAGACTAGCCAGCACTACTTGCCGATCCTCTAAATTGGATTGAAAAAACTGTATCAGCTATGTATATACCAGATTTAACAACTCGATCATTTGAATTACCAATTGATATTGTGACATCACTATATCTAAAGAAATTTGGGTTGAATGGAAGGTTGAATTTATGACTGTTATTTAAGTTTAGATTTGAGTCGTGTGTTCCTAATGGGGTGTATTTACAATTTAAAACCTGCCTTGTATCATTAGGATTAATCATATTTTTAGCTTTAAGGATGCATTTATTTGAGTCCGAATCCTGCTTTACGACCGACAACTGAGTCTTTATTCCAAGGCTTGGATTTAGAGTAATTGGGGTTGGGTCAGTCAAATCAAAATCACAGTCTAAAATCGTCTTTTGAGAGTAGTTGAAATAGGTCTGTTTGGTACAATTATCATTTGATACAATAACCTCAGAAATATTTTTAAATCTATCCCTGATAGCCTGATTACAGTCATTTTTGGTGTCAAAGCCTTTATATATAGTTAATTCTACATATTTTTTATCTCTCAATGTGTAACAAACTCCATCAAAATACTTATACAGATCATTTGTCTCATCTGTTGAGCCTTTTAGTCCAGCTTGATAGGCTTTACAATCTTGCATAGTCGCAAATTCTTTGTAATTTTTTATCACCCCATAAGCCCTATCTTTAGGTGCAAAACAGGAATCAATAACACCACCAATATACCGAACTTTAGTTGAAGCGGCATCAACTGGCATAACAAAAGCTAAAATTAGAAAAACCGAAACTAGAAAACTAAAAATTTTATCCATAAATAATATCTTACTGTTTTAAAATTGTTATTCAAGAGTAAACACAGCGTGTTAAAAATGTCAATTTATGACTTTAAACTCTAACACCTTCAGCATTTAAAATCGCAGACGACTCACAACCCCGAGCAAAGACTTCAAGCGAGGTTAAGTTTATTTGTTTTGATTTAATTTGTTGTAATATATCTGCTAAAGCGCCAGTGTAATTTGGAACTTTAGCTGTAATTTGCACTTTACCACCATCACTATCCACTAGACGAATATCATACGGACCGACAAAATGAGAGTTTATACCAAGGTTTGCATTTTTTGAATTAAAATGAGGATAAGCGGTATATAGATTAGCTTTCTGCTCCATACCATTTATAGACATTTCTAGCCTATTTTTGTTTTCACAAGAGATTGTTCCAGAAAAATATGGTTGCACTTTGCCATTTTTAGTATCTACTTTGATATAGTTTAAATCCACACCAAATTCTTTTAGCTTTGATAAAAACTCTCCTAAAGAGCCTAAATCATCACTAATTGGGAGACTGGCAATAAAATCAATTTTATCAGATTCTGAGTGAATTTTTGTAAAAGCGTGAAGAAACTTCTGCAAATTCCAATCGACGTTGTTTTTGTTTCCGATTGCCAAAAACGTAGTGAAATTATCATCTGGGAAGTCTTGCCATGATGTCTTGGTGTGTTCAAATTTGTTTGCATTGGCTGTTTCCATATTCCCTATAGCCACCACATTTTTTCCAATAAACTCTTCACTATTTAATGCATCCACAGCTGAGGTTGTGCTATTAAAAGTATTTATAACTTTGAGCTCTCTATCTGGATTTGCCTTGTTTATCAATTCGATCTGTTTTTTGCATTGTCCTTCAGGCGCTGAATGGGTTAAAACCACATCAATGTCTTTATAATTTTCTTCGAGGAGTAAATCTACTTTATCAGGATGCGCGATCAATCTATTATCAATTTTTAGATCTAGGGCACCGTAAAATTCTAAATTACCAATCTCAGAAATCATCGTTTCAAAAACTTTATAAGGAACTAAGCCAGTGGAAGAGTTTGAAATTGGTTGTAAAGCTATTGTATTTGGATCATCCAATTTTCTTATTACCTCTTCATGATTTCTACAAGATTCTATACTTATCACCAAAGCTACCCCAACCTTCAATGCATATTTCCTCATCAATCCTTGCAAAATTTCTGCCTGTTGAAAACTATAGGTATTTTTAGTTTTTGTGGGATCTAGAACTGCTATTTTAAGTGTGATCTGGTTTAATTCTTCCATAAAAAATACATTAAAAAACTCCCCATTTTAGGGAGATTTGGTTAAAAATTATTGTGTGATTTTAAATGCCAAATAGCTCCCCTACTTTGTGGAAGTAAAAAAGAAAGCAAAAAATGGACTTAAAATTTTCGACATGTTTTAGGTTTATATGAGTTTTTGGGTTTTGTCAAACTATCAATATTAATCTACAGTTCAATCAAAATCAGTGTCACATTCTCTTCTTTCTTAGTTGTGCTTGGGTCGGTGAGATATAGAGTGTAAAGCTCTTTTATTTTAGGATAATCTTTCATCACCTTTTGGTAAGCGTTTTTGATTTGGCTGTAATCTCCAACTATTCGATAAGCCACGAAGTCTTGATCGATCTCTTTATCACCATCTGCAGCAGCCAGCCCAATCCAGCCACCAAAGCCAAACATGACTGATTTTTCAATCATTCCGACTTTAAAATCAATTTCACGATTTTCCTTTTTAAAAATATTTTTTAACTCATCGTATTTGCTCATCGGAACTGGCATATACATAAAGTAAAACGGTTTTATAGTTTTAAATTTTGCATTTATAGTATATGGCTCATAGCCTTGCTTGACGATTAGGTTGGTCATATGGATATGTTGTTTTAATTGCGTGAAATATTAAATAAAAAATCCATCTTGGCAAATTATCTCTTTCCAGTCATCAAAAGTCGTTTCTTAAATCCTCCATTCTTGAGTTTTTTTTGAGCTTGAATTTCTAAGATCTTGTTTTTATCAAAGTTTTTCAAAGCTAAAATAGTATCAATAACCTCATATAAATCAGCCAATTCTTTCTTCAGTTCTTCTTCGTTATGTTTTGACTCATGGCATTCTTTGACTTCTTCAGTTATTTTTTGAAATAAATACTCCAGAAAATCTTCATCATTCAAAGTATGACAAATAATGGTTTTGCCTTCACTTTCCATGGTGATTTCGGGAATATTGTCTCGGATTAATTTGGGGAGTTCGGATGGATCTAGGGTTCTGTAGGTCATACCATATCAACAAAAACGATTGAATATACTACTTCTTAAAACTCACAAATTCCATTTTGAGTCCGCTTGGATCTTCAAAGTAAACTGCGTAATAGTTTTTACTATATTCGGGGTAAAATTTTGGCTCATCTAAAATTACTGCGCCGATTTTTTCTAATATATTGTATATGTCATCGATAGCTTGGTTGTTTTCAAGTTCGAGCGCAAAATGATGTAGTCCTACTCGATGTCTGTTGAATTTCTCAGTTTGAAACTGTGCAGCAGCTTGGGAGATTCCGATGCTGAAGCCGGCTTTGTTTAGTGAGAAATAGAAAAAGTCTTTTTCGTCGGTTTTGATTTCACCATCTAAATAGTCAATGAAAAGCTCTTTGTAAAATTTCTTACATCTTCTAATGTCTGAAACTGTGAGAATTAAGTGAGGTAGACCGACAACTTTTTGCATATCCAATTTTTTTGAAACTTATACTTAATGTATAATTAAAGTTTGCATTTATGACGGTTTTTGTCAATATTCTAGCTTAGTCTCACTTCCCTCTCAAACCCAATCTGATCGGCTAAAATGTCATCGTGAGTGATCAAAAGCAAGCTATAACGGTATTTATCAAGCATTTCAACCAGAGCTTTTTGAGTAAAAACATCCAAAAAATTTCCTGGCTCATCCAAAATAATCAAGCGAATATCTGAAAGCATTTTTGACATGACACCCAACTGTAGTCGGATAAATTCCCCTAGTGAGAGATTTGAAATAAAGGTATTTAGGCTAAATTTAGATAGTTCTAGGCTTTTTAAGAAATGGTTAAATTGATATGGGTCGATATCGGTACGATCCATGAGATAATTTTCTAAGGTCTGACCATCTGGATAATCTGTGACCTGAATCAGCATAAATACAGCCTTTCGATCGATTTTATCGCCAATATCCCAAGCGCCGCTCACATATTGATCAAAACCAACTTGACTACCATTTTGAAGCTGATAAAAAAGACTTTTGACTAGAGTACTTTTGCCAATGCCATTTTTGCCTGAGATTCGGACTCGCTGGCCTTGATACAGTTCAAAATCTTTGATAGTTTGAGTTTTATTTTGCCCGACTAAAAATACCAGAGGATCTTTTAAATTAGATCTGCAGAGTAAATTGGCTTTGATTTTTCCCTTTTGATCTTGGACTTTAAATTTCACTGATTTTGATAAGTCAGCATTGCCTAAAATTGGATCGTTTTCTAGATTTTCGAGACTTCTGGCTGTGGCTCGCTTCATGGCACCGATTTTTGCGGATTCACTGTATTGTCTGGCTAGTTTTTGGAGATCGTCACTTTTGGCTTCGAGATTCTTTTTTTCCCTGATCAAAGCGTTGTATTGGCTAGTTTGCTGCGATTGCAACTCGTCCAAATAGGCTCGGAATTCTTTATACGAACCTTTAAAATGGATTGGAAATCGGTCTTTATTGTCTGGAATAAAAATGTATTGGTTTACGGCCGCTTGCAAGAATGATTGGTTGTGATCAATAAGTAAAATCGGCGTTTTGACTCGCTCAAAAATATTTCCCAAGGCCTGAATGGCTTCTTTATCTAAGTGATTGGTCAGCTCGTCTGCAAGGATCAAATCAGGGCTAGAAGCAAGTAAGATCGACAGCAAAACTTTTTTTTGTGTCCCTGGCGACAGTAAACCAAACCGCGACGGAAGCTGGCTTGGAATAAGCCTAAAAGCCGCCAAATACACAGATAAATCAGATCTAAAATCGGTAATTGGCTCTGCCACGATTTCCATGATCCAATCAGCAAAATTTTCTGGATAAAAGTCTAGATTTTTACCATGGTTTTGCTCTTGATCTTTGATAAAAATCTCCAAAAGTAAATCGTAGTAATTTTCAGTAATTTTTTGAGAATTGAAGTCAAGTTTTGGTAAATGCTGGGTGAAATAGGCTTTTCTATGAGCCAAGCTCACACTTGAGTCATTTTCAAAAGAACGCTTCCAGATCTGATTTAAAATAGTAGTTTTGCCGACGCCATTGCTGCCGATTAGAGCTATTTTATCACCCGAGTTTAGTTTTAAATTTAAATTTTGGATTGTGAGCGAACTATTTGGATAACTAAAAGTAAAATTATTTATCGAGCTTTGAATTTGAGACATATATGTTTGTACTCATTCTTATACTCGCAGAGTTACTCAATAGCTTAAGAATGCGGTGAGTTTAAACTTTGCAAATAAAACCCAAGAGTGTATTTTTGTATAGATTTTACCTCGTTTAAATTTGGTGATCCGTCCCATAAATAAGCCAAAAATTCAAATAGCCTGAAAGTCTCTGCATTTGGAAATTTTGCTTTTATAATTTCTGCAAATTCTAAGCTTTTCCACAAGTACATTTTAGTTTTTTCTTTATCGTCAGCTTTTAAAACTCGCTCAACTCGACTGAGTTCACTTGCTAAGTTGCCCATCATATTTGGAAAATCCAAGTCTTTAAAGTCAGGCATATTTAAAATAAAATCAGACTTAGAATTAACTTTTTAACTGACTCACGAATATCTGAACTCGCAATTTCGATACTTTTATTTCCAAATCTTGGTTTGATATTTATAAGTGATTCAAATTCGATATTTTGATCAGGATAGAGATTAAAACCCCATAAAAACTCGTTCTCAGTATCAATTTGACTGATTAGGAGTTGTTCACCATCGGCATGTAAATCACCGCCCAAGCTTAGACGATTATTTTTTAAATCAGCCACCCCTTTTATATAGTCCGAATGCCAACCGACCACATCTTTTATATCTGTAAATTTGACTACTTGATCTATAATTAATATTTCATTCATATGCTTCTATCATACCTTAAAATTGGGATTATTGTCAAAAGATCATATAATTGTTGATTCCCTCCAATCCCTAAATGTAAACCAGCCCAAAATCGAGGTAAAAACAAAGGTATTTAAAACCAAGCAAATGGCTGCTACCAAACCAGCTCCCAAGCCTGCATCCTTTATAAATAAGGCTAAAACTACCGCTAATACATTTCCGACCAGTGACGCAATGATCGACTGCCAGACTTTTTCTACAGCTGTAAAATATCGATTTAAAATCTCAGCAATTGATTGAAAAACTAAGGCAACTGCACAAAATGCCGCAAGTTCTATCACGAGTTTTATATTTGTTGGATCAGACAGAAAACTAGTTTTTTTTACCTGAGCTAAAAATTGAAACAAAATCAAAGCTAAAGGTGTCCCAAAAGCTGTTATGAATGCCCCAATCAGACTTAGAACAAAAGATATTTTTAGATATTTAAACAAATGATCCCAAAAGGCTTTATTTTGACCTTTTTTGACAAGTAGCTCAGCAAGATTTGGTAAAAAAACTGTCCCAACTGCCATAATAATTCCTAGGAAAATTCCTTGTATATCTAAGGCGTATTGGAATGCAGTGATCTGACCATTGGCACTAGTTGAAAGAGTCGAAACCATTGTTTCAGCGGCTCGGATATTTGAATAGACTAAAAGTCGTGGAAGATAGAGCCAAAGTGTCTGCCATAGGTATCCGTCCAACCCTTCAAACCAGCCTAAATAAAATCGAAATCCAAAACGATAGCTATCCCACAAAAAACCAACTAAAGCAAAGATTAAGCCTGAAACAGCACCGATACTTGCTCCTACAATGCCAAACAAACTATAACCAATTGTAAGTCCAAGTAAAGATCCAAAATTATTTAAAATTCCCTCAAGTGAATAAATAAAATATTCCTTTTTGACGTTTAAAAATACTCCGAGCAAGCTTTTAGCTCCAAAAACAATCGGACCAATCAAAGCAATCTGATTAAAAAGTATAAAATCGTGTAGTTTTCCTGTCTGAGCTAGAGATACAACTAGTTCAGGGTTGAAAAATTTTAGGACTGGCTCTGCAAAGATAATAAGTAGAGCACAAAGTAAGGTCATCGAACCTGAGAGGATTAGAATGCACCAGGAGAGGTAGATGGAGGATTTGGAGTTTTTGTCATTGCGAGCCTGCGTGGCAATCCCTTGGCTTTTAGCTGGAGTCGTGGAAAAAGTGTCATCCTGAACTTGTTTCAGGATCTCGTCGGCTTTACCTCCATCCAATGGCGATCCTTGATCGCCGCTACGGTTGGCTTTACCTCCATCCAATTGCGAATTGAAATTCGCCCCTACGATAGCTTCTTCGACAAATGACGACGCAGTGGTCGCCGCTACGATAGGATCTCCTTCCCCAACCTTTTCACTTTTCACTTTTAGTTTTTCACTATTCTCGAGCTTATTTATCTGAGGCAAAGTAGCTATGACTATACTACCAAGGATAAAAACAGTGATTATATTTGACTGTAAAATCAAACCACTATTGAAAATATCTGCCTCGGCAGTAGGAAGTCGACCTACCAAAGCAGTTCGAAATACTCCGAGACCTCGTGAAGCCAGCATCCAAAAGACCAGCATGAGGGTGGCTTTGAGAGATGCGGATGAGGAGAGGCGGGATTTAAGTTTTTGGAAAAGTTTATTAAATTGAAGCACAGACATACACTAGAAAGATATACTATCAAAATATGGCGTGTCAATTGTAAGGCCAAAGAATGTTTTACTGAATGGATACAATGTCAACACGCAATGCAATTCGAGTTATATATATAACTAAAACTTTATTTGCATTTTTATTTTTTTTGTGATATACTTTCAAAGTAAATTAATTTCTTCAAACACAAAATATTTATGTCACAACTTATAAACAAACAAATTGTTTTAGAAAACATCGCCTTAGCACAAGCTCTTGAGCAATTACCAAATGGTGAATCAGTCACTTGGTTAAAATCAAAATTAGATGAAAATGACTTCCAAGAAGCCTCACGCTATATTTTTGGAATTATTCTTACTACTCTTTTTGCTACTTGTAATGATGAGCTAAAAACAAAAATTAACGAATTGATTGAAAATGAAGAATACGAAGATTTACTCAGTCTATTTATTGGATTATGTGTATCTTCGGACCAAAACCCTGAAGCAGAACTATTTCAACTTCAAGCTGTACGCGCTTTAGATCTTGGAGTCAAAACAGTTGCTATTCAATATAAACTAGATTTAAACAGCTAATTTTTCAATCAAACCTACTATAACTAACTTATATAATATTTATGTCTAACACTGAATTACAATCAAAGCCAGTAAGTAAAATCACTGAAAATGGAAACTTACAAATACAGAATGATTTAGAAAATGAACTAAGACAAGGAATTAGAGAATCTAAATATGGCAGTGAAGAATTTGAAACTATCAAAGATGTGCCATTGGATTCAACTACAATTACAGGTTTAATGCGACCAGCAAACCTGCTTACTAGTAAACTAAATAGCATCATTGACTCTACTGATAATGAAGGTGGTGAAAAAAATTGGTTTGGTAAATTAGTTGACATGGGAAAAAGTAAAATTAAAGCATGGAAGACTGGTGAGATTACTGACAGATTTAGTTTAGAAAATGATTTAGGTCTAAATGGAAGGACTTTTGTAAAGAATAAAGCGGGCTTAAGTGCTGGCAAAGTTACTGAAACAATAATTGCTGCTTTAAATAAGAAACAGGCTCGTGCATTTGCAGCCCTGGAAGAAAAAGCTAAAGAAGTAAATCAACCTGTATCTCAAGCAGATATTGATGCAATCCGTACTGCAACAAGCGAGGCAATCGCCGAAGTAATCAACGAAACTACAAATATAGCAAAAGCAAAGCAAATCGCAACAAACAATGGCCAAGACGCTTCCAAAATCACAAATAAAAGAGGTGAAGAACTTATTAGAGGAAGTAGAATATTCTTGGCACAAATGGTAGCAAACATGGCTTTAACAGCTGCAACTGGAGGTGCTAATATTGGTGCTAATATAATAGGTAACACTGCCGCAATTAGAGCTGTAGGAAACTTTGGAATCAGTGCTCATAAACAAATAGCTGATCAAAAGATTGATTTAATTAATAACCCTGAAAACGAGGCACAAATGAATGAGACCTTATCAAACTTACTTAATGTATTAAGTGCAGATGAATTAAATCTTAACAGATCAGAACTTAATGAACTTCAAAATCAATTATTGCAATTATTTGCAAAAAATATACATTTAAAAAATCAATCATTAGATCTATTAGCAGAAGTTTTAGCAAGGGTAAATTATTTTAAGAGCCCTGAAGCTATCAATCCTCAACTACCTCAAACATCACTCGCAGCGCCAACAAAGACAGTTTCAGAATTGGTGAACAATTTAAATCCTAGCTATTTTAAAGGATTTGGTAGTTTAGTAAAAACTGGAAAGTTTTGGAAGTCTGTCGGTCTCAGAGTTGTAGGTTTAGGTTTAGCATTTGGAGGAGTTAAACTTGTCCTTGATCAGGTTGCGAATAGTCAAGTAGGTCAATTTGTAGCAGAAGGTGTAAACAAAGCAACTACAACAGTTGCAAAAGGTTTTGAGGCTGGTAATATATTCAGTGTACCTGCATCATTTGCTCAAGACGTAGTAGCTGTACCAGTTGCAGTGCCTATCCCAGCAGATGTTAATTTCCAAGGTGTAATCAAAGATATTGTCGGAAACTTTAAAAATACAGCAGTTAAATTAACCCCAGAACAAGCAAAAGCTCTATTAGCTAAAATAAATGATGCTGGTGGAGATACTACAAAGATTGGATTAAATGCATCAGAAGTCGCCGCACTTAGACCTAAACTTCAAGATGTCATAGATGGAAAATCAAATTTCTCAGTTAAGTTTATAGATGGCAATATTACTAGTGCCGCTTCTGAAAAGATTGCAGCAGTTCCTCCTATTAATTCATCTAAGCTTCCAACTCAAATTTTAAATGACTCTACTTTAAAAGCTAAATTTACAGATGGTAAAATCACAAAAGCAGATGCTGACTTGGCTATAAGTAAATTTACACAAGTTCAAAGAGACGCAGATCCAAACTTAAATCAATTTTTGAAAACAATGGAACAGATTTCAAATGGCAATGTTACTGCTAAGATTGATCCAACAAGTGGTTATATTTCCTATGCTCATGTAGCTGGTAAACCTATTATTAATCTGTATGGCGAAACGACTGATGGTGCGCCAGCTGTAGATAGAAGCATTGCACCCAAGCCAACTGTAGCTTCTGCTCCAGTAGCAGATCAAGCAGTAATGGCTGCTCCAAAAGGTGTCGAATTGAAAGGTTTCGAGAGAAATGACTTTTTTGCATCTAAGCAAGCAGGGGCTGGCTGGACTCAAGTACTAAAATCTATAGACCCAAATGCTAAACCTGAAAATGTAATGGAAGATTTCTTTGTAAAAAGAGCTAAAGGTGTGTTCACTGATGCCTCAGGCAAGATCAGCGTTATTGACAAAGATACTGTTTTAAGTAATCCAGAATTGAAATTTTATGGTATTGGGGCAGGTCAAGACCTTAAAGATGGTGGAGCTGAACTTTACGCACAAAAAAGTGTTAATACCCTTAATGAGTACGTAGTATCACACCCTAAAACAATTATCATAGAGTACCCAGTTGGTAAATTTACTCAATTAGACTTTACAAATTCAAATGCTAACCCTTCGACTGAAATTGGTAAATGGATACAGAAGGGCGGGTCAATTCATATCGCACCATCAGAACAAGTAGGCTTTGAAAAGGCATTAGCAGCATCAGATGAAAAAATATTGCCAGAAGTATTAAACTATGAGTGGAAGCCAACTACTTCATCTGCTGGTAAATGGACAGAGCATCTATATGACGATCCTAGCAAAGGTCCAGAGCTAGTCAATAAAGCTGTCGCGAACGGCTATGATAGAATGGGTGATGCAGATCCTACAAAAGGCGTATCTATAACAAATCCAGACGCTGCTATTTTACAAAATAGTGGAATTAGCACCGCTGATGTCTTGGCTGGTAAATCCCCTATTGCTCAAGTTCAAGCTCTCTACGGCATCACAGACCCTAGCGAGACAGCTAGAATTGCTGCTAGAATAGTTGAAGCTCAGCAAGCTGCTGGTGGGAAACTTAGCCCTGACCAAATCGGTAAGATAATTACAGATAACGGAGGTGTGTTACCAAAAGATGCAACACATCAAGGTTTGGTAAATGGTGTCATGACTAAAAATGGCATCACAGATATAACACAGGCTCCAAAAGTGGATATGGGTAAGATCTCAAGTCAAATAACTGATGGGCTTTTAAGCAAATCTAGCATCACTCCAGAACAAATCCAAGGTGCCCTACAAAAGATTGATGCAGATCCAAGAATACCTACAGATGCTAAAGAGGCTATAAAAAGATTAACAGTGGAATCTGCAAAGGCTATCAATGAAAACCCTGATGCTAGAGAACAAATCCAAGCTGAAGCAGAAGCAAAATTTAATGATATTATTAATGCAGCGAAAAATGCAAAAGATCCTTCAACAGTTCCAAATCCCCTCATTGGTGATGGTACAATTCCACCAGCTGGAAAATTTGATGCTGCAGTAGCACAAGCAAACGCAATAGATGGTATACAAGATAGAAATCCATGGGATGCCATTGCAAACAAATTTGGTCAAGAAAATTCTGATTTTAAAACTATTCTTGAGGCAGCTAAAGCTCAAGGAATCACTCCAGAAAACTTAGAAAAAGCCGAAGACTTGACTCATAAGCTTATTTCAAATTTAAAATCACTAGGACTTCCAAATGATATTACCACTCCAGAAAAACTACAAACCTATTTCCAAACCAATCCAGCAAAACTTGCATCTTATAACCAATTTATAAGTGAATATACTACTAACTTAAGAGGTATACAGCCAGATAAAGGTGCTGATTGGAGTGTTTATGCTTTGGTTGGACTTGCAGCCTATGGAGCTAGATTAGGAGTTAGAACTAAATTACACGAAGTTGATAGTAAAGGCGGACCAACAAGAGATTGGAGAAGTAAGCTTGCTTGGGCTATTGACGGCGCAGGTATGCTATTAGCTGGTGGCGTGGTTGGAATGTTTGGTGGAGTTCCACTTATTGGAGCAGCTGTGGGTGCAATAGCTCTTGCAACAGATAGATTTTTACCAAAATCTGCTGAAGGTAAAGCTGATACAATTGCTAGAGATAACTTCTATAATGAAATCGATAAGGTCGTAGATCAAAATGGCAATCTGAGACGATCTGGTTCAGGAACTGACTACAACACAGCTGAAATTGCTACTTTCAACACCGCACTTATAGCTGCTGGTGCTGCATTAGCTGCTGTAAACCCTAGAGATGGAGGTTGGTTAGGTGAGCAGAGACAAATTTTGCAAATTGCAATTGATCAGGTTAGATTGGCAGAATTTAGATCGATTTTAAATACTAGAATTGCCACAGTTGATGCTTTATCAAGAATGTCTGGTGTAGAAATCGCTGCATTAAATGCTGAACTTACTCCTATAATTGATCAACTAGAAACACTTCAAAGCGAGAGTGTAAACAGAGCTACACAATACAAAGCTAATTCATCAGACCCATATTTGTTATCATTATATGCTTCAATGCATGATACGATTGATAGGGTAAGAGATCTAGAAGACCATGCAATGGAAAAATTTGTTACTGGCAGTCTTGTAATTCCAAATGCACATGCCCAAATTACTGATATTGAATCTGAAATATCTGCTTTAAGTGCAACAGAGGTATTGTTTGATAGAACTAGAGGAATTTCAAATGACCTTGTGGCTGAAATACTTCTAAGATCATCAGCAAATACAAAACTAAGGAAATTACATGGTGATGTGACAGGTTTGTATCGAAGTATTGATACAAGCCAAACTGAACATAGCGCTATCTTAGGTGGTCTAGAGTCAGCATTAGTATCTTACTTTGCACTTGAAAATATGCTCACAGTAGGTACTGATCCTAGGGTAAATATAAACGGTGCAATTTCTGGGTTGGAAACTGCAACTGAAGCAATCAGAACTAATACTAACTCATTAATAACAGATAACTTAACTAGTCTTAATACAAACCTTCTAAATAACTTATATACTCCTGCTGTACCAGGCACTTCTAGTTGGGTCGTACCAGCCTTAATGGATAGAATCCTAATGCAAGAATTGGCATTGCGTATTCCAGATCCAGTAACACATCTTTCAATCCCTTCAGTAATTCTTGCAAACATTCGAAGATATTTCTCTTCACTAACAGCTTTACCGCTAAATCCTTCAACAATTACAGTGACAAATTTTGAAACAGCCACATTAAGATATTACGCAGAATCGCTCGCTCTTCACTTTAATGTCACCGAATTAAACAGAGCCGAACTAGGATTACCTACACTCGATATCCCACCAATACCAGGATTATTGACATTGACCGCAAATATTAACAGAGCAAATACAAGTCAAGTCGATCTAGACACTGTAATTACTGTACTTACTGGTGTGGGCTCTCCCGAGATGACCAAGTTAGCCACTTTACTTCAAAGGTATACTTCTAATGTTGTTACTGGTAATTTAAGTTTAGCTGATATTGGCTTTTTAGGTTCATTGACATCATCACATACTGATACTCAAAATGCACTTACTGAGATAAATACGGTGATCATGGAAAGACAGCGATTGGCAAGTGTTCTAGCTGGTTTACCTATACCTCCTGCGTTAATCACTACACCTACTGAACTTGCTAATGTAAGAACAGAATTAAATCAACTTCTAATAAGAACTGGCACAATCGCTGCTGGAGCCAATGTGCCTATATCTTCAATCAATATTGGTACACCTGCTGATCAATTTAGAACAGCTATCGCTCGTGAAATTGCAACTAGACTTGATGCTTACTTAGTTTCACTAGGTGGTGGTAGAACACTTGGAAATATCAGCTTTGACGATATAATCGGAACACCAACTCAACCAACACTTCCAAATGGTCTAGAAGTAGCAGCATTTGGTGGTATCGGTAACGATGGAAACTTAGATGCAGCAATAAGAGATTTAACAATACTTGAAGCAGACCGATTCTATCAAATTCCAGCTAACATTCCTCAAGGTGACAACATCAGAGCCATCTTGAGAGGTGTGCAAATAGCTAGAAACGGTGCAATTCCTAACGCTGCAGAAACAGCATTAATAACAGATGCAATTGCCGCAATAGGTGATCCTGTAAACAACACATTCGATGAACTTAGAAATACAGGTGGCCTTGCTGAGGTTCTACAGGCTAGACTTGATTTGGCAAACTTAGCTAATTACCCAGCTGTAACTTTAGGAAGTTTAGATACTCCAGCAAATGCAACATTGTTTACTAATTTAAGGGATTTAGTTGACCGTGCCCTAACTTCAACAACTCCACCACAACGATTACCGATCGATCCAGCAACATTGAGATTTGAAGGTGATTCGTACAGTGAAGCTTTTGCTAGACAGTTTGCTCATGATTTAATGCTCAACAGAGATGCTTCTGGTACTGCAACAGAACTTGACCACACTGATCTAGTCGCAGTCGTTACAGGTATCCCTAACATAAGAGGACTTACTGGTCTAAGCTTAGCTGAAAATAATACTGATCAAACAAATCTAGATAATGCTCATACCGCTTTAATTGGA
>Ga0316610_1000184_pt1 | contig 16992 bp, 9 predicted proteins | sample MIS2017111B_MG_FD_207677 | JGI IMG/M metagenome (GOLD analysis project Ga0316610, IMG submission 207677) | Microbial mat bacterial communities from Middle Island sinkhole, Lake Huron, Michigan, United States - MIS.2017.111B | ecosystem: Environmental > Aquatic > Freshwater > Lake > Sediment... | reverse complement strand
TCTGAATAAATATCTAATAATCCTTTATCTAAAGGAGGTTGATATGACTTTAATATTTGATTGGTAGACATACACTACCGTAGTAAAACATTTCTCAATTTTAATCAAGTTGCGAAAGGTGAGTTATCAGGAATAATCACCCATAAAATAAGCACTGAAAGTGTAGCAACGTAAATAATCAAACCAAAATTAAATAGTTTTTGAGGTTGGTACTCTACTACTATACGGACTGATTTTAAACCATTTCCAAGATCTATTTTTTGATCATTGGGGATTTCACTTAGTTCGACGTACCAACTGTTGTGGAAGTTATTGACTTTGATATGATTGTTTTCAGCTAATAATCTAGGCTTATCTTTTATTTCTATACTATCATCAATATTACATATTTCTTTTGTTACCAGACCTTTTGATTTACAAGCTTCATCAAATTGAGTTATAGAACCATATTCAGGCTTTACAGATCCCACCGTCCAGCCAGGATGGAAGACTTGACCATTGGTATAGTAAAAATCTCGATCTGTGATAACATCTAGTACGTATTTAGTTCTTGAATCCCAGTGAAGAATGGATTTGATTGGAGTGATATTATTTTGTTTTTCTGATTTTTGTTGAATTAAATAAGGTTCCTCTAAGTTTTGAGTGATATTTCGAAGTTCGAAGTTTTTAAATTGAGACAATCCTTCTTTTAATAATTCGCCTTGATAAGCATTTTGGGAAACTTCAAGGAAAAAGTTTTTTTCATTCCATTCAACCTGAAATAATCCAGAATAAGTATGCCACTGACCGTCAGTGATTAAATCATTGATAGATTTTATTGATTTTCTTTGTGAGTTGATCAGTGAGACTTTTGGAGAATACCCCTCGATGGTCTTATAGTCAAAGGTAAAATAATAATATGGGCTGCCTTTGTGAATTATGCTCTGATAGATACAAGAAGCGTGATCTTTTGCTCCTAGTTCTAATAGATTTTGGTTATTTTCGTTTACAACTTTAGCATAGACTCCTGCCTGTTCTATAGTTTTGTTATCGTACTTATTACAGTCACCTACTATATTCCACACCTCAGGTATGGCAAAATTACCATTATTAATACTATTTTCCTTACTTATATCAAGATATATATCATAAGTTTTCTTTTCTAAATCAATTTCAGAGCTCTTTATTTTACCAAAAGTGTAGCCAATATTTTTGGTGTCGATTAAGTCATATTCTCGCAATTTAATCGAATCAATTTTAATTTCTCCTAATGTTTTTTTAACTATGTTGGAGACAAATAGATTTAGGTAAACCTTATCTTTATCTGTTGGAGAGTAAAGAGTATATTCTTTTGGTTCAATTGTGGGTTGGATTTTTATGCCACCGATCATGCCATTATTATCATCAAATTTTAATTGAGCTTCAAGACCATAGCCACTCATAACCGAAGAAACTGATAACAGCTTATTTTGATTGCTAAGATTAAGTGTTTTGTTTAAACAAATACTTCTTTCTGCGTTCAATAAGATATTCAAACTACTTTCCACCCTTTTTGAATTTAAAATTTCATTGGATTTGGGAATGGTATCGACTTTGCATAATGCGGTTTGAGTCCAAGTTTCAATGTTTCCATCGTCCAAAGGGTTAAAGATATTGACTTCATTTTTGAGTCTATAGATATTTATAGCTAGTTTTTCACCCTTACTAATGTATTTATTGTATTCGATTTCGGTCTTATTACAGTCTTTCAAATTCAAATATTCGCCGTTTATATCTAAAACTACATTTGTTGGGTCTTGGATTTGAGCAATTTCAAATCTATCATTTACAATAATATTATCAAGTTTAAGTTCGTTATCATTACTTTTTACTACATTTATCTGATTTGGGACACCATAGATAGTGTTATCATTACAAATGATCGAGAGCCTACTTATCTTATCAGTTGAAAATACATCATAGTTTCCTGCTCCATTGATCAAGGCAGGTAGTTTAACAGAGTTATTTTTGATGTCAAAATCAAATTTATCTGCTTGTTTTATCAAATCATTTAAAACTATAACTTTAGTTCCAAATTTTGCAACATCTGTTTTATCATAGTTAGATTTATCGTAAGAATTGAAATAAATAGGGTTGTCCTTTAAATTGTTAAAATTACTATAGTCAAGATTTAATGGATCTGTATTTACATCTGCCAGAGAATCCCTTACACTCATAATTGGGAAATAATCTGGATTTTCATACACACTGAGTTTACCAGATTCAAAGATTTTTTTATAAGTACCATCGAAGTATTTTTTGACTTTACCCATATCTAGCTTATCAATAGGAATCACAGCCTCATCGACGACAAAATACCTAAAAGAATATTTATTTGTTATAATTTTAAAATAGTCTTGATTATTAGGCTTTTCAATTTGAGTTAATGAATCATACAGATTTTCATAAAGAGTATTGTATATCAAATTTGATTCTGAGCTAACATCAATCGAAGGTACTCCAGAATCAAATAACATCCTATTTCTACCCCAAATAAACTGATTATCTTCGTATCTTACAATAGATGCCAAAGGCAAATACAGCATTCTATAGTTGCCATTTATTTGATTTAAATCAAGAGATTCGAAATTTTTATAATCTTGTTCTAAATTTGTATTTATTTCTGGGGTATAGCGATCACTGTTGATATATGCAAATGGCAAAGCATAAAATGCTACACTTACAGCCAGAACTGACAAAATTATATTATGCATATATTTACCAAATTTCTTCAAATTGATCTTGACTGAGTACGAGGCAATAATCAAAAAAATGATAAAAACAATAAACTCAAGATGATAGAGCTCACGAAATAGTGCAAATGGAGTAAAAGTACTAAATAACCAGTAGAAAATATCTTTAAGAAAATACTTAAAACTTGTAATAAATACTAGAGTAATAGCTAATATCGAAGTAAAGACTCCTATCCATAAATATTTTTTATCTCTAAATAATTTATAAATACCAACAAGAAATAAAACAAAAGGTAAATAAGCTAGTATATTCCAATATTGAAGTATTGAATGATTACTTATGATGTCACTGTAAAAATCTGATATATAACCCGTTCCCTTCAATGATTCAGTTAGAGAAAGGCTATTTCTAGCAAAGTTTCGAAGTGTGATTGAGGTTGAAATAATATCAGTACTTTGCTGTGATTTAAATGGCAGAATCCAAAAAAGATTGGTCAGAATCGCAAAAACCAACAAAATCAAAGTCCTAAACCATTTTTCTATTTTTTTAATATCTAAAAATACCCAAAGAGCTAGGAGTATAATCAAAAAGTTAAAGACTAGAAACTGTATCTGAATCAAAGAAATCCAAAAAAGCAAGATTGAAATCAAAAAGACTTTTCGATTTTTGTTTAAAGCACATAAAAATACCAAGGGCGTCAAGGAATAAGCAATCAAGTACCAATAATGCGACATGGCAATCCTAGTAAACACCAAGGGATTGAACACATATAAAAATGAAATAAGCCACAAAAAAACTTTGCTATATGTATTTTCTGGTTTACTAAAGTACTTTAACAAATAAAATATGGAGAAAAAGCTTGATATCAAGCAAAAAACCATCACAAGCTTGGCAATTATTTGAGTAGAAAAGCCGATCCAAACCAGAAATCCCAATATTAAATCTATGGAAATCTCAGTAGGATACAATATTGGTACTCCAAAATTATTATCACTCCAAATGATTAGTCTAAAATTTGACCAATGTAAGAAGTCTGATTTTAAAATCGGAAAAGGATTATCCCCTGTAACACCAACAAAGTTTTTGAAGAAAAGTATGGGAAAAAGTGAGATAATTACCAATAAAATAGGTAATCCGTAAAAAACTAATCTTCTAAACCACTGCTTATTAGTTAGTTGAGTAAATCTGTTTTTCAACCAAGACATTTATTAGATAATTAAGTTTTAACAATTAACACCTTATAAATATATCACTTTAGATAAGTATTGACTAGTGACCTAATTTTTATTCTTTAGTTTCGAGAAAAACTCTTTGAGTGAAAAGCCGTATTTACGATTAGAGTATTGATATCCAAACCATAGTAACTGAGCTAAGAATAAAGAGAATACAAGCCCAAGAGTAGCAATTCGATAATTTTGTAATCTGTATTTAAGAGTGTAGGTTCCAACTTTAGGATTTTCAATATTAAAAGCGTTAAATATAAGATTTCCACGGAAAGAATCCCCAACCAACTTACCATCATAGAATAATTGCCAGTCTGGATCGTAGGCAATGTTTAGATTTATAAAAATCTTATCAAGATTCTCAAATCCCGAATCTAGATTGAAAGTGTATTCAGTGCTAGATATTTTCTTAAATGCGATATTATTTACCTTATTATCAAAGTTATTAACATCATCCTTAGGTTTTAAAATAGTATAGCTCAATGATTTAAAATCAGATTGATCAGGAATTTCAATATCGTTCAAACCCTTATTGAGATTTAATTCATTACTGAATTTACTGCCATCATTAAAACCTGCCTCAAAAGTATATCTTTGATCTTTAGGCACATTGATTTTAACAAACGTATCTTTTTTAGTCTTAAATAGACTATTTTTATAATATTCATCATATCCATTTATAAATGACAAATCTCCGACTTTAAATCTTAATGCATTTTTGGTTGATACTCCTATTTTCTTGTTAAATATTAGCTGTATTCTGTTGAAATTATTTCCATCAATTTCTAACTTCTTCAAATCTACAAGTACATAGGACTTTTGATTGTCTATAGGAATATTTCTAAGAACTCCAGAAGAATGTGTTTTACCATCTTTATTTCCAGTTAATAAGACATCAATAAAAGAGTCTTCGTTATTCATTTCAATTGGTATATAAATAATACTTTTATTATCAAAAATTGAATTGTCAACGTCTAGATTTAAAATGGCAAATTCTGCAGTTTTATCGTTTTCTTTTGGATATAGTGTAATCAAGTTATCGCTAATCTCTGCATCAGTTTTTTGTTTCTCTGACTTATAAGGAAACAAAATTTTACTAAATTTATTTAATGCAATATTTTTTACATCTTTATTGTTTAATGTATTTATGTAATCAATCAATTCACTATAATATAATTTTGGGTTAATGTGTGACACTAGAATAGAATAGCCATCTTTACCAATAAATGAATCTTTTGTACCTTGAAAAAAAGGATTTTTTATATAAAATACTTGTTCATTGTTTGATAATTTCTTGTTAGTCTTTTTATTTAAAAGTATATTCAGTGAAGATATTTTAATATCATTATCGTTATAATCCGAGTCAAAAGGAAGCGAATTATAAACAATTGAAGGCAAGCCTGTTAAATCTATATCAACAGAACCTTCAGAAGCTAAATTATCCAGTCTTTTGTAGAAAATAGATTTTTCTTCATTATTTACTTTATAAGAAATGTTAAAATCTATTAAAACATCATCTGGACTAGAAGATTTATAATTAAAAATATAGTCACTTATTTTTCTAAATTCACCAATGGGAATATCTTTTAAATTACTTCTTAAGTTTATAAATTCAGATTGTGACTCATTATTATTAAACTCAACTGAAAATTTATCAAAATCACCTTCTTTTTCTTTTTTAAATTCAGTTCCTGTAATTTCTGGATTAAAAGCACTTAAAGAATAATCATCCAAATTTGTGGTAATTTTGTCAGATGTTGTTTTTTCATTGTCTATTGAAGTGGCATCATTTAAAGAAAAAAGTGATTTTTTTGACATATCAAGCTTTTTATCCTCTGATTTAGGCTTTAAAAATATTGCATCAATCATCGTTTCTCCTTCTAAATTAGTCAATTTAAAATTGTTTTGCCCTGAGTTAATTTTTGATTCACCTAATTTAATTAAACCTGATGCTCGAAGATCATTTGTATTTTCAACTATTTTATCAAAATTTGAATTTGCAATAGTCAACTCAAACTTTGATTTTTTATTAGACTCTTGCTGACCGAGACTTATCCATATTTCATAGTCATCTGATTTTTTAACTGAAGTTATAATGTCTAATGTGTTATTAGGCACATTTGTAAACACACCATTATAACCACTATCTGAATAATTTTTCCTCCACCAAAATCCATAATAAGAAAACCAATTTGTGCTATCCACAAAAAAACCAGGTTCTATTAATTCAGTATTTATATTTGATTCTAAATCTAATAAATCGATTTTATTGTTTTTAATAACTACATTGTCAATATTATTTAAATTTTTTGCCAAATTCTTTCTCTGAGACGGAAAAATATTAACATTTTGAAAAGCATTCAAGTCGCTAATATTTGATAAATCAATACCTCCTATTATTGAAGTATTTTTAGAACCACTTGAAATTAATGGCTTAGGATCTTTGAGTTCAAAAATAGTATACTTATCAGTATCATATAATTTATTTAAATTCATTTTGTTTATTTTTTCGATATAATTAAAATTTTTGAATTTTAAACTCTCCTCTCTGTCTAGACCTAAACCTGTAACATTTTGATATAATGAATATAAGTCTTTATAAACCACTATTCTTGAAAAACTTAAATTTCTAAGTATACTTGGTAGCTTATCAGCACAATTTTCATCAAATATTAGGCAATAATTTACAAAATAAAAATAGTTTTGTTGAAATGAATCTTTTGCATCTCCTTGTGAGAAAGTACTGAAATTATTTTTTGCTTGGAATAAATCATATCCTCCCCACTTTGCATTTTTATCAGTATTGTATGGTTGTAAATTGGGTAAGAACAATACTCTTTCATTTTTAACCTGATTGGCAATATCATCTTGATAAGATAGGTCATAAGTTTTTAATAGACCACCAAAATTTCCACTAGCATAGATTGGCAAATATCCAATAAGAGTTGCACATATTATAATAGAGGAGACTGAAAACTTTAGTTTTACTTTAAATTTATTATTTAAAACCTTATCAATATGCTCTAAAGCGAAACTATAGAAAATAATATATGCAAATACAATAACATAAGCAAAGTTGTAGATCTCTCTAAATATACCTAAAGCAGGAATGTATTTAAATAGTAGCAAATTAAAATCTCCGAATGGAAAATTAACCCCTTTTGTTAAAAAAATGATAACTAATAGGGCAATTGAAAGTGAAATTGCAAAAGGTTTTAAACTTAAATTCTTTGACGGTAGTTTATCTCCTTTAAAGATTAAGTAAAAAATACCATAAAAGACGATCAAAATAACTAAAATACTTGAAAAGTAGTATAGATATTGGAAAAAAGGATGAAGATTGTTTAATGTATCGCCAAAGTAGGGTGCAAAACCTTCTCTTACTTGTAGTATATTTGGCAGTGTAGTGAATTTAGATTGGTATTCAATAAACTTGAAAGATAATGCCCCTTTGAAACTTTCTGAAACATCTCTTTTAAAATACAATATTAACAACCAAGGTAGTGAATATAATATATTTAAAACTAACACAATTACGCACGCCAAAAGTTTTTTATGCCAATCATTTTTTACCAAGAACCATACAGATAAGATTATCGGGACTGATAAGGCAAAGTACTGTATTTGCCAACCAATTACAAACAACAAAAAACTGCCAATAAGTGAATTATTTATTAAAGATTTGAAATTATTTGATTTAAATGCTAATACGATAAAATAGGTAAAAATTGGCATTAGTGCGTAGCCAATCAAAAAATAAATATGACCTGCAACTGCTCTATAAAATAAAAAAGGACTGGACAGATATACAAGGCTGGCTCCGAGACAAATTAAATTATCTATTTTAAAAATTTTCTTTAGAAAAAAATTACTAAATAATCCTGAGAAAAAAATGCTTGATGTAAGTAAGAATTTAGATAAAAATGCCCCCGAAATTCCAATTTTACCTAAAATACTAACGATTATCAAATACAAATATGATGTAGTATAAGTGGGTCCAGAGCCTAGATATTTATCATAATAACTATACCAAATTTCTCTATCTACCAACGATGTTGATTGTGCACTGTAGGCAAATGACCAGTCATGCTTGAAAGTAATTACCCCTCCCGAAATCCAAATATCATAAGTTACTAATATTGACGCAATAAAATAAAATAAAATAAGAGTCAAATTATTAAGACGAGACTCATTGTTAATTAGTTTTAAATTGCTTAATATTTTTTTAAAGTCAAAAGTCATATTTAATTATTGGATTACACTTGCAACACTTTCAAAAGTTTTATCCCAAGTATATTTCTTAAGTAGATTCTTAGATTTCTGAGCTAGAGTACGTTGCAGCTCAACATCTTGTAAAAGTTTTACTGTAGTTTTACCAAATGCCTCCACATCTCCAAGATCAGCTGTCAAAATAGCATCACCAAAAATATCCTCATAAAAAGGGAGCTTGAAAGCCACAGTTGGAAGACCTAGATTAGCTGCCTCTAAAACCACTATCCCAAAAGACTCGTAAGTGGATGGAAATAGAAAAATTTTAGATTTTGCTAACAATTTCATTTTTTCATCTCCTGTCTTTTGCCCAACAGGGAAAATGTGCTTAGAAAGCCCAGCTTTTTCGATTTGATCTTTAAATTCTTTTTCTTTTTTCTCATCACCGCCACCTATCACTAACAACTTGAAATCAGGAATATCAGACAAAACTCGTTGAACTATGGGTATCAAAAATTGAATGCCTTTTTGAGCGTGGAATCTACCCAAAAAAACTGCATCATATTCTTTTTTTTCTATTAAAAAGGCTTTTACACCTACCTCTTCAGCTCCACATCGCACAGGAAATGGTTTTATATTTCTAGATTCTAAGTAGTTTTCGACTTCTTTATTGACTCCAAAGTAAAATTTAGGACTACTTGAAATTTTATACAAGAAAGTAGCAAAACGTTGATTTAACCAGTTAAAAGCCATCAAAATACTAAAAGAATGTCTCTTATTTTCATAGATGTCTTCATATCTTTGGAAGGCACTTGGCATGATCAAATGTGAAGAAATGACCCAAACGTCTATCAATCCGAAAAGCTTGAGGATATACCCTGGGATAATATCTGGGAAATATTCACACCCAGAAAAATAGGTAATTTTAAGGTCAGGATTTAGCTTTCTTTCTTTTTTGATATAGCTCCACGTTGTAAACAAAGCTCGAAAAGCATTTAACAAATAATAGATGACTTGGTGGACATTAGGAGGTTGTTGAGTGATTTCCAAAACCTCAAAATCGTAACCTGCTTCGTTATATTGTTGTTTTCTAAGAGCCGTACTGGTGATAATACATTTATCTATCTTTTTAAATCTTTTATAAAGCTCTGAGGCGTATTTATCACCTCCTGACATAGATTTATAAGCTGAGTTTAAGCTAAAAATGTATAAGTTCATGGATTTTCAAGATTAATTTTTGTTAATGAAACTTTTAACTTTGGCAAAAAAATCCACCATCAAATTATGTTTTATATTATATACTTTGCTTAGCTTTGTTTTGTGATTTTGATAATCTTTTGTTATATTTTCAACTCTTTCTAAGATTGACCCTGATTCAAACTTCTCACAGATAGCTACTCCATATTCTGATAATCCCAAATCTTTTAATAATGCTGTGACTTTAATGTCATACTCTAGCCCAACATAAGGTATAGAAAGCACGGTACTCAGGATAAGTATATGCAGTCTTTCAGCAATCACAAGATCTAAACCATTCAAGACCAACACAATATCCTTGACCGAATTTGGTTTGATTATATCATACTTGAGATTTGGGGCTGACTTAGTTAGGTTGGTAAAAAATTCATTTAAGGCTTGATAGTCGTCATTTGTAGCAGCATCTCTCTGCATCGGGATGCCTATAAATTCAATTTCTTTATTTAGTTCGTGTAATTTTAGAATATCAGCCGATAGTGACTCTATAAAATAATCCCAATTTTCACTTTTTGCTATATTTCTGCAAAGATTTACACCTACTTTTTTGAGATCTTTTATATTTTCTATTTTGCTAGAAGCATCGTTAACCAGAGGTAAATCAAAATACTGTCTGTCTAGTGAAAAAACTACATCAGGCAAAGAATCAAATTCTCTCTTTAATTTTATTTTTTGAGCATATTTGACAGATTCTGTATCTCTAAATGAAATCAAATCTCCCACTTGAAGTATATCTAAAGCATATTGAAGTCCTTTTTCTGTCTCGATCGGACCTATACCAATGTTAGAAAATATAACTTTCTTACCAAAAATATACTTTGAAACAAAAGTTAAAATTTTTAGTTTTTGCAATGTGCTGTATCTTTGTCCGCCATATTCCACATATAGTTCTTTGACTATATTTCCACCGCCAAAAAAGACCAAATCTGACTTAAATATCTGCCAAATGATATTAAGTGGATTTTTAGTGGTATGAAATGCCTTAACCCCAAATAATTTGGTGGTTTCTTCTGGATCGTAAGAATTTACTGTAAGATTACCCACTTCTTTGAGGTTATACAAAAAAGACTCAAGGAGAAGCTCATCACCCCAGTTTTTTTGACCGTGAGTACCTAGAAACAAAATATTTTTTTTCATCTTGTGTGGATTACTTCTGATTTAAAAATCTTGCCATAAACTAGACCGACAAACATCACAAAAAATTCAATAAATTTGAAAATTATGAATTGGATACCATCGAAAGGTTTTTCCCAAACAATTGGACTTGTGAAATAAATTGTCCTACCACCCAATCCCCTTGCCTTTTCATTTTCAGCTTGTTTGACATTGGTGTTTTTTTTGGTATGTTCAAAATAACTCGACGAGCTAACACCATACTTGAACTTCTTTTGAAAGTGCTTAATCGCTGATTCACTTACTTCGTAGTGATTGACGGGGGTAGTTGAAAAAACCCACTTTGCAGAGGTTGCCCTAGCTCGATCAGAAAAGTCACCATCTTCAGTCACGATCAACTCTTCTGTAAAACCTTCAATCTCGTCAAACACTGATTTAGCTACCAATCTGGCAGCAGATAGGTTTACGTTACCATCACAGATTCTTTTTTCAAGATTTTTCATTCGATTTGCCCAAGGCTTTCCTGGGGTTCTCTCTGGTACAAATACGATTTTAGCTTGAGACTCATCGATCTTTGCTTTGATATCTTGTAAGACACCACTTGGAAACTCCATATCAGCATCTATGAAGTATAAATACTGACCAGAGCTATATTTTGATCCATAGTTTCTTTTAGCAGGAAGTCTCAAACCTTTAGAATGAATTAGATATTTGATACGTGAATCATTTAAACTATCTACAAACTCTTTAGTTTTGTCGCTAGTTTCAGGATCTTCAACCATGATTATCTCAAAATCTTGGAAAGTTTGTTTTAAAAGACTTGGCAGACAGTAGTGAAGACGTTTAAATTCTTTTCGAATCGGTAAGATGATAGAAAAAAAAGGCATAATTAAATAATATAATAAAGATTAAAGTTGATTGTTTTGTTTTTGGAGCCAGTTCCAAGCTGTTTGTATAATGAAATCAAGCTCAGAATATTGTGGATTCCAACCTAAATAATTTTTTGCTTTGAAATTATCGGCTATGATTTTAGCTGGATCTCCTGCTCTTCTTGGCTTAAACTCAATTTTTATTTCTTTTTTAGTGATTTTTTTAGCTGTTTCGACTATCTCTAAGACAGAATAACCATTTCCAGTGGCAATATTTACATTTTCACAAAGTACATTTTTTGTGTCAACTAGCTTTTCTAGTGCTTTGATATGGGCAGAAGCCAAGTCCATGGTGTGGATATAGTCTCGGATACATGTGCCATCAGGTGTAGGATAATCATTTCCAAAAACAGAAAGTGATTCTCTAGTGCCATAAGCAACATCTAAAATAATCGGGATCAGATGAGTTTCAGGATCGTGCCATTCGCCTGTCCTTTGATCTTTGTCTGCCCCGCAAGCATTGAAATATCTCAAAGCTATTGAGCTCAAACTGTAGGCTACAGCATAATCTTTTAGGATTTGTTCTACCATCCATTTACTTTTTCCATACGGACTGATGGGATCTGCTCTTTTACTCTCATTTACAGGTATTTCTTCTATCTCACCATAGATAGCACAAGTAGAAGAAAATACGATTTTATCCACATTGTATTTCCTCATTGAGTTTAGTAAATTCAAAGTACCCAAGACATTGTTTTGATAGTATTTGGCAGGATTTTCGACACTTTCACCTACATAGGCATAGGCAGCAAAGTGGATTACAGCATCAATTCTATGATCTCTAAATACTGATTCTATCGATTCTAAATCATTTAGATCTCCTTTTATAAAAGTGGATTCTTTTGGTATGATTTGCTCATGCCCATAAACCAAATTATCAAATATAATAGTTTTGTATCCTGCTTCGATCAAGGCCAAATTAGTTTGAGAGCCAATATATCCTGCTCCTCCTGTGACTAAGATTGTTAATGACATATTAAGATTTAATCATCACTGCTTTTTCAACTGTTTCCATTTTATTTATCTCTAAAGGAGCTTCGGCTATAATTTCTTCAAAGTCAAGGTAACAGTTATCAAAGGTGAAGTTAAGGCTGTCGCTCCAAGAGTCTTTTTGGATTTGATTGTAAAGATTTTTATCCAAATACAATCTTTCTAATTCTTCAGCCATAGCTTCAGGAGTATTTTGTTTGGTCACTAAACCTTTGGTGTTAGAATCTCGAAGACCAGCCACATTATAAGAGATACAAGGAGTGCCTTGACTATTGGCTTCAGTGACTACCAGACCCCAACCTTCTTTGATAGAAGTAACCAAAATAACACTCGCCTTTTGCATTTGATGGAGTTTTTCTTCGTTTGAGATTCTGGTTAAGATTTCGACATTGTTGACTAGTCCATTTGTTTGAATAAAGCTTTTGATCTGATCGGATAAATCGCCTGAACCGATAATTCTCATTTGTGAGTTTGGGTATTTTTTATGGAAAATCTCAAAGCTTTTAATAGCATCTAGTGGTCTCTTCATTTTGACCCATCTACCCACAAAAAGTACTGTAAATATATCATTTTTGACTGCATTTTCTAGTTGCTCTAAATGTTCGATATCGCTTCCCTCTCGGATTATGCTAGTATTAACTAGATTAAAGCCGTATTCTAATAATTCATTACGTGTTGAATCTGAAATAGTGACTGCTTGACCTTTAAATAGTTTTGCTATCAATAATAATTGAATCTTTTCAATCAACCAACCTATGTAATTTAAAGGGAAAACAAAAGGTGGGGTGGTTTGATACTTCCAGACTTCAGCTTGGATATGATGGATAAAAAATATATTTACAGTTTTTTTGGAGGTTAAAAATGTAAAGCTTCCAAAACAGTTGAATACATCGATCAAAATATCACACTGATCTTTCAAAAATTTTTTAAAATACCAAGCTAATTGGTAAAAAGAAAACAATGAATTTCCTACACGAATGATTTCTACGCCATCAACAATTTCGTTTGTGAGACAATCTTTAAATCCAGGGACTAAATGAATCACGCGGTGACCGTTTTGAATAAATCTTTTGGATAGCTCTTGATGTACGGCTTCAGCTCCGCCAGCTGCAGGGTTTTTTATATCTTTCCAAGAAACAAAAATAATAGTTTTCATATTGAGGTGTATTATTTAATAAGGTTTAATAAGGTTTAATAAGGTTATAATTTAATCATTGATTATTTCAGCTAAAAAATACTTCGGCCTTCGTTTCAGCTCTATATTCATTCTAGCTATATACTCAGCCACAACGCCAACCATCAAAATCTGTACACTACCTAAAAATATCGCAACCGCCATCAGACTTCCCCAACCAAGAAACACATTTCCAGAGAATACGTTTAGTATAATATAACCAAGTCCGAATACAAAACTCAAAACTGATAAAATCAAACCAATGAGGCTAATCAAATGCACTGGTAAACTCGTAAAACTAGTTATGGCATCAAACATGAAAATCGTAAGCTTGATGAAATTGAAATTACTCTTGCCTGCATTTCTATTTGGGCGGTCGTACTGCACACCTGTCTTTGAAAAACCTGTATAAAAAACCAGCCCGCGAGTGTAGCGAACTGATTCTTGCATTTGTAAAAGAGCATTCTTGACTTTATCTGTAATGAGATAAAAATCTGAAACATTGGATGGAAATTTTACTTTTGAACCAATTAGCATTATTTTATAAAAGATTTTAGTGCAAAGTACATATAAAAAAGAGTCAGTTCGTGAGGCTCTCTGAGCATAGACTATCTCAAAACCTTGATTTGCAGACGCAATCATTCTAGAAATCACAGCGGGATCATCTTGTAGATCAGCGTCTAACGTGACGTAATAATCACAGGTTGGGGCATTTTCAAAACCTGCAAGAAGAGCGTTTTCTTTACCAAAATTCCTAGAGAGCTTTAAAGATTTGACTTTAGGATTTTTTAGAGAAATTTGATTTAGCATTTCCCAAGTGTTGTCAGTAGAACCGTCGTCAATAAAAACTATTCTATAATCAATGTTAAATTTAGTTTTTACATCATTGGCTACTTCAAGTAACTTTTTATATAACAATTCAATATTTTCAGATTCATTTAAACATGGGCTGATAAAACAAAGGGTTTTGGTTTGTGTTGTTAATACTTTTTTAACTTTACCATCAGGCATAATAAAATAATACTCTAGTTGAATTGAAAAAAGCTATAGAAATTTTTTGTTATTGAGTGTCGTTGTCTTTTGCACCAAACCTTGAAGATACTTGTTTGCTACATACATACAACATTTCACATCTTTTTGTTTTTGTCTAGTCTTAATTGAATTACTTTTTGTGATTGATTTTCACACGTTAAAAAATTTTGTATTGTACGCTTTCAAAAATAATTTATAATTTTTTAGTCTGTGTTTTTAATGAAAATATAAACTTGCAATGAATTCCAACCCCGCAGCAAGCTACGAGGTATCTGGGCTTAGTTCTAATTATAAACGCAGCAAGCTGCGAGGAATTGAACCCGAAGAGATTAAAATTCTTAGATTTAAAAGTGTTTATATGACAAAAAAAAGTTTCTCAGAGCTAAGTGGGCGAAAATCTGTACCTACCGATGAAATCAAACTAGAAAAACCAAGGTCAGATAAAAAAAGAAGTGGTTTTGCTAATAGTACTGACAAAAACATCGAAAAAGACGAAAAATCTGGTATTAGCACAGATCAAGATATTAAGCAACCTCAAAAACCTGATCAACAAAGTATTTTATTTAATAATATTTCAAATTTTATCGAAGGTTATTTCGATCATGAAAACTTTGAAAAAATTTACGAGCTATTTTTTTATGTTTATGACTTTGCTGAATGGCTTAATCGTGGCACCCAACAAACTGCTGTAGAAAGTATTTTAACTGATCTAGAGTCTAAACTCACAAACTATTATACAAAATATTTTAAAGAAAATTCGAATCAAACTTTAGCTATTGATGGCTACCAACTTGAAAAAGATCAGTTGAAAACGTTAATTGAATCGATGAATTTACTTCAAATTTTTCAAAATTTTCTAATAAATGGATTAGAGGTTGATGGAAGGGTTGTCATGCATGCTTGGCAAACTAAAAATCAAATGTTTACAATTAATGAAACTGACGATGCAGAAACTGTCGCTAAAAAAACTAATTTAATCGGTTTTACAAATAACAGGCTTACAATCTACTCGGTCACTGGAATGACTGTGGCTTTAATATTTGCTTATGTTTTCAATAATTCAAATCCAGCAATAAAAAAATTGTTAGATATAAATGAACTGCCTTTACTACTCCGTTATTTAATCGAAGATGAAAAAAATAGCTTGACTTTAGGCTCAAAAATAATTTCTTTAGCTTCGTTTCACAAACTTTATGTTGAAATCATGGCAAAAATTGAAACCTATGAATCAATTAAAGAATATTTACCTATTATTAGTGATTTAAAAGAAAGATTTGATACAGGAAGCCAGACCTTTAACGAGTTTAATTTTAATTTTGGCGATGGAATATTCAATCCTAATGTAGAATCAACTAGAGATAAAAATAATAGCAGAGCTGCACAAATACTCTCAAGCCTAGAATTCAACATCGATGTTGCAGATCCAAAAGATCAAGCTAATAGATTAAATGATGAAAGGATAAGAAGATTTACAAGTCTTTCTAAACTTGGCGAAGACCAAAAGAATACACAAGGATTTCTTTTACTACTTATAGAGATTATGTTTAAACCTCGCAAAACTTGGGCATTGGAAAAAATTGATTCAAAAGTTTCTGCAGTTTTTGATGGTTTACTTTTTCCTTTGACTAAAAACCTTGAAAAAAAGCAGGCAATACTAGACGATCTAAAACTGACTTCAAGTAGCCAAGATACAAGTCCTGAACTTCAAGATCTTGAGTTCCTCGAATCAAATCTATTTTCTGATCTTGACAAAGTGTTACATGACTACTCATTACCAAAGTATATAGCAATTTTACACGAGGTTAGATACAATGTTTCATTCCACCAGACCTTTGATTTATTGCAAAGATTGGGCTTGGTTAACCCCAAATACAAAACCATCAATTTAAATAATCCAAAAGCAAGACAATTTTGGCTCAAATCTATTAACTCTCAAATCACTGCCAAAGCTGGAAGAATAGCAGGTGAAATAATAAAAAATAAAAACAATCTGGGAATTGTTAATGAGACTAAATTGGAAATCGAAAATTATATTTCATCTTTATCTGAAGCAGATATAAATAGTTTAATTTTGGATTTAAACCAGACTCATTTTGAAGGTTCAGAAGTAATTTCTAGTAATATTTATGATTTATTAGAACATTTAGAATCTAAAACAAATCTTGTATTAAGTTATAAATATGATGGTAAAAATTATTCTCATAGCCTTCTGATTCAATTGAATAAAATAATTAATATTCGAAAAACTATACTTGTCAACCTCCCGTTTCCTGCAACAATAAATTCTCTTCTAGTTTAACAATATTAGATACACTATCATATATATTCAGTCCGTTATTTAAAATTAGTTTTTGTG
>Ga0316610_1000183_pt1 | contig 17118 bp, 13 predicted proteins | sample MIS2017111B_MG_FD_207677 | JGI IMG/M metagenome (GOLD analysis project Ga0316610, IMG submission 207677) | Microbial mat bacterial communities from Middle Island sinkhole, Lake Huron, Michigan, United States - MIS.2017.111B | ecosystem: Environmental > Aquatic > Freshwater > Lake > Sediment... | reverse complement strand
CCAAAGAAGATTCATGCAGTAACACTAACAGGGTTTTTAAGAAAAGTGAGATATTCAATGTTGGGTTTTTCATTCACTCAATTCTTCAGACTAGGACTTCAGAAATATTTACTCACAAGTTAGGTTAGTTTACAGTGAAAAATAAGCTTCCTCGCCGCAGAGCAACGAGGTATTCCTACGGAATAGCTCACTTCGTTCGCCAAGCTTGTTAGTTCCCAAGTCAAACTACGGGGTATTAAACCTCTGATGAAACTAATAAACAGTAATCTTGACTTAGTCAAGTTTGAATAATATTATCAATCATACTGAAATATTCATTATAATTTTATTATTATAGCTGGCTATAGAGTGAAAATCTTTTCCACTTTATAACTTTCTACTTTCTACTTTCATATGCGCGTTGCTATTGTCCATGATTATCTAAACCAATATGGTGGAGCTGAAAAAGTCGTCGAAAAATGGCTTGAAATGTATCCAAATGCTGAAATTTACACATCTGTTTTTATACCAGAAAATTTTAAATCCTCAGAAATATACAAAAAAACTCAAGTAAATGAGCAAATCCATACGACTTGGCTGCAAGCACTTTTTAACCATAAAATTACCTTAAAGTTTTTTAAGCACTTATTTTGGCTTTATCCTATAGTTATGAGCTTTGTAGTCGTTAGAGATTACGATTTAGTTTTGATTTCTTCTACTTACTGTGCCAAAAATGTAAAACTAGAGAATTGTAAAAAAATTATTCACTATTGTCATTCGCCTGTGAGATTTTTGCATGGTTTGGTGACTGAAACTGATCACAAGAGTCTAAACAAACTTTATAGAAGTCTCATTCCCCTATTCACCTTTTGGCTAAAATGGATGGATCTCAAAGCCGTAGAATATCTAAACAAAATAGGCACAATTTGGGTAGGCAATTCTAAATTCATTTGTGATTTGATATTACAAGTATATAAGACTAAATCTATCTTAATATATCCCCCAACAGAAATCAATAAATTTTTGAATATTGAAAGAAATCCTTCTGAACAAACTAAAAAATCATTCTATTTTTCTCACGGCAGAATTAGTTTCCATAAACGACTTGATCTGGCTATTTTAGCCTGTCTTGAGCTTGGGAGACCACTCAAAATCAGCGGCTCTTCTTCTCTTAAAAAAGAAATGGACGATTTGAAACAAATTGTGAGTGAGTTTGAATCTAAAAATCCTGATAAAAAAGGCTTGATTGAGTTTTTGGGACGCACAACTGATGAGCAGTTTTTTGACTTATTAAAGGAATGTCGAGCCTTTCTTTTCCCAGGACGTGAAGATTCTGGAATTACTCCAATTGAAGTTTTTGCTTCTGGTACCCCTGTGATTGCCTATCAAGCTGGTGGTGCTTTAGAATACCTAAAAGACTTAGAAAATGGACTCTTTTTCCCAACACAAACTTTAGAATCACTCAAACAGGCAATTTTAAAATTTGAAAAAATGGAAGAAGAGTTTAGATCCAATCAAATCAAAGAAACCTCAAAGGCTTTTTCTAGTGAAGTGTTTGAGAGGGAGATTAGAGAGTTGGTAATCCAAAATCAATTGTCGAAATAAAATTTGTCAGTAATTCCTCACTCTGAGTTGGGTCGTTTTGAATTTGATAATATATATCTATGAGTGCAGCCAACTGATCTCGATCGAAAAACATACCTATAGTCCTAGTGCCTCCGCTGGAAGTTCCTGCAAAGATGTTGCCCGTATCTTCAACTTTAATACCAAATACAAATGATGCCACTAATGACAACCAGGTGGTTAGTTTTACGAGTTCAGGCTCACCACCTTGATCAATTGTAGAGATAGCATAATAATAACTGAATATTTGACCCGCAACAGGTGTTTTTTCAACTATAATGATACATTTATTATGGAGTGCGTTGGTCCACATTCTCATGTGATCAAATCCCTCAATCTCAGTAAGAATAACAACAGTTGGTAGTTTTTTATCAGTCTCCAAGCTTGAAATTACTCTCATATCATTTTTACTTATCAAATTTTGCTTCATACTAACAACATAATTTGTGTCAAACTGAGGATCTGCATTAAGGGGATAGAAATCTTTCATTTTGAAAATAAATTCAGTGGGATCTATTTTTCCATCCTTGATCAAGGCGTTTGCAAACATAAATATTGCCCATAAAGAAGGTAAAATTGCAACTTGTGAGGCGATAGCATCTTTTTTGTAATAAAATTTTAACATTGTTTCCATCAGCCAACTATGAATTTTATCTACACAATTAAATATTGAAACCATTATTAAAACTGTTCCGGGACCATCAAAACTATTTTGCACATTTGAGTCGATATTTGATTGATAGAGGAAATGTCCAAGATCAGATTTGGTACCTGCCTCTATTCTTATTTGGTTATTTTCAAGCATTGATGCCATAATTTTGCCATCCAATCCCCCACCATTCGATCTATCCACTACACCGATTACCTTATACGCTAAATCACAATTGCTCAGAATATGTCGTGAAACAGTTAAAAATATATCGAGTTTATCATTTTGGGGTAAATTAGATGCATTGTTATGACACTCAACTAAATCATCAAGCCAACTTTGATACACTTTACTATTGATAAAGGCTGAGGTATAGGCGGCAATTTGCTCATTAAAAGTAGTAAATTTTGTTAAATCTATAATTGATATATTATAGACAGCTAAAGTTTTCATTCTTATTTGATTTAAAAGTTCAAATGTTCTTTGTCTAGACTTTCTTACAGCTTCAATTAAAGCTGAAACTTCTCTGTCACAACTAGAATTAGGTGTTATTTGACTGTAATGTGGAGTGCATTGAGTGTAAATCTCTTCCGCTTCCATATTCACATTTGTAGATCCTAGACTTCGAATATATTTTATAGTCGTTATTACAATCTGGTGTTCTTCCTCTGTTGTTAACACAAAATCTGGATTATTTGATCTTAGTGATAACTCAAGTAAGAAAATCTCAGAGTTTAGCGGTGTTAATTCTGGTTTATTTTCGGATTTTAAAGCAATTTCTACTGTATCTTCTGAGATTGGGTTGAGTCCACGTTTGGTCAAAGCGATAATATATTCACCTAGATTATCCGATTCGTTTGAAATAATTTCTAATAAATATCTAAGAATTATTGGTAAAAATATCGCTAGTCCTGTATCTGGGTCAAATACATTGGCTACAAAAGTGACTTCACCTGTAAGCATTTCGAGTATTATGCACAAATCTGTGTGTGTAAATTTTGTATTTTCATAACCAGCTGTTAAGAATTTGATCTGATCAATAAGGCTAAGATCTAGATCTAAATTTTGTACTTCAGATTTTTTTTGCAATATAAAACTAACCAACTCAACCAATGTTTTATGGACCATCTCCAATGTTGCAGGAGATTCAAGCGGTCTTTCACCGTAATGATGATCTATATTTATTGCTTTACCAGAATTAAAAAGACTGGCGATGATTGTCCATATTCCATTCTGTGTCGGTTTTAAAACCATTGACCCATCAACAAAAACACTTAGCACCGGACTGGAATCTGATTCTAATTGCTGCACTACTTCAGTGTGGGTATAAACTCCATAATGCACTATCACACTTGCACAATAACAAGCAGATGATGAAAGCATTGCTAATAAGTATCTAGGATTTGGGATTGTTGTCTCTGATGATCTGAGCTCCCAAGGAGGAAGTACATGGTCTTGTTTTGGGCTTACATACACAGAAATTGGATTATCTAGTAAAAATCTTCCCACGTCACCCAGATCAGTGGCATTTTTGATAAAATATTCGCTAATTAAATTTTGTATTTGATTGCATACATCAAGATAATTTCTATATATTATTGGTTTTGAAGTGTCAATTGTTGGGATGGGATTGACTATGAAATATTTACTACAAACATAATGTATATATCTCAAAATATAGGTTGAATTTTCAAAATGAGCTAAATTTGGAAATTCTTCTTCTAGAAGTCTTTGAATCTCAATGCTTGGATTTGAGTTATTTAGAGCTTTTATTATCAAACCAGCAACCCAATTCCTTATATCTGCAACATCCACAGGATCTGCTAAACCCAACCACTCTCTAGGTGTTTGATTGTAAATTCGAGCTTGTTGGACTATAGGGGCGTGTTTATAAAGCTCCAATTGGAAGGATTCATTCATAATTTAATCTGATCTAAAATTGTGTCAAAAATGATAGCAGTCAGTTTTATAACAATTGTTTAAAACCTGTCAAAGAACTTATAAATTTTCCACCCGTTGACAAATTTTTCTGATTAAAGCTTTACTTTCAGTATTAATTTAAAAGCCATATGTTTCCGCACACCGACTTAGCTAAAAAATGGATTCCAGTTTTTGACCAGTATCAGAGTCAACCTTTTGATTTTAATCTCAAAAGCGACGACACCAAAAAATACATCATGGACATGTTTCCTTATCCCAGTGGAGATGGCTTACATGTGGGTCATGTAGAAAATTTCGTTGGGACTGATATATTAGCCAGATACTATAAAGCCAAGGGTGTAAAAGTCTTCCATCCAATTGGTTTTGACGCTTTTGGATTACCTGCAGAAAATTTTGCGATTAAAAAAGGAATCCACCCAGACAAAACAACAAAGGCTTCGATTGCTAATTTTATCACCCAGATGAAATCAGTGGCTTTAGACTACAACTGGAATGAGCAGATCAACTCCTCAGACCGCAGCTACTATAAGTGGACGCAGTGGATGTTTTCTTATCTGTATAAAAAGGGCTTGGCGTACCGTAAACAAGCCAAAGCCAACTGGTGTCCAATCTGCCAAACTGTCCTTGCAAATGAGCAAGTTATCGGTGGAAAATGTGAAAGACACCCAGAACAAGACGTGACTCAGGTAGATTTGCCTCAGTGGTTTTTCAAGACTTCTGCATATACCAAAGAGCTTTTACACGACGTGAAAGAACTAAACTGGCCAGAAAAAATCAAACTTATGCAAAAAAACTGGATAGGACAGTCAGAAGGCACTGTTGTAAAATGGAAAATCATCAAATAGTTACATCTAGGTAATACATAGCTCTTTTCAAGTTTTGGAAAGTAAGCTATAATTTAATTATGGCTAAAAATAAATCCAAAATGATTGTTGCAATATCTTTAGGGGCAATAACACTGTTTTTAGTTGTGGGGCTTTGGGTGTTTTATTTTACAAGTGTAGATGCTAAAGTAGTCGCTAGAGCAAATAAAGTCAGCATTGTGGCTGGAGCTGAGACAAATAAAGCCGAACTTGGACGCGATTTAAGTAAAGAATTGAAGCTTGAATATGCATTAGATGAAACCCAAAGAGAGAATGGGCTTATGAGACGGACGACTTTGTGTGAAAATTGTGGGATGTTTTTTGTTTTTAATAACACCCAACCACTGACTTTTTGGATGAAAAATACTCTGATTCCACTTGATATTATCTTTATAACCAAGGATGGAGTGGTCACAAATATCGAACAAGCTTCTGCAGAGCCAAACAACAAAGACGACACCCAGTACCAAACTTACAGATCCAATGGAGATGCTTTATATGTGCTTGAAGTCAATCGAGGCTGGTCACAAAAAAACCAGCTCAAAGCTGGAGATAACCTTAATATTTTAAATATCTTACCAAAAAACTAGGTTTCTTTACTATTTACTAAAAGACTAATCGGTATAGCTACAAGACCTACAATTACGCCTAATCCTGGTGAAATTGCAGAAGCAATCAAGTAAGTCACACTTGTTATAATTCTAGTTTTAACAAAAATTGTATCTTGACGCCATAGTTTTGTATCCGCCAAAAAGATTAAACTTGTGATGCTTGTAACCATATAGATAAAAATCAAAACTATATTTTGTTGAGCGGTGGATAAAACTAAGGGTGAAATTTTGAAAAAAGCAAATAAAATATATGAAAAAGATAAGCCAAACAAACCTATAGAAAACAGATTTGAATAACTGTTCTCTCCTACATTTAAATAGTGATCTAGCCCAATATGGATGCTATTTAGGATGGCGTACGCTGGTAATATCAATGAAATAGCTCTCAAAGATAACACTTTACCAAGACCCCAATCCTGACAAAAAGTAGTGGCATCTTCAGGCTTGCAGTTTATCATTCCATTTAATGTGTATATAAAGGCCACAAACGCACAACCCAAAACCAAGAACTCTAAGTATTTCACGACTTTTATCCAAAAGACTTTTTCCATATCAAAATTTAAAAATATTCAAAATTGTGGCTCTGTTTATCAGGTTATCTTTAATTATAATTCGTAAAGTATTTAATGTCAAAACCGATATTTAATTGACACTTTTACCAAACCAATTTATTCTAAAACCATAACTATTACTTGAATTTGCAAAGGCAAAGTCATAAAAGCCCAAAATTAATGCCTATTAGACACTTTAATTTTCCTTTTGCACGCATTCACACCTTCAAAGTTGGAGCTGTAGTCTGGCACAAATGGAAAGGAGAGAGCTATTACTTAGCTTTTAAATCACTCTCTGTCCCTGAACGCGGAATCCAAATACCTCGAGGCAGGCTCGAAAGACACGAAAGTCTCGGTCAATCAGTCTTGCGAGAAACTTTTGAAGAAACTGGAGTGAGGTGCAAGATTATTTGCCCACTAACCTTAGTTTTTTTCGAAAATTCTGATGATGACTATAGCAATTGCCAGATATATTATATCGTCCGTCCACTTGATAAAATAGACCCGACTTTACGATGGCTTCATATCGATGGTGATGATACACATCAGGAATTAGAGGTTTTTTCAGTTCCTGCTTATACCAAGCCTGATTTTTTGAGTCGAGGTCAAAACGAAGTGATCTACACATTCCAGCAATGGCTAAAACAACACGATCCGCACAGACTTGATTCAAATCTAGAAAAACAGTTTAGTGAAGAAATTGAGAGATGATTTTTGTCTTAAATAATATCCGCTCTGCCTGGAATGTCGGCTCTGCTTTTCGTACAGCTGACTGTCTAGGTGCAAGTATAATTTTAGTTGGTTATACGCCACGTCCAATGGGTGCCAATATAAAGCTTATCAACAAGACTGCAATCGGTGCTGAAAACTACGTCAATTGGGAAGAATTTGAAATGGCAAATGAAGTTTTTGAAAAATTTGATGATTTTGTTCATTTGGCAGCTGAAATATCAGACAACAGCACTGACATATTTGATTTTATAGCCGATTCAAGTAATTACATACTTAGTAAAATCAAAATGAAAGACGACGTTTTAATCTGGTTTGGAAATGAAATCTCTGGAGTAGAGCCAGAAGTGCTTGATAAATGTGATAAAACTCTCCACTTGCCAATGTGGGGGCAAAAGGAATCATTAAATATTGCGAGCTCATTATCTGCATTTGGTTATTTACTAAAATACGGAATCTCAAAAAACTAGTACAATTTCATTCTAACTTTAAAGACTTTATAAACTTTACAGACTTTTAACTAATTTATGGCTTGGTACAATAAATATAGACCTTCAAATTTTTCACAAGCTTCTGGTCAGGCTTTAGTCAAAAAAGTGTTGCAAAATAGTGTCAAAACTGTCTTTTCCCCAAGTCCCAAAGTCAAACATGCCTATCTTTTAAGTGGTCCTCGTGGCACAGGGAAGACTTCTTTAGCTCGTATTTTTGCCAAAAGCATCAACTGTCTTGATACAGATTTGGTTGAAAAAGAGGGCGAGGCTTGTGGAGTATGTGACGTCTGTAAAAATGGTCAGATAGATATAATAGAGCTGGATGCAGCCTCTAATACTGGAATTGATAATATCAGAGATTTGATCGAAGCTGCTAATACTCCCCCATTTATAAGTCGATATAAAGTATATATAATCGATGAGGTGCACATGCTCTCAAAAGCAGCTATGAATGCTCTCTTAAAGACGCTTGAAGAACCACCTTTATACATTGTATTTTTGATGGCGACCACTGATCCAGACAAAATTTTAGGTACAATTTTGAGTAGAGTTACGCACTTAAAGCTTATAAATCACTCGATTGAAGACATTTCAAATCTTTTAAAGAAAATCTCCAAACTTGAAAATCTAATCATCGAACCTGAAGCCGTTAATTTAATTGCCAAAATCTCGAAAGGTGGACTCAGAGATGCGATAAACTTGCTTGAAACAGTTTCAAACTATAATCTAGAAAATTATAATGAGGCGGAAGTCGCTGAAATACTTGGGGTTTTGCCAACTACGAGACTTGAAAATCTGGCTAATAATCTAACTTTCAAAACCTTTAAAGAGCTTAAGGACACCATAAATGAGTTTGAGACTTTAGGAAGTGATCCAGAAACACTACTTTCCCAGCTTTTAGATTATTTATTGAGTTATACTTTAGAAAATTATCTTGAAACCGAAGTTTTAAATCAGCAATATAATCAATTAATCAAAGTTTTAGCTGATATTTTAAGTAATCGTTTGCCATTGGGTTCTATCCAGTCTGCATTAACACTTGTAAAAATTAGAATACAAGCTCATGAAAGCTCAGAACCAGCAAAGTCAATCAGAGTCGCCGAGAAACAGATGCAAACAAACACTGATTATCAGAAAGAAAGGCAGTCACAAAACACCAATGAAATTGAAACTCAAACTCAAGAAAATGTTTTTCAAACAAATACCAAAATAGAACCCACAATTGAAAATAAAACCGAGATACCTAAGCCAAAAATCCTCACAAACATTAATCGAAACCCAGATGAAATTGGAATCAGTGAGTTTAGCAGCCTAATAGAATCAAATCAATCTGACCCAAACTTCCCGATGATGCTTAAAACTTTCTGGCAAAATATCCAAGCTTTTGAAGATGGGCAGACTTTATATCTATATTTACCAAATAAGACCTTTATAATGCCATTAAAATCAACTAAAGTGACTGATTGGCTGAAAGGGTTAATTTCTAAAAACTATACTGAGCCTAAAGTTATTCGAGTCGTGACTGATGACGATGCAGCAATTTTTGATAAAATTAAAGATTTGTTAAGTTCTAGAAAACCTCAAAACACCAAAGAGGAGCTTGACCAGATAAATAAAACTCCTTTGATTCCATTTCAGCCAAAAGAAATAAAACTTGAAGACAAAGTAGAAGTCGATACCAAACCTTTCGAAGTTTCAGATTTTTACTATTTACATGCTGCGCTACCAGACGGAACAGTACCAAAAGGAATGAAATTACTATCTCAAAAACCTGTTCGAAACACAGCTGAAACTAATATAGCGAGAAAACAAGAACATTGGGGAAATGAGCTTGAGGACCTAGATTTGGAGTAGAAGAAATCTGGCTGAGAAACTTTTGACACCAAATCAAATGTGAGCTAAAATAGCTCATACGAATCTAAAATTGATATGATCACAGTCAAACCTCGCAGCACTACTCCACAAGCACTAGCAACTGGCACAACCGCTGCTTTACCACAGGTAAGAGTAATCTCAACCAAAAAACAGCAAAGCCTCACTCGTATGAGGACTGACTTAAATGCCAAGTTTATCGAAGCCGAGGTCGAAGCCAGAGCACAGTATCTAAACTATCCTTATATAAACTTGTATGGCTTCCCTATAGATTCGACAGTAACCAACATGTTTCCCAAGGAAAAAACTGCTGAAGTTAAGTTGGGAATCTTCAATAGAAACAATTTCGAACTTTCTGTCTGCACCCCAGAGCCAAATCATCCAGGACAAAAAGAAGCTATAAAAGAGCTGAATGATCAAGGATACAACTGTACAATTTATCTAATTTCTGAGATTAGTTTCAATAAAATCTTGGATGTCTACAATCGAATCGTAGCTACCACAGACAATGACGACAGAGTCATGATCGACGCTGCAAAATTTGCTAAATTTGAAAAAGAGCTTACCACAATCAGCAGTTTTGCCAACTTTTTCCATAATGTCACTGTTAGTGAGCTAATCGAGCTTCTGTTTGCAGGTGCTATCAAACATGACGCCTCAGATATTCACCTTGAGCCAGAAAAAGACAGTTTGCATATGCGATATCGTCTCGATGGTGTTTTACATACTTTTGCAGTACTAAACAAATCCATGCAATCTCAGATTGAAAGCCGTATCAAGCTGCTAAGTCATTTGAAATTGAATGTAGATAATGTGCCTCAAGACGGTCGTTTAAGCTTTAAAATAGAGGATAAAGAGTATGATGTTCGTGTTTCAATGTTGCCTTCAAACTACGGCTACAGTATTGTTATGCGTTTGCTTGGTGTGGGTGCGCCAGATCTAAAGCTTGAAGGCTTAGGATTTAATGGAGTCGCAAAATCGCGTATCGAAACACAGATCAATAAGCCACAAGGTATGATAATGACTACAGGTCCTACTGGAAGTGGTAAGAGCACAACACTCTATGCTTTTTTGAATCAGCTTAACGACGGTACAAATAAAATTATTACACTTGAAGATCCTATCGAGTACAAAATGCCAGGTGTAAGTCAAACTCAAATCGATGCGGCGGCAGGTTATACATTTGCATCTGGTCTTCGCTCTATTCTTCGTCAAGATCCTGATATTGTAATGGTCGGAGAAATCCGAGATGGTGAAACTGCTGACACTGCCGTCCAAGCGTCACTTACAGGTCACTTAGTGCTTTCTACCTTGCATACAAATGATGCCGCTGGAGCTATCCCAAGATTGATGGATATGAATGTTAAAGGTTTTATTTTAGCCGACGCACTTTCAGCTATGATTGGTCAAAGATTGCTTAGAAAATTATGCCAATTTTGCCAAGTACCAGACACAGAAATCTCCTCCGAGCAAAAGACTAGAATAATATCTGAATTAAAAATGATTGGCGTTTCAGGCTTATTTGAAATACCACATCAACTGCATTTTAAAACTTGTAAAGGCTGTGAAAAATGCGGAGGAATAGGATATAAGGGACGTATCGGTGCTTATGAAGTGTTGACCATGGTTGATGATATGCGTGAATTACTCACAAACACTGTCCCATCAATGGTGCAAATCAGACAAATCGCTGCCAAAAATGGAATGCTTACCATGTTTCAAGACGGTCTTTTAAAAGCTTTAAATGGCATTACCGACCTCAAAGAATTGTTTAGAGTTGTAGGGTAATTTTTAATTCGATTTGAAATTATAACTTTGTCATTTCGACCAACGGGAGAAATCTTAGCAAACTTTGTTTAAGATTTCTCGCTATGCTCGAAATGACAGAACTATAACTAAATCCCCACAATCTCAGCCTCTACCATCTCAATATCCAATCTGACAAAACCAGTAATTTGGAGTAATTTCCAGAGTATCCAAGTCACAATATAGCCAAACCAAACCAAAATAAATTTGAAAATTGAAAGTATGATAAATAGAATAAGACTTACAATAAACGGAATAATGCTTGTACTCGGCACAGAAGCTGGCAAAAAACTAAATTTACTTGGATCTACAAATTTTTTGATTTTAGTTTGAATGACTTGACTGAGCACAGGTTGATAGTTTGAGCTTGTTAAACGAGTATTTAAACTTAGACTTAACCCAGATAGATCTTGATTTAAGTATGTGGAAAGTACAGCCTGTTCAGATTTGTCCTTTAGTGCTGCACAATCAGCTTCGGGCAATAATGTATCTTCACACTGTTTACTCAATTTTACATATTCTTCTTGAACCAAAACTGTGTTATTTTTGGTATTGCAAACTATCTTTCTATCAGCACAGATAAGTGATTTAACTGTGGCATTTCCATTGTCACTGATTTCCAAACCTGAACCTTTCACCACAACATTTTGATAGGCTGGAAGGGCTACTTTATCCATAAAGACTGGCACAGTAAGTAACGACTCTCCCAAAAACTTGTCCAATCCTTTGGCGCTAATTTGATTGAAAGATGAAAGACAAACTATAAAAATCAAAACCGAACTCAAAATCTTAGTGCTCTCACCTACGATATACGGTATCGAAAATAATCTACTTCCAAGCTGGACTTTTTCCAGATCTAAATAAGCTAAATAAGTAAGTAAAACCACGACGAAACCTATAATAAGTGTCGATAAATTTGTACTAAATGGGTACTGAGTGATTGATAAAATGATAAATTGACCTATGAGAAACAACCAGACATAGGTGCGGTGGGCCACGATTATGAAAAAGATATTTGTCAGAGCTATAAAACCAAAACCTGTGAAAACCAAAGCTAAAAATGACTGAAAAACAAAGCTACTACTTGCCAAAGAACTTAAACCAAAACTTAGCAAAGCTAAAGTCAAAAACATGATCGACTTGCGAAAAACACGCTTGATATTGCTTATTTCGTCCTGATCACGCTTGAAAATCGAAGTTAGAGAATTGTTGTCATCATTTGTAAAAGATGAAGTTTGTTTCGTTTCATTTTCAGTTGAGTTTACTGGATTTGCAATTGCAACAGGTGGTTTTGTACTTCGATTTAAAAAGCTTGGGAGTCCTAGCTTGGATTGATTAGATGGCTTTTGGAGTATGCTTTGTATATCTAAAGTATTTGTAATTGATGTGGTTTGAATTTCAGTATTTTCTTTAGTGTCAGAAGTTTTGGCTTTAAGCAGTGCCAGTTTGTCTGACTTGGGAGTTTGTTCTGCTTTGGGCATACTCAAGGTTTTTTTTACACCTAAATTGGTTTTGGCCTCAACTTCATCTATATTAATTTTATTCAGATCTTGGTCATCGATTTTAATCGATTCAACTAATTCCTCTTTTTCTTTTTTAGCTTTAGTCCAATGAGTAATCTTAGAAACATAACTTTCGACTTTTGCTGATTCTACTGCTGGTTCCAAGTTATTTACAACAGATTTAGTTTTAGGCTTTTTAGCGACTGGTTTAGATTCAGATTTTGGCATACCAAAAATACTTTTGAAGCAAAGGTTTATTAAAAATTACTTAAGCGTTTTGCTGTAATACTACAGCTACATCCTAGTGTAGGTTTCGGTAAATTGTCAATATCTAAAGTAAAATTTGCCTATTTAGTTTGATTTTCAATTTTATATTGATATTCGATAGATTGCCAGATCTTGTTTGCAATTGGCACTGTGATGTATTCAGCGGTTTTATTTATATCTTCTGTCAAAACAACCAATACGAGCTTATCTTTGATCACATCTTGACTTTGATTAAAACTAACCACCCATCCGTATATTTGTTCTGGTCGATTTGGGTCAAACTGTGCTGATCCAGTCTTAGCGGCGATGGTAGAATTATTATCCAAAAGTCGCTTGGCTGTACCGTCGGTAACTACTCCTCGCATACCTTGAGTAATATATTTAATCACTTCGGGACGCAAACCGCTATTTTTTGAATCAGTTTTGGTATCGGCTTTAACATGCGGTGTGACTATATTCCCATCATTTGCAAAGACTGCAACGGCTCTAGCCATCTGTAGCGGTGTGGCTAGAAAAAAACCTTGTCCTATGGCAGATTGATAGGTATCACCCAAAAACCAACTTCCGAGTCCCCTTTTTTCCTTATAAGCTGGATCTGGTACCAAACCCTTGTTTTCCTGATCTAAATCTATTCCAGTAGTTTCACCAAAACCAAAATACTTGGTCATATCAGTCCGCAATTTATCTATTCCAAGAGGGCTAAAACTGTTTGGGTCACCTATAAAAGGAATTTTACCAGTTTCAGGATCTCCACCGACTAGGTAATAAAAGAATACATCTGACGACTTGGCGAGCGCTTTGGCTAAATCTAAAACCCCCAAATTATTTGATTTATAGTTTATATACTGATCTACACGCCCTGAAATAACTTTAGATTTGACTTGGAGCGAACCGGTATCTAAAATCTCTTGCCCAGGCTTAATAATATTATTTTGCATCGCCACTGCCCCGACAAATGGCTTGATACTAGATCCTGGGGGATACTGACCTTTGAGACTTCTATTAAAAAGCGGTCGAAGCATGTCTGCAAAATAACCCTTGAGTTTAAATTGCTCATTTTTGTTTTCAAAACTGTTTGGGTTAAAACTTGGAAAGTTCATCATGGCTTTAATTCCACCTGTTTGAGCATCCATCAAAACCACCGAACCACTTTTTATTTGAGCTTGATTAAACTCATCTTGAACCAAATCATAAATTCTAAGCTGTAAATCTAAATCAACAGTGGTTTTTAAATCGGAACCTAAAATCGGATCTGTCACGACTCTGTCTTGCGTATTTTGATTATTTGAAACAAGTGTTCGTTTTACAATTTTGCCTGGTACGCCTTGTAGATCAGCTTCATAGACTTTTTCCAAGCCTGTCAATCCTACCCTGGAATCCGATTTATAAATATTTTTATCCAGATTTTTGGAAAGTCTCTCATCTGGAAGCCCAGTGTAACCTACGATTGAAGCCAAGCTTTCAATTTTATATTGTTGATTTGGGGCATTTTTATCAAGATAAGATCGAGTATAATTTGGGATTAGTTCTACTTCTAGTTGATCTGTAATATCTGCCAAGCTTAGCATCTCATCCATACTCAGCCCTTCTTTGATTCTCACAAAGCCTGCATAACCTTCTTTTACAATCCTATCCAAATCATTTTCCGTAAGATTTAGTCGCCCTTTGATAAGATCACGTTTGTTTTGATCCTGAAGATTTTTAAGACTAGTCACCATAGAAAAACTAACCTGACTATCGACAATAACCTTGCCAAAGGTATCTAATATACGACCTCTTGGGGGAATGATATATATGACTTGATTGGATGATCTGCTGGCCCAATCTTGCCAAATTGGAGCGGTGTAGACCTGTATAATTGCAAGCCTAAACGACAAAAACAAAAAAAGTATCAATACCAAAAATATACCAACTCGACTGATAATTTTAACTGGTAGAACTGGGGCAGACACAGCCACAGAAATCGGCCCAACTGGTTGTTTTAAATCAATAATTTCAGTCCTGATATCTGACTTATTGGGGATTTTGATTTTTAAAAAGTTATTTTCAAGCATCTAAAATCGATTCAGACTCAAACATATACAATATGTCAAAACCATACAAGTGTTTTTGCTTATATTTATGTGTATTTAGACAAAAAATCTAATTTGACATAAGATAGATAGTGTGTTATAGTAAGGCAAGTTTTTATTTTCAATACCAGTCTAAATTTAGTTGAAGAATGGCAGGAACATCTAGTACAATTCCAACAACAGCCCAACCCAATTTTCCCATTGGTCTTTCTGCTGATGCATTTGCTGCTTTAACCCCAGAATTAATTTCACAACAAGCCTTACGAAATCAGACAGTTGGAATCTCAGAAGTTTCTACGCAAGATAGTTATCCGCAAAAAAAAGTTAATACTAAGTTAGCTGAGTTACAAAAAATGGCTAAATTAAACGTTCCTAACAGCCTAAGCCTTAATGATATAAATTTGCTGGAAGACAATAGATTTGAAACTTTAGAGGGAAATCTTGGAATTCTTGGATCAGCATTTAATAATGACCTTAATGCAGAATCAATTACAAATAACAATACACAGCCTACGTTAGGCACTGCTAATTTATACCCTCAATTTAACTCCCAAACCGAATCAGTTGAAAGCTATTTGCCAGTAGAACCAGCTCAACAAAATCCATCCTCATTAGGTTATAATTCAGAATTAGACCCTTTTAATTATAGTGCCACATCTCTACCACCAGGTTTTTTGCCTTCAGGAACACCAGAATTTAGAAATGCAGTTTTTAATCAACCTGTAGGAACACTTGATATAGCAAAAAGACAAAGTCCAGAAAGCTATGCTTTTCCAATCGCGCCTATAGAATCAAAGCCAAATTTACCTAAAGTAAACTCAATCCCTCCAATTCAACCTTCAAATACGACACCTGTTACACCTGAGAATCTAGTTCAATCAAATGTTGTAAAACTCAAAAGTTCAAATCCATCTGAAGTTAAAGTCGACCAAAACGTCAAACCTGAACCAACTGAAAAAAGAGTATATCAAATATTTAAAAATAAATTCTTTCCAGGAGGTATAAAAATGCAAGAAAAAGAACTAGAAAAATTGAGAAAGGAATCGAGAAAACAGAATAATTAAATCCCAAACAATCCCCTGCTATTTCCCCTACTCCACTCCCATATTTTTTCGGGGGTGGTGTTTTTTAGGTCGGCCATTTTTTTGGCGGTATCTTCGATCATTTCAGGCAGGCAGACTTTTCCTCGGTTAGGCACGGGTGCCAAAAAAGGTAGATCAGTCTCCAAAACCAACGACTCAAACGGGCAAAAAATTGCGGCTTGTTGTAGTTCGATGGATTTATTGAAAGTCACAATGCCTCCAAAAGCAGCTTTACCTCCTCTGTCTAGACAACTCCTGAGATTTTCTACATTTCCAGTAAAACAATGAATCAAAAATTTACCATAAATCTCTGGATACTCGTCCAAAACCGCAAATGTATCTTCCCAAGCATCTCTAGTGTGGATCTCAATTGGTAGATTTAGGCTTATAGCTAGCTCAATATGATGTCTAAAAAGCTTCTTTTGATTTTGAATAATATCTCGATCTTGAGAGTAAAAATAATCTAAGCCGATCTCGCCGATTCCGACCAATCTTTCTGGATATAAAGATCTCAATTCCTTGAATTTGTAATCCAAATTGGAAACGTAAGTCGTAAAATCAAAATCTGACCCGACAATCTCAGGGTGTGCGCCAAGTAAAAAGTGAATTTTGGACTCATTATAGAAAAGCTTGTAAGCCAATTCTAAATTTTGAATTGAGACTGTTGGATGAATGATCCATTCGTGCTTTGAAAGATATTGATCGCTGAAGCTAGTAAGTATTTGATCTAAATCAGGAGGTATAGCAATGTCCAAATTTCTGTTTTTCTGATCTAAATCAGTAGGTAAAACAACGTCCAAATCCCTACTTTCTTGTAAATATCCCAGTTTTTGATAAAGCATTTCTAAATGTGCGTGAGTGTCGTGAATCATAAAATTTTTGACCAATATTTTAATGTGTGGTAAGCTATTGCCAATTAAAAAACAAATACCAAAAACAAACAAATCTATTTGATTTAGGACTTCCTCACTTTACATAAATCAAAAAATATAACTGTGTATTACTACACACAACTAACGTGTGATTTGTTATGAAAACTACTAGACAAATTTACTGTCAGTATTTGATCTCAAGTCAGAC
>Ga0316610_1000182_pt1 | contig 17145 bp, 13 predicted proteins | sample MIS2017111B_MG_FD_207677 | JGI IMG/M metagenome (GOLD analysis project Ga0316610, IMG submission 207677) | Microbial mat bacterial communities from Middle Island sinkhole, Lake Huron, Michigan, United States - MIS.2017.111B | ecosystem: Environmental > Aquatic > Freshwater > Lake > Sediment... | reverse complement strand
AAAAAAAGGTATTTGAGCAAATTCAAAATGTCCAAAATTCAAAAGAATTATTAGGTATTGAGGGAAATTTTTCTAAATTATATTTTCAAGCTTATTTCGATAAAATGGATTGGAAACGCAGGCTACCACGGGCGAAATATGACCCACAAAATGTATTGTTAGATATGGGTTACACCTTTTTATTTAATTTGGTTGACGCACTGTTGCAAAGTTATGGATTTGATACCTACAAAGGGTTCTATCACACCTTGTTTTTTCAACGAAAATCACTTGCTTGCGATATTATGGAGCCGTTTCGCGTTTTAATTGATAAACAATTGGTAAAATCGTGGAATTTAGGGCAAATAAAACTTGAAGATTTCGAATATAAATATGGAAAATACCAGCTATCTTGGGAGAAAAGTTCATATTACGCCACACTCTTTTTAGAAGTATTAACCGAGAATAAGGATGAAATTTATTCTTTTACTAAGGGCTTTTATTACCATATTATGAACACTGAAAAAGATCTTCCCAAGTGGAATATTACTGCAAGAAAAAATGTGTAATTGTGCCCTCATTTTAACTTTTTTTGAATTGAACAACAAATGATAACTTTTTATACTTTATATGATTCTTGTTTCTTACGATATTTCCAGCAACAAAACACGTACACGTTTTTCTAAGTTTTTAACAAAATATGGACGGCGTATTCAGTACTCACTTTTTGAAATACAAAACAGTAAACGAGTGCTGCAAATTATTTTGAAATCTGTTGAAAATAGGTATAAAAAACAGTTTGAATTAACCGACAGCATTCTTATTTTTCAAATAACTGAAGCCGATGAAAAACGAATTATTCGCTATGGATACGCAGTAAACGAAGAAGAAAAGTTGCTGGTTTTTTAGGGTTTGCTGAATTTAAAAACAACTCTGAGCAAAATAAGCTTATTATACCTTGCCAAATTTAATAAATTTATGGTACACAATTGGTGAATTTAACCTTGATGCTTTTATGTCTAAGACAACTTCTATTTTCTCCAATTTTACCAATTTATATAGCTTAACAAAAACACTTAGATTTGAGTTGAAGCCATATCCAAATAGCCCAACTGAAAAAAATATTCACAATGTTATTCCATTGGATGAAGAAAGAGCTGAAAATTATAAAAAAATGAAGTTAATTCTTGATGAGCTCCATAATCAATTTATTAATGAATCACTCGAGATTGCAATCCTAAACCAAGATAATCTTTCAATCTTTCAAAAAAATTACCTTGATTTGAAGGCTAAAAATAAAAATAGGAGAGAAAATGAATCAGAAATAAAATCGCTAGAAGATAAATTTGAAAAAATCAAAGAATCACTACGAAAAGAACTTGTAGCAAGCTATATTTTATGTGGTGAAAAATGGAAAGAAAAATATCAAGTTGGACTAAAAGATAGTACTTACAAGATACTAACCGAAGCAAAAATCTTAGATGTTTTAAAAATTGTTCATCAGAATGATGAGGATAAATTCAAGACACTAGAATCATTTAATAGTTTTTGGACTTATTTTGGTGGATTTAATCAAAACAGAGAAAATTATTATTCCAGTGAGTCAAAAGCAACAAGTATTGCCAATAGGTCAATTGATGAGAATCTAAGTAGGTTTGTTGATGATATTGATAGCTATAACAAAATTGTTAATCAAATACCTGATTTATTGAAATTTGAAGAAAAATTTAGACTTGAAAATTATTGTGAAGTTTTAAATCAAACTGGTATAGATGATTTTAACATTAATACAGTAGCTAAAATAAATACCGATGTTAATTTTTTTAATCAACACAATAATACTAAATTGCCATCTTTAAATCTTTTATACAAACAAATTGGATCTGATAAAAAAAGCTTTGAGATGTTTGAAATAAAAAGTGGTGAAGAATGGTCAGAGCTAGAAAACTTAATTTCTAACCAAAATAGTCTTAAAAACAATGAGGGATTGAATAGGCCAAATATTGAAAGTCTAAAAAGCCTATTTGATAAATTTTTCCAAAATATTGAATCAGAACCAATCGAACATATATATTTCCATAAAGCGAGCATAAATACAGTTTCGAGTATCTGGTTTAAAAGCTGGGAAACACTTGGAAGTCTATTAAAAGAGGCTAAAATTGGAAATGTGAAATACACTGGTGGAGAATATAAAATACCTAAATATATAAGCTTAAAGGAGCTAAAAGAATTGCTTACAAACTATAATCATCTTGAATTTGATGAGAAAGGTGAGCCTGAAAGTAATTTATTTAGAGGTGGAAAAGATGGTATTTACAAAAAGGTCTATGATGAGTCAGCATGGAAGACACTGATTAATATATGGAAACTTGAAATCGATGCAAAATTTAATAAAATCAATGATGCTTTAAAGCAATTTAGTATTTCGAAAGATCAAGAATTTAACAAAAATATTCACGTAACAGTTGTAAAGGAGGTTTGTGATACTTATCTAGGCTTAGCTCAAATGCTTAAATATCATTTAGTAAAAGAAGCTGTTGAAAAAAATAATAGTTTCAATAAAACGATTGAAGAATTTTTGCAATTCTCTGAATTAGATAAATATTACAACGCATTTAGAAACCATTTATCAAAAAAACCATTTAGCATAGAAAAATTTAAGTTAAACTTTGAAAATGCTACTTTACTTGGAGGATGGGATTTAAACAAAGAGTCTGACAATACATCAATTGTATTGAAAAATGGAAAACAGTTCGAGCTAATTATTTTAAATAACAAAAAAGATAACAAAAATGGCAAACACTGTTTTGATAATAAGAAAAAAGATAATTTACTCTTTAAAGATGATGCCTCAGGAATACAAAAAATGATTTACAAACTTCTTCCTGGTCCAAATAAAATGTTGCCAAAGGTTGCTTTTTCCAAAAAAAACATAGATTTTTACAAGCCTAATAAAGAAATTTTGAGAATTTATGAATCTGGAACATTTAAAAAAGAAAAATTTGTAAAGGAAGATTTAACCAAAATGATTGATTTTTGGAAGCAGGTTTTATCTACTCACCCCGAATGGAAAGAATTCAATATGAAATTCAAAGAATCTGATTCTTACAATGGTATCGATCAGTTTTATTCAGAAGTAACCAAGCAGGGTTATAAAATTGAGTTTGTTCCTATAAATAAGACGGAATTAGAAAAACTTGAAAATGATGGTAAAATTTATAGATTTAAGATTCACAACAAAGATTGGCAAGAAAATAGCAAAGGAAAGAAAAATTTAGAAACAATTTACTTCGAAAGCTTATTTACACCAGAAAACTTACAAAATCCATGTATAAAACTTAATGGTGAAGGAGAGATCTTTAGGCGACCACTGTCTAAATCATTAATTAAAACCCAAAAGAAAAATTTAGCTGGAAAGCTTTTAATTAAAGGAGTGAATCAAGATAAGAAAGTGTATGAAAACGAAAGATATATAGATGATAAACTATTTTTCCACATTCCAATTACTTTAAATTTTAGTTCTGAAAACTTAAATGGAGTTACTAAATTCAACGAGAAAATTTACGAAGCGATAAAAAATAATTTAAATAATGTACATATTATTGGTATTGATAGGGGTGAAAAACATTTACTTTACTACACTGTAATAAATTTGAAAGGTGAAATAATAGAGCAAAAAAGTTTAAACCGAATCACTACTAAAGAATTACAAAACGAACAAGAAGTAAAATATGATACTATAAATGGTGAACACAAAAATGTAAGACTTGAAAATACTGGCAAATTAGTAAAATATGCAGATTACCATGTTTTATTAGATTATTTTGAAAAGAAGAGAAAAGAATCAAGACAATCATGGCAGGAAATTGGTAATATCAAAGAACTAAAATCGGGTTATTTATCTCATGTAGTGCATAAACTATATCAGCTTATTTTAAAATATAACGGTATCGTTATACTTGAAGATCTTAATGCTGGTTTTAAGCTAAAACAGACAGCCAAGGTAGAAAAAGCTGTATATCAGAAATTTGAAATGGCATTAGCAAAGAAATTAAACTATTTAGTTTTAAAAAATGATATAGAAGATACTGAATTGGAAATTTTACCTAGTGAAAAAGGTGGTGTATTAAATGCTTACCAACTCACACCTGTAATTGGTGCTGGGGACGTAAAAATTTTTGAGCGATCAAAACAATGGGGAAATATTTTTTATGTTACTCCTGATTATACCTCATCTATTGATCCAATTACAGGTTGGAGAAAGCATATTTATGTAAAAAATTCTGAAACAATAGAAAATATTCAAGTAATGTTTAATCCTGATACGGGTATAAATATCAGTTATGATATAACTCACGAATGCTTTGTATTAAGGTATAAGGAGCCAACTTTAAATAAAGAATGGAATTTATATGCTTTTAAAGGCTTGGAAAGATGTAGGTGGAATCCTAAAACTAGAAGTCAGGATAAGTATGATATTTTTGATTTATTTGGAAATCTATTCGCAAAATACGTTGAAAGGTCCGGATCTTTAAATGCTCAAATATTAGATGATAAAGAAAACTTTAATTGGAAAAGTCTAATATTTTATTGGAATTTGCTCAATGAAATAAGATATACTGACAAAGATGGTAGAGATGTAATCCAAAGTCCTGTCTGGTCAGATAAAATAAATAGTTTTTTTGATACCCGAAAAGTAGAAATAGTTGGAGAGAATGGAGAAAACTCAGAATATCCAATAAATGGAGACGCAAACGGGGCTTTTAACATTGCTAGAAAAGGTTTAATTTTGGTTGATAGGATTAAAAAAATGGATAAAAAACCTGATTTGTTTATATCTAAGTCTGATTGGGATGCTTTTGTAATTAACGAGAAGCCTAAACTTTCGTCTTTTTTTGCTAGTACTGATAAATTAATATAAATTAACTATGCGATATTGCCTAGATAACAATATTATTTCATATCTCTTTAATGAAGACTCAAAGTACGAAAATTTACGTTCTAAATTCAATTTCATTCAAGATAATCCTAGGAATGAAATTTGCACTTCTATAATTGTTCATGGAGAAATTTTCCAAGGCTTGAAAAAGTTTGAGATTGATTTTATTAATTTCGAAAACGGTCTGAATTTAAAAAAGTTTGAGATTGAAAAAAGATACACTAAATCAGACGTTTCAGAAAATTACAGTGAAGATGAAGCATCTAAATTGATTGATATAGATATTCTAGAGCTAGAAAGTTCTTTACTTAATGAAAAACTTAAGCACCAGTCAAATATTGAGCTAATCAAAAGAACCAATAATTTTTTGCAAGGAATTAAGACACATGGAATAGATACTCATGTGGTGACAAAGTATGTGGATAGTTATTATTTACAAAAAGACAGAAGAGAAGATTTTAAAAATTTAAGTAAAAAGAACTTGAAAGCTGAAATTCAAAAAAGCTACCATGATTTATGGATTGCAGCAACTTGTTTAGCAAAAAATTTAATTTTAGTAACCAATAATGAGGATGATTTTAAATTTATTCCTACTTTAAGTATTGAAAACTGGACTACATAGATTCTTTGAAAATATAGTATATTTAAAATCCACTCAAATGCTCATTCAAATCACCGTAAAAACGAATCAAAAAGAGTCTAAACTTTGGCAAGATCCAGAAAATTCGCTTGCGTATGTTGCCAGTCTTAAAGCTCTGCCCGTTGAAAATAAAGCGAATGCTGAGTTAATAGGGTTAGTTGCAAAATATTTTAACGTAACGAAAGCTCAAGTAAGTGTAAAAACAGGGCAAAAAAGCAAACAAAAACGAGTGCATATTGACGAAAATAACTGAGCATTTCATATTGTTGTATATTCTCATTTTTAGATATGTTTATTTTAAATTGGTTAAATAAAAAAAATGAACACTTTTTAGAAATATGCTTCTGGTTTACAGGTAAAATTCATGTTCCAAATGTTATAAAAATTCCAATAGTAGCAACTTTATTATATATTTTACTTAGCCTAATAATAGCATTTTTTGAGATTTTTATAAGCTACAGATACATGATGGTTGTTAATTCTGTTCTTTTTTTACTGTTCTTTTTTTGGATAGTTTGGAGTGCTATTTTTCAAACAGATTTGTTATCACTAATAAAAACAAGACTTTCTTATTTAAATTATTGGTTTTACATTGCTCTGTATACAATATTTGTAATACTTTCATTACTTGGCCTCTCCTCCACTAGCCAGGGTTGGTCTGGCTTGATATATTTTTTCACTGTTCCAGGTTTCTTGTTTCTTATTCTTTACAACGTAATTGTTGGTGCAATTTTGCGTTTTAAGTTTCACAAGGAAAGATATTTCATTCGTCTTGATTGGCTTCTCCTTATAGCTGTTCAAATTGCTTTAATGATATGGAATTTTAAAGACGGTGGCGATGGGCCACGAACTGCAGAAATGCAAAAATCTTCCGAGATTGCATCTTTTTTGTTTCCTGTTTATATTCTCCTTTCAATCTATTTCGGCTTATTTAACATATTTGTACGAAATCAATTTGCAAATCCCTTACAGAATCGCAAAGGACTCACTACAATTATAAAACCTGTATTAATTATTTTATTCGTTGCAGCTGTTATTTTCAGTCTAATACTCTTAGCTCCAATTTATAATTCGAATTAAGGTGGGTATTAATTTTTCTTTGCCTCAATAACCCAGTTTGTTAAATCGGTTATACTAATTGTTTCAGCTTTTCCAAAGGCATCGTTTGGTAATTCTTGTAAGTGTGCTGGTGGAAGGGTGCTTAAAATAGCCGCTAAATCTTCCATAGCTTGAATTTCGGTGTCAACCAAATGTCCAATTTCTTTATCAAAGCGTAGATTGTAGTTTCTAGCTTGCCTTAAAAGTCCGTGTACAATGGTAATTAATCGTGCTGCTGGTCCACCTTTAATAGCGTGCCCATGAGACTCTTTTTCTGAATCGATGGCGGTAATTGGCAATACGTTTATATCGTAACCAAGGTAAAAAGCAGCTCCAATAATATCGGTATCAATAGACCAATCGGGGCAGGTTAGCAATGGTGCAATTTTTTTCAACAAATCAATAGAAATAAATTTCCAAGGGCATTGCGTATCCGATAATTGTAAATCTTCAAAAAACACAGGTCCAAGTCGGCGGGTAATATGTCTATACATTAGCACTCCTTTTCCTGGTCGGGTAGGGTTCTTTCTTGAAACTGAAAGCTTGTGAGTTCGAGCTCCAATACTAAAATCTTTTTTGTTGGTTAAATATTCGTCAATCAGCGTTCCAATTTGACTCATATCAAGCGTCATATCAGCATCGGTAAACATGAATGCATCAAACTGCCCAACATTTGGGTAACCAGCTGTTCCAATTACGCTGTTCATGGCAACCAGTAATTCGCTTCCTTTTTGGTTTTTAACAAGGTTTTTTGTTACCTCAATATCGCGTGAATCAAGCAATTCCACCTCATCTTTTGTAAGATTTTCCTCAGCAACTATTTTTTTGAATGCTTCTTCGCTATTCCATTCACAACCACCCGTTGCGTACAAAAGTTTCCATTTAATTTCTGTTCCCGCTGTAATCCACTTCAACTGTTTTATTTTATTTCGAAGCGAATCTTCACCGTTTGGGTTATTAAACGTTGCAGGCCTTAAACGGTTTTGCTCGTGAATTAAATTAGTAGCGATGGCAAGGCGAAAAGGCTGATCTTTATGTTTCAAAATTTTCAAGCGAGACAAGGCAATGTGTGCAGCTAAATTTGCATGAAGCGGAGCTGTTTTATCGGGTAAAAGCTGTTCTAATTCAGTTTCACCAAATCCGTTTGCAAGCATGGCATCGGCTAAATCACGCACCATTTGGTAATGATTATTATTTGTTAAGTCAAAATAATCGCACGAAGAGTTAATAATTGAGGAAATTTCTGTGGTAGACATAATTTTTTATTTCATCATTTTTGTTGGCTTTGTCAAGAATTTTTTTGGAATTAGGATAAAATACGAGGATCAAGATAATTAGCAAATTCTATTTGTGCTTGTTGGAAGGACTTGGGTTTCCCCCATGGTTTCCTGTTCAAACTTGAAAAGCCAGACACATCCATTTCTGAGTTTGCAAAAGCATCCATTTTTCGTCCAAATTCATCTGGATTTTTTTCAATCCAAAGAGCTATTTTAACAGCTATAATTTTAGCGGCTAACTTTTGACTGGATTCATTCTGTGAATTTACTTTTGTTAAACTGAGCCCATCGGTAGATTTATAATCAGCAAATTGTTTTCTTGTTTTTTCATCAAACATTTCATAAATTGGATCAGTATACATTTTAACATAACTTGCTGAATTAAAACTAGATTCACTACTATCAAAATTCATCTGTATCGATTTGGTAGTAAGAGAGTCTTTCCCATGTTGTTTTATTACATTTTCTACAAGTGGAAGAGGGAAAGCAGGGGAATTACTATAAACAGTATTCATCTCATTAACCGCCTGTTTTAAAGCAGATCCCCTTATTACAAAAGTTTGTTGAATATCATTTATATCATAATTTCCAGTAATTGATTTTCGCCAGTCAATATAAACCTTTCCTCTTCGTACACCTCCTAATTCTTTCATGAGATTTGATTCTTCTTCATTTCTACCAGCAACTACCATTTTTAATTTTGAATTGGTAGCCAAAAGATAATCAGCATCTCCAAGTTGCTGTGCACTTACTTCAAGATCGAAGTCTATCATTCTTACTAAATCAAACCTAGTTGAATGTTCATTTGCTGTCCCCTTAACTAATTGACCTTTTGGAGCGGTTTTTTTATCTACACCACCCATTACCTTTTTTCCACCTTCTGTTTTTAGTAATTCAGTCAAGCTTTCGTATATTATCTTAACATTTGGGTTCGGATTTTTTGCTGTAAATTCTGCCACCATTGCTTGTATGGTTTCAATAGCACTTTTCTTAGGGTTACCATTCTTATCAAGAATAGGGCTGCCATCTTTGTTAAGATGTCCCTTTGAATCATCATCTGCAAATATAAGAGTATATTCAATATTAGGATTTTTTGAACTCATTTCATAATATTGACGAAGCTTCCAGTATACAGCATTCTGTCCGTTTGGATTTTCTTCTGATGATTTATTAGCCCTATTATTTTCATTGTATACAGGTATTATCTGTGCTATCTTCCACTTTTCTCCATTCTCTTTAGCTGGAAATCTTTTTATATGTTCCAGCCCATTTGCATCTCTAAAAGCCTGTGTAAGCACTAAATAAAGTTCACTATTTTGAACTAAGCTTTCTTTTTTGTCGCCAAAGTAAACATTTATAATTGTATTAACTTTTAAGCAAACCTGTTTTGTAAGGTATTCTAATTCTTCAATTGGTAGCCAGCCATACTCTTGCAAAAAATGATTTGTTAATTTTGAAATTGTTTCCAATGTTTTTTCTCCTAATAAATAAATTTTCCCTTTTTTTAAATCGAAATTTTCACTATATTTTTCCACTGAAAAAGATTTATACCAGTTTTTTACTAAAGAATTTGCCATGTCATTCAAATCTTTAATTCTTTCACTTGAAAGTTCTTGTGGAAATTGTTGACCCTGCATCTCAACATCTTGCACTCCTTCAGTATCTTTTTTTATTTTTAATGTGTACAAAAGAGTGCTGATTAGTTCATCAAGCGGTTTTGGATCTTTTACAAGGCGTTCTTTGATGGCTAAAGCCGATTGTTGTCGAATTTCGCTTAATACATAAGATAGCTCTCGCTGAGATAATGTATCTGCTATTTCTGCTATTTCTGTTGAATCAAGCCTCTCTCTCTCACTCAATAAGAATTGAACAACTTGATTTAGTTTTAGTTTTTCTTCATTTGAAATTTCTACTTGAGCTGGTTTGATTGTATTCCCTAGATTCATATGTTGAGGAATGCTTGGGTTGTATTTCATAATATTAAAATTGTTACTCCGTTTATTCTGTGCTTTTGTACCATTCGTTTACCAAAAATACACATTTCCTTGCCCCTTATCATAAAAATACTCACTTGTCAATAGCATCATTTTTTACACCTTTTAAGAGGGGTTGAAAAGTTGACAGTTTAGATTGGTATTATCATACAATTGTTATGTCTAACAACAATGTGCAAGAAACAATTTTAGCGTATTTAGTTGAGCGTGGATGGGATAAACTACCAGTTGAAGATTTAGCAAAATCTATTTCTATTGAATCTGCCGAGCTTTTAGAGCATTTTCAGTGGACAAATACTCATCGGGGTCAAGCTTCAAAAATAACGAACGAGTCAATTAAGGCAAATCCTACTCAAAAAGAAGAGATAGAATCTGAACTGGCTGACGTGCTTATTTACGCCATTCAGGGCTGTATTCAACTAGGGTCAAATTATGAGGAAGTTATTTTGCGAAAACTTGAAAAAGCGAAAATAAAATATCCGCCAAGTGTAGGCTTAAATAACGAAGAATACCTTAGAATTAAAAAAGAGTATCGGACAAAAAAGCAAAAATAAGCTTAAACAAGATATGCATGTTTTAATGCATAGTAAAATATGCGTAATACGATAGTATATTGAGTTGACAATTTCGCCACCACCAGCAACATTTACTCATGCCAACCCCTCAAAAACTTATTATTTACTGGTGCAGACGTGATTTTCGCCTAACCGATAACCCAGCTTTTTTTTCGGCCGTGCGTGAAGCCCAAACATCAAATGCATTATTCGTTCCACTGTATATTTTGGATGATGGTATTCTCGGGTCTAACCCAACACACCCAAATATCGGGTATCCTCGGCGATTATTTTTATCTCAAGTTTTGGCTCATTTTGCTTCTGAAATTCAACATTTCCAAATTTTACTTGGCAATCCGTCCTCTATTTTTGAAAAACTCAGTACCCAGTTTGATCTCCATATTTTTGCCAACGAAGATATTGAACCATACTCGCGGCAACGAGATCTTCAAGTTTCCACAGTTATTAAAAAGCAGGGTGGAACTCTTCGTTTATTTGTTGACCAACTTACCATACCTCGCGAAACAATATCAGGCTCTGGCTCGCTTTATTCCGTTTTTACCCCATTCAAAAAAGCCGTGTGGAATAGTTTTTTAAACTCCACGGTTGCTCCAACTGTTAACCTGAATGAAGTTGCAGCACTCCCAACCACAACACTTCATTTTCCTTATATTGAAGGCAACTCCGAAACAGATTTGCAAGCAACCATTTTTGCAAAAATTGATACACCTTGGGTGTTTACAGTTGACGGTCAAACATATAATGTGGAAGACATTCTTGCTTTTCAACGACCAAATTATCAACAATGGAAGTACAAAGAAAGCGAAGTTTTACAGCAGTTTTCTGAATTTGTTCAATCGAACCTTCAGTATTATTCATTAGGACGAGACGAACTGGCAAACGAACAGGGAACAAGCGGTATGAGTGTTGCATTAAAATGGGGGCTTGTTTCTGCACGAACGCTTAAACATATTGTTGTAGAAAAATATGGAAAACCTGATTCTGACGAATTTAATTCTTTACCATCCTACGTGCAAAATAGCATCAATTCCTATCTTTCCGAGCTCATCTGGCGAGAATTTTATCGATACATTTTATATCACAACCCTCAGGTTTTAACACAAAATTTTCAAAAGAAATATCAGGGCGATGGGGAACCAACATGGCTTTCTGGATTTACAGCACATCAGCGTTTTGTATCGTGGATGCAAGGAAAAACAGGCTACGACTTAGTAGATGCTGGTATGATTCAGTTGGCAAAAACTGGTTGGATGCATAACCGTACCCGAATGGTGGTTGGTTCAATTTTAACGAAAAACTTAGGGCTCGATTGGCGATGGGGGCAGGAGTATTTCCGAGCAACTCTTCTCGATCTTGATGAAGCAAGCAACAACGGAGGTTGGCAGTGGGCGGCAAGTGTAGGGGCAGACCCAAAACCTGTTAGAATTTTCAACCCCTATTTGCAAGAACGATACGACAATAACAGAACTTACATCAAAAAATGGCTAGGCGATGAGCCCCGAATTATTCAACCAATTGTAGAACACGAAACCGCTCGAGAAGAGGCAAAAAAGCGATATAATTTACTTCCGTAATACTATACAAATTTCTGCAGATTTTTATAATCTAAGTCATACACTGATATTTTTCTAAATTAAGTTTATTATAAATGAAGTAAATATACTATTTTTGAAAAATAATTGACGGAAAAAAATATATTGTATATTATAATTGTGATATATAATTATATCCATATTTCTTCTTTAATTCAATAAAAAAACTCAATATATCTATTATATTCTCATTCTTTTATCTATTATTTTTCCCCTATTGACAATAAAAGAGAAATAACTTAGAAAAAAAACTTAATTAAGCTAAAATAATAATTTTTTAATTTTTCTTTTTATATGGAAGTATCATACATTCAAACCAAAGACCTTCTTAATAAATACGGTGTTTCTAATGTTACCGTAACAAAATGGATTACCGAAACGTTAGCTGGAAAAACAGGTATAAAATATGAAATGGTAGGAAAACGATGCCGATTTTTCGATATTCCTGAAAATTGGTTTATTCTTGATAACTTAGGAACACTTGCAGTGAATAAGCGAAATCTTATTTTTAAGGAAGAAACCGAGCCGAATAAAGAATTTTATAGTCTTTTTAACAATGATGAAATACTTGAAATAGTTCGAGATTTAGAAGTGCGGAATATGATAAATGTAAAATTTGCGTATCGTGGGGCAGGGGCAAATTACTGGGATCACTTCTATAAAGAAAATTATGGTGGTGTTCGATATGAAGTACCTATATGGACGGAAGAAGTTTTGGAGTATTATTTAAAACTAGTCATAGCAAAATTATCAGAATACGATGAAATAAACGTTATTGATTTAGGGTGTGGAAATGGAAAGCCTATTATTAAATTTTTATCTAAATTGAAACAAATTGTTCCAGTAAAAAGATATATAGCAGTTGATATTAGTCAGCAGCTTTTAGACATCGCCAAAAAAAATGTGCAAGAAGCCGTTCCAGGTTTAGAATATTTTACATTCCAGAAAGATCTAGAGAAAGACAGATTGGGTGAAATCTTCGCGACAGGAAGGGAAGATGGCAAGAAAGTAATTAATTTAATAGCAATTTTGGGGGTTTTATTACCAAATACATATGATGCTGAAATAATTCTAAAAAATATCCAAAAAAACATGGACGCAAATGATATTTTGCTTGTTGATGGATTAAAAAATCGACCAGAAAATAATTTTAATCTGACATATGTAAATGCCGATAATAAAGATACCTCTATTGCTGGGTTTAAACTTTGGATAGCCAAGTCATTAGGTATCAATACTGACATGTGTGAATATGTCTCGGCTTATGACGAAATACACTCACAAAAAATAAGTTATATTATTTTAGATAAAGATTATCATATTACATTCTCCTTAAAAAACAGCCAGCGTGTTAGTGTTGTGCTGAAAAAGAAATCAAAATTAATTCTGTGGTTTGCTTTTCAAACAAATCCTGATAGTTATAATACTATTTTGAATAAGGCAAATTTCAATTTAGTCGATACTTTAGCACTTCCAAATGATATGCATTTTATTGTAAGTGCAAAACCAAAAGAAACTCGAGTAAAAAATTCTTTTCAGTAGTGAAAGCTAAACATAAAAACCACCTTTTACGGTGGTCTATTTTTTGCCTTGATGTAAATTACTAAGGGCTCTATTTCAAAACTTCAAGAACCTCTAGTAAAAATACCAATGTTGAACCAGCTGGAATACCAGGTAAATTACGATCTCCATATGCGTACTCAGCAGGAATGGTTAACTTAACTTTTCCACCCTCTTTCATTCCAGGAACAGCAATATCCCATCCTTGAATAAGCTGACCAACTCCAATAGCTGCGGTAAAAGGCTCTCCTCGTTTGTATGAACTGTCAAAAATAGTTCCGTCAAGTAAACTTCCTTCATAATGAGCTCGAATTCCGTCACCAACAGCAACAACTTGTCCTGTTCCTTCGGTTAATGTTTCAATAACTATTCCGTTTTCTAATGTTTTTGTAGACATATTTTTGATGTGTTTAATATACCTTATTTTGTCAACCACGTTTTAATATCTCTATTTTGACAAAGCCTGGAATGTGTGATATTAATCGCATATTATGAACACAGTTTTTCAATATAATTTACTTATAAGAAAACCAGTTATTTCACAGAGAAATTTTGGAAAAGAAGCTCTTTCATTTCAAGAAATTCGTGTTGTTATAAATCCTCAAAACGGTGAAAAATTCAATACTTGGTGGGAAAAAGTAAAAGACTGGGAAGCATTTTCTGGTATAAAAGGTGTAGCTCGAGCAGAGATTTCAAACCCAGCGTCATTAAACAGGTTACTTGATAACAACTCTTTGAATGAAATTGGCTCAACGCGTCAAATAAGACGATATATTATTGATTTTTCAGAATGTTTTCAATACCCTCATACATTTCTTGGAGGGGAAAATAAGAAGGCAATGCCAACTAATGTTGATGAAGTTTTTAAGTTCTGGAAGTCATTTTTAGAAAATAATATTAACCCTATTGCTCCATCAGCATCTAGTTCAGAACAAATACAAGAAATTTTCAACAATAAGTTTGGGTATCAAAAAAACAAGGAAAAAATTCAAGAATCTAACAGCAAAAAAACTTTTGGAGGAGTTCGATAGTATCAAAATTTGGAAATACTGCTTTTTAAGTAGAGTAGTTGCTCCCGTAAAATTCTATCAAAATAACCTACAAATGCTAGGAACAATTTAGTTTTTTGTCGCAAACCAATTCATAAAACACAATAAAAAAATCTCCCAAACGGGAGAAAAATGTGTAAAATAATAAACCAAAATCTGGCGCGACTGGCGGGAATCGAACCCGTGACCTCTGCCGTGACAGGGCAGCGCTCTAACCAGCTGAGCTACAGTCGCATATATATAAACCTATATGGTAACATTATTAAAGCTGTAAATTTGGTGGCGGGGTTAGGATTCGAACCTAAAGTCTCCTGGTTATGAGCCAGGCGAGATACCATTACTCTACCCCGCGATATTAAAGAGAAAACCATGAATGGTTACTAAATGGTAGTATAAAGAAAATTTTTTGCTTTTGTCAAGGATTAAATCGAAAGATGTGCTAGGTTGATACATTATGTGTAATAGTTTATTTCCATAAAAATTGTGCAAGTAAATATATATTTGCAAATAAGCAGTATCATTATGTGGTTATATATTAAAAATAAACAATGAATAAAAAGTGGTGGTAAATAAGCTTAAAAGTGCTTCTTAGAAAGAAGGTTAAACCGAAAAATAAAAATAAGATAGAACTATTTTTCTCTTAAAATAGGCATTTTTAGAATTCTGTACGCAAATACCCTTGACAAGTTGCAAAAAATCTTATACACAAGAAATTAGTCTCTAACAAAGAAAAAGAGACAGATTTACAGGTAGATACCACAAAATAAATGTTAATTTCGATAACGTGTAAACGTATTCAAAAGTAAGTAATTACAGGAACTACTCTTTTTGTTGAGAGTTTGATCCTGGCTCAGGATGAACGCTGGCGGTAGGCCTAACACATGCAAGTCGAGCGGTAACAGGGGAAGCTTGCTTCCTGCTGACGAGCGGCAAACGGGTGAGTAACGCGTAGGAATTTTCTTTAAGTAGAGGATAGCCTTTCGAAAGATTGGGTAATACTTTATGTGATCGCAAGATTAAAGCAGCAATGCGCTTAAAGTGAAGCCTGCGTTCTATCAGCTTGTTGGTGAGGTAATGGCTCACCAAGGCTTAGACGGATAACTGGTCTGAGAGGATGATCAGTCACACTGGAACTGCGACACGGTCCAGACACCTACGGGTGGCAGCAGTGGGGAATATTCGGCAATGGGGGAAACCCTGACCGAGCCATACCGCGTGGAGGATGACAGCCTTATGGGTTGTAAACTCCTGTGGAGAGCTACTAACACAATGAAGGGCTCTCTAGAAAGAGGTTGCTAACTCTGTGCCAGCAGCAGCGGTAATACAGAGACCTCAAGCGTTATCCGGAATTATTGGGCGTAAAGCGTTCCGATCGGTGGTTTAGTGTGTCTATAATGAAAGACCGAAGCTCAACTTCGTGTTTGTTGTAGAAACTACTAAACTGGAAGAGCAAAGAGGTGGCTAGAACTCTGCAAGTACCGGTGAAATGGGTTGATATGCAGGGGAATACCCAAAGCGAAAGCAGGCCACTGGGTGCTTCTTGACACTGCTAGGACGAAAGCGTGGGGAGAGAATGGGATTAGATACCCCAGTATTCCACGCCCTAAACGATGAGTGCTTATTTTTAGAGGAAGTCAAACTCCTTTAGAGGTAAAAGCTAACGCTGTAAGCACTCCGCCTGTAGAGTACGGCCGCAAGGCTAAAACATAAAGGAATTGACGGGAACCCGCACAAGCAGTGGATCATGCGGCTTAATTCGATAATAAGCGAGGAACCTTACCTAGGTTTGACATGTTACTTCAAATCCTGTGAAAGCAGGACTTCTTCGAGAGTGTAACACAGATGATGCACGGTCGTCGTCAGCTCGTGTCGTGAGATGTTCGGTTAAGTCCGGTAACGAGCGCAACCCAAATCTTTAGTTATTTAATGTCTAAAGAGACTGCCCAAGCTTAATTGGGAGGAAGGATTGGATGACGTCAGATCAGCGTGTCTCTTACATCTAGGGCCGCACGCATGATACAATGGGAAGGGTACAACAGGAAAGCCAAGGCGCGAGCCGGAGCAAATCCCCTAAAACCTCCCTCAGTACAGATCGAAGTCTGCAACTCGACTTCGTGAAGCTGGAATTGCTAGTAATCGCGAATCAGCCTCGTCGCGGTGAATACGTTCTCGGGTTTTGTACACACTGCCCGTCACGCCCTGGGAATTGAAGGGGCCCCAAAACATCGGTTTCGGTGTGGAAGGCCAACTCATTGACTGGGTTGAAGTCGTAACAAGGCATCCGTAGCGGAAGCTGTGGATGGATCACCTCCTTTCTAAGGAGATAAACTTGCCTATTTGATTTATTAGACGTGCAAGTATTTGTTTGACTAACTAACATTTGTAAATTTGTTAGTAAGTGTAAAAAAGTTAAATCCTATAAGAACACTCACGTTCATATTT
>Ga0316610_1000181_pt1 | contig 17212 bp, 15 predicted proteins | sample MIS2017111B_MG_FD_207677 | JGI IMG/M metagenome (GOLD analysis project Ga0316610, IMG submission 207677) | Microbial mat bacterial communities from Middle Island sinkhole, Lake Huron, Michigan, United States - MIS.2017.111B | ecosystem: Environmental > Aquatic > Freshwater > Lake > Sediment... | reverse complement strand
AACCTGAAAATCAAGCTTATCCGATTGAGGATTAAAAATAATCACATAATTTTCACCGCTGACATCTAATTTACCGTCCATGTTAAACCTACCAAATTGAATATCATTTCTTGAGTTATCTTCAACTGACGATTGTGAAGATATGTTTTGATTTGAATTGACAGAGGAACTTACTGAAATTTGCTGAGAAAAATGAGATTCCTCGCCAACACTTTTTGGCTGAGATAAAAACCACAAACCCAAACAAATTATACAGATAGTAATAATGACAGGATAGATTTTCATTTTTACACCATTTTAAAACAGCAAATAACTGTCAATTGAGCATTTTACAATCAGCAAAAAACAGGTTATACTTAAGAGAGATATCGCGTTTAGTCGATTTCAAAAAATCATTATGTCTCCGTTTTTTCTTATTCCAATTGTTATTTTAGTGGCGATATTTATATATATCGTTTTCATCCAAAAAGTTGTTCCACGCGATAAAGCCGTTGTGGTAAATTACGCCTGGAGCAAGCAATCTGTTGTTTATTCACCAAAACAACCATTCAATAAAAGCTCGTACGCTCGGTGGCCTTTCTTGACTGAGGTTATAGAAATTCCACTTGCGAATATTGAGTTCGAATTTGACGCCAGAAAGTTAAATGATGTTCATTTAGCACCTTTCAACTGTACAATCGCATGTTGGATTAGCGTTGAAGATCCATCTTTAGTGGTAGAAAAAGTTGATTTAGAAGTTTCAACAGAAGACCAGGGTGGGTTTAAAGGTTCTGTTAAAGCTATGCTTGGTAACCAAATAGTTTCTACAGCTCGGTCGGTTGCGGCAAATTTAGACTTGGAAACAGATTTAATTAAAAACCGTAAAAGTCTTTCAAACCCAGTTGAAGAACAGATAAATGGAGACTTGGAAGCTTGGGGCTTAAAACTTGTAAAGCTTGATATTCTTGATTTTACCGATGCTGAAGAAAGTACCGTAATTCAGGATTTGGAAAGTATCCGTCAAGCTGAAATTAACGCCCAGAGCCGAAAAGCTGTTTCAGAAAATGACCGTAATGCTAGGGTTGTTGAAGCTGATGCGAACCGTGAAGCAAGCGAAAAAGAAGCTGAAGCCACAAAGAAAATTGAACTTGCAAATATTGAACAGCGTAAAGCTACTCAAATTGCTGATGAAAATTCTAAATTAGAGGTTGCTGAGCAACAAAAACTTGCAAATTTGAAGCAGGTTGAAGCCGAAAAAGAGTTGGAAGTTGGTAAAGCAACCAACAAAGCTTTAGCACTTGCTGAAGAAGCAAAAGGTAAAAAAGATGCTCAAATTTTGGAAGCACAGGCTGAAGCTGAATCAACTAAACAAATTGCAGAAGCTGAAGCTGAAAAGATTTCAAAAATTGGACAAGCAAAAGCTGAGGCGATAGAAAAAGAAGCTGAGGCTCAGGCTAAGTTTGATCAAGCTGGTATGGAACTTCAGAATTTAAACGCCTGGAAGGAAGTTACCACTGCAATTTACGTTGCTCAAGCTGAAGCTTTAGGAAAGGCTGATACTAAAATCAACTTTATTTCTGGAGGTAAGAACGATGCAGCTAACTTATTTGGTTTAAGTTTGGATGCAAATTCTGGAGCTCAAATTGGGCAATTTGCTGAAAGTTTAAAAAACACATCTCCAAAAGAGCTTGGTAATTTGGTAAAACAATTTATTGGAAATTCAACAGAATCTAAGCAAGTATCTGAACAGGAACAGATTAAAAAAATACCGAATCCAAAAGTACAGGATTAAATCTGCTAACCCAAGAAAAAAGAGAAAGGTGCCTATTTGTTTTACACGATAGGCTTCTTTTTTTTATTAAAAATTGAACTAATACACCCCTTCAAATAAGATATAAATATTTACAGAGATTGCACCATACTTTTTCTGCCATTGGATCTATCACAGTATCAACAAAAATTACCTACAAACAAAGTGATTATTACTTGTTTAGTAGGCAATTTAGGGTAGTACAGTTAAGGAATTACATGCACTACCTTTATATTTTAATCTGTAGGTTAGTCGTACATCAACACATCTTCAAGCTTTTGTTCCTTAACTTCATCATAGTCAGCTTGAGATATATCTTTAACTTTGTTTGATCTTTTGAGAATATAATAAATTATTGTTCCTGTTAAAACAGCTACGTTTAAGTCAATTAATATTGTTAAAATAGCAGTCCATAGAATAATAAATAATTGATAGTTTCTCAGTTGTAGCTTGTACCACTGCCTGCTGAAATAGGCTTGGAAAAACGGTTTATCTAACGTATCCCAAGCAACTTTTGCTAATACACCAGCAAAAACAGCTAAGGCTATTAATGTAACATAATTACTAAACAGTGCTAATATAATAATGGTAACTACTCCAGCAACTACTCCAGCAACTCGTGTTTTCATTCCTTCTTTCAAGGCTAAAATAGAGGTAACGGTAGATTGAGCTCCAAGTATTCCTCCCATGCTTCCTGAAATGGCGTTTGCAATTCCTTGAGCTACCAATTCTTTCCCTCGTTTTGTTTTTTCTCCTGTCATGTTATCAAGCAGTACACTTGTTAAAAGAGTGTCTAAATAAGCAATAACAGACAACTGCAGTGCCCAAGGCAAGGCTTTCGAGATAATATTCATGTCGGTCATGAAAGCAAAGGTTGGGAAATAACTTTTAATTAAATCGAGGTATGAACCAACTGAATCTAGCTGAACGCCAAGTGTTGTTTTTTGAATTCCAAGCCCCATAACAGTTGTTATTACTGTCATCAATACAATTGTAATTAATGAGGCAGGCAAAATAGCTCTTACTTTTTCCGATAAGCCTAATTTTTTAGTGATAATTGGAATTGCAAAAATTAAAACGAGAGTTACTAAAGCAATAAAAATATTCAAAGCCATGTCGCCAGTTAATTTGGAACCAGTTTCAATTCCCAAAACTCTGGTATCACCAATTTTAACTTCGAATCCACTAAAACCAAAAAGTCTTGAAGCCTGATTGATTATAATAATTCCAGCCAAACCATTCGCAAATCCATACACTACCAGTTCAGGAATTAAAGATACAAAACGTCCTAAATTGAAAATTCCTCCAATAATAAGAAAAATTCCAGTTAAGATCATTATTAAGGTTATAAACTGTTCACCTTGTGCATTTTTTCCAAAGCTATCGTAAGCAAAGGCTATCATCAAGGCTGAAGGTGCCGACATTGTACCAGTAGGAAGGGCAATTTGTCTTCTTGTACCACCCAAAAAAGCAACGATTATTGAAATAACTGCGGTTCCCACAATTCCAGCAAAAGCACCTCTACCTGAAAGAATACCAAAGGCTGCTCCTGTAGAAACTGATGCTACTGCTACTGCAATACCTGCCAATAAATCTGGGAGGAAATTTTTCTTAATATCATTAAAATTAAACATATATAAGTATTGTAAATCTGCTATTACATTAAAGTTTTATTGAAAGATTTAATTATTAATATAATTAATATTAACATAATTTATATTATATCATAATTTTGTCAAGCTAAAAAACTTAAATTTTAGTACGTTTTATTTCTTTTTTTTTATTAAAAAATATTTGACATTTCTTATTCTAAAGATGATATGAGAATTATGATTCTCGATTTTTGCAAGCCGCTACTCAGTAAAAAAACTGGCGGCTATATCGCCCTAACCTTGTTGGTTTCTTGGATTATTGAAGGGTTCATTATTTATCGTGGAGGGTTTAATAATGTGTCGATTGTATGGATTGTGGTGTTGATGTGGACACCAGGAATTATTGGGTTACTTTTTCGATTTATATATCGTGATTGGGTAGATTTTCCTATTAAAATTGCAGGTTTTAAATGGTGGATATTTGTTCTGATGCTCAGTTTTATTCTCACTGGAATTCCTTTTTTCATTAGTTGGATAAGTGGAGTGAATGGATTTACCCTGTACGATTTTTCTGATTCGAGGTGGTTTGATATTGGTGGTGTTTGGCTGGCACTAGCTATTATGATTCCTTCTCGTATTATTATTCAATCGTTATTTGGACTTGGTGAAGAACTTGGTTGGCAAGGGTATTTAGTTCCAAAACTAATAGAACATGGAGCAAAAAGACCATTTTTAACACAAGCCATTATTTGGAGTTTATGGCACAGTCCTTTGTTGTTATTTGGTGGGTATGCAGTGGCAAATAGTAGCTGGATGATAGTAAGCGTAATAAGCTATTGGTTCATGATTTCATCGCTGGGAATGATGATAAGTAGAATAACTCAAAAAACTCAATCGGTTTGGCTGGCTGCATTTTTTCATGGATCACACAATTTTTTCATTCAACAATGGTGGCCAATGTGGACAGTTGCTGGAGGACTAAATTGGTTAGTAACAGGCGAGGCGGCAATAATAACTGCAATTATTTTTCTCATAAGCACCTTCTTCATTCCACGATATATTAAAAATTGACAAAGTAAGTAACATGGAAAACCGTTGGTTAATATGCTCTCGATACTGCCTTGGTTTATTCCAACTCTCATCCTTATTTTTGTAACTATTACAGTATGGATATGGGGTAAAGTAACTATTTCTTGGCTGAACTGGCTGGCTTCAGGTATTATTCTGTTATACCCATTTGAATACTTCCCTACCCTCGATATTGGACCAGCAACATTAAAACCAAGTTTTATTCTTACTCTTGTTACCTTATGGGTTTTTGCTATTTTGATGATGAAAAAAGATCGCGAATTATTATCAACAACAATTCAACCCATAGCTTACTGGTTTACAGCATTTTATGTAGCTCAACTTCCTTCCTGGTTTGTGGTAACAGATGGAACAAGATTTTGGACAACGCAAATTGCTACATTCGGCGTAATATTTGCCTCACTTATTATCGCTCATTTTTCAAAAAATCCTGTAAAAGATATAAAACGCTTGGTGATGGTGATGATTGGCATTTGCATATTCGCCACTTTTCAATTTATCGGTGACATGATTGGATTGCCTGAAAGTATCACGCAGCTTCGTGAAAACTATACAAAAGCAGTTTTTGGCTTCCCACGAGTACACGCCACCGCACTTGAACCCCAGCTATTTGCTGGAATGCTTTTTTTACCCATTATTACATTTATTTTATACATTTCCTCTTCAAAAAAACTATGGTTTATACCAGAAAAATACGTTAATAAATTAAAACAAATTCCATTTTTTGGTAACTCGTTGTATGCAAATGAAATCTCAAAATCGGGCTTTTCTCAGCTAGTTGCGTTTTTATTTATAACAGCTATTTTAATTGTCACTATTTCAAAAGGTGCTTATTTAGCACTGGTCATTATTCTACCTATTTTAATGATTTTAACGATGAAGAACATAAATTATCGACCAGTTCTTGCTATTGCCAGCATAGCTCTTATTCTTGCTGGCTTGGCACTAGCGGGCTTGGCTATAAAATCAGAAAAGGTTCGCTATTCGTTAGCAGATGTGTATGGAAATTTTTACCTTACAATTCTTGGTGAAACTGGGAGTGCTGTTGAACGTGAATCGTTTCAAAATGTAGCAACATATCTAGCCGAAAAGTCACCAATTACTGGTGTTGGTAGTGGAAATTATGGAAAAACTGCAGCATTTTTATTACCAGAATACGCTGAAAATAATCCAGGAGCTCTTATTGTAAATAACGTCTATTTAGAAATGTATGCTGAACTGGGGCTGTTTACCCTTCTTGTTTTTATAAGCTTTTTGGGTTGGATGATATTCCGTTCATGGCTTTACATTCAAACGAATGAAAAAATAGATGAAAAGTATCTTGCCATATTAGCAACAACCTTTGCACTTATTGCTTATTTAATACAATGGGTTAATTTCTCACCACTTTATATAACCCCCGTTTTTATTATTATCGGGTTACTCAATGCTTTGTTTAGACAAGAGAAAGATTAGGTTGAGTAAGGTAACTTGCCAAATTTCTCTTTTTATTTCAAGGTTGGAATATTGTATGTCTAACACTCCTTTTTTTGTTCATATCGGCAAAAAACCAACATTTGATGTGGTTGATGTGTGCCTAGAACATGTGGATATTGAAAATGGACTTGCCTATTTTTCTTCACAAAAAGTGTTCAAATTTGACGGTGTTTTTGGAAATTTAGAAAATCGCAGCCGTGTACTACGCATTGGAAAGCCTGAAAATGAATACGTGGTTCACATTATTTCAGCAACCATTGATGCAGGGTTTTGCGGCCATTTAGTTTGGAAAGTTCAACTTACGCAAAAAGGTGTTGAGCTTGTGCAGGTTCAAACAGACAAAAATGTTATTGCTAATCTTTTTTCAGGGTGTCAGCAAATTCACCTTTTTCCAAGTCCTGCTGGGAACTATTACAACGGAACAAATCAGACAGGTTTAGAGCCTGATATTATTTTTGGATTGTAAGAAATATGGAAAAATACATCGGTTTTTTTGGTGTAGATGCCACTGGTAAAAGCACGCTAGCAAAACAGGTGGAAGAAACAAATCTAAACCTCCCTGTAAAACATCTTTATTTTGAAAAGTCTCCTCAAATCAAGTTTTACGGAATACAGTTGGTTATTTGCATGTACTTTGTGCTTAAACATAATTTCTCATCGCCACGGGCTTTACAGCTACCAGACTATGAAAAAAAGTATCAATTAAACAAACAAAAATTATTCCAAGCTACAAACGCGTTTTTGGATTCTGAAACTAACGCAATTTTAAAAGCAGATAAAAATAGTGATATCGCTGTTGTAGAGGGTGCCTTATTTCCCAGGGCAATTAGCACCTACTTTACGTTATACCCCCAGGCTAACAAAAATATGTTTTCTCAATACGAGGAAGTTTATAAAAAGCGTACTATTTTACCGCTATTACTTACTGTTTCAGAAAAAAAGCAGTTAGAAATTTTACAAAAAAGAAGGCAACAAGCTGCAGATTACGAACATTTAAAGGAAAAAATTCCAGGTAGTCATACTCTTTTAGACCTGATGCACATGTCTGATTGGCTTGATTTTATTTTGCTGGATAATCCAAATTGGAGGAGTAATTACACTGAAACATACAATGCATACATTCAGCGTATTTTTCCAGATGTAACAGAAAAAAACGTACTAGAAAACGGAGATCATTTGGAAATTATGACAGGATTACAGGACAAACTAGAATCGTTAAAAAATTCAAAAAATAGGAGCAATTAACATTTCTTTACTATTCAATAACCTGCCCAGCTACATTTATTGTTACAGTTGTAAGAATTATTCCTAGCTGGCTTTTTTGCTGAATACTTATTTGATCAGTATTTGTTGGCTGATTCGTTGCAAAACTTATTGATGCATCTTGTTGGTTTGGAATAACACTGGAATTAATTCGAGAAAATTCGCCCTGTGCATTTTTATACCACAACGAACAGCTTTCTATGCCAGTATTTGTACAACGCCCATCAAGATAAAAAACACCACTTCCACGATTTATTTGAGCTATTGCTTTACTTGGTTTGAAATAAATTCGATCTTGAAAAATTGGCAGTGTAAGTGCTTTTACTTCATCACGGAAGGTGTACGTTGATGTAGAGTTTGAAGAAAATAATAACGCGTATGTTTGAGGTTCATTATCATCAAGTTGTTGAAGGTTGTTTCCAACATTGTTAAAATACGTTGATTTTTCTTCATTTGTTAAACGAAATATAGCAACTTGCTGTAAACCAGAATTACACTGCGAACCTGCAACCCACCAACCAATTTTACTTGGCAAATAAGAAGGGAGCAAAACAGTTGCTAGTGGGCTTTTACTATATTCAATAACACATTTTTTACCCTCAGATGAGGTAAGCTGAAGAAGTGTGTCAGTTTCAACAATATCAACTGGGTCTGATGAAGAAGATGAGGATTGAGTACCTACTAACAGAGGTGTTGAAGAGCTTGTTAGTACAACATCAGCTGGTTTTCGCAATCCAAAAAAATCGAAGTACCAAATAAACCCACCTATGGCAAGTACAACCAACAATAGCATAAAAACCCCAGGAATACGTTGAAGTTGCGATCTATTTTTTGCATATAAATTATAGTCCGCGTGCTGTAATCGTACTTTTTTTAGGGGAAGTCGGTGCCGAGGTTCAACCATAGAATTTACAAACGCTATTTTGATTCTGGATATTTATTTTTAAGTTCAACAAGCTCATCACGCAAAGTGGCAATACCTTTAATAAAATCATCAGTTTCTAAATCAACAGCCTTCACTGATGGGAAAATAGAAATTTCAAGCGGCCAACCATTTTTTGCATACAAACCAGCAATTTGAATACGCATTTGATCTGAAAGATTACTGTTTTCGCCTACTCGATTTAAAATTCCCTGAATGGTTGAAAGTTTGTCTAAATCTTCATTTAATGAATTGGTTTTACTTATTTGTTCATCTTTATTTTTAATTAAAGAAACATTTGCTTTTTCAAATTCGGCAACTTTTTTTGCACTCGTAACAACCAATTGTAAATCTGCTGCAGTTCCTGTTTTGGCAACCGCCTGTAAACGAGCTGCATTGTTGTAATCGTCAACCAAATTTTTTCGAGCACTCAACATTTCAATTTGTCGAGCAACAATATCCGATCGTACGTTCCAAAAAAATGTTCGTAAACTATTTTCCAATTTATCACTTGATGGGTCGTTACTTTGGGTTGGAATTTGTTCGGAAAGTGCCGCTAGCTGCTTATCTAAATTTTTAAAATCGGTAATTACCTTGTCATACTGTTCGCTAGAATGGGTATCAAAAATGCTTCTGCTAGCAATTGTTTGAAATTGAACACGAATTGCAGGTACACTTTGGTCGGCAAACTGAGAAAGTTTTTGCACCTGCTGATTTGTATTGTTTGTGTTAATAAAAATAGATAATCCAAAAAAACCTATAATAAGAATGAATACAAGTCCAACCGTATTATCTTTCAAAAAGTGTTTTATTTTTAATGCAAAGGATTCAGACATATGTATGGAGCAAATGTGTGCTTGGCTGGTTTTTTTGTCAAGAAGGTATCTTTTAAAGTTATTAGATTGAAATATCCAGAAATTGTTGCGTCCATTTTTTAGAAATAACCACATGCGTTACACCAGCATCTGCCATGGCTTTTTGACACCCTTCGCAGCACCACCAATGCCCAAACATATACTCGGTAGACCCTACTAATAACTCAGCTTTTCCTTCTTGAAGTGCTTTTTTCACTGCAGAAATTTCACCATGATTTGCAGGATCACAAGCAGCACACAAGTCGTATTGTTTACCCGTTTCTGAATTACTCATTTTACGCAAACACCCTTGGAAATCAACATACAAACCTTTGTTGATATTTTGTTGATGAAGCAACGCACCGTTGTACGATTCGCTTATAATTTCACCATTTTTTTCCAATATTGAATAATTTGGCATGTAGGCATCTTTCACAAATTCCATTTTCCCCTCCGCAATTGCGGTAAATTCATTATCGGTGTACTTAAAATTGAGCTGTTCGTTTAAAACAGGAAGTTCAATCCACACTTCTTTCGTTTCTCCATTTTTGATTTCCCTGTGAAAAAGCACTGTATTTGGATAGTTAGTGCGATCAAACAGTTGACCTTCTTTGTAGCTTACCGTATAGATAGTTGCTCCTTTTTTTTGTTCTGTTTTCACTTCAACTTCACTTGTTTGAGAGGGTAAAATATTAATTGTTTCATTTCGATTCATAAAAAGAGTGGTAGATTTTGTAGCGGAGAAATGTATTTTTCTATTCGTCTATTAGTTGATATTACAACGCAATTTTCATTGGCTTTACTTTCCCCAGCGGTTGATACTGCAAAAGGATGTTTTCGGTTATTTCTTCAACCAAAGAAGCATCTTCAGCGATAGCTCGTTCGTAGCTATTTTCAGGGAGATTGAGGATAATTTCAGCATGATGTTGAGTACGACTTGCAAGATCGCCAGCCTGCTCGTAATGGTTTTCGTAAATATGACAATGAGTTCCAGAATAATAAAGCCACCCTGGTTTTACCCCTAATTTTTGAGCAAGAATAAGCTGGAGCAGTGCAAAACCTGCCATATCATGAGGCAAACCAAGCATTACATCGTTTGAACGAAACAAAAAGTGAAGGTTTAATTCGCCGCCCACAATGTTCACCACAAACATTGGCACACACGGCACATTTTTCTTCTTTGCTGAAGCAAGTCCATCAGTATTTGGATCCCAGGTAATAACTACACCTTGCCTACTTGATGGTTCGTTTTGAAGCATAGTTACAAGACCTTCAATTTGATCTCGCTTGAAAAAATTCCGCCAGCGATACCCATAACCAGACTCAACAGTGTTTCCATCGTCATCCTTAAAATCATCCCAAATTTTACTAAATTGTTGAAAAAAATCAAGCTCACGTTTTCCTTGTAAATACCAAACTTGCTCGGCAACAAAAAGCTTAACAGGAATTTTACGAAGCGTAAGTGCAGGAAACCCATCTGCTGTGCGAAAGCTACCCGATACTCCAGTAATTATTTTCGTTTTAAACCCTGTTCGCTCATTGATTTCCTCTACCCCATTGATAAGAATGTTGTTGATAAGTTGTTGGTACCATGTATCGAACGTAGTCATATTATACTATTAATACAAGTAAATTTGTTTAGAGCTGTCAATACAGAATGATGAAATTGAAAAAGACCCTCTATCGAGGGCTGAGCAGCTTAGTTTACATCAATGCAAAGAGTTTTTTTATATAGCCTCAACTGCGTGTTTAAACGGTTCAGTAATCGTTTCTTCAACAACTTCTTCAACATAATCAATCCATCCTGCAAGTTTTTCTACAACACTTTCAAGGGGAGTTTGAAATAAAATAGGACACGCCCCAGATGGATAATCTTTGAACATTACACCATCTTCATCGGAATAATAAAATTCGTATAAAACACCATCAACAATAATAAAATCACCATCGTTTAATTCGTTTGCTGAAACAGGAATGGTAACTGGTTGTTGTTTGAGTGCTGCATTTTCATTAAAAAAATATGCATCGTCTCCTAATTTTGGTTTTCCTTGGTCGTAAAAATCGAGCACTGCAAGCCCTCGTGATTTATCGTTGTTTGTCATTACAACAAGATACAACGTGTTGTGGTACTCGTATAAATGTCCACATTTTAATCTCCGGTCTTGAGCCATTTGTCTGCTATTCATACACCATTGGTTACAACCAATTATTAACAGATTTAGTGGAATTTGTCAACTAAAAGAGGTATAAATGGCGTAATTATTGCCCGAGTACAGAACAAACGAAGTTGACGGATTGAAAGCATTTAAGTAGAAGTTTTTTATGACTTCTTCAACCGACACCTTTCAGCAAAAATACGCCGAATTGAACTCGGCACAAAAAATGGCAGTAGATACGATTGATGGGCCTGTGCTTGTGGTGGCTGGACCTGGAAGTGGAAAAACACAAATTTTATCGATGAGAGTTGCAAACATTTTACGCGCAACTGATACCCTACCCTCGGCTATTTTGTGTCTTACCTTTACTGATGCAGCTGCGGTAAATATGCGAGAGCGACTGCGAAAAATTATTGGATCTGAGTCTCATCACATCGCTGTTCATACATTTCATAGCTTTTGCACTGAAGTTATGAATCAGTATCCAGAGTTCTTTTTTGAAGGAATTCAGTATCAGCCAGCCGACCCGTTAACCAAGCTTTCCATTCTACAAAAAGTGCTTGAAACAATGCCACTTACAAACCCTCTTCGCCAGTATAACAGTGAGCATGGCTGGACATATTTAGGGAATATTGAGGATCGAATTGGCGAACTTAAAAAAGCTGGTTTTACACCTGAAACCTACAGAGCATTGATTCAGGAAAACAACCGTTTTTTGAAGAGCGTGGATGGTAAAGTAAGTTCATTTTTTGAACAATTCAAAGATGCAAGAGCTGCTGCCCCACACGCACGTGAACTACTAGAAATATTGGAATCGTTTGATGATAGTGAAGATTCTGAACACGAGCCGATGTTATTTCAACCGAAAAAATTACAGCAGTTACTTGTGCAATCGCTAGCAGAGGCAATTGATGAGATTGAGGAATCGACAAAGAAAGACTCTAAACCATTTACCCAGTGGAAAAATAAATTTACGAAAGTAGATTCCTTCAAACATTTACGATTGAAAGATGCCATGAACGCACCTAAATTTGAGGCACTTACTGAAATATATGAAGCTTTTTTACAAGCCATGCACAAAGAAAAGCTGTTCGATTTTGACGACATGCTGATACAGGTAACTCAAGCATTGGAACAATTTCCTGAACTTCGCTACAATTTACAAGAACGCTATTTATACTTTTTAGTTGATGAATTTCAAGATACAAGTGGTTCGCAAAGTAAGTTGCTGGATTTAATTGTTGACTCGGAAATAAGTAATGGGCAACCAAATATTATGGCAGTTGGCGATGATGATCAGGCTATTTATAAATTTCAAGGGGCATCAATTTCAAACATTTTGAATTTCACTGAAAAATATCCAACAGCAGTTATTGTGAATATGGTTCAAAATTATCGCTCGGTTCAGCCAGTGCTAGATTATGCCATGGGTGTAATTGACGAGGTTGGTGAGCGGCTGACACAAATTCCAGGAGTTTCAAAAAAACTGGTTAGCGAGGTGAAAAAATAAAACACTTGCACAATACCGTTGTTCAATTACCCTCCAGAATAAACCGCGTTATTTTGTAAATTATTCCCAGCTAACTGCGAAACAGTAACAAAATAATACCCCTCTTCAATTAACGTATCTAACACAGGGGCTACCGCCTCTACTGAAGTGGCATGAATATCGTGCATTAAAATAATTTTATTCTTATCAGCACTTTTCACTACTCTTTTGGCTACAATAGTGGCATCTCTATTTTTCCAGTCTAATGTGTCTACATCCCAAAGAATAAGAGGCATATTAATATCAGCTTTAACTCTTTGATTTATAGCTCCATATGGAGGCCTAAACAGTTTTGGTGCAACTCCAGTGGCTTTTTCAATAGCCTTATTTGTTCGGTCAACCTCCTTGGCAATGTTAGTGTCTGATAATGTTGTAAAATCAGCATGACTCCAGCTGTGATTTCCAATTTCATTCCCTTCTTTATATGTTCGAGTAACAATATCAGGATGATTGTTTACATTATTCCCCGTAACAAAAAAAGTAGCTTTCACGTTTCTTTTACTTAAAATATTCAGCAATTTTGTTGTTGTTTCTGGTGAAGGCCCGTCGTCAAAGGTAAGAGCTATACATTTAACCACCTTACAATCTGGTGTTAACGTTGATTGAATTGCAAGTTCATCTGATAATACAACGTTACTAAGACCTTCAGAAAAGATAATATCGTATTGCCAAGATTTCTTAAGCAATTCCTCTTTTTTCTGGGTAATTAATTTTTTTAAATCTTCCTCAGCTTTTTTTAATGAAGCAAGATTTTCAACAGCTGATTTTGCATCACCTTCATTGTTAATAGGAAGCGAAGCTACTGTTTGACCTTTTAAATAGATTTCTTGAGCTTTTTGAGTATTAACATTTAATGCCTTTGCACCCTCTAATTGTAATTGAAATTCATTGAATTCCTTTTTGATATTTTCAGCAAAATGTGTTATTTCCAGCTCAAGCTCGTTATTTTGGTTGTTTAATTCTTGAGCAGTTTCAAGAAAAGAATTTAATTTTTCAGTTTTTTTAATTTCTGGTATCTCTTTTTTATTGAACACGAGCACAATCTGTTTCAGCTCTTCATTTTTTGCTTTTGCTTCATTGTAAATAGCAACCCTCCCATTAAAATCAGATTCTTTTTGGACAAGACTATCCCAATTTGGCACAAAAAAGGCTGTACTATTATTCCAGTGGGTGTTCCAATACCAGTTACAATCTGTAATTTTTACCAATAGTTCAGGTGTTATTTTTTCAACAAGATCGAAACATTTTTGCTGAATTGCCCTGTAATGAAAAAAGGTACTAACAAGCGAGACAACAAGAAAACTAATAAAAAGAGGGGAAAGATACAGTACTGCTTTTTTTGCTAACGATTGCTCGTTGGGGGTTTCGTTTTTTGGAATGGAGGACTGCTGTTTTTGTTGTAGACTCGAGTATTTTGTGGAAAAATTCATATTGGATGCTGGTTATAACACGCCGTTTTTAATCTACCACTTCAGCCGTATAACTTTCTTGACGCAATGCTTTTACCCTATCTTCAATTGACGGGTGAGTACTAAACAACGTTTGCAACTGTTTACCAAATTGCTTTTTTGGTGGAGCAATGTAAAAATGACTAGTACTTGTTGCATAATGCTGAGACGGAACAGGAGATTGGTACAATTTTTCAAGTGCCTGAATAAGCCCTTCAGGGTAGCGAGTAATGACCACCGCAGTAGCATCGGCAAGATATTCACGAGAACGAGAAACTGCCATAGCAATAATGGTTGAAACAATGGGAGCTAGTAAAATAACTGCAAAATAGAGGATAAGAGCTACAGGGTTTGAACGGTTATCGCTATCTCTGTTTGATCCAGAAAAAAGAAGTGCACGAGTACCAATATCGGAAAGGAAACTAATAATACTGGTAAGCACCATAGTAACCGTCATAATAAGAATATCGCGGTTTTTAATGTGCGATAACTCGTGAGCAATAACACCCTCAAGTTCGGCTTTGTTCAGAAGATCTAAAATACCTTTATTCAAACAAATTGAGGCGTGTTGTGGGTCTCGGCCACAGGCAAAAGCGTTTGCAGATTGATCGGGTGAAATAAAAATTCGTGGTTTTGGAATACCAGCAATTTTACTAAGATTTTCAACCATGGTGTGAATTTGAGGTGATTGCTGTTCATTAACCTGAACGCCACCTGCCACAGAAAGTGCAATACTATCACCAAAAAAATAAGCAGCAAAAGCTTGGAAGAGTGATAACACGAGACCAAAAATAGCGAAAGCTGGAGAATTGAGATACCAAGAAAATGCGTAAAAAACAGCGCTTACTAATCCAATAAAAAGAAAAATAAGTAACCATGTATTTCGTACGTTTTTGGCTTGTAACTTGTAAACAGACATGTTTTAAAAAAATAAGATATTAAATGAATGTGATTCTAACATTGTTTCAGGGAATTTGATTCAGCGTTACTTCCTTGGGTTTTCGTACCAATTCCATTCGCGTTTTGTTTGTACATACCAATTTGGTAATTTACGGTAAATATCGCTTACAAACGTAACTTGAGATGGTAACGATTCAGCCGCTACACCAACCCGCGGATTCAGATCGATTTCAGTTTTACCCTGCCATAAATGCAAACTTACATATTCGCTTGCAAAAAACTTACCAAGTGCCTCGCGAGCTTCCGTATCATTTCGATTTGATGATGAATAACGCTTTAACAAAGCCTCGGGGTTGGCATCCAACATTGATTGTTTATTATTCGTACTTAAACGATTCCAATTCAACCCTGAAGCACCATATACAGAATAAGGATCTGGATTTGCCAATGTGGTTGGGTAAATTACTAAATCGTACTCACCTGTTGATAGGGTATCGGAAACAGAAGTTCCTTCAATAATACTTGATATAGGGATTCCTATCTCGTTCAGGAAAAAGGTTTGAAATTGATCTTTTAACCCAGCACTATTTACACCCCAAACAAGATCGATACGAATGTCTGAAATACGTCTGCCATTTTTAACCAAGTAAACACGTTTTATAGTTCTACTATCTCCATATTCAATTTGGTAGTTATCATCAAGAACAGTTGAAAGGTCTGTTGGGCATTCAGCAGCCGCTTTTACATTCAGCTGAACAGGGACAATTTTCTTATCATTCGGTATTGGTGATAAAAACTGAGCATATTGACTTCCTGGGTCAAACTTCGTTAAATAACACATAATATAACGACGAAGAGATTGATTTACCAAAAAGCGAAACTGTCCAGAACTTGTTCTTCCTACATTTGTGAAGGCTGTAACAAAGGTATTGTTTGGAAGGATTGTTTGATTGAGTGATAAAGCTTTTTTTGAAGCGTTGGGTGTATTTGTTGTGTCGATATTTGTTGCTAAATTCCGAGTAAATAGATCTATTTTACCTGCGTTTGCATCAGATGCTAATGAATTTGGATCACCTTGAGTACTGATTGAGTCGTATTTTTTTATAACATATGTTTGTATAAGTGGTGAAAATTCAACATTCGATTGTGCGTTTTTTGTAAGAATTACTGTTCGAATGGCTTGGGTACTTGGGTCACGAATTGGATTGACTGTGGTTGTTTGAGGAGAGTCTGGGTTTGGTACATCTTGTAATTTCATGGTAAAATAACCACTTGTTACTGTAGGTGTTGCACGACGAGGGTCGGTAAGAAGTCGCTCGAGAGGAAGATTAGTAAAGTAATTACGAGAAATGGGGCTAAAATTAGCAGAATATAAAAGGCTTGGGCTTGGTTCGGTTGTTGTTAAATCGAACTGATTTGCATTAATATTTTCAAATGTTACGGAAGCAAATGTTTTTGAAAACTGGCTGTTCGCTGATGGTGATTTTAACAAATTAAAGGTATATTCAACATCTTTTAAGGTAAGTGCAGTTCCATCCGACCATTTCAAATTTTCTCGTAACGTAAAGCGTAGTCGATTGTATGGTTTTTGTGTGGCAGCATCTGGCGTAATCCAATCAGGTGTTTTTGATAGCAGCACAGGTTTTATGTCTTGTTGACCAGGATTGGTAAGCAAATTTCCATATTCCACATCATACAATGGTAAGAAAAGAAGGCTTGAAACTTTTTTCTCGGCATCGGTGTTTAAATCGATAACAGGTAAAAAATTATTCATTTCACCAAATACAGCCTCTCGAACCTGCCCACCTTCTTGTCCAACTTCTTTGGTTGCTGCTGCATAGGTACCAAACATCAAAAAAATAAGAGAAACAAGCATTCCTACAGCACCAATTCCAAATACTACACGAATAGGATATGGAGATTGCCGAATAACTCCTGCTAATGTTGAGGGTTGACGAAAAATAGACCATTTGATGGGCCAAGCACTGCGAAAAAACTTCTTCAACTGATACTGAGTTTTTTTCATATATATGCTAAATTCTCGAGGATTGAATAGCTGTGCCATAATGGATATATTACAAATATACTCAAATAAACTTCACGTGTTTCGTCAACTTGATCTTGATAAAGAATTATAAAACAATCTAAATATGTTTTTTTATGTCTGATTATTC
>Ga0316610_1000180_pt1 | contig 17251 bp, 10 predicted proteins | sample MIS2017111B_MG_FD_207677 | JGI IMG/M metagenome (GOLD analysis project Ga0316610, IMG submission 207677) | Microbial mat bacterial communities from Middle Island sinkhole, Lake Huron, Michigan, United States - MIS.2017.111B | ecosystem: Environmental > Aquatic > Freshwater > Lake > Sediment... | reverse complement strand
TTCAAGTAAAGCCTGCGTGCGTGATTCTAGAAACCACGAAAAATACCATTTTTGACCAACTAACTGATAATTTTTGAGTGCCACGTTTAAATGAGTGTGAATAAAACTTTGCCCGCCTGAAATAAGCACACTACCATTTGTTTGGGCAGAAAAACACTGAATAATTTCATCGTTCAATTGATGAGAATGTATAAATACCATACTAGGAATACCAATTTCTTCAAGAAAATGAATATGTGCTGCAACCTCGCTGGCCAAACCATTCAACATGGGAAAAATTGTTAAATCGATATGACCAGTTGATTGCTCAATGCGTACATAATTTTGAAACTTTTCAATATCCCATTGCAGAGTATCTTTTTCAATATCAAGACTAATAATTTTACATTTTCGACTCTCTAATTCATCAACAAATTCTTTCGGTAAAAGTGGATGAACAAGAATTGTTTTATGAGTATCTATTTGGTGTTTATCGAGTAAATTTTGAAAGGCTGAAAGAGGAGAAAAATGTGAATACGCACTCCATCTTCCAGAAGCAATAATGGCATTTGAAAAAAGTGGAGAAGAAAATATTTTTTGTTTAATATAGCGCTTAATGGGCAGGCCTGTAAACCAAGCTTTGCCTCGTGAAAGAACGGTGAAAATAACTTGCAACCGTTTCCATGTTTCTTCTTTTGTGAGAGTAATTGGCGATTGAGAAGACATGATTGTATGATGCCTAGGAGAGGTTTGATTGTCAAGGTTTCGGGTTGCTAAAATAATACAAGAGGAACGATTTTATGAATTTTTAGCCTATTATTGTGGCCACTTTTTTCCATCAATTCTCACTTCTTTTAACACGGGTTTATAACTTTTTTGATCAACAAAAACAATTGCGTAAGCATTTTGAAAACTTGGTAAATTTTGCCCACTACCTTCTGGAATATAATACGTTTCTATGCCATAATTCACACGTAGTTGATACTGTTCACGATAGCAATAATTATTTGAATTTGTATCATCTATTGTACAATTTCCTTTAAAATTTATACTCGTTATTTGACCAGCCAGCGTTACATAGTTGTTTCCTGAATAAACATCATTTTTATCCAACTCCACTGAATAAACAGACCAATTATTTCGGTTCGATGAATAATTGTTGAGAGTAACATACACTGTATCGCCAACGTTTGGCTTTGAATCGTAACTACCATTGCGGTTATAATCAACTGAAGAAATATTATAATTCAGCACTACATAATCACCACGAAATTGGTCACGTGGATCACGAGGAACTAAAGAAAGATGAACCTCAAGACCTTTATCGATAACAAGTTGTTGACTGAATGCAAGCCCAAGTACAACCAATAATTGAGCTGCAATAACAAGAACAATTCCGTATTTTTGAAGAAAAGATTTTATATGAAGAAACATACTACTGAGCAGATGATTTTTTTGAAAATTTTTGAACAATAAACACCGCTGTTACAAGAATAACACCAAAAACAATAAAGAAAATTCCTCGGAAGGTGAAATTCATAAAGTAATCAAAAAACTTGTAAATAACAGCACAAACTAACAATACTATTGCAAAAATTCGCAGCCAAAGTTCTTTTGTTTTAGCCGATTTTATAACAATATAAATTAAATAAATGAAGAACAATGCGTTTGAAATTGCAAGCCAAATAATTGAAGCTGGGGTAAGTTCAGTTGATGAATAAACATTAAAATATGAACGAACTTCTGACACAAAAAATGTTGTTATATTTGCCACAACAAAAAGAATGGAAATAGGAAGTACACTGGCCAATAGTTCCCACTTAAGTGTATCAGATTTACCTTTTTTATACAGCAAATATGAAACGCCTGCATATAGTACAACAGATATTAACACAACAAGAATAAGTGGCCACGATACAAAAATATTTTGCCCAACCACAATCGATTCCCAACTATTTGCAACAAAGGTATTCGAAAGGAAACCAAGCAATAAAGCATTCATACTAATAATAAAAAATCGAAGTAAATTGCCTGTGCGAGCATGTCGATGAAACCCTTTCAAATACTGGGCAAGCGGATACAAAAAATTTAATATCAACCACGAAAATGTTATCAATACAAGTGGTGATACGTATGGAGAATATGAGGAACTATACGAGCTAATGAAAAAGTGAGAATCAACGCCCCAGTGAATTATTTCACCAACTACAAACGAAAATGCTGCAATAACAGAAAGTGTTGAAAGTGAGTAACTTTTTATGTAAAAAGAGTATACTAACGATGCAAGAATTGTTCCTAAAAACATTAGCTCAATTGGCCAAATAGACCCTGATGAATAATCACGAGCGAAAAAGAAAAACGTTTTCCACGCAAGAATATTAAACAAAAAAACTGCAATAAGAGCAAACAATTCATTCAAAAAGTCTGGTGCTGAATACACCGGTTTAAGCCAAAAGAATTTCGTTTTTCTTACACTTAAAAAAATAATAAGAACTGGAATAGCAAACGGTAGTGCAATCAAAAAAAGATAAAAAAAGACTTCAATCATACAAGTGGAAATTGGTTTTGTAATTTACGAAAAGATTCGGTTGTTTTTTGTTTGTATAAATAACTAGCTAAAAGCACCGATACAAGAGCGGCACTCAGTACGAAAAACGAATGTGCTTCTGAAAATTGAGGTGCAAAAGAGAATCCGAAGTAGATTGGATCAAAAAAGAGTGGAGAGCTGATATAAAAAATGATCACCGAAGTAAAGGCAAGAATATATGAATTTCTTGCAAGTGCTAGGAATAAAACACCAATAAACCAGTACAAAAATCCATCTTGCCATTGAATTGGTAAATTATAAATTTGAGAAACAAGAAATATATCAGCACCGTATACAAGTCCACCAACAAGGTACAGTATGTTCGATAGCCAGATAATATTTGTTCGCTTTTGTGCAATAACTGCACCAAGGTAAAAAAGCATCATTACCAAGGAAACTAAAACAAGTTTAAGCGGGTCTGGTATAAATTCCCAATTTGCTGCAACGATTGAAATGAAACCAAGCCCTGTAAGTACAGCACCAAAACCAGCTAACAACCAAGAGTAAAATGTTGGATTTGAAAGTATCTTTTTTTTCGATGTAGCATGGGAAAAGTTTTTCTCTATTTCACTCAGTAAATAGCCTTCAGTAAGAAGTTGCTGATAAACCTGCTCTTTTGTTGAGCCACTTTGAAGTAACTGGTTAATACGCTCAGAAATCATAATATGGCATGTTAAAATAACTAAGCGGATACGTGGAGCAAATATATATTCCTGTCAAGCTAGCTGTACTCAAATTATAATAGATTCTAGGTGCTACTAACTTCGGGTATAAAAAAAGCCTGAGTATAACTCAGGACAAGAACAACTAACGCGAAAAAATAACCTAATCAGCTGAAACAATAGGCTCGTTTGATACTGTTGGTTTTTCACCTTCAACGGTTTTAATTTCAATTTCTAAATCAAGTAATTCACTTGCAAGTCGAACGTTTACACCACGTTTTCCAACCGCCAACGACGCTTCTTCTGGGTAACAAAAAACAGCAGCTTTTCGCACGTCAAGATCAATTTGAATATCTTCAATTTCTGCTGGTTCTAAACTATCAGCAAGCATGGTTTCTAAATCCATTGGAAGGTATTCGATAACGTCAATTTTCTCTTGCAAAGAAGTGCTAATTTCTCTCATGATGTTGAGGATACGAACATTTCGGCGACCCAAAATAGTTCCAACTGGATCAATATCTTGAGTTTCATCTTCTGAAACAGCTACTAAAATTTTTGTTCTGCTTCCAGCTTCACGAACCATCTTTTTAATTTCAACAATTCCTGCTTCAACTTCTGGTACTTCTTTTGCAATAATTGCACGTACAAAATCGGCATGAGTACGAGATAAAATAACTCGTGAACCACCACGCGGATCTTCTGAAATTTCTAAAATAAGTGCTTTAATAACTTGACCTGGTTTGAACTTATCTACAGGAAGTAAATCTTCTTTTCTCATGAATCCGTTGGTTTGACCAAGTTTCACCATGTAACCACCTTTTTTAAAGTAGTCGATTTCAACACTTACAATATCACCAACTTTCTCTTTAAACTGTTGAAGAATTTTGGTATGACGAGCATTGTTGATGTACTGAATAAGTACCTGTTTTGCAACTTGTGATGCAATTCGACCGAAGCCAATTTGTTGATGATCGGCGATTGGTTTTTTAATAAATTCACCAAGCCGAGTATTTGGATCGTTCAAACGAGCTTCTACTACTGAAATTTCGCGATCTGCGTTCAGGTACTGAGCTGCCTCTTCAGGATCTTCAGGTAATTCAGCTCCTTCTGGCAATGGTTCTTTTTCAACAATTTCCCACACTCGGAGAATATCATACGTTCCTTCTTCTACGTTAAAAGTAGCTTCATAGTGATGATCGCGGTGACCCATTTCTTTTCGGTACGCACCAGCAATAGCAGTTTCAATAGCTGCCATAACTTCCGACTGATCAAGATTTCGCTCGATACAAATAAGTTCAATTTGCTCTTGTAATTCTGATGGTTTAGTCATAATAATGATAATAATGAGAGTTGATAGAAAGGTACGCAAATGATGCATGTCCTTAAAAAAATTGCCCACAGGAGCAATCATTTATAAAAATAATTTGAAATAGTTTTTCCTATTTGTCAACTTAGTGATCAAATCTTATCTGTGGATAACCTATTGTAAACTTATTCTACCTCTTTTCAACCACCCTCTCAAGGCATTATACTTTTTTAAAGTATCCCTATAAATGCCTAAAATATAACGTTTTATAGCAATCACCGAAACAGTTGACTATATGAAAGAAGTGTTTTATAATAGCCACGAAAACAGAACACAGACAAAAACACAAAAAGCTATGACTTCAAACACATTCCGTAGTTTCGCTACAACATTGCGAACACAGTGCACAAAATTTCTCAGTGCAGCAATTCCTGCTATTATACTTGCAACTCAAGTACTTGGTTTTAGTAACTTCTCGCCAATTACGGTAAATGCAGCCTCCCCTGGGCCTTTTTGGAGTTGGAATGGATCGGGAACTCCAACAAAAATTGAGGGAACTGAAAATCTTGAAACTATATTTGTAGGTGAATTCCCTTGGGCAGCAGCGTCGGATGTGTACTATTTTGGTATTGAAAGTGGAACGGGAAATGTATTTTCTTGGGGAAGAAATAATGCTGGACAGCTAGGAGATGGAACCACGAGCGATGTAAGTACACCAACAATAAACTCAAATTTAGCTGGTGTAACAAAAATTGTTTCTGGAGGTGCTATTAGTTTAGGTCTTAAAAATGATGGAACAGTATTGATGTGGGGTGCAATTAATGCTGGGGCAGTATCAACGCCATTGGTAGTTTCTGGGGCAAGTAATATTGTTGATGTTGACTTTAATGGATACGGCGGAATTGCTGTTGATTCAAGCGGAACAGCGTATGACATTCCTTGGTGGGGAGCAGTTGCAACACCAGTTGTTGGTATTAGCAATATTGTAAAAGTTTCTGAAGGATGGAACACAAAATTTGCATTAGATTCAGCAGGAAACGTGTGGGCTTGGGGTGCAAACACATACGGTAGTTTAGGTGATGGAACAACAACAGATAACAGCACTCCACGAATTGTTCCTGGATTACCTCAAATTAAATCAATTTCAACAGGACTTGAGCATGTACTAGCACTCGATGTAAATGGTGATGTATGGGCTTGGGGTCGAACCTATGAAAGTCAAGTTGGATCAGGAGCAACCTACCCTACACAAAATAGCCCTATAAAAGTAGCAGGTCTTCCACCAATTCAAGAAGTTATTGCAGGTGGACATTCTTCTAAAGCAATTGATTTCAACCAACAAGTATGGGAGTGGGGACAAGGAAGAACAGGCGGAGTATCATCAGTTCCAACAACGTTGCCAAATCCTGCAAATCCATCACAGCCAATGCTTGCTGATAGCTCTACGCTATCGAGTAATGGTAGTATTACTGTTTCAAAGCGTGATCTTATTGTAAAACCTCAATTAACTATTATACAGTCTTCTTCTGTTTCAAGTGTTGTGCAAGGAGGATCTCTTACTTTTACCATATCGTACCAAAATACAGGAAATGCAACAGCAACTGGTGTTACTATTTTTAATACGCTGGAAAGTCAGTTTAGCATTGTAAGCTGTAACGGTGCTTCGTGTGGATACAATCTGCAAGATGTAAACTGGAGTTTGGGTGACGTACCAGCTGGAGCATCAGGTACCGTAACTTTGGATGTAAATGTGTTACAAAATGCAGCTGTTGGAAATGTAACAAATTCTGTAACTATTACAAGCAACGATACAACTCCAACCAGTGCCACTAGTGCGGTAACCATTACCGCTGCACCAGTGCCTGGTTTGTATATTACAAAAGTTGCAAATGTAACTTCAACACAAAGAAACAGTAATTACACCTACACATTAACCTATGAAAACACAACAAATGCTGATGTAAATAATATTGTTATAACTGATGAACTTGATAACCGATTAAGCTATCAATACAGTTCAGAACCAAATTGTGGAAATAATGGGCAAACCATAACTTGTAACATTCCATTTTTGGCAGCAAACAGTTCAGCAAGTTTTGATATTAATGTTCAAGTAAATAATGATGCCGCTGGAGGTCAATTAGCAAATACTGCAATTATTACCAGCGATGAAACAGCTGCAAACCCTCAATCTGGTTCAAATTTAATAACCGTTGATGTGCAAAACCCAAGCGGACCAACACTACAATTAAATAAATACATCACCAATGGAAGTAGTTTCAACCCTGGAGACACTATTTATTACGCTATAGAAGTAACAAACAATAAATCAGATTATAAAAATATAACAGTTATTGACACACTTGATTCACGGTTAAATTATAATTACGATTCAAACTTTAGCTGTAATATAAGCAATAGCAACAACTCAACAGAATTACAATGTGACGTGGGAGTTAGCGCAAACTCTACGGAAACTCTGTATTTTTCAGCATATTTAGATTCTGAAGCTGCTCCAGGTGATTTATGGAATACCGCTGTTGCAAATTACTATGATGGGGAAAATAACAGTGCCTCAAGTAGTGTAAATGCAACAATTCAAGATAACGGACAAGGTGGAAGTTTTAACGGTAGTATTAATATTTCTCAAGCCTCGAATATAACTCAAGCCTCATCTGGAAATCAAGTTATATACACAATTACTACTACTTATACCGGGTCATCAAAAACTCTTTATTTCTCAAATAATCTCGATTCACGATTTACCAATATTAGCTGTGATAATGGTTGTAGCGTAAATGGTCAAAATATAAGCTGGAGTAACTATTTTAATAGTGGTGATGTAAATGTGGTAATAATAAGTGCTGAAGTTGTTGCAAATGCAGCTGTAGGACCTTTAGCAAATACCGTTATTGCTGATGATCAAGATAGTTCTCAAGCACCTGAACCTCGCTCGGCTACAACAGTTATTCAAATAACCAATTCATTAAATCCACAGCTCAGTGTTTCAAAAGCTGCGTCACAGTCGGTAGTAAAAGTTGGTGATTTGTTTGATTACACCTTCAACTATGCCAACATTGGAAATGTAGATTTAACAAGCGTTGCCCTAACCGACAATTTAGATACCAGATTGGAATTTGTAAGTAGCTCAGGTTGTATTCACAACGTACAGTTGGTAACGTGTTATATTGGAGATGTTACTGCTGGCGGCGTTGGAACATTTGTTGTAACCGTTCGGGTAAAAGCTGGTGCAGCATCTGGAGTTTTACCAAACACTATTGTAGGAAGTAGTGACCAATCTCATTCAGTTTCTGCCGTAACATATGGAAGAATTGATGATCCAAGTCCTACACAAGGTATTAGTCTTACAAAAACAGCAAATGTAACTACTGCGGCTATTGGTGATCAAATTGAGTACACTTTGCAATATACAAATACAGGAAATACCGATTTAACAGGAGCTCAAATAACCGACACTCTCGATTCACGTTTTGATTTTGTTTCATGTAGTAATAGCTGTTCAAATGCTGGGCAAGATGTAAGCTGGAACATTGGTGCACTTCCTGCTGGAACAAGCACATCAGTAACTGTTACTGTTCAGGTGGCAAGTGGTGCTGCAAATGGAATTGTTACAAATACTGGATTTTTTGATACAAATGAAACACCAGAAGTTTCAAGTTCTGCAGTAGTAACGCTTGATACTACAATTGTATATCAACCACTTACTATTACAAAAACAAGTTCACAAAATCTTGTATATCGTGGCTCAACATACACCTACACCATCAACTATGAAAACCCAAATAACGAACCAATCACAAACGCAACCATAACTGATACTATCGATTCTCGCTTATTGTTTGGATGTAGTAACAGCTGTATTATTTCAGGACAAGATATTACATGGAACATTGGTGATATTGCTGCAAATGGAACAGGATCTGTAACAGTAAGTGCTCAGGTAACAGCAAACGCTGCGTATGGACCTCTTTCAAATACTGCTGAAATTACATCTTCTGAAACGAGTACTGCTTCATCAACTGTGTTTGTAACACTCGGATCGGTACCTATTCAACCTCAACCAACAATTACAAAAGTAGCATCTGTTGCAACAGCGTACCGTGGTGATACATTTACGTACACCATCAACTACGCAAATGAATCTGGGCAAGACTTTACCAACGCCGTAATATCTGACGTTATTGATGCAAACCTGAATATTCTTTCATGTACTGGTGGATGTATTCAAGTTGGAAATAATGTAACATGGACTATCGGTAATCTTATCAATGGAACTTCTGGAAGTGCTACTATTACCGTTCAACTTAATAATAATGCAACACTTGGACTTTTAGCAAACACCGCTTTATTAACTACAACTGAAGCACCAACAGTTTCAGCCTCAAGTTATGTTGCCGTTATTATTAACGATGTAACTCCAGTGCCAAGTTTAACATTATCAAAATCTGCATCTCAATACACTCTTAACCGTGGTGATACATTCACTTACACGCTTAACTACGCAAATGGGCCAACAGCTATAACAAACGCAACCATAACTGACGTTCTTAACTCAAACCTTAACTTTGTTTCTTGTTCAAATAGTTGTGGTCACGTAGGTCAAAATGTTACATGGAATTTAGGTGATTTAACTCCAAATCAAAGTGGATCTGTAACCGTAACAGTGCAAGTTAAACCTGATGCAAATCTTGGTAATATCCCAAATACTGCCACCGCTTCTTCAAACGAAACTAGTTCGGTAAATGCAAGTATTAATGTTGCTGTTATTATCAATGCAGGTACTCCTCAATTGAACGTTGTTAAAACTGCTTCAAACGATACTCGTGCCCCAGGTGAATCGGTAACCTACACTATTACCTATAAAAATACCGCAAATATTCCCGTTACTGCTGCAACAATTACTGATGCGTTAGATGCTCGATTAAGCTTTGTTTCATGTACTAGTGGATGTGTTCAAGTAGGACAAAACATTAGCTGGAATTTAGGTGATTTAGCTGACGGTGCAACAGGTGTTGTAACTATTAACGCAACAATTAGTGCCTCAGCTTCTACAGGACTTATCAACAATACCGCCTTGTTCGATTCTAACGAAACGCTACCTGCAAGTTCTGTCGCTGCTGTTGCTGTTATTACAAACACCACTGCCAGCTTAGACATCTCTCATGTTGCTTCAAACACAAGTCTTTACCCAGGAGACACATTTAGCTACACCCTTAGTTACTTGAATGGGCTTTTACCAGTAAGTGCGGCAACTATTGCAAATACTTTAGATTCACGACTTGAATTTGTATCTTGTTCAAATGGTTGTGTGAATGTTGGTCAGAATGTAAATTGGACACTTGGTGCCTTAAATGCAGGAGACTCTGGCAATGTTACTGTTACCGTAAAAGTTCGAAATAATGCAACTGTTGGTTCACTCGATAATAGCGTAACTATCGATTCTGCTGAAACAGCTCCTCAGTCGTCAACCGAGCGTGTTGCAATTATTGTTGATCCACAAGCACCTTATTTAGAAGTAAATGGCTCAACTTCTCCAGCTAAAGCCAAACGTGGTGATACTGTAACATTTACTGTAAACTACAAAAATCCAAGTGTACTTCCAGTAACTGGTGCGGTGCTTACTATTCCAGTTGGTTCAGACCTTACTTACCAAACATGTAGCAACAGCTGTACGTTTGATGGTACAACCATAACGTGGAACATTGGTAGTTTAGCAGCCGCACAAACGGGAAGTGTTACATTTACTGCTCAAGTAAAATCATCAGCAAATCTTGGTCTTACTCAAATTGATCTTAATTTGAACAGTACTGAAGCAACTCCTACTGTTGGAAAAGCACCTGTTGCCGTTGTTGAAGATATTCCAAACCGAATTGACTTATCAACAACCAGTTCAACTTCAACTCTTCGCCGTGGTGATAGTTTCACTTACACATTAACGTACCAAAATAATGGAACGAGTGTTACCAACGCCATTCTTACTACCGAGCTTGATCCAAGTTTAACCTACAACAACTGTACTGGATTATGCACATTAGCTGGTACTCCTCTTACCTGGAATTTAGGAAACTTAGCTCCAAACCAAAGTGGTTCAGTAAGTGTTGATGTTACGGTAAAAAATAACGCCCCAATTGGTGCCTTAAATAACACTTCAACTATTACAAGCTCTCAAACTTCTAGTTTAAGCACACTCAATACCGTTGCCATTATTGAAAATAACCTTGCAAGTGGCGATCCTCGCTTAAGCATTAGCGTAACTTCATCTAACTGGTTTATTGATAAAGGAAAAATTTACCAATATCAAATTGATTATCAAAATACAAGCGGACAAACTATTACCGAGGCGTTCATAAAAAATACTCTCGATAAAAGACTAACCTTGTTTAATTGTGCAAACTGTACACAAAATGGCAGCACATTAAATTGGTCACTTGGTACACTAATTCCTAATCAATCAGGAAGTATAACCTACTTGGTACAAGTTACCGATGAAGCAACCATTGGAATTCTATCGAATGTGGCAATTTTTGGAAGTAAAGAAATTCAGCCCGCTGGAAATTCAACCGATGTTTCTGTGGTTGTTCCTTCCCCAACTGAAGATGGAATAACTGTTCGTACTGGTGGACCAGAAGGATTGGTGGAATCAACAAAAGAATCATGGACAAGGCATTTTTACATTATTGTAGATGCAGCTCTTATTCTTCTCTTTTTCTCTATTCACATGAGCTATCGAAGGAAGAAACAGGAAGAAATGCTGTAAAAAAGAGCGTTACAAATAGTGCGCCAAGGCTGGGTTTTTACGACCCAGTTTTTGGTTGCTTTTTTTCGTTTCTTTCAACCCATCTCTCTAAAATATCTACAGCTGCTAAATGGTTAATACTGTGATTATCACCAAAGCCTTGTAAGCTTGCTTTTGCTTGTTGGCTACTACCCCGTTCGTTAATGGTATAAATTGTTTGTTGCGGAAAGCGTACATGAAGTTGAACTAAAAAATCACGAATCTGTGTGGTAACAATAGTATCTCCTCCGTGAAAGTTTGATGGAAGACCTACTACAATTTTTTGAATGTTCCGAGCCTGAATTTCAGCTGCTAACATATCCCATATTGATTTCGTATAACAAGGTTTTGCAGCTGGTAGAATAAGCCCACTTTCCTCATTCCCAAAAGCTAAACCGAATCTTTTGTGTCCCCAGTCAATGGCCATTATTGTAAACATAATTTCTATTCAAGCCCAATTCTTTTCATGTTGTCAATTGAATATTATTTCTTATTTGACCGCACCGTAAAAATAATATTTGCTATAAAAATAGGTTGTCAAAATAATTTTTTTTGTAATATATATTACTCATGAATAAAACTCTCACTTTTTTACTCAAACGGTATTTTGGGTACGATACACTTCGCCCATCTCAAATACCGGTAATTGAGGCAATTTTGAACAAACAAGATACCTTGGCAATTATGCCAACAGGCGGCGGAAAATCTCTTTGTTATCAACTTCCTGCTCTTTATTTACCTGGTTTAGCCGTTGTTGTTTCTCCCCTTATTGCCTTAATGCAAGACCAGGTTGAATCGTTGAAGGAAAACGGTGTTTGGGCGGAATATCTCAATAGTTCTCAATCGCCACTGCAGCAGCAAAACGTTTGGGAAGCAATAAACGATTTAACTCGTTTCAACAATACGCAATCAAGAAACCAAGAAGTGCAAACTGATCACTTTGACACTACAGATCAAGATTCTGCTGATAATTATTCCCTTGTCGATTCAGCATCTAATCAACTGAAACTGCTCTACATTTCACCTGAAAAACTACTTGCCGATGGAGGGCAACTTCTGAGAACGTTTAAGTCTTTGCCTATCTCGCTTTTTGCTGTTGATGAAGCACACTGTGTTTCCACCTGGGGTCACGATTTTCGCCCTGAATACATGCAACTTGGAATGTTGAAAAAAGAATTTCCGCACATACCAATTATTGCCTTAACTGCAACTGCCGACAATTTAACCCGTGCTGATATTCTGAAAAGATTGAATTTGAACAACCCACAAACCTTTGTTTCTTCATTCGATCGACCAAATATTCACTACACCGTTGAGCCAAAAATTAATGGTTTTGAAAGACTCCTTTCCTTTATCAAAGCTCGCCCAAATCAGGCAGGAATTGTGTATTGCCTCTCGCGAAAAAGTACCGAATCGATAGCAGAGCGGCTGAATGATAACGGTATATCAGCCCTACCCTATCACGCTCAGCTGCCCAAAGATCAAAAAGATAAGGCTTTTAACGATTTTATGCGAGACGAAGTGCAGGTTGTTACCGCCACAATTGCCTTTGGAATGGGTATAGATAAGCCAAATGTACGTTTTGTTGCTCACTGGAATTTACCGAAAAATATTGAACATTATTATCAAGAAACTGGTAGAGCTGGGCGAGATGGCTTGCCAAGTGAGGCCATTTTATTGTACGATCCAGGTGATGCGTTTACGCTCGCACGTTTTATTGATGGGGGCAGCGAAGATGTAAAAGGTAAAACACACGAAGAAAAAGAGCATTTTAGAACCCTGCAACATGACAAATTGAACAGGCTGCTGGAATTTTGCCAAACAGGACACTGTAGAAGACGGGTGCTTTTGAACTATTTTGGAGATAAAATGGAACAGGATTGCCAAAAATGTGATTGTTGCGACAACCCTAGAGATAAAATGGACGGCACCGTAATTACTCAAAAAATCCTTTCTGCTATTGGACGTACAGGTCAGCAATATGGAGCTGGTTATATTTTAGATATTCTTCGAGGAAATACTTCTGACAGAATACGCACAAATCAGCACGATACGCTACCAACCTTTGGAATCGGTAAAGATATAGAGCGGGAGGCTTGGACGTATTATGTAAATCAGCTTATTGATCTTGGAATTATCAATACCATTTATACCGAAAAGTTCAAGTTTCTTCGCTTTTCTCCTGAAGCCTTGGAAATTCTTCAGCAACAAAAAAAAGTGGAATTAATTTGCTATCAAAAACCTCAAAAACAGGTGAAAAAAGAGCATCAAAAACAGAGTTTTGATTTAAATGAAACCCAAGCCCGCCTATTTGAAGAGTTAAAAATACTGCGAAAAACACTGGCCAAACAGGAAAATGTACCAGCTTTCGTCATTTTTGGAGACGCAACCCTTCTTAACATGATAAGTTTAATGCCAACAAACGTGGAGGATTTTGGATATGTATCTGGAGTTGGTAAAAGAAAACAAGCCAAATATGGAGACATTTTTGTAAAAACCATTCAAAGTTTTATAAAAACCCCTTTTTCAAGGGGCAGGTATCAATGAAGATAATAATTATCAATAAAAACTAGTACGATCGCTCAACTTGTGGAGTAAATGACATGAATGCCATATGACGTGCACGTTTAATAGCAACAGTAATTTTTCGATGCATTTTTGCTGAAGTTCCTGTTCGTTCTCGACCAAAAATTTTGGAATAAGGACTGGTGAACTGACTTAAAAATTCAACATCTTTGTAATCAATAGCTTCAACACCAAGATATTTACAAATACATTGCTTGTTGTTATTTTTTCCTTTGTTGTACTCACGGTGGTGGGTAAATTCAGGATCTTTACGAAGCTGTTCTTTTGCCTTTGCTTTGTTGAAATCAGTTTGGTTTACAACCATGTAGCGAAGTACATTTGTATTAATATTCAATGTTTTTTCAACTGCTGAGAACCCTTTTCGGCCTGTATCAGCAACATCAAACGTAATAAGTGTGTAAAAACCGGTAGCGTTTTTATTCATTTTATACGCTAATTTCTTCAAGCCTTCTTTTTGCACTTTCACGTTTTCGGCATCAACGTGTTCGGACACAAGTTTCTGAACTTTGTCGATTTCTGTATCGATTTGGGTTGCAGTTAACTCGGGGTGCAAAATAATATATAATTCGTAGTTTTGCATAGTAAAGCCACAATTGATAAGTTTTTTGTTTTCGTCAAGTTCAGAATATTCGTCTCTTCTTACACATGCTCAAGGTTGCAAGCTTGACAACATTCTACTTTTTTCTTAACCTTTACATTATACGCCGAATTAGCTCAGCTGGTAGAGCACCGGTTTTGTAAACCGTAGGTCGTCAGTTCGAATCTGACATTCGGCTCCACTCATCTTCATATAAAAAGATATCGCCCATCAAGGTGATTTTTTTGTGGATATTTATATTGAGGTTGCCAAAATAAAAAACATGAATTAAAATAAATATATCGCTGATAATGTGTAATTTCCATGTTCTCTTCTAGTAAAGTAGTTATTGGCCTCGACATAGGAGCAGACTCAATTAAAATGGTTGAGATAAATCATAATGATCAAAAAAAGGAAATTGCCACATACGGAATCGCAAAACATAGTTTAGGAGTTGATGGATACTGGGACGGCTCACGACTTCGGCAAATTGCCACCATTGTTGAAGATATTTTAGATTCAGGAAACTTTGTTGGGGTTAAGACGGTGATGAGCGTACAAAGCAAGGATGTGTACGTAACAACCATGGATTTTGAAGCAGGTTGGAGTAAAAAAATGATTCAAGATGAAATTGATCGCCAAGCACCCTACTTTTTGCCCTACCCTCCCGATGAAATGAGATTGAGCTGGAGCTTAATTCAAAATGACCCACGCATTATGAAATTTACAGGAAAGCAGCGGGTAATTATTAACGCTCTTCCTGATTTTGTTATTGAAAACAGTAAAAATTTATTAGAACATTGCAATTTAGATGGAATGGCACTTGAAAATCAAACAATTTCTCAAATTCGCTGTGCACTAAGCCCTGATGTTGGAAATACTGTTTTGGTTGATATTGGAGGTAAAAATACAACGTTTAGTATTCTTGTTGATGGAATTTTACGATCAAGTTCGCACCTTCCTATTGGAACCGACAAAATTTCAACTGAATTAAGCAATGCCTTAGGAATAGATGTTCCTGTCGCCGAATATTTCAAACGCGATTTAGGGTTGGTAAATTTATATCACTTGCCAAAACCTCTTCAAGATAACTTAGCTGTTATGCGTTCTGAGTTGCAAAATTTTGTTGATTTGAACAAAAAAGTAGCTCAAGATCCCAGTAAAATTATTATTACTGGTGGTGGTGTTTATACCCCTGGTTTTGTTGAATTCTTTAGAAATTTTCCTGTACCAGTTTACGTTGCAAATTGTTTGCGAAAAGTTCAAGTTCCTCCTCAATTTCAGCCGTATTTAATGCCAATGATTAACCAGCTTTCAACAGCAATTGGTTTGGCACTTCGAGATGATATGTAGATGAATTGTAAAGATTTTTTATTGCCCTGAATTGAGTCATTGTCATCTTGAATGTATTTCAGGATCTCAAAATGAGCCGTATCACGTTGTCATCCTGAACTCGTTTCAGGATCTGGAATTTGACTTATCTCAGACGATTAGATTCTAGTACACAAAAGCTGCAGAAACAAAAAAATCTCCCAAAAAGGGAGAAAAAATAATAATTTGGCAGCGCTACGGGGAATTGAACCCCGCTTGCAGGAATGAAAATCCTGAGTCCTAACCACTAGACGATAGCGCCATCTGTAAAAAATAAAGCGTACAAAACGCTTATTGACATAAAAACATTTTATCCTCATTTTGTCAAATACTATCAAGGTTATCAATCCCTCATGCATCAATTATCCGAGCGATTAACTGCTAATCAAATTGAAAAATTACACAAAGCGGGTATAACCACACCTTACCAGCTTGTAACATTTTTTCCAAACTCTTTTCAGCATATTCTCCCCTTTTCGCAATACGATCCAAGAAAATCTGATCAATCACCTACTCGATACCTGTATACGGGAACACTTCAATCTCTTGAAATTCGGAAAGGTAAGCGTCCATTTTTTATGTTAACATTGTCAGGTGCTACAATAATACGAGCCTATCTTTTTTCAGTGGCGAAATATACTCAAAAAAATTTAACAATTGGTGGTGTTTATCAGTTCTTGATATACCAACGAAATGGTTTTTGGAACATCGAAAAGTATGGGGTATTCAAAGAGCATGAAGTGCATCAAAGAGTGTTTGAAATTGGTAAAGCAGACCCATATAAAGAAGTTCTTACAGTGGTTTACCCCAAAGTTGGCATACTACAACCAGGCTATTTTTCCCTTATTCATAGGCGTTTACAGCCACAAGATTATTTGTTAGATTTGCGTGGGTTAATTCCAGAACATCAAGAAATTATTCCCTCAATATTAAACACCCAGTCAATTCACCGACCAAAGAATAACACTGAATTTGAGCAAGTAAAAAGCCAGTGGATTAGCCTGAATGTTTATTTACGTCTTGTGCTTATGAATTATTTAAATAAACAATCGGAAGAAAGTTTTGCAGCTGCAGGAAATTTACCACTTCAATTCTTACAAGATGCTGTTTCTAAACTTCCATTCGCCCTCAGTAAAAGCCAAAAACAAACAGTATGGGATTTAACCCGTGAAGTCTGTATAGTTACATAAGGATAAGTTTATACACACCGCAATCCTGAATGTATTTCAGGATCTTAATACTCGCTACCTCAGTATAATAAGAATTAGTTGAGATACAAGTTTTGTAAAAATGTTCCTACAAAGGTGTTAACTTCGGTTGATAAGCTATTCTCTTTTGTTGCTGGATATAAACGAATTACGTAGTAATTATCAGCAGTAACAGCGGT
>Ga0316610_1000178_pt1 | contig 17288 bp, 14 predicted proteins | sample MIS2017111B_MG_FD_207677 | JGI IMG/M metagenome (GOLD analysis project Ga0316610, IMG submission 207677) | Microbial mat bacterial communities from Middle Island sinkhole, Lake Huron, Michigan, United States - MIS.2017.111B | ecosystem: Environmental > Aquatic > Freshwater > Lake > Sediment... | reverse complement strand
CTCCTTACTTAAATCTTCTAAATTTCTAGTATCTAAACTAAATTTAAAACTTGATTTGAGGGTGCTGTTTATCATACCATCAGACTAAAACATAACCTAGGTTTTAGGCAAGCTGGGTAGGTACAAAATAATAGCGGGGCTTTAGTGCATATTTGGGCTTTGGAGGCTAATTTACCTGAAAATTTTACTCTTAAAAGCAACACCTTTGAGATGGAGTGGCCACCAAGATCTGGAAAGATCTTAAATATACCAGAAATGGACAAAGCAGAATTTACAAACATGCCCATAGCTCGAGCCAGAGTCTGGCCTTATTTAAACATATTTTTTGATAGGCTGGAAGAGAGGTTGGGGTTAGAAAAATCGCTTCCGTTTAAGGAGAATAGTTTGTTTTAGGTGATTTATAGGTTTTGTATTTTGAAATTGTTGGGAATTTGAAATAAATTGGGTTATAGCCTATAATTACAAATATGACTATAAAATCAATGACAGATTTTCACTATAATTGCATTTTCCATGATCAGCAGAATGCTGTAAAAAAGCGCGATCTGATGTTTGCTGGATTGTATTTAGATCAATTAAAAAGTGATGGATTTACATTACCTCTCAAAAATCTTTATCAAAAATATCCCCAAGTGGAAGTATATACATCTAATTTAGAAACTGCTCAGTCGTTGATTGAGAGTAATATTGAAAATATGCTTATCTATCTTTTGGGTATTGCAAATTTAAAAATGGATGAAAATGCAAAGTTTGTTTTGTTTTATATTCCTGAAGAAAATACAGAAAGTAATGCATTTAACTCAGTTAGGAAAATGGGTTCAACTACATTTTACAGTACATTCCTATTTTCAAATTGGTTAGAAAGTTCAGTGCCTCAAAGTCGGCTTTTTAAGACACTGGTGAATGAAATTGTATGTGACTGGTGGGGTTCAGAGCGACCTGAAATAGTAATGTCGGGTGAATATCAGCAATATACTGCAGCCTTTACAGCTTTTATTGGTGAAGCACTGAGGATTTATATCGAAAAATTCCCAGATTTGTCTATTGATATATGGTCAGTCGAGGATTTTTACAAGGTTTTTGAAGCTATTGATGCTCATATTTTAAATGGTGGTATTGATCACAAGAAAATTTATAAAATGTTGAGTAATAATTACACCAACTATGATTACAGCGATCATAAAAAACTCTATAAAATTGATAATCAAGATTATAAACAAGTTAGAATTGCGAGACTTGTGGAAGAATTACAAAATATGAAAACCAAATTAAGCTTCAAATCTTTTGATTACAGCGCGTCTGAAAATGGCTTTATTGATATAGTATTTAAAGAGGCTGAAATTTAGACTACTTCCCCAATACTGAATCTTGATTCTAATTCAGTCAGAGACTCTACAATTTCCACACCAAGATTTCTAGCTTTCTCAACCTTGCTTCCAGGCTCATCTCCGACTAATAAAATAGTAGTTTTTTTGGTTACACCATCGGTCATAATTGCCCCGAGTGATGATAAATATGTTTTAATCTCCTCTCTGGATTTTTCAAAAGTGCCTGTTATGCAGAAAGTTTGACCAAGTAATGGGCCTGAGCTAGGTTTTGATACCGCCTGACTTTTGATATTTATAACGATATTTTGATTTTCAAGTTCTTTAAAAGCTTGGATCAATTTATCAAATCGTTCTGAATGGGTGAAATTTACCAGATTTGCAGCCAATATAGGCCCAAAACCTTTAACATTATCCAAATCTTCAATTTTGAGCTTAGCTAGATTTTCTAAAAATTGAACTGCAGACATAAACAAAGTGAAAAGTGAAAAGTTGAAACATGAAGTTGAGCTTTTGCAATTAGAAGGTTGTGTCATTTCGAGCAAAGCGAGAAATCTAAAAAGAGTCTGTTTAAGATTTCTCACTGCGTTCGAAATGACAAATTATAAGGTTTTGCAGAAGTCATAACGGTAAAATTAAACTCCTGGAGTCGAGCTTGCACCTGTGGAATTGGTTGCACTGCCGATGTCTAGAGTGGATATGAAACCAGATACATAGGCTACAATAGTATACGAAGCCACAGCTATGATTAATCCCACAATTACATTAAATATAATCTTACGACCTTTGGTTGCGCGTTCGCCGTTGCCACCGTCAGTAATGAATAAAAACCCTGCATAAACAATCATCAAAACCCCAATTGAGCCAATAATAAAAATCGCGTAGTCTGCCAATTTCAGTATTACAGCGGTTACACCTTCTTTATTTCCTTGGAAATTTTTTAGTAGCGGGATACAGTTTGGTCCAAAATTTGGAAGATTGGGATTGTAAATTTGACAGGCTGTCTGAGCGTTGGCAAGTGAAGGTGTAAAAATCAAGCCAATCGAAAAGATTGAAACCGTAATTTTTAAAATTAATTGTATTATATTTGTTTTAAATTTGTATAAAAAGGTCATAAAAGCTTGTAAATATAGATTATCTATAAACCCTAGGATTCGTCCTTGTCAATAGAGGATCTTAGAATTTTGACAATATGACTCAAATACCAAATTTTAACCATGCATGCGCTTTTCCACAATTACTAAATTTATCGTAACAGGAGTTATTTTAGCCGTTTTAGCCACTGCTGGGTGGTATATCAATCAAGGGCTTTTTGCTTATCCGGGTGACTCTCCGACTGGTAAATATAAACTTGAGCTTAAATCTGGAGACACTATTTACACGCTGGCTCAAAAACTAAAAAATGATAAGGTCATCAACAATGCTGATATATTGCCATATGTGTCAAAATTTACTGTTAGCCCTACTTTAAAATCTGGAGTCTACCAGCTTGATCTTCCGGCCAAGCCAGATGCAATTTTATGGCAGATAAATAATCAGAAACCTCTACCAAGTGACAATACTGTTTCAGTCTCGCTTATTGAAGGTGATACCGCTGAAGATATAGCCGATAAGCTTGAAAAAGCCAGTGTGGTTAAAGCAATAGATTTCTTGAGTTTTATTCAAGATCCAAAAAATTTTGATTTGAGTACCTATCCCTTTTTACCAAAACCTCAGACAAACTGTAAATACGGTGATATTTTGAAAAATTGTCCTAAATATTATCTTGAGGGTTATCTATTTCCTGATACTTACAACTTTTACATGGGTTCAAAGCCTGAAATAATCACAACAAAACTTTTAAGAAATTTTAATACTAAGTTTTGGGTTAAAAACAGCTCTAAATTTGATCCAGATCCTGAAAAATCAAGAACAGATTTGTATAATCATATAATTTTAAGCTCGGTGGTGGAGCGGGAAGTTGGTAGAAATTATATCAAAGCTATGGTGAACGATTCTGATTTAAATGAGGAGAGGAGGCAAGTCGCTGCGGTCTATATCAATCGAGGTACTCAAAAAATGAAATGGCAATCAGATCCAACTGTGTGGTACGGAGTCGACCGAAAGAAAGGTGTGGCAGTCGATGGGGACTTGAATTGGGGAAGTGCTAAATATAAAACGGGCTACAACACCTATCAAAATCTGGGCTATCCTGTCGGTCCGATCGCCAACTCTGGTGCCGAAACTCTGGAATCAGTCTTAAATCCAGCTCAAAGTGATTATCTATTCTTTGTGAGCGATAAAACCGGAAAGATGTATTTTGGTAAAAATTTGGATGAACACAATACCAATATCGATAAAGTCAGACAGGTAAATAAAAATTTGCCATAAAATATCAATACTAATTGCTCTATGTACAACAACAACGCTTATAAGCTGGGTTTTGAAAATCAACTAGAAGAGCTTCAAAATCAAGAGCTAGAGATTCAAGGTAAAATCCCAAGCTGGCTATCTGGATCATATGTTTTAAACGGATCAGGTCAAAATGAGTTTAAAACTGCAAAGTATAATCATTGGTTTGATGGACTGGCAATGTTGAAAAAATTTGAAATTAGAGATGGTAAAATTTTATACTCCAACCGATTTATAAGATCAAAAGATTATTTAAAAAATACCGCCAGTGATACGATTAGTTACACCACTTTTGGTACAAATTCCTCTTCATTTCCCTTTTATATGTGGGAGAAAGTACTTGGAATGGCTGGAGTAATGCTAAGTGATAATACCAGTGTGACTATTCACAAATTTGGGGAAGATTATGTGGCACTGACAGAGCTGGATAAAGCCATGAAATTTGATATTCAAGATCTTTCCACCTTGGGACTTTACGATTTTCAAGATAATTTTAGATCTGGTTTTAGTACTGCTCATCCCCACTATGATTTTAAGCGAAATAAGATATACAATCTCGGCATTAAACTAGGATTGCCAAGTAATTATATCATATATGAGATCGATCCCAAGACAAAAGCCAGAAAGATTTTAAAGAAAATTAAGACCATTAAGGCAAGTTATTCCCATAGTTTTGCTGTGACTCAAGATTATGTTATATTAAGCGAATACTCCTTTAAAATAAATCCTATACACCTTTTATTTTCAACTAAAACAGTCAGTGAAGCCTTGTATTTTGATGATAAAAATCCAATTAAATTCCACGTTATTGCTAAAGATAGTGGTGAAATAATTCGAACATTTGAATCAAAACCGACTTTTACTTTTCATCATGTTAATGCCTACCAAGAAGGTGGCGACATAGTTTTAGATATTGCAAGTGGTCCTGATAGAAAAATTTTTACAGATTTAAATTTGGATAAAATTCGTGATCCTGACTGTTTCAAAAAGAAAATTGTAACTAATTTCGAGCGATTTAGGCTGTCTCTAAATGATGGCAAAATCCAAAGTGAGATTATGGTTTCGGATGCCTTTGAGTTTCCAAATATTAATTATAAAACCCAAAATGGGCTAAAATATAATTATACTTACGGCTCTAGTTTTAGTGAAAAATCTGATTTGCTATATTGGGATGCGTTGATAAAAGTTGATTTAACAAGTCAAAAAACCATAAAGTGGTCCGAAGAAAATTGTTTTGTGGGTGAGCCATTTTTTATTCCAAAGCCAGATTCTGAGCTTGAAGATGAGGGAATTGTGATTTCAGTTGTGCTTGATAGTACTAAAAAACAATCATTTTTACTAGTGCTTGATGCTAAAGGTTTTACTGAGATTGCACGTATGTATGTTTCACATGTGATTCCATATAGTTTTCACGGTCAGTTTTTCCCTGATTTGTAATGCAATAAGGCAATTTCGATTAGTTTCTTGGCAGAAATAAAATTGTATTGTATACTTAGTTTACTTTAAAATATTTAAATATAAACATATGTATAAAAATACACACAGTTTCAAAAAAACTCTATCACTAAGTGCAATTTCATTAACCCTAGCTGCGGCAGTTTTTTCAGGTATTTTGCCAGTCTCAGCTGAGTACAAAACCGATCTAAATCGATATGAAGACAATTTAACAGCTCAAGCACCAGAAGCCACATATAACTATAACTACGAAAATACTTCGGATGCAGAGGCTCCAGGATATTTTGAATTGTCACTTGAAAAGTTGGCAGGTCTGAGTGTAAAAGATGTGCTTGAGGTAAAATCGATTACTGAAATCACACCAATTGATTATATCACAAAACAAGCCACCAGCGATTCTAAAATTACAGAATTTAAAGTTTCGGATGCTGTGTATGATGATAATGGCACCTTAAAGATCCGAGTGTCTCCTCAGTCAGAATGTAAAAAAAGAGATGAAGGTGGTTGTGCTGATGGTATGATTCCAGCCGCTAAACCTTCAAAAATTACTGTAAAAATAGCTTTAAAAGCTGATGCAGCTAAAACTCCAACAGTGATATTTGGCTCTGGAAGAATCTTTTTCCCAAACGGATTTGACATTAACCAAATCGGCTGGAAAATCAATGCCAACGGTGCAGATGAAAGCAGTGTGACAGTCCCAGTAATCAAAGATGAAACAGTGGATCCAGCAACTCTAACCACAAATAGTGCAATCACAAATCAGCCAACAACCTCAAATCAAATAGCCGATCAAGCCACAACTGATCCAGTCGCAAAACCAACTGAGGATAAGAAAAATGATGTAGTAAAGAACGAAACTACTCCACTAGCAGCAAACAGCCAAAGTCTTAGTGCTAATCAAGCACAGCCAGCAACATCGAGCGACAATACAATTGTTGTAGCGGTACTTACTATTACTGGTATTGCTGTAATGATTGGAGTTGGGTTATTCTTACTTTCACGTCAAAACAAAGCTAAAAAAGCTGTAAAGTAAATGTAAATTTACACAAAAAATAAAAACAAAATATGACCAACAACAATAGATCTTTGCAACAAAGAAAAAGTTTGATATTTAAAATTTTGGGAACATCTTTAGTTTTAGCTGGTGTTGTGTTTGGATTAAATTCCTTAAATGGATCACTAACTTCAAAATTAGCCAAAGCTGCACCACTAGCAGATATCGATCTTTCAAATTTGGCTGTAAACTGCACTTCGGTTAAGTTGGCAACATTAACAACGTCATGTGTTTTTGATTTGCCTCCTACATTTTCACTACCATCTGGATTTGTACTTGGTATTGGTGATGCAACCCCAAGCGGAAACTGCACTCCAGCCAACAACACCGTAACTTGCGTAAATGTGCCAATTGGTACACAGACCAGAATCCAAAAAGTTTTTGCAAAAATTGGAAGTGGGGCTTCTGTAGACACTGGCGATCAAGCATATATTCAACCTACAAGCTCAAAGACCGCGACTGGAAAGTTCTTCTTTAGCCCAGAGAAAGGCTCGACTTCACCATTATTTAGATCCAGTGATTTGGTGACCGTGACTCTTAAAAATTTCAAATCAGACACAGATGTAAATCCTTCCACAGGTGCTTATACATGTACTATTTCAGCTCGACCCTTCCAGCCAAAGAGCGGAACTGTAGCCTGGGTAACTCTAGGTTCTGGTATAGCCTATGACTCAGTAAATGGATGTAGTGCTCAGTTTACCAAAACCATCAGAGGCTCAGGTTTAAATTGGTCGATCAAAACAACGGTTACTAGCATTGCTGATACCACCCTCTCATATGATTTATACGATCAATTTGTGTATAGATTCCAAGGTTCTGGTATTGCATCTGGGGGGTAAAATCTAACTAATAGTGAGAAACTAAAAAAAGTTCAAAGTTCAAAGATTTGATAATTGTATAATTTATATTATATATTCCAAACCCCACAAAAAACACAAAAACAAAAATTTATGTCCATTTTCAAAAAAATCTTAAACAGAAGTTATATTAGACTTGTATCTGCCGCTTTGGTAACATCATTCGTTATTTTTGGCTACAGCACTTCGGTCTTAGGAGCTTACAATTCAGGCTCAAGTCGCTATGAGGATACCCTTACTTCACCACATCAAGAAGCTACATATTTTTATAAGTATGAAAATACTGCCCCAGACGCTGCCCCAGGCTATTTTGAAATGAGTATGGAGTCTATTTTGACTGCCAACCCGCAAGATCAAATTCAAATTAATTCTGTGACTGATTCATATCCAGTAGATGGAACCACATTTGCTGATATATCAGGGACGACACAGACCACGACATATACTGTTACACAGGTTAGTTTCGTGGATACATCTGTTACACCAAATGTTATGAAAATTAGGTTTGTTCCTCAGAAACCTTGTACTGTGGTAACCACAGCGGTCGCAGCAGACGTAAACTTATTGAGAGTTGCACAGCCTGTAAATAGTTGTGCTGTAGGAGACAATACAACAACAGCATCAGAGCCAAATAAGTTTATTCCAGCTTCTGTTCCAGGTAGAATTGCTATAAAAGCTAGTTTGAAAACTACAGCTGCAGTAGGTTCACAAATTTTAGATACTCCAATTGCAAACATCTTTTTCCCTAATGGTTTTAACATCAATGTTATTGGTTGGAGAGTTACCACAAACTATGCTAAAAACGACGATACCTTAGATCCAAACGCAACTCCTACTGCCACAGTAAAAGGTCAGGGTGGAAATGGAAACCCAATTGTAGGCATCCCTTATACTGTTGTTATAAGCAACATCAAAGCCGTAACTGGAAACAATTTACAAGCTCCTGCAGGTACATGTACTACCGTAGTCTCAAGTGTGACCTACACTGGCACAGGTATATCAAATGGTGTGTGTGTCATCAACATAACTATAAACGCTCCAACAACAATTGCTTCTGGTGCTGCAGATATAAGCGATGGAGGATCTCCAATTGCAATCACTAAAAATAACATCCCATATACAGGTGTGACTTCCGACAGCTACCTAACTGACGCAGATATTCCAGGACTGACAGTAAACTGCAATGCTGCCATTGTAAATTCTACCACAACCTGCAGTTTCACTCTTCCAGCAAACAAAATATTACCTCCGTCACCGAATCTATTTGTCTTAGGTACAAATGATGCCGCACCAGCTGGTGTATGTACTGCCACAGGCTCAAATGTAAGCTGTACAGGTGTCCCAACTGGAACTCAAGCAGGTTCACAACCAATCTACGGTCAAATTGGCACAAATGCCAAAGTTGCCACAGGTGAATTTGTTTTGATTGGTGCAGCTGATATTACCACAGCAGATATCCCAGGAATCACTTTTACCTGTAATATCACTTCGATTTACAATCTAACAACCTGTAGTTTTGTCTTGCCTGCAAATAAAAGCCTCCCATCAAACTTTAAAATCGGATTAGGTGATGCCGTTTTGGCTCAAGCATGTACAGCTTCTGGGTCTTTTGTAACATGTCTAAATTCTCCAAGTGGCTCACTTGTAGGTAATCAAACAATTTACGCTCAAATCGGAACCGATGCTAAGACCGACACAGGTGAAAAGACTTATATAATCCCAACTGACAATTTACCAGAAGGTGATTTTACTTATAATCCAGCACAAGGCAGCACAGCTCCACTATTTAGATCTTCCGATCCAACTACAGTGACACTTTCAAACTTTAAAACAATCCTTGATCCAAATCCTCAAGATGGAGTATACGTATGTAAATTTGAGGTACGACCTTTCCAGGCTAATGATAGTACTACAGCTTGGACACCACTTGGTTCAAATATCGCCTATACTTCAGCCAATGGCTGTTCAGCCCAATTTACCAAAACCATACGTGGAACTGGATTGAGTTGGTCGCTTCGAGCAGTAGTTTCAAAAGTACTTGACCAAAATCAAACCTTTGAACTAAGAGATTCTTATATATTTAGATTCCAAGGTGCTGGAATTGCAGCTGGAGGATAATATTAAAAACATCTTTTAAAAGTGTTAAAATGGTAATTGTTGATATAAAACAAGCTGCAGAACTTTTGCAAGCTTCAAAGATAATTGCGTTTCCAACTGAGACTGTTTACGGTCTTGGTGCAATTGCTAGTGATAAAAATGCGGTCGAAAAAGTTTTTAAAGCTAAAAATAGACCGCAGGATAATCCCCCGATCTGTCATTTTTACAATGTAAATCAGATTTTAGAGTATGTAAAAACTCCAAATCCTTACGCTTTAAAATTGATTGAGAAATTTAGTCCAGGTCCGATAAGTTATTTACTAGATTTAAAGGATGATTCTGATCTTTTACCTGCTACCTTAGGCAAGAAAACTGTGATCTGCAGGATTCCAAACCAAGAGCAGACCCTAGATTTAATTAAGTTGATAAACAAGCCTTTAGCTGGTCCAAGTGCCAATATTTCTGGTCGCCCAAGTGCCACAAATGCCCAAATGGTTATTACCCAGCTTGGTGATAGAATTGATGGGGTTTTAGATGGTGGAAATTCAAAAATTGGATTGGAGTCTACGATCTTGGATTGTACTTTAGTCGATAAAGTGACTATACTCCGTCCAGGTGCGATTGGTATTGAAGAGCTAAATCAAGTTTTAGAACCATTAAATGTGGAAATTTTGGAGGAGTTTGAAGCGTCTGGCTATCTTAAGTTGCAAAAAGCCAAGGCACAAAATGTCATTCCTGGAGCCAGGTATCCACATTATTCACCAGTTACGCCTATTATTCATATAAAAGATTTAAATCAGGTAAAAGGTGGGGAGAAAACCTTGTTGATTGGTTCCGATGAAGCTATTTTTGAGTTTCGTTTATGGCAAAACCCGATCCACGGAGCTTGTAAAACTTTGGGACTTGGATCAAAGTTCAATCTGCTTGAGATTTCTAGAAACTTATATGCCAATTTAAGCCATGTAGATCAAATGGGTGTCTCAAAAGCTTTTATTTATGATGAGAATTGGGGAGATTCTAGTCTTTCAAAAGCCATAACCAATCGATTGAGCAAGGTTGGAATTACGTAAACCAAAAAAAATTTGACTAAGAAATAAAACTAAATTATAATTTCATCATGTTTGAAATAATTAATTTTAACTCTTGTTCTTGCGGTTGTATGTCAACACCAAATAGGGAGTTAGGTCTTTTGTAAACTAAAAATTTTTAAAATCTATGCTCCCATTTGGGAGTTTTTTTTTATTTGCGATTTTACTATGTCTAAAACAAAAAATATACTCTTGGCTCCGCACTTTATAAATAAAAACGGTGTTCAGCGGGCTGCTACACGTCTGGTTTTGACGGATTTTTTACTTGATAGAAATGTTTTACCGGTGATGTCATTTTTTGACACAAAGTTTCACCATAAAGAGGAGGCGCTGGATTTGGCTTATAAATACATGCAGTTTAGTGATGCCTTGATTTTACAAGGAGGAAATGACATTTGCCCAAGTGTGTACAATCAAGAAAACAAAACCTCGCAAAACCTAGCTCAATTTAGAGATGTTTTTGAGTTGGCCTTGATACAGGTGGCGACCCAAAAGCAAATTCCAATTTTAGGCATTTGTCGCGGCATGCAGCTTTTAAATATAAGCTTTGGGGGCACACTCCATCAACATTTAGAAAAAGGTGGCTGGCAAAATCACAGTATCTTTAACGGGGGTAATGATACAGATGCTATCACACTAGAAAAAGTGCATAACGTGGACCTGCAAGAAAATAAAAATCTCACAAAATGGTTAAAAAAACAACGAATCAAGGTAAATAGTGAGCATCATCAAGGAGTAAATTTACTTGGAAGTGAGCTAGAAATAGAAGCGATGAGTGAAGACGGCTTGGTGGAATCTTTTTCCAAAGATAATGGTAGAATATTAGGTATTCAGTGGCATCCAGAGTTGGATTTGCAAGACACAGATCAGGTTAGAATTTTGGATCATTGGCTAGAGCTGGTTTAAGGTGTAGGATAATATGTCACATACAACTTGACTTTTTCTTTCACTTCACATATTTCTTTGTTAAAATGTAATTTGTGCTTTTTGAGGATTTTTACAAGCAGACATTCAAAAATACTTTTCGCTTCTTTTACTATAGGAGTGTCGCTTTTAGCGATATAGATGATCTTACGAGCGAGTGCTATATTCGGTTTCATGCAAAATATCAAGAAAAACTAAGCAGTGAAAATGAGAGTCGTAAAATTTTAAGTGGAATTGCTGGAAACATCTTAAAAGAGTGGCAAAGAAAAACTTTTGCTCATAAAATAGTTGAACTCGATGATGAAGTTTCGCAAGATTTAATGTATGAGTTTTACGCTCCAAGTGATTTTGACGATGATTTTGGACAGAAGCAACTACAGCTACACGAGATGATTAAATCACTCAATCCAACTGTGCGACAAGTTTTGGATTTAAGATTTTTACAAAACAAAACTCGCAAAGAAATTGCCACGACACTTCAAATTAGTGAAGATCAGGTACACACTTATCAAAAACGGGGAGTGAAGTACCTAAAAGATAGATTGAATGGGGACTTAGCTGATATAACTGAGGAATCCACCCCGTCAGGACTTCGTCCTGCCACCCCTCAAGAGGGGAATTTTAGCACATCATAGAATATATCTTGTTACTTTTTACTGTAAACTTTTTACTGCCCTGTACCCCCTCAAACATATAGCTTATGAATATGGAAAAAAAGACTGAAGATTTCCAAGTTGAAAACATGCTAGAAAACTGGCAGAAAAAACCGCTCGACGATAAGGCTTTGCTAGCAGCTCAAAGTCGAGTCTGGTCTAAAATTCAAGCTAAGGTCTCCAATTCAAATCCTATTTCAAACAATTTATCTAATTTATCTATGGCAGACAATCAAAATACGGAAGAAAAATCATCTTCAACAATTAGCAATGTAAAATCACCTAGATCATGGTTTTTAAAACCCCTCGGGCTTTCATTAATCTCACTTAGCTTGGTGATAATTTTAGTAGGTGTAACCTCAGCGGTTTATATTCAAAACCTACAAACTCAACTTGCTCAAAAGCAAAATCTGACCAACCAGAACTCCAATCAAAACTCCCAAAAAACTGATGCAAGTCTTGCAAAACTAGATTTGAGTCTTGACGAGATTCGCTCTAAAGCTACAATCAAACTAAATACCATCACAAACGGTGTCAGTCTGGATGAGATACAAGCCTCGTCAGAAAAAACACCAAAAATGGTCTCAACAGCCTTGAATGCCGGAGGTTTAGGTGCAGGTGGTGGAAATAGCTCCTCTGTAAATGCTCCAACTCCAGATATTTTGGTTAAAGAGAAAGGGATTGTTGATAATGTAGTTTATTATACTGAAAATATATCTCAAGAAACTGGGGAAGGTTATTTATATAGCTACTTAAGTAAAACACCTGGTTTTGATATTAAAAAACCTATCAAATCTCAATCTTGGAGTTCGGCCAACTATTCTAAATATATCTTAAGTCAAGACGGAAAAATTATAAATTACAATACTTATTCTCCTGATTTTAGTGTAGACTACAAAAGTGGAAAATATGCTATAAAAGAACTTTTCGATCAAAAAATATATCTCTCAGGTATTGATCAGACTCTATCAAACTCAAACTCGGAAATTAGCTATCTTAGATCAATCCTCACAGATACCACACTTAAAGATGGTGGCAAGCAAGAAATAGATGGTAATATATATAAAATACTAGAGACCGATGCTTCGAAAATGGGTGTAGATACAACAGGTGATAGCTACTCTATAAAATATTATATAGATCAAGAGAAACTAAGTGTCTTTATAACTGAAAACTATATCAATAAAAAACTTGTGAGTTCAACCACCCAAACAAACTACCAAGAAATTAAAGATCCTAAATTAGATGATATATTTGGGGTAAAAGATCTCGGTCAAATTCCATTACGATCAATCACAGGCTCTACTTATGATGAAAGCGATCAAAACCTACTCAAGATCTCTTCAAAAGCAGATATATATATACCCAAAGATCTAAGTGAAAATGCCCTAAAAAACAATCTTTATGCTTATGATTCTTCGGTTTACGTCGACAGCGAGTCAGCTAAACTTAGAAATACCAAAGATTTTGATCCGAGTCTAGATGAAGGCTATTTAAATACACTGCTAAATCCTCCACTTATAAGTTATTCTTTTAACAATACCTCAGTTAATGTTTATAAGACAAAAATCCTAGAAGAGCCCTTTATTAAAGTTGCAAATGAAAGCAATAAATCTATTCAAATTGATGGGAAAAAGACAGAGGTTAAGTTTAAAACTGTGTATTACGATTATGGATATGGTGAAGGTGCATCAAATGAAGTCTATTTAAAGACTGAGGAACCTGCACCTTTTTACAGACTAGAATTTACTGCATCTAATGGGCTTTTCTACCAAATAGTTGAATATAAGCCATATGATGGATCGACTGAAATATACACTCAAGGTAAAAATATCAATTTAGTAAAATTGGATAATACACTTGCCACAAAAATCTACACTTATCAACAAGATAGGCAAAAGTCATACCCCGATATAGACTACGAGGCAAAACTAGAAAGTATATCTAAAAATATCAGGATTTTACCTGGAGATCTCTTGAAGTCAGATAAAATGGTACTTTCTGGTGTTGTAAAATCCAAGAAACTTGGAAGCTTATCAACTTGTGATCAGTTTTTAACTAGCGGTTATGATCTACAAAATTGTCTAGTTGAGAAATATAACGGATTTTCACTTAATTTCTATGAAAAAACAGACTCAAATACATCAGATCAATCAACCACAAGTGGTAGCCCAACTGCAATTCCAGCCATGTTAAACGACCTAACTTTTTCAGTTTTAGATCAGAAGTTTGATAGTATTGATTTGAGTAAATTTGTTGATACTATTAATGTAAATAATCCAATTACCAAAAATGTCAGCAATATCGTAACTCAGATCAATGCAGCAAATAAGGAATATTACTATAGCGATGGTTTTAGTGGAAATACTATCTATTTCATAGCCATTGGCGATAAAACTATAATGGCAACTAGTTATGCACTTGGTAAAGATAGGGTTTTAGAAATTGTAAAAAATTCAGCTCTTGATAAAGATTTAAATATTTTATCAAATCAGCTTAAAGAATCTCTTACACCTCAACCAGTAGATATTCCGACACTAATGAATAAGTAGAGGTGAGAAAATTTGACTATAAAAACAAAATTAATTATAATTTTAACATGAATATTTTAAATGGCACTGATTGTTGTTGTATTTTAAGTACTCCCACACAGGTGTAAATTTAAACATTTGCTAATTTTATAATGATTTGTTTGACTCCTGTAAAAGGGAGTCTTTTTTATATTTAAAGTATCAACATGTGTCGTTCTGAGCAAAGCGAAGAATCTTTAGCGAGCTTACAGGAGAGATCCTTCGTTTCACTCAGGACGACACATATTAAATAGAATAAAAACAATTAAATTTATGTCCGCCGAAATCTCAAACCAAATTCTACCAATCACCCTCTTTGACTCATATAAAAGACAAGAAGTCACTGTTTCACCTGAAACCACAGTTGAGCCTGGTAAAATCAAAATATATTCCTGTGGTCCGACAGTGTATTATTATCAGCATATCGGAAATATGCGAGCCACTTGGTTACCTGACACAATCGTAAATTTGGCTAAATTGACTGGATACGAAGTGGAATGGGTGCAAAACATCACTGATGTAGGACATCTTGTAGACGATGGAGATGATGGAAAAAATGTCATAAATGCCGAAGATAAACTGGAAAAAGGTGCTCGGCGTGAAGGCAAAGGTGTGCGAGAAATTGTGGATTATTACACCAATGATTTTAGAGTCCAATGCTCCACTTTAAATTTTGATCAACCAAGCGGTAAAATGTTTCCCAAAGCCACGGAATATATACCAGAACAGATGATTTTAGCTTTAGATCTTTTAAATCAAGGAAAAGCCTACTTACTCGAAGATGGGATTTACTATGATAGTCAGTGGGATAAACCAAAAAATTCCCCTCATGAGGGGTGGCAGGCGAAGCCTGACGGGGTGTTTTCCTCAGTGTTTGATAAAATAATTGATAAAATCCAAAAATCCAAAAAATCCGATAAGCCCTTTATAATAGCCATAGACGGTCGAGCGGGAAGTGGAAAAAGTACTTTAGCAAAATACATTCACGCACAGATAAACAATTCGATATATTTTAATCTAGATGCCTATACAGTTGAAGGAGGTGATTTATTTAATCAATCAAATATAGATCGGGGCTTTGAAATAGATTTTGAAAATAAAAAATATGACACGTCGCGAATTCTGACTGAAATACTTGAAAATAAAGCTGATGTGGTCATTCTAGATGGTTGTTTTAGTTTTAAAAATTTACCAGGGATTGAAATGGATTACAAAGTATGGGTTGAATTAAATAGAGAAATTGCTCTAGAAAGATTGATTAAGCGTGAACTTGAAGAAGACCATGATATAAAACCTGAAATTATAAAATTATCATCTAAAAAATGGCAAGAAGCTGAAGAGAGATATCTATTAGATTTTGATCCTATCTCAAAAGCTGATTTGGTAGTTTCAGCAGGCTATCCAGGCTATGAAATCATAGTATCAAGTGTAAATTATACTGGCAGAGACATTGTAAATATAACCAAAAACCCTGAAGATTTTGCACTTTGGAAGTTTGTGGATGAAAATGCTTTGCAAAAGTGGAGATTTGCCGACTACACTTTCCCATTTGAGGATAATTACAATCAAAAAATTGATGAATTGTTAAGGGATTTACCTCACAAGACGGCTTTTGATAGTCAGCTCTACAGTCTAATGGAGTATAAATGGGGATGTCCAGGCTGGCACAGTGAGTGTGTGGCCATGATTAGTGAAATCATAGGTAAAAAGCAGTTTAGCAGGCGGAAGTTTAGTTTTGAAGGTGAGGTTGTTGGGGAAAAGATCCTGAAACAAGTTCAGGATAGCACCGTGGGTACTCAGGATAGCACCGCCCTAGGTCAGATTAGCTCAAACTACGAGATCGATATCCACACAGGCGGTGAAGACCATATCGATATCCATCATAAAAATGAGATTTTACAGTCTGAAGCTTTAGGTTTTCACCTTTCTAAATATTGGGTTCACAACAAATTTGTGCTTGTGGGCGGGAAGAAAATGTCAAAAAGTGACGGAAATGTTTATCTGGTCCAAGGTAAACACGAAAAAACTGGTTTTTACAGCTTTGAAAACCCTCCAGTGCATGAGTTTAGCGATGAGTTTAAAATTCAAATCAGAAAGAAATATATCGAACTAAAAATTCCCCTCTTGAGGGGTGTCTCCGAAGGGAGCGGGGTGGATCCTCTTACTGAAGATGAGATATTCTGGCAAAACTTCAAATTCGATCCTTTAGCTTATAGAATGATGCTTATGGAACATCACTACACCGAGCAAATGAATTTTACCTGGGAAAAACTTTGGCAAAGCCAGATGAGATTGTGGAATATGCGAAAAGAAGCAGCTAAATCTGTTGTATTAGGTGAAAAAATCAATCTCAAAGAACAGGAAAGTTATGTTAAAATGTTAAAAATTCTGACAAATAATCTGGATATTTCTGGATTTTTAGAAGTTTATCAAGCACTTTTAATTGAAGTAAATCAAATTGTAAATCAAAACGACATTAGGGTTTTAAACTATTTGGATCATAACTTTTTGAAATTAAACATTTTCCCGATTGAAGGTAATTCCGAAGTTGAGATATTGGCTGAGCTTAGACAAGTTGCAAAAGATGAAAAAAACTATCAAAAATCAGATGAAATCAGGTCGCAAATCCAAGCTTTAGGCTATCAAATCGATGATTACGCTAATGGCTGGGGTGTTTGGTGGAGGGGGGATGTTTAGATTGAGCCTACTTTTTTTGACAAAACGTTACAGTATGTATTATATTACACGCAATCGTACAATATTTTAAATATTATCTTATGTCTACAAAAACCGCACTTCGGGTCAACATTACTATTGATGAAAGTTTAAAAGAGATATTGGATATAATGCAGCAATCGTATCCGACGTTAAGCT
>Ga0316610_1000176_pt1 | contig 17412 bp, 11 predicted proteins | sample MIS2017111B_MG_FD_207677 | JGI IMG/M metagenome (GOLD analysis project Ga0316610, IMG submission 207677) | Microbial mat bacterial communities from Middle Island sinkhole, Lake Huron, Michigan, United States - MIS.2017.111B | ecosystem: Environmental > Aquatic > Freshwater > Lake > Sediment... | reverse complement strand
TTTCTGTAGTATATACACCTATTTTAAAACTGAGATATTACTTAAGTCTACCAACTTTAAAAATCATTTTCAAATGAAGTCTCATCTCTTACTCAAAGCTCTAAAATCAACCATGGGAGAATTGGAGAATTTAAGAGCAAGGGGAGTTGGTTGCGAAAGGTGAGTTTTTTAATAAATATTTAGTTCATTATAGCACATCTATTCATTTATGTAAAATTACTTACTTGTTGTGTTAAATTTATTTTTTTAGGGTTTTCTTCTTGATTTTTGTGTTAGAATATGCTTAGTTTAAGTATATCAAATTTTATGCAAGAGATTAAGAATATAAATGAAAAAATATCCGTTGAGTCGACCAGATTATTTCAAGTGGTGTTACAAAATGCTATTATAAAAGTACTTGAAGAAATCAAATATGGAAAGAGTGGGATTTCCAAGGTTTTAGACATTTTAAATTCAGATAATTCCTCTAATTCAATAGCAGAAGAATCGGATAGCCTTTCTGGGTGGAACAAGCTAAAAGATGCTCAGCTGGAAATTTTTGATCAGATTGAAAAAAAGTTTGGTATAAGCCTTGATTTTATAAGAGATCTAGCGCATAATCTGACCTTTAACAGACCTCAATATATTCAGTTACTGAAGATGTTTTTGGACTGTTTTACTTTGGATGGAGTAAAACTAAAATCAACCTTTGATCAAGAACTCGAATCTAGATTTTTGATTAATTATATCTTTTTTCTAAACAAACTAATTGTATTACAACTCAATGAAAAAGTATCCTCAAAGGTATTTCTTGAATTTATATCACAAGGTATTTTTGAACTGTATCAAACTTGGGAAGAGCAATATTTTCAATATCCAATGGCTTACATCTCTTTAGCAAATGCCGAGATACAGGACTCTATTAGACTATGTGAAAAGTATGGTTCAGAATCAGAAAAACAAGAGAGAATCAAGCTTATAAATGAACTAAACGCAATGTTGAGCGTTGTAATTGAATCTGATTTTCAATTTAATTACCAAGATATACAAACAGACTCAACCAGTGAAGAGATAGGTATAAGTGCTAACACGAGCAGTGTAGACTTGATTACAGGATCGGAAACAGCTGTAAAAAGAGCATGTTCAATAATTAAAAAATTAATCAATAATCGAAAGAGTAATCAGTTTTTTAGTATTAATGACATTTATCTGATTGTTAGCGATATTGGTAGAGCAACTAAATTGCTTGATTCTGAAGGCAAGCTTGCTTTTGATCAGATTTTGAAATATCTCGATGAGACGGTTGCAAACCTAGAAACTAGCTTTAAAGATAGTAAAGTTCTGACTTTAAATGGTGTAAAATATAAGATTATTGGTATTACTAAGCTTAATTTAATTAAATTCAAACTTACTTTTTTTTCAGACCTAGGCTTAGAATTGGGTTTTGTACTTTTAAATACTGAAACTAAAGAATATCTATTTTTTAACACTGAAGGTCAGGGACAAACTTCAGAGGCCTTGGCTGTAAAGCATCTGGAGGACCCTCTCTATGCATACAGAAAAGAAATAAGAACTGATTTGAAAAATTTAGAAAATTTTAACATTTTTACCGATTTTTTGATAGACATTCCCAAACTCTTACAACCGAATTATTTTAAATTACTTGGAATAAATAACCATTACGTTAAATCAGAGCTATGCTTAAATGATTTTATACATTCTAGAGAATACTCTAACCTCTATTTTGATACATTCTTAGCTAGATTTCCTGCCATTGTTTCCTTTATTTTATCACTATTACAAGAGCATCCGGCCCGATCCAAGATTTTTAGATTGATGCAAAATATTATTCCACTTTCTTATGCAATGAGGCGTTCAATCTTTGAAGCACGGGAAATATATAAGGATTTAGGAGTACTTGAATCAGCACAACAAGCTCAAGATATGTATAACGAACTTGTGAACAAAAAAATGAATATTGATATTATTGCAGATATTGTAGATTTAAATCTTGATAGCGTTGCTACAATTTCAGCTAGCTCAAATTCTATTATTTATGACAAAATAGATATCGGAGAGCTCAGAGTCTGGTCAAAACTACTGAGAAGACCTAAAGAAAAAGTCTTGGAGGGTATAAATCTACTACTTGCCCCAAACTGGCACAGCGGAAGCAACGGAACCGAGAAAATACCACAATCTAACACCAGAATAGTGGTTATAAATCAATATAACAAGATTGCCTTATTGGAAAATGAAAAATATAAAGAAATAGATTTACCTGGGTCTGATACATTTAAACTACTAAAGGATACTGCAAACCAAGAACTTTCCCCAGATATTGAAAAATATTGTCTTTTGAAAATAAGTCAACAATTAAAGATAGAGCTAGGATTACCACTAGATTATGACTTAGATTTGGTTTGCGAACCTTATACCCATACCAAATTAGGCTATACACTACTTTCAAAAAAGGTTAAATTTATAAATCTTTTGAAGTTAAAAACCAATATAGACCTAACTAAATCGAATCCGAACATAATCTGGATTGACCCGATTGAACTATTTCTGTGGAAATATTGGCTAGATAAAGATATTGAGCAAAGACCTCAAAAATATAAACTTCCACTTGCCCCATACAGTACTTTCACCGAACAAATACTTTTAGATTTAGAATCAAAAGATGGAATCAAATATGATCACAAAATGATCTCAACAATTAAAACACTAATCAGAGAAACACAAGGTAAAATCAGTCTTGAGCAAATTAGAAATGTCTTGAATCTAAGACAAGAATAGAACTGCTAAAATTAATTTATTAAGTTGACAAAACTAACTGGTTGGCTTTCATTTAAAATTAATTTTCATTAAATCAATAATGTCAGAAAACCATTTTATAAAAAAAATCCAAAATTATTTTGACAAGATTTTAGGTGTCAACGATTCGACAAATAAAAAGCAATCACTTGATTATGTAAGTCGCCTCAGATGGCTTAAATTAAAAGTTTTTGCTAGAGGTTTTTTACTGGGCTTTTTCCTATATCCTTGGGTATTGGTCTGGGGTCTATGGCTATTCTTGCTTGGTTCAATCTACTATCTTGAGGGCACAGACTATTTAATATTTGTTACATACAGGTCTTCAATTCCTTATCCAGTAGCAGGACTTACCAAGGGTAGCGGCTATGAGTGGTGGTTTATATTTTTATTAGGAGGAGCATTACTTATAAATTACACCATTTCTTTTTTTAGTTATCGCAAAAATCAAGCTCTAGGTATCATTATGCTAGTCGTTAGTTTATGGCTTATATTGATGGCCTATCTGTATGTTTACACCCTTTGGAGATTTAATTTAAATTTCATTCTAATTAAGTTGTATTTTAATTGAAACCTAAATCAGATAAAATCTTGCTTTCAAATTCGATTAGAAAATTTTTCGGGTCTTCTTTTAAAGTAAGATCATCTAACCTTTCCAAGTACAATTTGAGAGTATCAAGTACTTTACACCCTTGATCAATGTGTAAATTTTTAAGCAATATTTTATTCAGCTCAGATAAGGTTTCAAACTTTATATAAGCCCAGTCTTGAAAATGTAGTTTGTGCAGATAGTCAAGATGAGTTACTATCCAGTGTTTTCTAGTCTTAACTAAATCAAATAGTATGAGATTTCCAAAATTTAGAAATGGCTTATATTTATAATTTTCGACCTTAGTTGGCAACTTTACTTCTATAAAATTGTTATGAGTCAATACTTCAACAAAGGCTGTATTTAAGAGGAAATCTTCCCTGATTCTTAAAATATAGCCTTTGATTTGCTTCGCCTCAGTTTGTGACATTTAATCAATATTATTGTAGCAGCTGCTTTACTGAAAAACCACTGTGATAATCTGAATCACTTATTTCAAGGTCTGAAAATTTTTTATCATTCGAGCCAATCAATTGGAAAAGCCTTTTACCTTGTTCATAGGGTACTGTTTGATCTTTTGGATGGTGGAACTGTCGAACTACAGTTTTAATTGAGGGTGCTATTTTAGCTGAATTTAAGACGTTGCCACTTAAAGCACAAAAGATTGTATATTGAGCTTCACACATACTTTGGATGCTATAAAATGTACTAACTAATATCAATTTACTGATTTCTGGGTATTCAGAGGCAGCATATACACCTACAGCTCCACCCATTGAATGACCAATTACAGTCACTTGATTGGGAGTAATTCCAAAACTAATTAGCCATTGGAAAGTAGTATCAACTGTATCATAAAGTCTCTCTGTGCTTGGTTTCCCTTCAGAACCTGAAAAACCTGGGTATGCTGGAGAAATAACCATTCCAAACTGACTTAAATCTTCAATTATTCTTGGAATTCTACCTACATTGCCATGTAAGTATAAAAATATTGCTTGATTTGATTTATTATTTGAGGTGGTTAAAATTTCAATTTTTTCTCCAAATTTGTTCTTTACTAAACTCGTATCAATAGGTACTTTGTAGGTTAGATTTTTACTATTTTCAGGTAGATAAATAGTATCTCCTTTCCAAACGAGCAAGGTAAATGCTCCACCTAACCAAAGGAACAATATGATCGGAATCAAGATCAAAAAATACTGTAGCTTTCTAGGTAAAAAATCCATATTACGAGTTATACATTTCTTGAAAAATATTGGGCTTATCTATATTAAATCTTTGTCTAAAAGTACTGTCGTTGGAGATTACAAAACCTAGAGCTAAAACTAAGAAAACTAAAATAACGATACTAATTAAGACCACAGTTTTTTCAGTTTGATTCATAGATTAGTTATTTCCTTTGTTTTCCGCTTCTGAAAGCATCTTAGATCTGGTTTGAGTATAATATATACCAAATGCCATTAATATCAATCCTAATGCAAATATTAACAAATATCCATTTACACCAGTAGCAAAGACTTTAAATATCAAAGCCATTACACCAGCAATAACTGTATAAAATACCAAAGATCTGTTTTTGTAATGTACTATTGAAGCATACATAATGATTGCTAAAACTATGACAAGTCTAAACCAATTATAATTATCATTGTTTGTACTCATGGCAAATAGTTGAATACCATTAAAACCATAGAATAATACTTGAGCAAGCTGACTTCTCTGTCTCAAATAGTCAGATAGCAACCAAACAATATAGATAATTTCTAAAAAGTAAAAACCGATAAAATAACGACCTACAAAAACCAGAGGGCCCAAAATAGAAGCAATAAAAATTACTATTGGAGCTAAATAATTGATATTGTAATTCTTGAGTGTCTTTTTACAGAGATAATCAACTAAAAATACACCTAAAGTTAAGATTGCAACTATTAAATCAGCGATGAGACCATTTTCAGAATCTTGGAAAAATTTAAAGTTTTCCACAACACCACGATAGACCAAGGCTCCTACAGATAAATACGCCATTAAGCCTGTGATATAATAAAATGCTCTATATCCGCTTTCAGGTAAATTGTGTTTTTTTGCTTGATGCCAAGCGTAAATCAAAATCAAAGCTATGCTACCTACAACAGGTAAAAATAAATAAAGAAGTGGATTTACGTAAATGTCAGAGGTTTTTAAATTGAAAAGTGCTGAAACATTTATAGCTACTTTTTGAGTCGGAGTAAGTAAATATGTGGAAAACCAGACTAAACTCACTATTAAATTTACACCCAAGACCCAAACTGAACGTGATAAATAAGCAATTGGCAATAAGAACAAGAACCACAAACCTGCCAATTCTCCAGTGCCTAAAATGTATGCTCCCGTTTGTTGCTTAGCATATTCGTTAGCTGTGTATAAAACTCCACCAAACATGAAAGCACCTATCAAAAGTAGTCCTTCAGCAATTGCTTTAAGATTTGGGGATTTCTGTGCAAACTTGTAAATTACAAATGCTGAAATATTTGTAGCAACTAAAATGATAGCAATAAGTATCAATCTGTAGAGTAAGTCGCCCCACCATTGCTGAGCCAAAAAGCCTAATAAGCCAAAACCAGTCAAAACAGGACCTACACGGAGTAAAAGTGCACCCACGTCCCATTCTTTTTTAAGATCTTGTGAACTTGGAGTATTTTCTTCCAATTTTTTTAATTCTGAGCTAGGATCTGCGATCTTTGCAAAGACAAAAGCTATTACTACGATTGTAGCTAAGCCAAATAATAGTGCTGTATTCATAGTGAACTTGATATGTAATATTTTAAATGTTTTGTCAAGTGATTGATTTCCCCTAAACCTAGTTTAACCGATATATTAACACCGTTAGTCCTTTCTTACTTTTCTATCCATTAGTGATAAATATACAAAACCAAGAAGAGTAATTTCTAAGAAAATGTAGATTAATTGAGAGTCTCTTGCTACAGCTGTACCTGTTCTTACTAGGATTGGTTTGATTAATATTTCTTCAGTAGTTTTTTCATTCTTTACTGTTTCTAATGCAGTACCTGCCACGATATCAAATACAGCAATAGATGAGGTGCTTGATTCAGCAATTGTGCCATCTCCTTTGATTACTGCTTTGCTTTCTGAAAGATCTACTTTAGATACTGGATTTGTAGGATTTTGGTTGGTTGAGTTTGAGTTTACACCTAAGACACTTGGGAATTCTTTTACAGTTGATAAAAGAGTTACTGTGCCAGATTGTTTACTTGATATAGCTCCTAGTTTCCATACTACTGTTTGACCTGATATACTACAATTATTGCTACAGCTATTAATATTTAAGTATTTTGATACTGAATATGTAATATCTACATTTTCGATAGTTACTGGTCCATCATTAGAATATTTAAGTGTAAAGCTTACATTTTCACCTGGTTGTGCTAGCTTTTTATCAGCAATGGCTAGAATATTTAAGTTTGAGCCATTTACATTTTGAGCTAGTACAAGTGTTGTTGATGGTTTTTGTTCTTGTAAAACTTTTGCTATAGCAACACTGATAGTACTTGAGGCAGTGTTAAAGCTTGGAGCTTGGATTTGAGCTGTGTTAGAGATTAGACTGTTTGAGATGGCAGAGCTGACTAAGACTGTAATAGAAACCACACCTGAAGAGTTTGCAGCTAAGTTTCCAAGATTCCAAGATATATTTTGACCAGATTGGGTACATGAATTGGTACATGAGACAAATGAAAGTCTTGAATCCAGTGAATCAGTAATGGTTGCATTGCTTGCAGTTAGTAAGGATGGGTTTGAATAACTTATGGTATAGGTTAGGTTGGTACCTGGTTCTAGAGTTTGAGCTGAAGCGACCTTGTTTATGCTTAGTGATGGAGTTGGGTCATTTATGATCAAAGCTATTGTAGAAGTAGCACTATTTGATGTAGTTTGATTTGAAATGATGGAAGCTGTGTTATCCAGATTTCCTAGAGCAGCATTGTTTTTAATTTGTACATTTAGGGTTACTGTACCTGTTTGATTTGGAGTTAGATTTCCAAGATTCCAAGTGATAGTTTGACCGTTTTGAGTACATAGATTGCTACAAGATACAAAGGTAAGTCTTGGATCAAGCACATCTGTAATAGTAGCATTAGTGACTGAAGTGAGACCATTTAGATAAGAGATGGTGTAGTTTACATTGTTACCACGGAAGACAGTGAATTGATTTGTAGACTTGGTGATACTTAGACTTGCGGTTATTGGTACATTGACTGGTATGATTGCTACAGATGAAGAGAAATTAGATGGAATACTTTGAGTACTAGTTATGTTTAAAGTGTTTGTGAGTAGACCAAAGCTTGCATTGTTTTGAACTTGAACCTCAAAACTTAAACTACCATTAGCTCCAGCATTTAGATTTCCAATATTCCAAGTTATGACTTGTCCTACTTGAGTACATTGAGTATTACATGGGGTAACTAAGCTTACTCCTGGATCTAATGTAGTTTGGATTTGAGTATTTGTGACATTAGTTATGCTTGGGTTTGAATAGTTGACTGTGTAGTTAATATTCTGTCCAGGGTTTACATTACTTTTATCTGTGATTACATTTAGATTTAAGATTGGAGTTGGATCATCTATGATTACAGATACTTTAGTTAAAGCAGTTTTTGGAGTAGTTTCAACACTTGTAATTGTAGCTAAGTTGTCTATACTTCCCAGCACTGAGCTTGTCTTGACTTGAACTGTTACACTGACTGATCCAGATTGATTTGGAGTTAGGTTTCCAATATTCCAAGTGATGTTAGAACCATTTTGAGAACAAGATCCAGTACATGAGACAAAACTCAAGTTTGAGTTCAATACATCTGATATACTAGTATTTGTAACAGGGATAGTTGAGTTGGCATATGAGATAGTATAGGTGAAGGTGTCACCTCTGTGTAGAGTTGAAGTAGAGGCTGACTTAACTATTGAGATGTTGGCAGGAATGATAGCTATTACCGCTACAGCTACATCACTACTACTTAGAGTTGTTTCATTACTGTCAATGGTTGCTGTGTTGTTGATTAGAGTATTAGTAGTTGAACTGTTTACCTGTACTTCAATGGTAATAGTTCCAGAAGCATTATCTGCTAGGTTACCAACATTGTAAGTTAGAGTTCTGGTTCCCAAGTTAAAGTTACATATACCTGTACAAGCTGAGACTAGAGTAAAGTTAGTATCAAGGACATCAGTGATTACTACTCCAGTAGCTGGTTGATTAGCTGTGTTAGTATAGTTTAAAGTATAAATTACATTATCTCCTGGAGCTACAATTGTTTTGTTTGCAGTCTTGGTTATCTTCATACTTGGATTATCTGGAGTAACGATAGCTACTGTGACTTTGTTAGAGTTAGTGGTAGTAGTTTCATTACTACTGACTGAAGCTGTGTTATCTAATCCACCTACTGCAGCATTATCTTTTACAAGTACATTGATGGTTCTAGTTCCACTTGCTCCTGCTGCTAGACTACCTAAGTTACAAGTTACGGTTTGAGCTACTGCTGTACAACCTGCACTTGTTTGGAAGGTTAATCTTGAATCAAGAGTATCAGTTATACTAGCTCCTGTTACTGGAACTGATCCGTTTTGATAGGTTAGAGTGTATGAATAAGTTTGAGCTCTGTTTGCTGTTGCTGTTGAAGATGATTTTAGAATGTTGATTCTAGCTGTGTCTGGGATGATTACCGCTACAGCTACATCACTACTACTTAGAGTTGTTTCATTACTGTCAATGGTTGCTGTGTTGTTGATTAGCCCATTTAAAGCTGAGTTGCTAACATTAACATTTAAAGTAACAGATCCACTAGCATTAGGAGCTAATGACCCAATGTTCCAAGTAATGGTTTGGCCACTTTGAGTACAGCTATTACTACAGGATACATAGCTCAAGTTTGAATCTAAGACATCAGTGATTACAGTATTAGTGACTGGTTGATTTGCTGTATTTGAGTAGTTTATGGTATAGGTAAGATTTCCATTAGGTGCTACTGTGTTACTATTTACAGTTTTACTAATTGTCAGTGTAGGGTTATCTGGAATTGTGATTCCTACCGTGACTTTGTTAGAGTTTACAGGAACTGTTTCAGTACTATCTAAGATTGCTGTGTTATCTAATCCACCTACCGCAGCATTACTTTTAACAGAGACTATAACGGTAACACTTCCGTTAGCATTAGCTGCTAGGTTTCCAAGATTCCAACTAAGGTTTTGTCCTGATTGGGTACAACTATTACTACATGAGACAAAAGTAAGTCTTGAATCAAGGGTATCAGTGATACTAGCTCCTGTGACTGGGGTTAGACCGTTAGAGTAGTTTAGGGTATAGGTATAACTATCACCTCTACCAGCAGTAGCTACACTGGATGATTTAGAAATACTAAGCGCTGGTGTCAAGATTGGATCATTTATGATGATGGCTCCAAATGAAAAGGCTTGAACGGTGGGTGATTCTGTTGTGGATATACTAGCTGTATTTTGTAATAGTCCAAGAGTAGCATTAGATTTAACCGTAGTGTTAACTGTTATACTACCTGTGGCACCTATTGGTAGAGATCCAATGTTCCATGTTAGAGTTTGTCCACTTTGGGTACAACCATTACTACATGAGACAAAACTCAAGTTTGAGTTTAATACATCTGTAATTATGACATTAGAAAAGTTTACATCACTAGTGTTAGAATAGTTGATTGTATAGACTAATGCATCTCCTCTGAGTAGTTCTGTTTTGTCTTGGGTTTTTGTTAGGGTTGGGGTGGCAACATTTGTAATTGGTGAGACAGACACAAAACTTGCTGCAGAGGTTCCAGAAGTTTCTGAAGTATCTATTATCGCTGTATTGGCTAAAAGCCCATATGCAGAAGTATTTCCAACTTTTACAGTTACTGTGACGCTTCCACTAGCATTTGATGCTAAGCTACCTATATTCCAAGTTAAGTTTTGTCCAGATTGTGTACAGCCCAAAGTACATGACACAAAGGTCAATCTAGAGTCTAAAGTATCTGTAATTATAGTATTAGTAACAGGAGCATTATTGGTATTTTGATAGTTTATGGTGTAAGTATAGGTTGAATTTCGGTTCACATCACTAAGCGAGGCAGATTTTGCGATTATTAATGGCACTAAAGCTGTTGGGGCATCTACTGTCACTTGAGCTGAACTACTAGATTGACTTGTTTCAGCAGCTTGCACCAGAGCTGTGTTATTTAATAACCCACTGGCTGCGACATTTTTGACTTTAACAGTAATAATCAAATTTCCAGTATCATTTGCAGCTAAATTACCTATATTCCAAGTGATTGTTTGTCCACTTTGAATACAATTATTACTACAAGATACAAAATCTAACCTACTATCCAAAACGTCTGATAAAATTGTATTTGTAAGTGGTAAATTATTAGGATTTTGATAATTTATATCATAAGTATAGGTTGTATTAGGGCTTACATTAGCTTGAGAAGCATTTTTATTTATCACTATTGGCAAATAGGTTATAGCTCCTATTGTCACATCAACCGAACTTGAGACTTGAGCCGTTTCATTTGTTTTGAAAGTTCCTGTGTTGGATACTATACCAGTTGTGGCATTAGTTTTTGCAGACACAGTTACGGTTACATTAGTGTTTGTGTTGGCTGGTAAGCTATCTAGATTCCATGTGATTGTTTGTCCACTTTGTGAACAACTACTACTACATGATACAAAATTGAATTTCGAATCTAAAATGTCTGTAATTACTGCTCCAGTAAGATCAACATTTCCAGTATTTCCATAATTTAAAGTATAAACTATTTGATCACCTGGAATAGCATTAGATATATTTGCTGTTTTAGTTAATGTTATGGCAGTAACTGGATCTGGTTTTTGAATTCTAACGTATGCAATGGTAGCTATTGGGTTTGTTTCAGTACTGGATATTTGGGCAGTATTAGCTACTATACCTGTTGCAGCGTTGTTTTTTACAGTTACTGAGACTGTAAAACTTCCCACATCGCCTGATAATGTATTTCCAATGCTCCAATTTATATTTTGACCACTTTGAGTACAACCTCCTGTGCATGAAACAAAAGTTAATCTAGGATCTAAAACATCCTTTATTATTGTATTTGTAGTCTGTTCCGTTCCTGTATTTGCATAATTTAGTGTGTAATTAAAAGTATCTCCGGGTTTAAGTATTGTCTTTGAACTGGTTTTATTAATTTGAAGATTGGTTATTATTTGAGGCACAACGATTTGGACTTGTGTCGTTGCAGCTTTAGTCTCAGCACTACCGCCATAGCCAACACTTTGACGAGTCACAAAGGCAGTATTTGAAAGTGGTCCCCCAGCTGCAGGATTTTTTACTTGAACAGAGATTGTAAAATTGTATGTACCATTTTGACTTAAATAATCACTAAAAGTAAGTTGTTGTCCATTCTGGCCACAAACATTACAATTTATTAAATCTAATCTTGGATCCAGAACATCAAGAAAATCAAAATTTCCACTATAGCCTTGAGATTCCACTAGAAAAGTGTAATCAAAAGTATCTCCAGGACTAGCTTGTGACACTGAAGCGGTTTTTTTGACTGTAAATGCACCACTTGGGACATTATTTCCGGTAAAACTTTGACCATTATCATTAATATTTGTTTGAACACTGCTAGCTACATTGCCAGAAAAATTTGAATTATTACTTTCACTGTATTCCATAATTGCTGTATTCCAGAGCTGTCCAGGAGCTGCATTAGAGTCTAAATAAGCACTGTAGTAAAAATCTTGACTGTTATTACCACTTATACTTGTATTCCAACTCAGATAAGTACTTGAACTAACATTATAATTACATCCGCAATCATAATTAAAATTGAGTCTTGGGTCTAAAACATCTTCAATATTAACATTTACAGTTTCTGAATTAGGATTACTTACTGAGATGGTATAGTTTAAAGTATCACCTGGATTAGCATTAGTACTGTTTACAGATTTGGTTATTTGGAGTGGTTGTGGAGTGTTTGGATTTGAAATATAAGGATCGCTAACTGTGATAACATTCCCTACAGCTTTAGGATCTGTTTGATCACTTGTTATAAATGCAGTATTTACCAAAGGACCTCCTGCGGCACCGTTATTAACGTTGATATAAAAATCTACTGAACCAGTGTCGCCTGGATTTAGTGTACCAATATTACAAGTTATATCTTGTCCATTATTACTACAACTTCCTGCAGAATACCAATTAAATGACAATCTTGGATCTAAGCTATCAGTAATGGTAACATTATCTACAGCGGTAGGTAATGTATTAGAATAATTTAAAGTATAATAAAAACTAGAACCTTCTGAAACGTTGTTTTGACTAGCTACTTTAGTCAGATTTAAAGCAGGTGTAGTTGGTGCAGTTATATCTAAAGTTAAGGTAGATGAGTTTGAAACTGCATTTGTACTACTTATGATTGCAGTATTTGATAGTTTTCCAATTGCTACAGAAGTCGATACATTTGCAACAAGTGTAACACTTCCAGTCCCTCCAACAGGTATATCAGGTAGGCTCCATGAGACATTTTGGGCAGTATTCACACAGCCATTAGAACAACTTACAAAAGATAAATCAGGTAATAATTCATCTGAAATAGTTATCCCAGTTGCAACTACATTGCTTGTGTTTTTATAATTTATGGTAAATGTAATGTTGTCATTTGCAATAACACTGAATACTGGTGCTGTTTGAGTTATAGTAAGCTCTGCTTGAACGATTAAATCTCTTTTTGCAACTGTGACACCACCATTACTGTTGAGAGTTCCAGAATCTGCAAGCATAAATAGATTGACATTTGCAGGGCTAGTTAGGTTTGTAGGGATGTTGGATTGTCCTCCTGTTCTATTTGCTCCCCATTCCCAGACTTTTTGATTAAAATCTACTGCCTTAGAGCTAGTACCATCAGCCGATACTTCTTTAATTGGTGGTAAACCTAATACTTTCAATGGTGTAGTTTGAGGTGTAGCTTCTCCTTGTCCAATTTGATTTTCGAAATTTCTACCCCAAGCCCAGACATCGCCGTTTACATCTAAAGCTAATAAATGTTCCATACCTGCAGATATAGACTTTATTTGAGGCAATCCGTTTACTATAGTAGGAGTGTTATTATCTATTCTTGTACCATTCCCGAGCTGACCATTATTATTTGCATCCCAAGCCCATACTTTACCATTAACATCCAAAGCATAACTAGTATTTAGTGATTGTTTAGCCGATACTATAAAATCTAATCCTGATTTAATAAATCCATTTTGAGTGTTACTCCAAGGAACTTCGTAAACATTTCCATTAGCATCCACCACCAAACCCTTGTCCCAGTTAATATCTATATCAATTGCATTTGTTATAGTTACTGGACTTCCAGTAGAATTCCCTGTAACCAATACAGGTGTAGAAAATGTTGGTCCCCAATACAAAACCTCACCATTGCTCTTGAGACCCAATGACCTATTATATCCACTAGCAATTTTATCTACGCCAGCTAAGTTTGGATTTATGGTTGGAGTTGCTACATCAGTTGTAGTACCGTTACCCATTTGACCGTCATTATTTTTTCCCCATGACAAGATGTTACTACCCTGTTTTGCAAAATAAAAATCACGGTTTGTATCTCCCCAAAACCATTCTCCACCTATAAAGATTTTTTCAAAATTTTCACTATTTGGAATCTTTGTTGGCACCCCACCACCATTCCAAGTCCAAAAAGGGCCAGGCGCAGCAGCGTTCACATTTATAGCCATAAACTGACCAAAAGTGCTTAATATCAAAACAAAAGTTAAGAACGAAAACAGATTATTACGACCAATCTTTAAATTTCTCAATGTGTTACAGAAAACAAGTGAAATAGTATAAATCCAAATTGGATATATATTTAATATCGAAAGAAGCGATTTCTTTATATTTGTAAGCATATTTATATAAATTGTTTATATTTTTTATGTATTACTATAAGTATATCACACTGTATTAATTTAGTAAACACTTTGCTAAAGTGAGCACCAAAGATATACTCATTATTAAGAATGGATGAAAATTTAAATTTCAGTTTAAGATCAGACAATCTTGGATTTATTGTTGGGTATTATCCACAGAGATTGTTTTCACAAATAATCTCATTAAGTAGCCGAGCAACAAAGTATTCAAACTCTAATGAAGTCAATTAAAAGTCGTTACGACTAATTTTTTATCTTTACCATATTTGATGGATATTTGAAATTCTTAAGTTATCGAAATGTCTTGAAGAATTTCCCAAATAGCACTTTTTTGACTTTGGGTAAGCACCACTGGCAATTTTATGACACTTTCTTGCATCCACTGAAGATCTAAAGAAGGAGCTAAAGCCAAATTTGATTTAGTGGTTTCAAAAACAACATATTTTTGTAATGCAGTTTTTAAGAACACTTTTAAGATCTGTAAATTGGCTTGACAATTGAAAAATTGATCAAATGATTCAGGGTGATGGAGTTTATAAATATCTAATTTATCAGATTTAAATAACTCAAAGGGGGAAAGTTCATTTAAATCAATAACATAATCTTGAGGTTTTAATCTTGAAAAGACTCTTCTTAAAAAATTTGTATCAATTTTGGATGATATTTTTGGATAAAATATATCTAGATTACTTTGGGCCGAATTAAAAACTTGGGATTCAACATCTATAAATTTTATTTTCTGGACAATTAGATTCTTCGTCCAAATACCATCGCCGCCGCCAAAAAGAGTAACAACCATGTCACATTTTTGACCGACTCTTAGCTTATTAACTATAAAATTAGCCCTTGAAAACAAGAATCCTTGATAGAATTTATGATCATATTTTAACTGAAGCAAAATATATGGCAGTCCTTTTGTACTTTTTTTGTGTATCAAACTAGATATCTCGAATCTTTGTGAGTACTTTTTGTTGGGTATTAGATTTTCATTCCATGGCAAGATCTCATCTATTTTACGCGGAACAATAGATATCAACTCACCTACGGTTTTTATATTAGCCTGGTCCAACACGTCAATTTGAAGTTGAGTTAAATATTTAACTGATTTTAAAGGAGTGCTATTAAAAATCTCCATAAAATAGAAATTAGTGCTAAAAAAAGCTAGATAAATCTAGCAAAATTTTTAAGTCAAACTGTTTTTAAGCTAACTTAGCAGCTTTTTCAGCTTTTTGTTTCTTAATACTCATTCTAAATCCTTTATCAAGAGTTCTTAGTCCTCTTGCAGATACTTTAACAATAACACCACCAAAATTTATTCTTTGCAAGTTAGCAAACTTTCTGGTTTTAGTTGATCTCATACTTTTACTTCGATTGTTCTGGACTTTAGATTTTTTTCCAGTGATAGGACAGATAGCAGGCATATTATTTAAAAGATAAATTAATTTGATTTTGTAACATCAAGCATAAATAAAACATAAACTTGAGTTTTTGTAAAGTTAAAAACTATTTAAAACTAGGTGGAAGATAAAGATTGGCAATTCTGAGGGCACAAAAAGCTACAATCAATACTACAGTAGTGATCATAACCCATTTTTCTACTCCTCTTCGGGTCATGTAGATTTGATCACTACCTCCTAAAACAGAAGAAAGACCAACGCCTCTTTGCTGTAAAAGAATAAGTAATCCAGCAACTCCTAGACAGCTGATTTGTAATATAAGTAAAATTTGATCTAAAGGCATATGTAATAAATTATTCTCCCTTGAAATTGTTTAAATAGTTTGACACTTCTTTTTCAGCTTCTTCCCTGCCGACTACTTCTTCTACAACAGTTAGTTGCTTCCATTCACCTTTTTTAAATTTTTGCATATTCTTCCAAAAGTCTACCACATCTTTGATCTTGTGAGCAGGCATGTCAGCTATATCCTTTATTTCATCAAATCTTGGATCTCCTACTGGTACTGCTAAAACAACATTATCTTGATCGCCAGCGTCAGTCTTCCTAAATAGCCCAATCGCTCTGCATTTTACTACAGTCATTGGAGGTACTGGATTTGTCATAAAAATACCCACATCTACAGCATCTCCGTCAGCAGCTTTAGTTGAAGGGATAAATCCATAATTTATAGGATAAAAAGCAGCTCCATAAATCACCCTATCCAAAAATAAAGCTCCTGACTCAACATCTATTTCATATTTGTTTTGGCTTCCATAAGGAATTTCTACCACAACGTTAAAACACTCAACCTCTCCTGAAGGTAGAAAATATATATTTTTTGAAGACATAGTTACAAAAAGGCAATATCAACTATCTAAAAACTTTTAGACATAAATGTCAAATTAGAGTTTAATTATTAAAAATAATTAGTATGGTTAACGAACTAAAAAATAAAAAGAAGATGGAATTGAGATATGCCGGAGATTTAGTAAATTTGAAAAAAATATTGCTTACTATAGCAATACAACTCATTAATTGTTATACATATGTTCAACTAAGTCCTACTCATGAGTATTTAAATCAAAAATATGGCTCAAGAATTCCCATAATTGTTGATAGAAACTGGATTCCAGACAAAAAAAGAAGTAGTGGAAATTTTATGGAATCGTTATCTGCAAGTAATTTTTTTAACTTTGTGATTGCTGGTTACCCAAAAACAACCCGTGCACTCGGTATTATAGCTCCAATAATAGCTACACAAATGGAGTTGGATCAAGAAAATACTGACTTATGGGATATTTTTGCTTATTGGGCAGGCTTTTTAGCCATGATAGGAATGGATATAACTTTACTTAGGGCTGTTAAGAATAAAACATATAGAAAAATAGTGGATAAATTAATTGAAGAAAATCAAAACAATGAGATTCAAGCTTTAACTCAAATTTGTAAAGAAATACGTGCCCTAAATAATGAAGCTGAGAAATTAAAATGGAATCAATATGATTCAAAAAACCTAAAGATAAATTTAACTACTTTACTCACCTTTCGCAACTTGATTAAAATTGAGAAATGTTTTACTACGGTAGTGTATGTCTACCAATCAAATATTAAAGTCATATCAACCTCCTTTAG
>Ga0316610_1000175_pt1 | contig 17433 bp, 10 predicted proteins | sample MIS2017111B_MG_FD_207677 | JGI IMG/M metagenome (GOLD analysis project Ga0316610, IMG submission 207677) | Microbial mat bacterial communities from Middle Island sinkhole, Lake Huron, Michigan, United States - MIS.2017.111B | ecosystem: Environmental > Aquatic > Freshwater > Lake > Sediment... | reverse complement strand
TATCCGATTGTAAATAGTTATGAATCACTATGAGGTTACATGATTTTGCCACGCGTTGCAAACTATACTGCCATTTTCATTCCTATCAAATAATTAGATAAATCCTGAATTAACTCCGGAGCAGGCACTTCATGATATACCCCATAAGTCGCGCCCCACGTTGGCTGCATCCCGCGCACAAATAAATAAAAAACGCCGCCAAAATGTTGTTCATACTGATAGTTAGGCAAACGTAATTGCAAATAATGATGCAAAGCTACCGTGTAAATATGATACTGCAAAATATACTGTTCGCGTCCCATAGCAGCTTGCAAATTCTCTTGTCGATAAGCCACTTGCTGCCCCCCCAACCAATTTGACTTATAATCTACCAGATAAAACTTGCCTTGATACTCAAACACCATATCGATGAATCCTTTCATGAAACCATGCAAACTGACAAAATTCAACGCGGAGATTTTGTTTAATAACGGATTATTGACCGCGTGATGAGCAAAAATCTGTTGCAACCCCTGCGCATCAATTTCAGACAACGGAAAGAAAAACTCCAATTCATTTAATCGTTTATCCCGTTTAATTTGAGACAGCTTAAACTCACTTACAATTTGCAAAGGAGTGTCAACCAAATTGCGATACAATTGGCGAAAAGTTTCTGTCCAAATTTCTTGCAAGCCATGTTTCACCAACTGTTCTGCAATCATCGTGGTGATAACTTCGTCGTTTGTTTGAGTAAAATCAATCAGTTCCAACAACTTATGAATAAATATCCCCGTTTTCACCCCGCCCGGAAAATTTAAAATTTCTGTAGTTACTGCTTCCGTTGCAACCGCTTGAATTGTTTCGTCATAATCTGGACGTTCCGTATCTTGAGCGGGACGCTTGGTGTCCTGTGTTGCAGCTAAACCGCTAAAACTGGTCACTTTCCACGCTTTATCGAACGAACCCGTGAAATAGCGCGCTTTTAACACCGTCGCAGATTCAGAAAATCGTCGATACGGCTTGAATTCAATTGGAAATTCGCTAGCCACTTCGATAGTATAATTTTCTGAAACAATATCTTTTGAAGCCGAGACCAACTGACGCAAATCGTCTAATAAATTTTCATCTTCAATCGGTTGCGAAAAATCCCGCTTGGGATGCAATGTATAAGATAAGGGCGAATTTGCGAGTTTTTCAAACTTTTCTGACTTTGCAGGCAGTTCCGCCGGTTTCTCGAATTGCCCCCACACCACATAGCACCGATATTTCGCCCGCGTCAGAGCCACATACAACAAACGTAAATTTTCTGATTTTTCCTCGTCCACCGCGAATTTTTTATATTTTTTACTGTGTTCCGGGTCTAAATCCAAGATAACTTGCTTATGTTCATCATGAAAAAGCAGTGGTTTCTGTTCCTGACTTTTACTATTCACCATCAACCGCCCACTCCACAAAAATGGACAAAAAACAATCGGATACTCCAAACCCTTGCTCTTGTGGACAGTCACAATTTTGACCCGCATTTCATCGCTTTCCAATCGTAACATCCGCTCTTCATCCTGAGTTTCTTGGGCAATTTCCCGTTGTTTTGCCAACCAATAACACAACGCGTTGATCCCCAATTTTTGTTCTGCTGCAACTCGATGCAGTAATTCAGCACCATGTAACACATTGGTTAAACGACGTTCTCCGTTGGGATAGTGCAGCAAGCGACTTGAAATTTTTTCTTCGATCAACAATTCTCGAAACATCTGGATGAAACCGCTATTTTGCCAAATAAAGTGATATCGCTGAAATTTGTTTAGCCAAGTTTGCCATTGGTTTTCGTGCTCACCCAAGGCATACAATTCTGTAGCAGACAAACCTAGCATATCTGTAGCAAGTGCCGCTTTGACCCAAGATTCTACCGTTGGATTGGCAATCGCGTGTAAAATTCGCTCAATTTCGACAATTTCACGCGTCAAAAATAAACTTTCCCGACTGTACAACACGCTGGGAATATTCAGCTTAATCAATTGCTTTTCGATAAAATGTGCTTGAGCATTGGTGCGTACCAGAATTGCGATATCTCCAGCAGTTAGTTTTCTATCTTCAAGAATTACTTGACCTTTTTTTGCTAAATTGAGTAATTCAGCCACTTCATGACCAATGCCAAGTGGGATATAACGACTTTCCCATTCTTTTGGATCAATTTTTGAGGCGTGCAACAGAGTTTGAGTAATAAACCAAATTTTCAGGGGCGGTTGCGGCTGTCCCTTTATCAGCAAGGTACTGTTTAATTTCTCTTTTTGAGGTTTAACCGGATGAAATTGAATATCTTCAATCAAGAAAGGATTGACGGTTGCCTGTTGAAAAATGGTATTAACTGCAGTCACTAAGGGTTGTTCGGAACGATAATTGACATCTAGGGTATGATGGTGATTTTCAGCAATATTTTCATTCGCTTGTAAGTAAGCAAAGATGTCCGCACCGCGAAAACTGTAAATCGCTTGTTTGGGATCGCCGATTAAAAATAACGTGCTGTCTGGATGATGAAACACGCGCTTGAAAATGTGGTACTGCACTGGGTCAGTGTCTTGAAATTCATCAATTAATGCCACTTGGTATTTTTGCCGCATCGCGTGCATCAATCGCTGTTTATTAGGTTTTTGCAGGGCTTGATAGACATTGAGGATCAAATCGTCAAAACTTTGTAAATTGCGTTGTTGCTTCTTGCGCGCCATCTGTTGTTCAACATAGCGAAACAATTGTCGTTTCAGCGACAGTAATAATTGCGCGTAGCTGACATCTAACTCTGCTTTTTTGTTAATAAAATTTTGGATAATTGTGAAAAATGGCTGTTGTAACTCCGAACTTTGCTTGGCAGCCTTGGTTGAGCCCAATTTATCCGTGCTGAATAACTCAATTTCTTTGGGTAACGTCAGCGATTGCATGGCGATCAGTGCGTCCATTTGTTGGCTCAAGGACTCGATCCGCGATTTTTTGTAAATACTTTTATGCAACACGCCACCGCGTTCGATCAGATTAAAAAGTAAATTTTGCAGCATTTTGCCATCTTGTCGCCAAATCTGATGTATTTCTGCAATTTGCTTTTCAACTGATTGTTCTAAATCTAATTTTTCAGTCAGTTCAACCAATTCTGGTAAAATACGCAGCAATGTCGCTGGTTGCCCAATGTAGCGTCCTTTACCAATAATATCAAGCAGTTCTTCTGGTTGCGTAAACTTGGTTGTCGCTTCTTTGAGATAACGAATGAAAAGCGGCGAAGTTGGATATAGGTAGTGTCGCCAAAAATCTTGCACTGTCTCCAATAACAGCGGCATTTGGTCTTGCAGCAACTGATGTTTGAACAACATTCCGCTCTCAAACGCATGATCTTTCAAGGTATGGGAGCAAAAACTGTGAATGGTGTAAATCGCCGCCTCGTCAAAACTTCGCAACGCATTTTTCAACTGCGATTCAATTTGTCGCGGATGGGCTACTTTTTTGAGCAAATTTGTTAAGATGATGTCATTGGTCGCAGAGTTGACGAGCGCGTCCAGCGTTTCCTGCAGGCGGCTGCGCACCCGTTCCCGCAATTCACCCGTGGCTGCTTCGGTAAAAGTGACGATTAATATCTGGTTAATGAGCAGATTTTTTTCTACAATCAACCTGACCACAAGATTCGCAATGGTGTAAGTTTTGCCGGTACCAGCACTGGCTTCAATGAGATGCACGCCTTCCAGCGGCACATTAATTAAGTCAAACGTTTGAATTTGCTTCATAATTTCTTAAGTGGTGAATGGCTTATCAACAGTTCGGACAGTTTTAAAATTTTATCGAGATTTCAATTGATTGGTAAATCGGATTAATGTTTTTAACCTATTGATTTTACAAATTTTTATGAAAATTGTCCGAACCATTGTTTATTGCTCATTATATAACATTTGCCATAAATCAGGCATTAACTTTTAACATGCTGATTTAAAATATAATCCTGTTCATTTCCGCTAACTACTGACTAAAAATATTCGTTATGTCGTCAAATCATGATACAGTTTTGATTCGCAAATCTACCTTAATCACCAGTAAGCCTAGTATTTCTACGCAACAGTATGTTTTATGGTCGCTTTTTGCGATATTTGTCATTATAACAGCGACTGGACTATGGTATGCCGCTCAAACGGAGCAGGTGAAAATTTCCCTTCTTTCCAAATATGTTGAGGGCGATACGGTTGAGTATCTAGTTGAATGGAATGAAGAACAACGTCCTAAAAGCATTGCGTTTGCGGTGAGGAATTCTCCGGTGAAAGAGTCGTGGGAAGTCACGCCATTAATGCGTAAAAAGCAGGGCAATTTTTCCACAATCGGTTGGGATACTACGCAATACACTTATTTAATTACCGTCACCGAGCGCAATGGTAAGTCCTATACTGTCACTGGAAAATTTGAATTGCAAAAGCGGGATATTGTGCAACCGACCGTGGAAGTAACGGGAATTAATCCGCATTATAACGAAGGCGAATCGCTTCATTACTCCATTAATTGCAGTGATGATAGAAATTTAAAGCAAGTGTTTTTTGAAATCAAAGATACTCAAATCAATGAAAAATGGCAAGTTAATAACAAGAGCTATATAAAAGAAGGCGATATTGCCACGAGTAATTTGGGAGTCAATCGCGAATATACCTATGTTGCGACTGCGGAAGATATGGCGGGAAATCGCTTTGAAAAGACGGGAACTTTCTTTTTGGAAGGATTGGATAAAATGGCACCAGTTGGGAAAATTGTCGGGGTTTTTCAAGATTACCATCTGGGAGATCAGGTCAACTTTTCAATAGAAGCCTCTGATGATCGTTCTTTGCAAGATATTGAATTTACAATTGAAAATGGTCTGGTGAAGCAGATTTGGCATACCAACAATCACAGCAGTCGGCAACAATCTTCATTTTCCACCACCGGTTGGCAAGCGGGAAATTATGAATATGTGTTGAAAATTACTGATTCTAGTGGAAATATGTCGGTTGGTAAAAGTAACTTCGTTTTGGGTGAGGTTGACAAAATGCCGCCCTCTTTGAGCTACAAAGATATCGCAAAAAGTTATACAGTGGGCGATACTATCAACTATTCATTGGAAGCTGCTGATAATAAAGAGTTAGAGAAAATAGCTTTCGCAGTGAGTTCTAGCAACGTGCAGGAAACGTGGATTGCCAATGGCACTAATTATAAGTTGCACGCGTCATTTTCGACGGTCGATTGGCAACCGGGCAATTATTCTTACTCGTTTACGGCAATGGATAAGGCACATAATAGCACTGGTGAAATAATTGGCGCATTCATTTTACTGCCACCCACAGCCCAGCCGCCAGATGTAACGACGTTATTGACTGAATGTAAAGAACATTTAGCTGCTGATCGTTTAATGTTGGGTAAAACTGGGTCGGCATTCGAGTGCTATCAACAAGTTCTTGAAATTGAATCTAAAAATGCGGACGCATTGAGCGGTATTCAAGCCATAGAAGCTCGCTATCATAGCTTGATTGAATCTGCTTTAGCAGACAATGAGTTAGAAAAAGTCGCTACCTTTTTGACGCGATTAGAACAGGTGAATAAAAAAGCTAATGGAATCAATGAGTTACGACGTAAACTCAAGCAAGCCCAAAATACCGCACATACGCCAAGTCCACCAGTGCAAACTCAACCGGTGGTTAAACCAGTTCCTACTGTGGTAAAAACACCGGCACCGAAAACTTCGTTAAAACAAGAAATTCAAAAAGTTATCAAGAAGAAACCCGTGGTAGTTGAGAGAGTAAAATCACCGCCGCCAACTGCGCCAAAACCGCCGGAACCGGTGGCTTGTAAAACTTGTAATTGTAATGATGTATTGACCAAGTTGTCCATTGGGGTTGAGCCGCTAAATCAGGAAGAAAAAAGCTTTTTGCGAACCCAATGTCGATAAATGGTGTGAATTGTAATATTTGAAAATAAAGAATCAGATTTCTCTTTATTTTCATCTTAATAGCTAATTTCATTTAAATTTTATGTCAATTTTAACCAAACCATCGAATGAGTTGATTTAAAAATGTACCCACCCCAACCAATACGCATCGCTATGATTGCTGGAGAAATTTCTGGCGATCTCTTGGGCGCGGGACTGATTCAGGCTTTGCGAGTCCATTTTCCTCATGCGATATTTGAAGGGATTGGTGGAAAAGCGATGCTGGAAGCTGGTTTTAAAAGTTTTTATCCGCTAGAAACGTTATCTATCATGGGCTTAGTCGAAGTCATTAAACATTATCGTAGTCTCAGCCGATGTCAGCGTCAGTTGCAGCAATATTTTTTGCAACAACGCCCTGATGTTTTCATTGGGATTGATGCGCCGGATTTCAACTTGGGATTGGAATTGGTTTTTAAAAAAGCTGGAATTCCTACCGTGCATTATGTCAGTCCTTCAGTGTGGGCATGGCGACGTTACCGAGTCAAAAAAATTGCCCGAGCTTGTGATAAGATGCTGACTTTATTGCCATTTGAGGCAGATTTTTATACGAAATATCAGATTCCAGTCAAATTCGTTGGACACCCCTTGGCAGATCAGATTGCTTTACAAACTGATCGACAAAAAATACGTCAACAGTTGCAGTTACCGCTTGATAAAACTTATGTTGCAGTATTGCCCGGCAGTCGCGTTCAAGAAATCCAAAAATTATTAGCCCCCTTTTTGAAAACAGCGGCTTGGTTGATGCAACGACATCAAAACTTGCATTTTCTGCTCCCAGCTGCCAATGATACGATTCGTCAGATGATTTCGCAACAATTGCTGCAATTTCCACAATTGCCATTAACCGTATTCAATGGACAATCGCATGAGATAATGGCAGCGGCGGATGTGGTATTGACGGCTTCAGGGACGGCGACTTTGGAGGCGATGTTATTGAAACGTCCGATGGTGGTGGCGTATCGCGTGGCAGAGCTAACTTATCAATTAGCAAGACATTTGGTCTATGTGCGTTATGTCAGTTTGCCCAATTTATTGGCTAACGCGCCCTTGGTGCCAGAATTTTTACAACATCAAGTCATTCCCGAATTATTGGGAGCAGCAGTTTTGGAATGGTTAGCGTGTCCTGAAAAAATTATTTTGTTAGAACAGCAGTTTACTGAGTTACATCAACAATTGCGTTTGGATGCCAATGTTCAAGCGGCGACAGCTATTGTTGAATTGTTGAATGTGAAAGCGACTGAATCGATTGAGAATTAAGTGTAGATTATTGCGATTATTCATGAAATTATTAAAATATTGTGATAGGTGTCCTTTAGAGCAGATTTGACTGACTTTAAATTTGAACAGTCATAAAAATGTCGTTTCAAGTTGCAAAAATCAGCGAAATGTGACAAAGTGCTATGTCCTGCTAGAAAAAAATATGGATGGTTGAATGCGATAAGATGACGTTAATTTGAGAACCAAGTGGGTATCTAAACGATAAGTCGTGGTTCTGACGGGTTTTAACTCGTTGATAACGTGGAATTAGCTGCATTTCAACGGCGCAACTTGGAGAAAAACTGTTGATCTTGGTGTGAAATATTGTAGAATTCTTTCATTCAGCCCCAAAGGAATTGTCTATGAAATTCAAATTATGGTTGCTTTGTTGTGTGTTGATGTTGAATCAAGTCGTTGCACAAGCAGATGATATTTATTTAGAAGGGATCAGTTCCGTTGGAAAACAACGGATTGCTTATATTTTCGTGAACAAAACCAAGTTTTCTTTGAAAGAAGGCGAAAATCTGACTCATTGGAAGGTCATGCGGATTGGGAAGCGTTCAATTGTTCTTGCCGATATCAAGGGAAATGAGACTGAGTTGGTGTTGCATAACCGTTTGCCACCTGAGCCATTGGATGGAGTGATGCCGGTCGCGGCAATGTCTGCTGAAAATCCTGCTGCAACTCAGAGTAAATCGGATACTAAATCTGAATCCAAGTCCGAGAGTAAGGCTGAAAAAAGTCATGAAACTCAACCATCTGAGGAGGTGCCGCCCGGATATCGTAAAGTACAAACCCCTTTTGGTGAAGTGATTGTAAAGGATGATAAATTAGGTGAATCTGCCCCTGCTACAGTCGGGGAAAAAGCTGAGGTAAATTCTTCCCAAACAGCGGAATTAGATGCTAAATCAATAACATCTACCAGTCCGTCGAGTGAAGATGAGAGTAAGAAAGAACCAGAAGTGCGACCGGGATATCACAAAGTTCGCACACCATTTGGGGATATTTGGATTGAGGATAAGGCACCGGAAAAAGTCGATGCTGCTCCCACAGAAACTTTGCCAGTAACCAAATAGTTTAAAATGGATTGCTGAACCAATTTACTTCGGACAGTTTTTTATAATCGTATGCGAAATTAACCCGTTGGAAATATTGATTCGATTTACCAACTCGTTGAAATCTAAATAAAATTTTAAAACTGTCCGAACTACGGGATTATTGTATGGTACATGGCATCGCGTTTATACACCCTATTAAGGATACTAGATCATGGATTTACTCGATTTTGATGTCAAAGAATTATATTTTAACGAACCCACGGATGACACCGTTCATGACTTAATTTATCAAGCGGCTCAAGGGTATAGCGATGGTTTGGCAGAAGAACCTTTAGCCCAAGCCTACGCGCTTGCACCAGAAAATCTCAGTGTTTTGGTGGCACGTTATCGGTTTTTTTATTACCAACATCGTTATGAGGAGTGTTTGCAAACTGCACAACAAGCTATTGAAGTTGCTCGTAAACGTCTCAATTTTCCAGAAAAATGGCAGGAATTACAAGTGACCATGTTTCAAGATACCGATATGGTGTTGGCGCGATTTTATTTGATGGGATTAAAAGGTATGGCTTATTTACAACTGCGACTCGGTAACTTATTGGAAGGAAAGGTAATTTTGGAGAAAATTTTATCTTTAGACCCAAAAGACCGCTTAGGGGCGGCAGCATTGCTAGAAGTCTGTGAAAACGCCACCGTGGCAATATAACTGGACATGCGCACACTTGATAGCTACATCAGTCGTCATATTTTATCGGGTATCTTCTTGGTTTTACTCATTTTAGTCGGCTTGTTCACCCTGTTCACGCTCATCGACGAAATTAGCGAGATCGGTAAATATAAATACGGCTTATGGCAAGCAATTCAATATGTTATCCTCTCCATACCTCGCCAAGTTTACGATCTTTTTCCGACCGCTTTATTATTGGGTAGCTTGCTGAGTTTGGGCGCGCTTGCCAACACCAGCGAATTAACAGCCATGCGAGCGGCAGGAGTTTCGGTACTGCGCATCATTTTATCTGTACTGCGAATAGGGATGATACTTGTCCTTGCCACAATGTTAATCGGTGAAATACTTGCTCCGTATGCCGATGAATTGGCAAAAAATTTACGCATTGATGCCCAATCTGCCAGTCAACAGCGTTATTTTCAGGGACGTTATGGTTTCTGGGCGCGGGATGGACAAAGTTTTATCAATATTCGCAGCATTCTAGCAGAGGATACTTTTGGCAATATCGCGCTGTATCAGTTTGATCAACAACGTCTAGCGGCAATTATTTATGCAAAAACGGCACATTACCACGATGCTCAGTGGACATTACAACAGGTTGAAAAAATACAGATTGATCCACAGCAGGTAACTCGGCAGCAATTGCCAGAATTGACTTGGAACGCAGTATTGAATCCAGAATTGGTGAAAATTGTGATTTTGCGTCCGGATAAATTGTCAAGCCTTGATTTGCATCGTTATATTGACTACTTACAACACAATAATCAACGTTCCGCGGAATATGAATTGGCATTTTGGCGAAGAATTAGCTATCCTTTAACTGGAGCAACCATGATTTTCCTTGCAGTGCCCTTTGTTTTTGGTTCGTTGCGTAGTATCACAATTGGACAACGGATTTTAGTTGGGGCATTGTTGGGAATTGGTTTTTATATGATGAATCAAATCATGGGAAATATTGGTTTAGTCTATGAATTCAACCCATTACTGAGCGCATTCTTACCGCCATTGCTATGTTTAAGTGGGGCGATTATCCTGATGCGTAGGGCAATTTGAGATGATCGGCATTACTGGCAACTTTTCGCTACAACTGGCACAATTTGATCTTAAATTGGATTTTGAATTGCCCGGACGCGGGATCACCGTTATTTTTGGCGGTTCTGGCTCCGGTAAAACCACATTACTGCGCTGCATCGCGGGATTGGAACGGGCGCGGGGCAATTTGACCGTCAATGGCAGTTGTTGGCAGAACACGACGAATCGGTTATTTTTACCCACGCATCAACGAGCATTAGGCTATGTATTTCAAGAACCTAGCTTATTCCCGCATCTCTCTGTGAAAAAAAATCTTGACTACGGATTCAGCCGAATTTCTAGCCAAGAAAGCAAGGTTGGAAAAACTGATGTCGTAGAATTATTAGGCATTGGGCATTTGCTGACTCGTTCCCCTGAACGGCTGTCTGGTGGCGAAAAACAACGAGTTGCGATTGCGCGGGCGTTGCTGACCAGTCCAAAATTATTGTTAATGGACGAGCCATTGTCGGCACTTGACACATCCAGTAAGGCGGAAATTTTGCCCTATTTGGAGCGATTACATGCCGAATTGTCGATTCCAGTGTTGTATATTACCCATGCGATGCAAGAAGTCATGCGATTAGCGGATTACATGTTGGTGATTAATCAAGGAAAAGTATTATGTCAAGGTAATTTATCTACAGTATTGACACGATTGGATTTGGCTTTGACGCATACGGATGATGCTGGTGTGGTGGTTGAGGCGTGTGTGGTGGCTTATGATGAGCCATTTCACTTGACTTATCTGGAGTTTAACGGCGGACGGTTCAGTATTTTTCATGACAATTTACCCATAGGACAGCGGGTACGGGTGCGAGTTTTGGCGCGGGATGTCAGTTTAGCATTGGAAAATGAGACATCTTCTTCTATTTTAAACATTTTTCATGCAGTGATCACGGATTTAGTGACGGAATCGCCCGGACAGGTGTTGATTAAATTAACGATTCAAGACACAGTTTTGTTAGCCCGAATTAGTTTAAAATCCAGTAGTTTATTAAAATTACATGTTGGAATGCCCGTTTATGCCAGAGTGAAAAGTGTGGCATTGGTGTAATTGGTAATTAATTTAAAACCGATTGGCAAGTGACCGGCTTCGTCTTTTTGACTAAAATATTCTAAAAGCTGATTGTGGCAGTGTCTGCGATGACCATATCCTCTATCAAGATATTCTTATTGTTCGGGGGCGGTCGCCGTTCAATTTTGTGTCTTAGTAACATATCATTATTCCGTAAATTAAAAGAAAATATAATCTGCAAACAATAACAAATCAAATTATATCATATCAAAATGAGTGATAGTTGTCAACTTCCCAATTCGCCACCAGTTCTGCTTGATGAACTACTACATCCTGCATACGATTCGAGGACGGCTGTTAACGCTCGTCTTTGAGAAATTGTTTATGGTTGTCTGAAGTTAGAGTGAAATTGAAGATAAACAGATGAACAGATGGCTAAATGCTCAGATAACATGATAAAATCCGATAAGAACATGCCGGGTTCGACTTTAAATAAGTTATCGTTTTGAGATAGAATAATATAGTGTTGAAATAAATCAGTTAATGATTAACTATCGGTATTTTTAGTGCTACGTCCTGCGCAACTGTTGCTTTTATCTCGGCGAAGACATGAATAGAACGTCAAAAAAACGTGAACTATGGTCTGATTCGTGCTGTCATTTCTAAAAATGGATAAAATAAATGATAAGTAGTCGGTAATCAAGGCAAGTAGTGGTCAAATATTTTTAAATTTTAAGGTTAGCTAATCTCAACCTGTCAGATTTCTGAAACCGGTTTGATCCCCAGAAAAAATTACTACACTCTTGGCAACAGCTAAGTTCTGTCAGCTACTTGGTACTGCTTAATCTTTTAATTCAACAAGTTAAAATTGAATCCAATTCACTCAGTTTTGTTATAGAAGGAGAGTCTCGATGTCCAAGATTTTATTGGTGGAAGATAACGAAATGAATCGTGACATGTTATCAAGACGGCTCGCGCGCAAGCAGTTTGATGTGGTCATCGCGACTGACGGAGGGCAGGGCGTTGATATGGCGCATAGCGAGCATCCGGATCTAATTTTGATGGACATGAGCCTGCCGGTCAAAGATGGTTGGACGGCAACGAAAGAAATCAAAGCAGCCGAGGATACTAAACACATTCCAATCATTGCCTTAACTGCTCATGCGATGTCGGGCGACCGTGAACAAGCCTTGGCTGCTGGTTGCGATGATTACGATACCAAACCGATAGAATTGCCCCGGTTGTTAGAAAAAATAGAGACTTTGTTAAAGAAAGTCAAATAACCTTAAAATTATTACAAATAACTCCAACTAAATTGCGTGGTGGAAAACTCTCAATGAGTGCCGTAGAACGAGGAAAAGTTGAATCATTATCGACAGAATTGAATGCGTTTGAGCAAGGTGGTGATTTTGTGCAACTGGATGTAGATCAAGAATTTTTTCATCCAACTCAGGCTATCATTGATAGCGTTCAATCACTGTTGGATTATGCCCAAACAAATTCTGCTTGGCAAGATTTTGCCGCGGATATTGATAAAGTCTTAACTGCCGCGTTGCGCCTGCTAGATTTAATTAAGCAATTTCTCAGTAGCCATCATACTGAGGGCAAAATTAATCTCAATGCGTTCACGTCCACCGTGCGTCACGACTTGCGGACTCCCATTAATGCGGTGATCGGCTATAGCGAAATGTTGTTAGAAGATTTGGGAGAGGATTCAGACTCCGCTGCTTGTGGGAAACTCCAAGATATTCTCACCTTCGCCCGGCGGTTACTCACCCTGATCAGCGATTTAAGCTATTTAGCCAAAACGAGTGATAAAACTCCTGCCAGAAAATCTGACAGCGACGCGCCGATAGAATCTTCCCCAGCACCACCTGCAACTGCGTCATCGCCTCCTCCGCCCCCCGCGGAACCTGAATATCAATGGCTTGAAGAAATCAGCCGTAATTTGCAAACTCCGACGCAGACAGTCATTCATCACATGGAATTTTTGTTGGCTCATGCTGCGCACCAGGCGCGTTGGGCGGACTTGACTGATGATTTAGACAAAATTCTCAAAGCGGCGACGCAACTCTCCAATCTAGTCACTAAATTGTTTAGTGTCGAAAATTACGAAGATAAACAAGTCGATATGGACGCGTTTTCTGCCACGGTGCGTCATGATTTGCGAACGCCGATTAACGCGATTATCGGTTACAGCGAAATGTTGCTAGAAGATTTGAGCGACGATGAGACGGAACGGGAAGCCTGCGGACATCTGCAAGATATTTTATCATTGGCGCGGCGGTTACTCAATCTTATCAGTGATTTAGGACGGAGTAATGAATTTCGCACCCTGCCACCCGCTAAACCGGTGCTGGAAAATCGTCAAGAAATTCAAGAATTAACGTTACCAAAAATTATTACGGTTACCTCGCCCGTGCTATCTTCAGGGGATGCAATACATCCTGTTGAAAATACTGATTTTTGTTTATTCAATCCCGAATTTGACAACGGGCAAGATTTACAAACGCCTACCAATAGTGTGATTGCCTACACAGCAATGTTATTAGTCCGGGTCAAAGAGTATCCCGAATTAGAAAAATTGGTGTTAGATTTGACCAAAATGTTAGCCGCAGCAGAGCAATTGGGTAGTGTTGTCAATAAATTGTTTGCGCAACCGTTGGGGGGTGAAAAGACCAATCTAAGCACGGCAATGCGGCATAACTTGCGCACTCCAATCAATGCGATTATCGGCTATGGCGAAATTTTGTTGGAGGAAGTTGAAGAAACGCGTTACAGTGATATTTATTTAGATTTACAAAAGATTATGTCTTCATCACGGCGTTTGTTGACGCTGATCGATGATTTAAGCCATTTATCGCGTGGGGAAGGTGCCAAACTCACTGATGAGGAACTCACGCCCAGTTATTTCGATAGTTTTAGCATGGAAGAGGAAGCATCATCGACTCTGATTGATGAAGTGGTGCGCACGATGAATTCTTCTGAAAATCACATCGATTTGAATGGACAAGAAGCCTCCTTACTGGTGGTTGATGATAAGGAAAGCAATCGAGATTTATTATCACGTCGCTTGGATCGCCAAGGTTTTCATGTCGAAGTGGCTGAAAATGGGCGACAAGCTCTAAATATGGTGCGCACTCGACATTATGATTTAGTGTTGTTGGACATTATCATGCCGGAAATGAATGGCTATCAAGTGTTGGCAGAAATGAAGGCAGATCGCTATTTACGACATTTGCCAGTGATTATGATTTCCGCCCTTGACGAAATTGACAGTGTGGTGCGTTGTATTGAAATGGGTGCTGAGGATTATTTGCAAAAGCCTTTTAATCAAGTCATTCTTAAAGCGAAAATTTCAGCTTCATTGGAACGGAAGCGGCTGCGGGATCGGGAACATGCTTTTATCAAAAAGTTACAGATTGAACAAGAAAAATCTGAGAAATTATTGCTGAATATTTTGCCAAAACCCGTGGCGGATCGGTTGAAAAAGGGAGAACGCACGATTGCCGATAGTTTTCCCGAGGTGACAGTGTTATTTTCAGATTTGGTGGGATTTACCCAGATGTCCGCCGGGATTGCGCCAACGGAACTGGTGGAACGATTGAATGAGATTTTTTTAGCGTTTGATATACTGACAGAATTGCATGGTTTGGAGAAAATTAAAACCATTGGAGATGCTTACATGTTGGTTGGTGGATTACCTACCCCGCGTGCCGATCACGTTGAAGCAGTTGCAGATATGGCAATTGATATGGCAGATGCTATCCATCGTTTGAATCAACAAAATGGTTCTAACATTCGGATTCGCGTAGGGATTCATACTGGTCCGGTGGTGGCAGGAGTGATCGGTAAAAATAAGTTTAATTATGATTTATGGGGCGATGCGGTGAATATTGCCAGTCGCATGGAATCGCATGGGTTGCCAGACCACATTCAAGTTTCTGAAGCCACTTTTCGCCATATTCAAGATAAATTCCTTTTTGATCGGCGCGGTGCCATTGAGGTCAAAGGTAAGGGACAAATGGTGACTTATTTCTTAAAAGGACGTAACTAAATGAAATACTTTAAGAAATTCAGCTAAACAACGCAATTGTTCGCTAATCATTCTATATTTGAAGGTAAAATTTATGTGCGGTATTATTGGCGGAGTGGCTCAACGCGATGTCGTTCCTATTTTGCTCGAAGGATTAAGACGCTTAGAATATCGTGGTTATGACTCCGCCGGGATTGCAGTCATTGACCATCAAAATCACCAATTACAACGCCAACGGGTGACGGGCAAAATTCGGGAATTGGAACTGGCGTTAGAACAACAGCCCCTTATTTCAAGCATTGGGATTGCTCACACGCGCTGGGCAACGCATGGTAAACCTTCCAATAACAACGCCCATCCCCACATTTCAAGCGCGACTGTCGCTATTGTACACAACGGTATTATTGAAAATTATCAAGGCTTGCGCCACCAGTTAGAACAACAAGGCTATCAGTTTGAATCAGAAACCGATACCGAAGTAATTGCCCATCAAATTCATTTATTTATTACGCAGGGCAAAAACTTGCTCATGGCAGTGTATGCGACCACCAAGTTGCTGGAAGGTGCGTATGCCATTGCTGTGATTCAATTATCTGAGCCAGACAAAGTGGTGGCGGCGCGGCGGGGCAGTCCGTTGGTGTTGGGATTGGGTATTGGGGAAAATTTTGTGGCATCGGACGTGTCTGCCCTGATCCCTGTCACCAATCGCATGGTATTTTTGGAAGACGGTGATATTGTTGAATTGCAACGCAACAGCATCACCATTTTAGATTTCGCCGGACGACCGATTTACCGCCCGGAACATTTGAGTCATCTCCAAGTTGATGCGGTGGAACGTGGGGATTATCGGCATTACATGGAAAAAGAGATTTTCGAGCAACCGCGTGCATTGTTGGACACTTTAGAAGGGCGAATTTACAAGGGCACCGTGTTAGAAGCTGCGTTTGGCATTCAAGCCGAGCGGGTATTTAAAAAGATTCAAGCCGTGCAAATTGTCGCTTGTGGCACCAGTTATCATGCTGGATTGGTGGCGCGCTACTGGTTGGAAGGCATTGCCAAAATTCCATGTTCGGTGGAAGTGGCAAGCGAATTTCGTTATCGGCAACCGTTGGCAAATCCCAATACTTTATTCGTTACCTTGTCGCAATCTGGGGAAACGGCAGATACTTTGGCGGCATTGCATGAAGCGCGGCGGTTGGGATTTGGACCGAGTTTGACCATCTGTAACGCGCCGGAAAGTTCCTTGGTGCGCTTGTCTGACATGGTGTTTTTAACCCACGCTGGACCAGAAATCGGAGTGGCTTCGACCAAGGCTTTCACCACGCAATTGTTGGCTTTGCTAATGTTGACTGTGGTATTAGGACGGCGAACCAATATTGATGCGGCATTAGAATCTAAAATTGTCAAAGCCATGTTAGATTTACCAGAACGGCTGCGAGAATTATTGACTTTAAATCAACAGATTCAAGTCTTGGCGGAAAACTTTGCTGATAAACAACACGCACTATTTTTGGGGCGCGGTTTGCATTATCCGATTGCGATGGAAGGCGCGCTGAAATTAAAAGAAATCTCGTATATTCATGCAGAAGCCTATCCTGCTGGGGAATTGAAACATGGGCCCCTCGCCTTGGTTGATGCTGAAATGCCCGTGATTGCCGTCGCGCCCAATGATGCCTTGCAGGAAAAATTAAAGTCGAATTTACAAGAAGTTCATGCGCGTGGCGGGCAGTTGTATGTTTTGGCAAATCATCGAGCAATTATGCAGGACTTTGATTTCATTCATGTGATTGAGATGGGCGAAGTCAATGAAGTGATTTCTCCAATTCTTTATGTGGTTCCGCTGCAATTGTTGGCTTATCACGTCGCGTTGATTAAGGGGACGGATGTCGATCAGCCGCGAAATCTTGCGAAATCAGTTACCGTAGAATAGTTTAGGTCAGCCAATTTTAATCTGTCAGGTAATAGCGACAACAATATTTTCTACAAGAGGCTGAATCATGGGACAGCGGGTTATTACTAAAAATACACTCTTCTATGGCGATAACTTGCCCGTGATTCGAGAATATTTGGCGGACGAAACGATTGATTTGATTTATTTAGACCCGCCGTTTAATTCCAGTCGTAGCTACAATGTGCTTTACAAAGATGAAAGCGGTGCCGAGGCGGAAGCGCAAATTGTTGCGTTTGAAGATACGTGGCATTGGAGTCAAAGTACCGAAACGCAATACCGGGAATTGGCAGCGGCAGGAGATAAGTTAGCGCAATTGTTGGAAACGTTGGTCACGGTGATTGGGCGAAATCAGATGATGGCGTATT
>Ga0316610_1000174_pt1 | contig 17479 bp, 20 predicted proteins | sample MIS2017111B_MG_FD_207677 | JGI IMG/M metagenome (GOLD analysis project Ga0316610, IMG submission 207677) | Microbial mat bacterial communities from Middle Island sinkhole, Lake Huron, Michigan, United States - MIS.2017.111B | ecosystem: Environmental > Aquatic > Freshwater > Lake > Sediment... | reverse complement strand
ATTTTTTATGTGATCGGCGCATCGCGCCATTTTTTATGTGATCGGCGCATCGCGCCATTTTTTATGTGATCGGCGCATCGCGCCATTTTTTATGTGATCGGCGCATCGCGCCATTTTTTATGTGATCGGCGCATCGCGCCATTTTTTATGTGATCACCGTAGGCTGATCGCGTCCTGTTAAGACTTTGATCTGGGCAATTTGATCGGCAATCTCGATTAACTCTTTGAGAGCTTCTTGTGTATCAATGGAATGCTTCGCAATATTTGGCTCATAGCTCTCGACATAGAGACGGAGGGTTGCGCCTTGAGTGCCAGTACCCGACAGACGGAAAACGATCCGCGAATCATCGGTGAAGCCAATTCTGATGCCTTGGTTATTGCTGACACTACCATCGACAGGATCGGTATAGCTAAAATCATCGGCAAAGGCAATTTCGTAATTACCGAATTTCTGACCCTTTAACTCGGCAAATTTAGCGCGGAGATTATTAACAAGGGTATTGGCGCGATCGCTATCTACGCCTTCATAGTCATGGCGGGAGTAGAAATTGCGTCCGTAAAGTTGCCAATGTTCCTTGACGATCGCCTCGACCGATTGCTGACGCGCCGCCAACACGTTTAGCCAAAACAGCACAGCCCAGAGTCCATCCTTTTCGCGAACATGATTGGAGCCAGTGCCAAAGCTTTCTTCACCGCAAAGGGTTGCCTTACCTGCATCGAGCAAGTTACCGAAGAATTTCCAACCTGTCGGCGTTTCATAGCTCTCGATCCCAAGTCTGGCAGCAACGCGATCGGGCGCTTGGCTAGTGGGCATGGAACGGGCAATCCCTGCGAGTCCACCTTTGTAAGCAGGAACATGATGGGCATTTGCCGCGAGAATTGCTAAGCTATCGCTAGGGGTGACAAAGAATTTTTTGCCAAGGATCATATTGCGATCGCCGTCGCCATCGGAAGCCGCGCCAAAGTCGGGAGCATCTTCGCCATATAGTACTTCGACAAGATCATGGGCATAGACTAAATTGGGGTCTGGATGTCCATCGCCGAAGTCTTCGAGGGGAACGCAATTTTGTAAAGCGCTCACTGGTGCGCCTAAACGGTTAACCAGAATTTCTTGAGCATAGGGACCCGTTACCGCGTGCATTCCATCGAAGCGGAGGCGAAAGGCGGGGGAGGCAAGCAGTAATTTAATGCGATCGAAATCGAAGAGATCTTCCATCAATTCCGCATAGTCAGCCACAGAATCAATCACCTCTACAACCGTGTCGCCAAGTTTAGTTTCACCTAAGCGATCGAGATCGAGGTCACTGGCTTCAAGAATTTTATATTCACTAATGCTCTTGGTGATGTTATAGATCGCATCGGTGATTTTTTCGGGTGCGGGACCACCGTTGCCTGTGTTGTACTTGATGCCGAAGTCGCCATTTTTGCCTGCGGGGTTATGGCTGGCGGAGAGGATGATCCCACCGAAGGCGTTATATTTACGAATTATACAGGAGGCGGCAGGTGTGGATAAAATGCCGCCACGTCCAACTAAAATTTTGCCAAAACCATTAGCGGATGCCATTTTCAGGATTATTTGGATCGCATGACGGTTGTAGTAACGTCCATCGCCGCCGACGACGAGGGTTTGTCCTGCAAATCCTTCGAGGCTATCAAATATAGATTGAACGAAATTTTCAAGATAGTTGGGCGTTTGAAAAACGGTGACTTTTTTTCTAAGTCCAGAAGTACCGGGCTTCTGGTCAGTAAATGGGGAGGTGGAAACGACTTTTATGCTCATTAAACTTACGGGTTAACTAGGCTCTAATTGACGCAGAAATGCCCATACTTTTAGGCTTGCTCTAATTTTACGAGGCATTGGTTAGCTAGTCACAACCAAATTAGATGAAGAGATCCCCCTCAATCCCCCTTTTTAAGCTGCCTTGTACATACAAGTTATCAGAGATAGCATGAGTTACTAAAGATCCCACTCAGTCCCCCTTAGTCCCCTTAAAAAAGGGCAGGGCTGTTTCAAGAAATGGTAAGTGACCAACAAAGATAGAGGGTAGTCATAAGCCAAGTATTTAAGCGATAATTTTAGTCAATAGCGTCAAAAGAGGCGAAAAAATCAGCAAAAGCATAATTGATTATCTCAAGGAAGTGCTAGACCCACGCGGAGCGCAAGGGAGCCGAGACGATTTATGGCAAATCCTGCTAATTATCATCATGGGAATTATGAGTGGACACACAACCTACCGAGAATTAGAGAGATTTGTGGAGAGACATCGACGCACTCTGATCAAGATACTAGCCCTGAAACAAGGTACATCAGTTTTTTACCGCCAACATCTGAACGAATTGCCAAAGTGATTCGAGGACATTGGCAGGTCGAAAACCGTCTACATTGGGTAAAAGATGTCATATTCGATGAAGATAAAAGTCCACAAAAAGCAGGGAATGCACCGATTAATCTATCAATCATCAAGACTTGGGTACTTTCTGTATTTAGGCTTCATGGTTTTGATTCAATAAAAGGTGCAATTGACCGATTTTCTGACAATATACCTGCCATGTGGTCTTTACTCATTTAGAACCTCTCTTGCCCTTTCTTGAAACAGCCCTGGGGTCATAGGGGAGAAGGGGAGTAAGAGCTTTTTTGTTCCCCTCTCCCCTTTTGGGAGAGGGGAGAGGGTCTTCGCAAATTTTGTGTAAGTCCTAAAATTTTGCCTAGGACAAAAAACCCAAAAAGCGAGTTGCGGCGCTCCGCGCCGCAACTCGCTTTTTGGGTTTTTTGGGTTTTTATTGATAATGCTCTGGGCGCAATTTTTGTAATTGAGCATTGGTGTAATAGAAGTTGAGAATGCGATCGTAGGTAAAGCCCATCTTTGCCAAATTATAGGAACCTGTTTGGCTCATGCCCACGCCATGCCCCAAACCGCCGCCAATAAAGGTATAGCCCGTTAAAATCTTCTCCTTACCCTGTTCTTGATAGATCGGCTCTAGGCGAAAGAAAGTACTATCAGGTGGATCAAAGGCATCAATGATTTCATCTTTTTTGACAGTGATTTTGCCCGTATCCGTAGTAGCTTCCATTTCTAATACTCGACCTGAAGGCGATCGCTTAGTTACTTGCAATTGCTTGATCGCATTAAAACTAGTGATGTTATCGCCTGAAAATCGCAAAAACTTCTGAAGCGAAATCTGCAACTCGTCTAAAGTGCCAGTTTTGCGCCAACGCAGAGTTCGCCAACCGACTTCATTAAATCCATCTTGACGTTCCAAAAAGGCTTTTAAATTTTTATCGTCAGCAATATTTGCCGATCGCTGATTTTCAGGGCGATTAGCCAGATCTAACACCGATTGCAAATAGGGGCGAGGCGTTCCATCCCACAGATCGTTATAGTTAGCGGTAATACCTCCCGTTGTCGATGAATAGAGCGCATCGATCGCCCGATTGTTGTAGATGAGAACAAGATTTTTAGTATCATTTATAGCGCGATCGGCAACTTCCGTTGTATCTTCTAAACCTCGATAAACTTGGCATTGGGTATCTGCACAAAGTTGATAGTCATCGGCTTTAAAGCGATGCAAACTGGCTAGGGCATAGGTTCTTGCCAAAACCGCTTGGGCTTGTACCGCCGCGTAGGGCGCTTGGTAGCCAATTTCATGGGGAACTACACCGCGCACATAGGTTTCTAAGGGAACATTATTCACAAGGGTAAAACTTTGATGGGCATTGGGTTGGAGCCTTAAAGTACCTGCATAGGGACGATTACTAATTTCGGCTTTGTTTTCCCGTTGATAGCTGACTTCCACAATTCCTGCACTGCTACTCACGTCGAGGCGATCGCGATTATATTTAAAATCTCCAACTGTAAAAGTAGGAATTGCTTTTTGAGGAAGAATACGGCGATCGAGTTGAACTGTGAAATTACCTTGCGATCGCAGGGCATAAAAGGCAAGATAACGCAACAGCATTGAGTCATACAGATCGCGCTTTGCCCAAACTTGCCAACGCCTTGGCTGAGCAATTTCCGTCTGAATCCCCTTCTGATTCCATTGCAATGCACTAGCGGCGGCATTCTCAAAACTACGATGATTACTGAGGACTAACTTTTCTTCGAGAATTGGCTGCGTTAATGGTTGCGCGGCGAGATCAATCACTAGGCGATCGCTATTTACGGTTTGGATGCTCTTGCCATCTGCTGACGGAAAAGAGATGGTTAGCTTGCCCCCTGACGGAGCTTTGATCGTGAGCCGATCCTGTGATCTTTCTCCAAAACGCTGCACGATCCCAATTTTTAAGATCGGATTAGATTCTGCTTGAGCCTGTACGATTTCGCCCACTGTCAGCGTAAATGAACAAATCGTCACAAATACGGTTTGGCGAATAATACCGAAGTTTTTTAGCATATCAAGCCCAATAATTTTCCCAGTAATTTTATATAGCAATTTCCACGCTATAGCAATGCCAGAGTTAGCTAGAAAAGGTGAGTGGCGGCGCGATGCGCCGCCACTCACCTTTTTGGTTTGCAAAGCTTATATTATTGCCATGCTTTACGATAGCTTAGAATGGAATCCCCCCATCTCATTGATCCTATGCCTGCAAATCATCCCATATCCTTAGATGCTGAAACCGTTTCTTCCTCTACCATCAAAGCCCCAGAGCTACTTGCCCCTGCGGGGACTTGGGAATGTGCAAAGGCGGCAGTGGAAAATGGGGCGGATGCCATTTATTTTGGCTTAGAAAAATTTAATGCGCGGATGCGGGCGCACAACTTTACGGAAGCGGATTTACCTGAGTTGATGGCATTTCTGCACCGTCGCGGCGTGAAAGGTTATGTGACCCTCAACACCTTAATTTTTACCTCAGAATTAGGCGCGGTGGAATCCTATTTGCGATCAATTATTGCGGCGGGAGTGGATGCGGCGATCGTGCAGGATGTGGGCTTATGTCGCTTAATTCGCCATTTGTCGCCTGATTTCCCGATTCATGGCTCAACCCAGATGACGGTTACTAGTGGCGCAGGTGTGGAGTTTGCCAAGTCTTTGGGCTGTGATTTGGTGGTTTTAGCGCGAGAATGCTCGATCGCCGAAATTCGCAAAATTCAAAAACAGATCGGCGATCGCCAAATTTCGCTACCCCTAGAAGTATTTGTGCATGGAGCTTTGTGTGTTGCCTATTCGGGACAATGTTTGACCAGTGAATCCTTGGGCGGGCGATCGGCAAATCGTGGGGAATGCGCCCAAGCCTGTCGGATGCCCTACGAAATGATTGTCGATGGTCAGCCGATGGATTTAGGCGATCGCCGTTATCTACTCAGTCCTCAAGATTTAGCAGGGTTAGCAGTTCTGCCTGAATTGATCGAGGCGGGAGTGGTATCCCTGAAAATTGAGGGGCGTTTGAAGCATCCTGAATATGTGGCAAGTGTGACACAGGTATATCGTCAAGCCATCGATCGGGTGGTGCAAGGCTTAGAAAATCAGGTAAGTGCGGTTGACCGCTACCAATTAGAAATGGCATTTTCGCGAGGTCTATACACAGGTTGGCTAGATGGTATCGACAATCAAGCCCTTGTCCATGCCCGATTTGGCAAAAAGCGTGGCGTATATTTGGGCGAAATTACCGAGATTCGGGATGGTCGCGATAAACAGGTCGTGTTGCGCTTGCAAGCGACCTTGAAAGCGGGGGATGGTGTGGTTTTTGATGCGGGTAAACCTGCCGATCGCGAAGAAGGCGGACGCATTTATGCAGTGGAGTCGCTCGATAAAAATACTGGTAAAGATACGCTTGTCACCTTTGGACGGCGCGATGTGGATTTGCGGCGGGTGCGCGTAGGCGATCGCCTTTGGAAAACCAATGATCCTGAACTCGATAAACAACTGCGCCAAACCTATACCAGCGAAAAGATTCTCTTTCAGCGTCCCATTGATATCGAAATTCATGGCGAAGTTGGTCAGCCTTTAACGGCGATCGCCCGCGATCGTCAAGGAAATATCGCCCAAGTGGATTCAGGAATGCTGCTAGAGAAAGCGAATAATAAACCCTTAACAACGGAACGGTTAACAGAACAATTGGGAAGATTGGGAAATACTCCGTTCAGTTTGGGAACTCTGCACAATCATTTGCAAGGTGCGGCAATGCTTCCTGTGAGCGAGTTAAATCGCATCCGTCGCGAACTGGTTGAGCAGTTAGATACTCTTCGTAGCAGTCCCAAACGTTGGCAATTAAATTCTTATTCCTATACCAATTTATTACCTAAGCCTGAATCCATTCCCGATCTTGCGCCCCAAGCGATTGTTTTAGTGCGAAATTTAGAACAATTAAAAGCCGTTTTAACCACCAACATTTCCACCATCTATTGCGAATTTGAAGATCCAATATCCTATCGGGTTGCCGTGGAAATAGCTAGACAAGCTACTCATGCCCCTGAAATTTGGGTTGCACCACCACGCATTAGTAAGCCCAATGAGAACTATATTCTTCAGCAAGTTCGCTCTAGCAATGCCGATGGTTATCTGATTCGCAATTATGATCATTTACAATTTTTTGCAGAATCAAGAATTATCGCTGACTTCTCTTTTAATATCGCCAATCCTTTAACCGCCAACTATTTCAAGCAATCTTTCCCCCTCGAACGCCTCACCGCTTCCTACGATCTCAGCATTCATCAATTGGAATCCCTACTTAAAAAATGTCCTCCCCAATGGTTTGAAATCACGATCCATCAACATATGCCGATGTTCCATATGGAACATTGTGTATTCTGTGCGTTTCTCTCTGAGGGAACTGATTACACTAATTGCGGTCGTCCCTGTGACAAGCATGAAGTAAAATTACGCGATCGCACGGGAGCCGAACATGTTTTATTAGCTGACGCTGGTTGTCGCAATACGGTATTTAATGGCACTGCTCAAACAGGTGCAGAATTTGTACAACGCTTTCTAGAACTAGGTGTGCGACATTTTCGCTTAGAATTTGTTAATGAATCACCTTCGCAGGTATTAGAAACGATTAACCGTTATCAACAACTTTTAGCTGGTAAAATCTCTGGTGCGAAGTTGTGGAAAGAGTTAAAATTGCAAAATCAACTTGGTGTCACTAGAGGCTCTTTGGAGGAGTAAACGCATTACACAATAAAGGCACACCTCTTTGGATTGATTCAGCGATTTCAAAACTGACTACTTCACATCTTCTATAGTAAGTAGATATAGAGATAATTAATCTGCAATACCAATATTCAAAATGCACATTCAACAAGTTAAAATCAAAAACTTTCGCTGTTTTGAAGATCTAACGGTCAACTTAAATCCAGATGTAAATATATTTGTTGGTAATAATGGCTCAGGTAAAAGTGCAGTATTAGATGCAATAATCGCATCTATATATCCATATTTACATGAGTTTCAAGATATTGATGAAGACAAGGATTTAATACCTGTTTTTCAACGAGATTTACTAATAAAAAATAATGGCAAATCAAATGGCATAGTAGAATTTACTGTTGAGGTAACAGGATTACCAAGATGGACAGTGATTTATACAAAAGAAGAAAATAGCAACAATGACGATCGTCTACACATAAAATATAAAGACAGCAAAATAACAATTTTTGATCGTGATTTCTTTAGAAATATAAATACGCTAAAAAGCAATTCACAGTTTGATATTTTCGTTTTGGCTTACTACAAAGGTAATCGAAACTTAGCAAATATTACTGATCTTAATAATTTATCAAATAAATTGTTTGCAAACTCTGAATCTTTAACAAATATTTTTGATGCGATAGCAGATTTTACAGATTTAGCTAACTGGTTTTTTATAAGAGAGTTTCAAGAACTAAGAGAGGGCAAAAATCGTGGAGATATTAATTATGAGCTTCCTGATTTAAAACAAATACGAAAAGCAATTTCTATTATTGTTTCTCCTAATGCTCGGGTATATTTTTCACGAACAGATCCAACTAAATTAATGGTTGAATGGGAAACTGAAATAGGTGAGAAAATTGAATTGTCACTTAATCAATTAAGCTCAGGCTATCGCAATATGCTAGCACTTGTGATGGACTTTGCAAGACGTTTAGCACAGGCAAACCCACAGATGGAAAATCCACTAGAAGCCGAAGCTGTTTTAATGATTGACGAGATAGATTTACACCTCCATCCAACTTGGCAACAAAAAATTATTCCCGATCTACGCAAAGTATTTCCTAATACTCAAATTATTGCCACAACTCATAGCCCCGAAATTGTTACTACTGTAGAACGCCATCAAGTCAAGATTTTAGAAGATTATCAAATCAAAGAATGTCCCTCACCGACTAGAGGCATGAAAAGCTCTGATGTTTTGCGCTATGTTTTAGGGCTAGATAATCTGCGACCAGATACCGAAGAATCAAGGACATTAACAGCGCTTTTTGAAGCGATCGATAATGGCAATTTAGAAGAAGCAAAACGGCTGCGAGATAAGTTACAAGACTGGAAATCCTTTGATCCAGATATTACTAGAGCCGACATGCAAATCCGTCGATTGGAGCGTGAAATGACCGCATGAAAAATGTGCTTAAATCTCCAGAGCCAGATGAGCTTAAGAAATACAAAAAGAAAAATAATTCTCAATCTAATACATGGAAAAGTTTTAAACGAACTAGTGCTTATAATTCTGTCCGTGAGACACTTGTAATTAATCAAAAAGGACTTTGTGCTTATTGTGAAATCGATCTACATCCCAATGATCGTTGTGTCGAGCATTTTATTCCGCGAAATCAATCCACTCCAGAGAACAACTACGATCTAGATTGGCAGAATATGTTAGCCAATTGTAGAGGAGGTATGGAAAATATTGATATTTCTGAAGAAGAAAATGAACGTAGGATCTCACAACCACCTAACAGAGTTGCCTGTTGTAGTGCTGCTAAAGCTGATTTTATTCCCGATGGCAAATTATTAAATCCTCTTGAATTACCGACATTAAGATTATTTCGCTTTAGTAGTTTAGATGGTGAAATTAGACCTGATGAAAATGCTTGCAAAAATGCTGGTATTCCCATCGAATATGTGCAACTCACCATTCAAAAGTTGGGACTCAATGTTCAACGCTTGAAAAATGAAAGAGTAGCTATAATTAGCGAAATAACCCAAGAACTTGATGATCGAGATGATGGCTTAATTAATCCAATTTTACTAAAAAAGCAAATTGCTGCCGAACGGTTCGGTGATGGCAAACATGACTGGCCAGTATTTTTCACAACTATTCGTTGGATTTTAGGAGAAGGTGCAGAAAAACATTTAACCACTATTTCTTACAGCGCTTTGCGCTCAAACCCAAACCAAGAAATTTTTTAAAAGTGTTGCTTCGCAACACTTTTAAAAAATTTCTTGTGGTTCGTTTGATCGGCAATTGCTGTATATGGGGTAGCTGGTGGCTTTAGGTCAAAACTTGTCCAGCCGTTAAGTTCAAATTGGGAAATGTGGGCGAGGCGATCGCATCATTACCGCGAAACAAATTAATCTCATACTCTCCATCTACCAACGTACAGATCGAAAGCGTAGGTTGCTTAGGCTTGCCGATATGTCGAATCCCGCCCAAACCTAAATAATCAGCAATCCAATATTCAGGAATACCTAAAGCCGCATAATCCTCAACCTTACGCGCATAATCATTTTGCCAATTACCACTCACAACTTCCGCCACAAACTTAATTGAGCTACCCCTCGTGATGATCGATTGTTCTTGCCAGAGAGATTCTTTCACAACTTCCGTCCGATCTACAACCATCACATCAGGACGAAAAGCCGTCATACTCGCACTAGAGGGACGAAACAAGCCCCTTTGCAACACAAACCAAGGCAAACCTAATTGATCAATCTGCACACAGATTTTTGCCGTGATCAAAGCCGCAACTTCCTCATGTTGCCCCGTTGGTTCCAAATTGAACACCTCTCCATCAATCAATTCATAGCGGTTATCACCACCATAACGAGCAATAAACTCATCTAGGCTGACAGGTTGATGCTGTACTTGTGCGATCGCAAGGGTCATGGCTCATCTAGCCCCAATTAGTATTTACAGCTAACAAGCTAACACGATGTCCAAACGATGTAAAAATAGTAGATCGATTCTACTGGAGAAAGATTAGGTGTCGGAAAAATTTGATTACGATTTGATCATTATTGGCGCTGGCGTTGGTGGGCATGGCGCAGCCCTCCATGCCGTCGCTTGTGGCTTAAAAACAGCGATCGTCGAAGAAGGCGTAATGGGCGGAACCTGTGTCAATCGTGGCTGTATCCCATCCAAGGCATTGCTCGCCGCTTCGGGACGGGTGCGCGAAATGCGAGCCAAGTCTCACCTCAAGGCATTAGGTATTGAGGTGGGTGAAGTAAATTTCGATCGCGGGGCGATCGCCAGTCATGCTGATAACTTAGTCCTGAAATTGCGCGGTGACTTGACCAATAGCCTCAAACGATTAGGCGTAGATATTTTGGAAGGTCGTGGTCGTGTGGCAGGTGTGCAGAAAGTTAGTGTTGGCGATAAAACTTACAGTGCCAAAGATATTATTCTCGCCACAGGTTCCGAGCCATTTGTGCCACGCGGCATTGAAATCGATGGTAAAACTGTCTATACCAGCGACCAAGCAGTACGCCTAGAAACCTTGCCCCAATGGGTCGCGATTATCGGTAGTGGCTATATCGGGCTAGAATTTGCCGATGTCTATACGGCGCTGGGTTCGGAAGTAACGATGATCGAAGCTCTCGATATTTTGATGCCTGGCTTCGATCCTGATATTGCCAAGATTGCGGAGCGTGTACTGCTCAAACCTCGCGATATTGAAACGAGAACGGGTGTATTCGCCACGAAGATTACGGCTGGTTCTCCCGTCAAAATTGAACTGACTGATGCCAAGACTAAGAAGGTAGTGGAAGTTCTGGAAGTCGATGCTTGTTTGGTTGCCACAGGAAGGATTCCGCTTACGAAGGATCTTGGTTTAGAAAGTGTCGGTATTGCGCCGAATCAGCGTGGATTCATCGATGTGGATGACACGATGGCGACCTCCGTTCCCCATCTTTGGGCGATCGGTGACGCGACGGGCAAAATGATGTTGGCTCATGCAGCATCGGCTCAAGGTATTGTCGCTGTCGAAAATATGTGCGATCGCCACACTACAATTGATTATCAAAGCATCCCTGCGGCGGCGTTTACCCATCCTGAAGTCAGCTTTGTTGGCTTGACCGAACCACAGGCAAAGGAAAAGGGTACAGCCGAAGGCTTTAAGGTTGCTACAGCTAAGTCTTACTTTAAGGGCAATTCCAAGGCGATCGCCGAGGGAGAAACCGAAGGTTTAGCCAAGATTGTTTACCGCGAAGATACGGGTGAACTTTTGGGCGTGCATATCATCGGTATCCATGCGTCAGACTTGATTCATGAGGCATCGGCGGCAATACGCGATCGCCAAACGGTGCAGAAGTTAGCCACGATTGTTCACGCTCACCCAACCCTTAGCGAAGTGTTGGATGAAGCTTACAAACGCGCCGCACATATTTAAATTAAGCCTTACGCAAAAGAACGCATCGTAAGGGCAATTCATGAATTGCCCTTACGATCCAATGCAGGTTTTAAGTCATTTTGCGTAAGTCCTATAAATAAAAAAGCACCCAAAGAGTGCTTTTTTATTGCCTCACAAATATTTTCTCTTCGTTACTAATTTGGAAGTTAGCATCCAGCCATACAATTGATATTTGCGTAACTTGCCCCGATTCTAAAGTAACGATTGAGAAGTTGCGATGTAATCCTTCATCGGTTTTAACGATTCTCGGTGACACCGCCGCATTGAGAAAAACTGTCCCCATGTCATTAGTGGCGATCGCCTCCCGTCTGCGGCTATTATTCAAACGCAATTGGTGGTGCATATGTCCAAAGGTGACTAATGGAATCGATTTTCCCATTTGATAGGATTTAGAAATTGCTTCAGCAAAATCAGGATCGCCATAATCGCCACCAACAGGTTTCCAATCTTTACCACAAATGGAATATTCTTCTTTACCTAGTCCGAAAGGTCCACTATGTCCTAGAAAAATAATATTTTCGTGCTTAGCATTACCGACAGATTGGGCAATCCTTTGGGTGGAATCTGCGAAATGCTCTACTTGAAAGCGATCGCGATAGAAAAAACTTTTCTTCCATTTTGAGCCACCCCAACTAAAGGGGCGTGAACCGACTACAGAGAGATGGAACTCTGGAAAGTCAAGCCAGCTATAACCAACATGACAGTTACCCAAAATATCTAATTGCCGTTGAATGCGATCTTCTTTAGTGCGATCGTAGGGACATTTCTTTTTCGGAGGATGTTTACTATGAGGATTGGTGGCGCTATACCAAGCATCGTGATTACCTAAAATAACTGCTTTTGGTAAGTTTAGCTCGGCGATCGCCTCTACAATTTCGATGGATTCATTGCCAAAGTCGCCGACAAATAGAACTAAATCCACCCCTAATATATGCAGTGCTAATTGATCTTCGATGGGTTGCCATAAATCATGAACATCACCAACTACAGCTATTTTGATGGATGATTTGGGCATGATTTTAGAATGGGAAATACCATAAAGCGATGTGCTAAGCACATCGCTTTATGGGGTTATTATAGCAATTGTTGGGATATCTGCCTCAAAGCAGCAGGTTTTTGCCAAAATCTAATATTACTGAATATTGCTAAATATTTAAGAGGATTTAAATCATGACGATTTTGGAAATGGCTCTGAGTAAGATGCAGCAGTTGCCAATTGAGAAGCAGCAAGAGGCATTAACTTTCATTGAGTTTCTAGCTTTTAAGATGGGCGATCGGCAAGTTAAACATGATTATTCGTTAATTCCTGCTAAGCGATCGCTAGAAAATTTGTATGGTATTTGTGCAGAATATCGGACAAATTGCGATCGCTTCTCACAGTCTAGATATTCAAATGAACATCCTGCTATTTCTACCATCTCGCATGGATGTAGTTTGAAAGGATTTTGTGGTCTTTGCTTAGTAGGATATTTTCGTTGACCATTGCGTTTGCGACGATGAGGCGATCGAAAACATCGCGAGTCCATGTGATCGATAGGGCGCAGTTAATAATTTCAATAAAACTTTTATCGCACAGGCGCAAGCCAATGCGATCGGTAAGATCTGTCAAAATTAGGTTTGGTGAATCTGTAATTTTGCCGATTTCGTACAGGTACTGTAATTCCAATTTCACCAATGGGGAACAGATGAGATCGTAGTTTTGGGAAATAATGGATTGGGCAAAGTTGCTCAGTTTGTTTCGCTCGTCAACATAGAGCCAAATAATGACATGAGTATCAAGGTAGATCGAGGTTGAGTTCATGTTCCCAAGATATGCTTACTAGGTCTTCTGGATCGCCAATGATAACATTTGGTCGTCTTACTAAATTATCTAGTCTATTTGTGGCTATATTTTGCGATGTTACTGGCAGAATTTGGAAGCGTTTGCCTTGCCAATCAAGTTCAATGGGGTCGCCTGTGGTGGCGATTTCTTCTAGTAGGTTGATAAAGTTGGTGGTGAGTCTATCTACAGGTATGGTTTTCATATATTCAATTACGAATTATCAATTACGAATATTCCTCAAACTCTGGCAAGGATGCCTCAAAGTCATCGGACATGAATATTTTACCTTTAAGTGAAGTAGTTGAATTTGGACTTCGGAAATGTCGATTTTTAAGGAGGGTTCGGAGGCTAACATAACTTTGTGAGTTAACAGCTAGGATTTAGGATAGCATCATTATTATTTTGCATTTAACTGCATAGCGGCGATCGCCTAACTAATCAGCCCAAAATTTAAGCGTCATGCTAATTTAAAATAATAAATATCTCAGGATTTTGCTCACTTTAAGAGGATTTAAATCATGACGATTTTAGAAAGGGCTGTGAGTACGATGCAGCAGTTGCCAATTGAGAAGCAGCAAGAGGTCTTAACTTTCATTGAATTTCTAGCTTTTAAGTTGGGCGATCGCCAAGTTAAAAAAGTTGCTGAAGTTTCATTAGTGGACGATCAGCCTGTTGTGTCTTGCTATGACCTCACCAAAAAATGGATTGGGATTGCTGATGATTTGCCTGATGATCTGTCTATAAACCAAAAATATATGGAGGGTTACGGAGCTTGATTGAGCAGCGTGTAATTTTGGATGCGAGTGTGTTGGTTGCTTTGCTGAGTAAAGGCGATCGCAATCATGATTGGGCTGTTAGTCAGTGGACGCAAGTTAATCCCCCTGCACTGACTTGTGATGCGGTGATTTCTGAAACTTGTTTTTTGCTGAAAAGGAGATATTTGATTGAGGCTGTTTTTGAGATGATCGAGGTGGGGGCGATCGCGATCGCATTCAATCTACAGGATGAGGCTACTAATGTGCGGGTATTGATGGGGCGATATGAGTCTGTGCCGATGTCGTTTGCGGATGCTTGTTTGGTGAGGATGGCTGAGCAAATACCGAATAGTGCGGTGATGACTTTGGATAGCGATTTTAAGATTTATCGTAAGCATCGTAATGAGGCGATCGCCGTAGTTTTGCCATGATCGCTATTATTGGCACAGATGTCGATCTAGTGGCTTTACAAAAATTTAAGGCTTTTAAGGTTGAGAATGAGTAAATAGTGATATATTTGGTGCATTGTGCGAGTATTTTATAAATCTATTCAGTTATGGCTAAATTTTGCTAGATATTAAGAGGATTTAAATCATGACGGTTTTAGAAAGGGCTGTGAGTACGATGCAACAGTTGCCAATTGAGAAGCAGCAAGAGGCTTTAAATTTTATTGAATTTCTGGCTTTTAAGATGGGTGATCGCCAGATTAACCAAAACATTGAGAATCGAGCCGCAACAAAACTGCAAGAAACTAAAGGAAATGATTTTTGGAAAGGCTTACAAAGATTTAGGCTGACCATTGAAAATGAGGGATTAAGCTTTGGTGATGATTTTGCTGGTTTACGCGATCGCAGTGTTGGCAGAGAAATTGTTTTATGAGTTTCCAATATTTGCTTGATACGAATACTTTGTCAGAGCCAGCAAAGCCTACTCCCAATGAAAATGTTTTACGCCAGCTAAATATTCACCAGTCAGAAATTGTGACGGCAAGTATCGTGATTCATGAGCTTATGTATGGTTGTTTGCGTTTGCCAGAGTCTCGAAGACGAGATGTTCTTTGGAATTATGTCCAAGAATCGGTGTTGAGTTTGCCAATTTTTAATTATGACTGTCAGGCGGCGGAATGGCACGCACAGGAAAGAGCAAGGTTAACGAAGATTGGTAAAACACCTGCTTTTGCGGATGGTCAGATTGCCAGTATTGCTTTTTGTAATAATTTAATTTTGGTGACTAACAATGTCGCTGATTTTCAGTTTTTTGAGGGTTTAAGGATTGAGAATTGGTTTGTTAGTTGAGAGAAAAAGCTTTGATTCATTATTTTCAGCATCTTTACAAAAATTCAAGGCTTTTACGGTTGAGAATGAGTAAATAATGATATATTCGGCACATCGCACCAGTATTTTATAAATGGGTTAGCCGAGACTTTTTGATTTAGCTTAAACAAGTCAGTTTTTGAGGGAATATAGAAAAATGAAAAAATTGATCGCATTAATACCTTCTGTCATGTTGCTTTTGTCGGCAAATCCTGCTCAAGCAGGAAGAACTGAGCCACGACCTAAACCCTGTTACTTTTTTCGTGGCGAACAGTTAGAACTTCGACAGACTTGTATCTATGAGTCAACCTCTTGGGCTGGAGGTGGAGTGAGTAAATTAGTTTGGGAAGATGGTGTGACAACCATCCTAAAATGGGGACTACAGGGACGGGGTGAAAAAACAGCTTGTAATGGGATGAGTATCGATAATGTCTGTGCTTCACCTTATTCTCGTCATCCGATAACGCTGGAACGTATCTCTAGAGAAACTATGGAGCGGATGAATAGAAATGATCAGAAGGTAATCTATTGCCACCAAACAGGGCGTAACTCTGTTTGCTATTAGTTTCTGAATATATCAATTAAGTTGTTAAGTGGATTTTATGATGTTTGCTAAAAATGTTTTGTTGGGTCCTTTGAGTTTTGCAACTGTATTGGTTGTGGGGAATTGGTCGGGGGCGATCGCGCAGTCTAGCGGTGGATTAAGTTGGCGCAGACTAGCAGAAATTGCAAGTCCTAGAATTGCACCCTTAGTTCCTTCCAAATTTTTGAATGGCTTTGAGGATGGTGAAATAGCAGTTGTTGCCTCGAATAACTATCGAACAGCCTATGTTGTGGCTAAAAATGGGATAAGTCTGGATATAACTTCCAAGGTTGGTAATGTAAGAAATATAAGTTTCATGCAATTTGAGCAAGAAGCAAGGTCTTTACCTGCAATTGTAGATTTTCCACAGAGGCACTATGATGCGAGTCAACTTATCGAGATTGTAAAATATGCGGCAAAATATGACGGAGTAGTAACTCGAAATCAAGCTAGGGAATCGAGAAGAGCAACTTTGGTGAATGGAAAAACAGCCTATTATCTGCCACAAGGCACAGATCGGCAAGGCTGGTGTGTATTTACCAGTGAGTCAGCAAGATATTCTGATTTTACCTGCGTAAATATTGCTAACTCCCCGAAAGCTGCTTTTACAGTTCTCAATTCTCTATCAATATCAAATTAATCAAAAATATGAAGGTTTCTACGATATGATGCTTGCCAAAAATGTTTTTTTAGGTTCACTGAGTTTTGCAACGGTTTTGATGATAGGGAATTGGTCGGGGGCGATCGCGCAAGTTTCTAATCGATATCTGTCTGATCAAGAAATTCAATCTCTGGAAACAGACTTTCAAAGTAAGACTAGAGGCGTTACTGGTAGAGGTTATACAGACCGTAGGCAATCATCAGAGATAATTCAAATCAATGATTTTATAAATGCTTGGAAACAAGTAGATTCATCTATCTCTCCGTTTCTGGGAAGCTGGGAAGGTTTAGAAGAAAGTTTAAGTGTCTATCCATCAACATTAAGGGGAAAAGTTTGTGTAGTTCATAGTTTTTATGGAAGAGATGGTGTTCAAAGCTCTTTCAACTCAGGAACAATTTCAGGAAACAAGCTAATATCAGACGGAGAAATTGGAAAGACCATAATCATAACAAAAGTCGCTCCCGTTAGATCGGGTGAAAATTCTCCTTTTTTAGCAAGTTTTCAATCCTTCCGAGATAACGGTATAGTTAGTGCCTATGTTTTTCCACGAGTGCTTCGAGAAATTCGTGATAGAAGATTTACTGATTTAGGATGCACTGCTTCCCTGCCTTCCAAGATTCAGTCTCAAACCTCTGCACAAAAACATCCTGCTGAATCAGTTGTTGCTGAGTTTTATAGGGAACCTCTAAAAAAAGGTAAAAAAGTCAAACACGAAAATCAAACGCAATAGATTATCCAAATAACAAGAAATCAATAAGACTATTTTATGATATTACCTGCGTTGTCACCTGATTTTGACAAT
>Ga0316610_1000173_pt1 | contig 17495 bp, 13 predicted proteins | sample MIS2017111B_MG_FD_207677 | JGI IMG/M metagenome (GOLD analysis project Ga0316610, IMG submission 207677) | Microbial mat bacterial communities from Middle Island sinkhole, Lake Huron, Michigan, United States - MIS.2017.111B | ecosystem: Environmental > Aquatic > Freshwater > Lake > Sediment... | reverse complement strand
TGCAGGAATATTTGTAGCAATGCGTAGAAAAGATGTAGCTAAGTTATTGAAGAGATAATTCAATCTTCTTTAATCTTTAACACTCTGTTATTCTTTTGTATGAAAGAGCCCCCGAAAGGGGGTTTTGTGTTTGGGGGTTGGTGTGAAAAGTAGAATGTTAAGCGTTACTATTAAGACGCTGATGTTTTCTTTTCCTTCAGTGCCTTTGCTAAAAATTGACCTGTGTAACTTTCTTTCACTAAAGCAACTTCTTCAGGAGTTCCTTCTGCTATAATTTGCCCACCCTTGTCTCCACCTTCAGGACCAAGATCAATTATATGATCGGCGGTTTTAATAACATCTAAGTTATGTTCAATAACCAATACACTATTTCCACGGTCAACCAAGGTGTGTAGAACTTCTAACAATAGTTTTACATCAAGTGGGTGAAGACCTGTAGTTGGCTCATCTAAAATATAAAGCGTGTTTCCTGTTCCAACTTTTGAAAGCTCGGTAGCCAGTTTAATACGTTGTGCCTCACCTCCTGAAAGGGTTGTAGCAGATTGACCAAGATGAATGTATCCTAAACCAACATCGTTCAATGTTCTTAACTTTCGACTGATAAGTGGATGATTTTGGAAAAATTCTACCGATTCTTCAACACTCATGGCTAAAATATCTGCAATGGTCTTGTCTCGATATTTAATTTCAAGTGTTTCGCGATTATAGCGTTTTCCTAAACAATCTTCACAAACCACGTAAACATCAGGTAAAAAGTTCATTTCAACTTTAATTACTCCATCACCTTCGCAGGTTTCACATCGCCCACCTGGAACGTTAAAACTAAACCGACCTTGTTGATAACCTCGAGCTTTTGATTCGGGAAGCTGTGAGAATAAATCACGAATTGGAGTGAATACTCCTGTGTAGGTAGCAGGGTTTGAACGAGGTGTTCTTCCAATAGGTGATTGATCAATAATAATTGGTTTGTCGATGTTTTTTAACCCATGAATTTCCTCAAAAGTACCAGTAACTCTGCGTGAATCGTAAAAATGATTCATGAGGTGATTCGAAAGAATATCGTTGATAAGGGTTGATTTTCCTGAACCAGAAACCCCCGTAATAGCTACAAAAGAACGCAATGGAATTTTCACACTTACATTATGTAAATTATTTTCATTTGCTCCAACTATTTCAATAAATGTACCAAATTTTGTTTTTCCAGCCTCATCTTTTGTTCCTCCAAGTGGATCGTCACTAAGGTTAATAGCACGACGAGTTTTTGGAATAACAATGCTATCTCTGCCCGATAAGAATCTTCCCGTTGGAGAATTTTCATCGTTTGCTACGTCGGTAGGTGAACCAACTGAAATAATTTTTCCACCATGTTTTCCAGCTTCAGGCCCAACGTCAACAAGAAAATCAGCTTCACGCATGGTTTCCTCATCGTGTTCAACAACTAATACTGAGTTACCTAAATCACGAAGTTTTTTCAGTGTTTCAAGTAGTCGAGAGTTATCACGCTGATGAAGACCAATTGAAGGTTCATCAAGAATATATAAAACGCCTGTAAGACCAGACCCAATTTGTGTTGCAAGTCGAATACGCTGAGCTTCACCTCCTGAAAGCGTATCAGCAGAACGCATAAGAGTAAGATAACTCAATCCAACATTCACTAAAAAGCCTAAACGAGAAACAACTTCTTTCAAAATCATTCGAGAAATTTCAGCATTTTTGGCCGATAACAAGGTAGTTTTTGGTTCTTGCAATTGTTTGAAAAATTCCCACGCTTCTTCAATTGGTAGGTTTGCAACTTCAGCAATTGTTTTTCCTGCCACAGTTACCGCGAGTGCTTCAGGTTTTAACCGTGTTCCTGCACAAGACTGACAAGTTTGTTTTGTCATGTAGCTTTCAATGTCTCTGCGTGAAGCATCGGAAGTTGTTTCTTTGTAACGACGATTCAAATTGGTAATTACCCCCTCGAAGGTATCGTCACCAAGTAAAATCATATCTTGTTGTTTTTTGGTTAACTCCTGCCAAGGCTGAGAAAGTGAAAATTTGTATTTTTTGCCTAAACTTTCAAACGTTCTGGTAAGCCAACCACCGCTAATACTCATACGGGAAAGTGGGCGAATACACCCTTCCATAATGGATAAACGCTCGTTTGGAATAATAAGTTTTGCATCAATTTCTGTAACTACTCCAAGCCCTGTACATACTGGACAAGCTCCATGTGGTGAGTTAAAACTAAACATGCGAGGCTCTAAATCGCCAGGTGTTCCATGCCCGTTTGGACACGCTCGGTTTTTGTTCAAAAAGAGAGTATTTTCAACACCATCTTCAGTATGAACTAACACAACCGCCTTCCCCTGCCCGAATTTCAAACAATTCTCAAGTGAATCAATAAGCCGATCTTTATTGTCGGCAGAGATTGTAATACGATCAACAACAATTTGAATGGTGTGTTTTTGCTGTTTGTTCAGCTCAAGTTTTTCAGCCTCTTCAAGAAGCATAATCTGCCCATCAACTCTCAATCTTCGAAAACCATTTTTCTTCGCATCTAAAATATGTTGACGATGCCACCCTTTTTGATCTTCAACAATTGGCGCTAGTAGTACAATATTTGTTCCATCGCCAAGTTTGAATAAACGATTCACCATGGCAGTTACCGATTCACCAGTAATTTCAGCCCCACAAACATGACATTTTTGATGTCCAATTTTTGCGTAAAGAAGTCGAAGATAGTCGTAAATTTCGGTAATTGTTCCAACCGTTGAGCGAGGATTATGAGAAGTTGATTTTTGATCGATAGAGATAGCGGGAGATAGTCCGTCAATGCTGTCAACATCCGGTTTTTCTTTTAACCCTAAAAACTGTCGAGCATAGGCAGAAAGCGATTCAACATATCTTCGCTGACCTTCAGCATAAATAGTATCAAACACTACTGAAGATTTTCCTGAACCTGAAAGCCCGGTAAATACAACTAATTGATTTTTTGGAACAACTAATGATATATTTTTCAAATTGTGTTCTCGAGCTCCACGAACAGTAATATAATGATGTGGATTTGGAATAACAGATTGATCAGAAAGAGCACCTGGTTGGTTGTATTCCATGAGTTCTTTGTAGCTAGGTGAGGAGTTGCTGTGAGCCATAAAATACCGTTAAATTGAGGAAAGAAAGATTTTGTTTTTCATCTTTCAGTGCACCTACTTTCAATCGTTTTGTCAAGAGCTATAAGGCTCATTTTTATATAATATTTTCATAAAAAAGAAAAATCCCGAAACAAGTTCGGGAAATAATTTTACCTAATATAATCAACAATTAGCGAGCAAATGGATTGTTAAACATTGGTCTGTTTTGATCTTGAGGTTTTGGTGCACCATTTTGTTGAGCTGGAGCAGCTTGCTGAGGTTGAGGAGCTGCAGGAGGTTGCTGCTGAGGAGCTACTGGTTCAGATGGCTTCTCTTTATTTTCCACAGGTTTTTCAGCTTTAACCTCTTCTGGCTGAGCAGCTTGAGTTGGCTTCCCTGTTTTAATTGCTTCAGCAACTTCATTTACCACTTCAGCAGTAATGTGCCCAAGTAATGTTCCGTTAATTTTATCGGCATTTTCAGGAGCTTGTTTTAAGCTTGCAGCAATAACTTTAAGTAAATCGTTTAAAGGAAGTTTGTTTCCTTTTGGCTCTTTTTCTAATTGGCTAGCAATTTCAGAAGGTGCAACACGTTTAACAAGTAAAAAGTTTACTAAACCAAGTACCGTGTCGAGCTGTTGTTGCAAATCACCAACAATTCCTTTTCCTTGAGCGGTTACTACTTTTGCTCCCTCGTCATCATATTGAAGAGTTACATTAACATCGCCGAAAGCGTTTGTTTGTACAAGTTGTTCTAGTTTTAAAGCGTATTTTGACATAGCGTGAATAAGATGAAAATTTGATTTATATGTAACGGGATTTAATGAACTTGTTGCCTGAGAATTTACATTTGAATGAATTGGCAACACTGATAATACATCAGAATTTGTGTGTTCATTTCCGTTCTGAGGTAAGTATACAACAGGTTTTTCTTGTTGTAAAGTTTTTAATGCTTCATTTTCTTTTTGCAATCGATTTATTTCAAGAACCTGTGCCGAAAACGATTTTTGGTGCTTCTGCAATTTCTGAAGAATTACTTGCATGTATGCAGGTAAAATATCAATTTTTTCCAGATTAAACCAACCTAAATCTGGGTGGGTAACTTCTTTTGCTGAAAGTAAAAACCCTTGATGTAAAAAACTTGGACCATCGGTATTTGTGTAGGTTACACTACTTCCAACTTCGTATTCAATAGTTGCTTCAATATTATATTTTTCGCGTAATCCTGCTATTAACACTCGCTCAGGAATTTCATTTTTTCGAACAGGAAAACCAACAAAATCAACTTTGTCGCCATCTTTTTTAACTGCAACAGAATCACCTTCTTCATTTAAAATAATTGAATGAGAAAGAATGGCTACTTCTTCAACCAGTTTTATTTCGGGTTTTACCTCTTCTTTTGGTTCTTGTTTCTGCTCTTCTTTTTTCTCTTCGTTGTTTACTTTATGAAGAATTTCAGTAAGTTCAACTGGCTTTAATTGATTTTCCAGCCATCGTTTATGTTCAAGCTCTTCATTTCCACCAGTGAGTTCGTATAACACAACACCAGATTCAGATGTATGAATATCAATAACCTGATAAACCTTTTCAAACTCAGGAACATCGTTTGTTTGCACAACAACCAATTCTCCAATTTGAAACTGAGGCTGCAATGAAATATGGGGAATATCTTTTTCTTCATCAACAAAAATAGCGGGTTCTGAAGCTGGCTCTATTTCAGCAGAGATTGGAAGAACAGATTGCTCAATTTTTGAAGGAGTAGCTGTATCGATAGGTGTAATAGGAGAAGTTTGATCACGATCAGACCAAATTTGCCATTCTAAATCGGGTGGCAACATAAGAATGTTACTGTTTCTTCGAGGTAATATAACGTAACCGCTATGTTGAACATTTTCAGAAGTAAATTCTTCGCTCATTTCTAAGCCATTTCGCTGAATATTATTCTCTTCATTTTGCCATAATTCAAACAGTTTTGGACGAAGATGCTTGTTAATAGCCTTCCAATTTCTACACGCACCTTTCTCTTGTGCCAACATCTCACTGCTGCGATACGCTGAAGTACTTATAATGGCACCTAAGCGATCAATTTCTTCCATTTTAGATCCGTTTTTTTGCTGCACATATTCAGCAAGATCAGCAATACCTAGGCCAATTTTTCTATACCCACCTACAATTTGTTTCGCATCAGAAGAAAAAGGAATACACTCTAAAAACGCATCAAGCAAACGAACAGATACTTCAACCGTTTCTTTTAATTGAGCTTCATCAAGCAGACCGTTGCCTGTAAGATGTTTTTTGAGTACAACATCACCAAGTGTAGTGCTTGGTTTATCAACTGCATTGAGCTGAAGAAGTCGAATTGTTTCAGCATTTAAAACAAACAGGCCTTTTTCCAAAATAGCTTGATATTGTTGTTGCCAAAAATGGGCAAGTTCTGGAGTGTTTTCCGTTTGTGCCGCACGTTGAATTAATTGTTCAAAAGGTGTTTCTGCCATATTTCGTTATAGGTATTGATTGAATATACATCATAGTATACCACACATTTATACCCTTGGCAAGAAATGAACAAAATTGCATTTTAGCCTAAAACACCACAAACAAAAAACAGTTTATATTATTCTATGTTACCAGTATCTTTATGCTGCTCAGACAACTCAGTAAGTCGATTTTCAATTTCTCCCAATTCTTTTTCAACCTCAAATTTAAGCGTGTATGCCTCTTCTAAAAGCTTCATACTTTCTTTCAGTGGCGAATTTTTTTCTTGTAAAATAGTTTGAATTTCTTTCAATCGAAGTAATTTTTCTTCCAAAGTCATATAAAACAATATTAATAAATGGTGGTATTTTGTATATTAGGTGTTACATTTTTTGCTCAACAGCTTGGCGAAGTAACAAATAGTTCTGAAAAATCGTTAGGCTGAATTCTCGACTAAAATGGGTGTTATTTTTTCGAAGAGTTGCTATTGTTTCAATAAATTTTGAAGTGGTTGGTTGTGAATCGATCGTTGATAACAGTTCATCGGTAAAAAATTCGGGGTGTTCTACCATGGTTTGCTCTAAAGATTTTACCATTAAACGAGATGCAAGCTTAGCTTTAAATTCAGGCGAAAGAATATTTTTCTTAGTTGACTCAGAAACATTTTGACTGGCTTGATATTCAATAATGTCATCAATGCAGAGTTGAATAATATCTTCATTTGGGAATTGTTCTAAACGCTTAATAAGCGAAGCTGGCAATGTAATTTCAGACATATGATGGTATCTATCGATTGGAGATATGAAGAAGAAATAGCGAAAGGTAAAAAAGGCCTCCGAAGGGAGGCTGGAAAAGTGTGATTATTTTTTAACACTATCAACAAGTTTACTTAATCTAGATTTTTTGCGATCAGCACGACCTTTTGGAATAAGGTTACTTTTTACTGCTTTATCAAGCTGAGAAAATGCTTTCGATAAAAATTCAGATGTATTTTCAGATGCTGCTGCAACTGATTGACGAACGTCTTTTAAGGCATTCTTAATTTTAAATTTACGTGCAGTGTTGTACACACTTTTACGAACTGATGAACGAAGGGCTTTTTTAGCAGAAGATGTATTTGGCATAAAATAGAATAAAATAATAATAAATTGAATGTTGAGAAATGTTGGAAAATAAAGAAAAATTATGTGTTTGATGGTTTTGTTGATTTAGATTTAGGTGGTTGAATTTTTGAAGTTGATTTTGTTGATTTTTTTTCTGAAAGAGATTTAGTTTCAGGCTTGGTTTTCTTCTTATTTTCACTTGAAGATGCCGTTTTAGCTGAATTTTTAGATACAGTTGCAGCTGGTTTTGTAGTTTTTGTAGTTTTTTTCTTATCTGGAATGGTCTTGGTTGGTACAATCTCCACGTCAGTTGCAATAATTGATTCTTTATTTAGCTCTGGAGTTGAAGTTGTAGAAGTTGTTACTGGGTTATTGAGATTTGGATTCAAAATAGAAGCACATTCAACAACAGAAAGTACCGACATTACAACACCTGCTAAAGCAGTCACGCTTCCAATTATTGGAATAATAGAAACAACAGATAATACAAGGTTTGATAGCGTATAAGGGAGCGTTTTATCACGAGCAACAATTGAGATGATAACATTTACCACTACAAGAGGTATAACCCAATACATTGTTGCCCAAAAGGCAAAGGGAATAACACCAATTAAAAATCCAATTGCAACCAGAGTTTCTGAAATAATGTGGATAATTGAGTAGATTCGAGTGTTTTCTTGAGACATTTGAAAAAAAATTGGAGCGGGTAAGGGGAATCGAACCCCTATTTCAACCATGGCAAGGTCGTGTTCTACCACTAAACTATACCCGCATTTTTCTATACTTATTCAGCTAAAGAGAAAAACACAAATTTGTCAAGATTTATACCATCAGAACTATCCGCATAATATTTTCCCCTATATAGCAAGAAAAAGGGGTAGCATACCCCTAAAATATATAAAATAATTGGGATGCATACCCCTTTGTTTGGCAAACTAAAACTATCGCTGTTAATCATACCGCAATGGATATGATAGACAACTTTTTGATATGTTTGTTGCTTACCAAGAAATGGTACCGATACGACCTTTGCATCCACCCAGATCTATTTTTGTTATATTAATATAATATTTGTTTTTGTACGGATTAGCATATCGGTGGCATAATCCAAAGATAAAGGTGGATAAAAAAAGCAACGTAAAATCAAAAGAGATAGTAGATGACCTTTTTTATAACATTGGTTAATCGGAAAATAGCTTTCAAGCGTTTGTTGAAAATTGAAACCTTCAACGAACTAATTCCAGTATATAAAACAATGTTACTTTGGTCAACGTATTATCTCAATTCATATATTTTTGTTGATATAATGAAGAGAAGAGGCTGTAAATACAAAAATTAACTCATTATTTGATGAATACAATTTAAGACTTATTTAATAAAATTCTCATATATATATCTGTGGATAACTTATTGTAGTCATTTTTATGTATGCTTTGAAAGTGAACTCCAATGGGTAAATAATTCTTTTTGTTGTTGAGTTGGTGACACTCTTGAAGACAACTGATACACTTTTTTCATTTTTTGAGGATACCCTACCCGTGCAAATTTCTGCTGCAACCTAAGTCCAAGAGCTTGATAAGCTTTCTTGAGAAGAGGAAGAAGCGACTGAGAATTCCAAAATACCTGTTTCCAAACGTATCTCATGTTCGATTTTGTGAGGCGATTGGCAATGGCAATAAGCATTTCTTCGTTGTACGCAATGCCCGATTTTTGTTGTTGCTTCCACAATGTTGTAAGAATATTTACTGCACGATACTTACCATTCGTTCTTCTTATTATTTCAAGATCGACAATTAACCAAGCAAGCATACCTTGTATATACTGATTACTCATAAAAGAAAGCGAGGGATTGAAAGAATCGAGCCACATTGAATTACTGCCAGCGGCAAGCGAGTGGTGGATATTGGAATGGTTTTGTTTGTAGATGTGGGTGGTTATGTGAAAACTATTTTCATAAAAGTCTGACCAATTTGCTATATCAAGTTGCCACAACATAAGCTGGGTTTGGTACGTGGTTAATCCTTCAGCAACATAACAAGTAGGAAATGGCTGGGGTTGTTGGTAATGATATTCTTTCAGTTCAGCAGGGCGAATTGCCTTAATATTCCACGTATGAAAAAATTCGTGGGTGGCAGTATGAAGTGTTTGAAATAACATATCAGCCTTGGGGTTTGTTGTATTATCCATAAAAAGAAGACAACTGTTGGCATGTTCAACTGCGTGAAAAAAGAATTCTGGATTTCCCCCTGAAGCAATAAGAAAATGGTAATTTGACACTGGACATGAGCCAAAAAGTGTTATTTGATGAGATACAACACGCTGAAGTTGTTGAAAAAAATCAGGTAGTGAAAAATGCTGTTTTCCAATAAAATGAAGGTTCAAATTGAGACCTTCAACATTAGCTGAAAAACTGACCATATCAGCTGAAGCAATAATGGGGCTGTCGGCAAGTTCGTGATAATTTTGAGCATGGTAACTGTTACGAGAAAAAGGAAGTGAAGTGGCGATTTGCCATTTTTTAGGTAACTGGAGTTGAAGTTGAATTGGTTCATCTTTATGTTCAAACGTGTATAAACAACACACCGCTGGAGTGATAATAAGCTTTTTATCATCAACAAACGCATGGCTGCCAGCATCAGGCTGAGTATCAACGTAATCATACGTGATGGTGATGGAAGAGGTTTGATGCGAGTGTTTAACTATCCACGAGCTATAACCAGACTGAGAAATAGGAAGTATTTTCCCATATTGATCGAACGCTTGGATGTTACGGATTCGGGCTGCAAAGGCTTGCTGCTGGTATTTTCCAGGTCGCCACGTAGGAAGAAACAATTCAGTTTGATACTGCTGTTTTGGCTGAAATTTGAGTGAAATAGTAAGTGTAAAAGGGGTTGTAGAGCTAATACTATAGTACATAATTTCACCCTAAAAAAAGAAAGGAAATTTGGCAAGAAATAATCTATTCTCAATTCATCTTAATATATACAATTCAGTTATCAATCCAGCAAAATTATAAGCTGCGGTGTAAGCATCATCAACAAAAATTGGGTAGTAATTTACAGATGTATCAAGCTGAAGTTTTTTTACATCTTCAATAGATATTTTTTCAAATGCCTGCCAATTTTTAAACTGAAATGTGTTTTGCTGCTCACGACTAACGCGATACACAAAACGATACAATTGTACCTGCTGATACTGTTTTTCAGGCTCAAACTGTGAAAGTGATGTAATTTTTTCAACCCATAAATCTGCGTTGTTTTGGGTACTTGATAGGCTAATTTCGACAGATAAACACCCTTGAACGTATTTATTTATACAATCATAATCGGCTACTATTACCTTATTCAAGCCTAAAAAACCAGCCAAGTTTACTGATTGCTGCCAGTTGTTTCCACCAACAAAACCACAATCGTTATTTGAACAGTGGGTGTTATGAAAATCGAGAACAAAATCAAAATTCTGACAAATATTCATAAGTTGGGCTGCACGCCGCTCTTCGATATTTCCAGTTACATTACCAGGAAAAACCCGATTTAAATCTTGATCTACAAAACGAGTATTTTGCTTTATTGCTTCAATGTTGCCATATTCAGCTTGAAAATTAAGTGAATTGAGATTTTTGATTTTCTGGACCAACTGAACACCGAGTGGTTCGTTTCCATGAAGTCCGCCTATTGTTACTATTTTTTGAGACATAAAAAGGTGTAATAAATGTTGTAATAAATAATTATGAAAGTTTTTTAGTAAAATAAGCACGTTCGTCCAGCTCTTTTTCATTTGTATTTTTAAGTGTTTCAACAAGCTCGCGTTTGCCAGTATCTACAAAACCAAGATTTCTATATATCTGAGTTGCTGGGTTAAGTGGATTAGCTGAAGTTCGCAAGGTTATATAATCAGCCCTTTTCCTTACTTTATTTATAATTTCACTCATTAGTCGCGTCCCGTGTCCTTTTTTCTGAATATTTGGACTCACAAACAGCTCGGCTAAATAAAACTCCACACCTTCAACTTGAGGTATTTTTTTCTGATCTTCAGAAGTTATATAGCCACCTACCCCACCAGCTAATTCATTATTTTGAAATGAGGCCAATAAAATATGTTCAGATAAGTGTAAAATAGCTTCTTCAGCCTCGGCTTGAGTGATAAGCTCATTATACGGAGGTGCTTGAAACGCTTGGCAATAAATAACTGCAAATTGTTGAAGCAATCCTGGTTGATTCGTTAATATTTCAGAAGTAATACATTCAACTTCTTTTTCATTTTCTGATGAATTGGTAACACCTCTTTCGAGAGGATTTAATGGTTGAGATAACATAATAGAATATACTTTATTAAACTAAAGTGATGATGATAAAAAATAAATTCGATTGATACGAATTATAATAATCTAGTGATGGGTTTTTATGGCAATATTTTTTCACTTTTCACTTTTTTCAAGCATCAGACGATACCCACCAGCCTCGCCATGAAGGCACTTTGAAATGCGAGCGATGGTTGTTGAACTCATTCCTGTTTGCTTTTCAATTTCCGTGTACGACATTTTTTGATTCAAAAGGTGTGCAACTTTCCATCTGTTTGAAAACTCGCAAAGCTCGGCTGTGGTTAGTAAATCACGAAAAAAAGCTTTGGCCTCATTCACATTTTCAAGCTGCAAAATAACATCAAAAAGATTCTCAATATCTTGCGAAGAAATTGTTGAAATAACTGTTTGAGAAGGTGCGATAGATTTTGCCATAACTTTATTAAACTAAAGTGTTTTTACACCAAATAATATTTTTTTATTCTTGTCAATATAAGCTTTCCAAGTGTTTGACAAATTTGCTCAGCTCAATCAATGTTTTTGAGTATTTACTCTCACACTATGCTTGGAATTCACTCTGCCACTTTTGCCCCTGCTAATCACAAATATAATCCAGAATTTGCTTTGCCAGGTTCGAAGCCTCACTACACACCAAACAAAGTTGGAAACCTTGAACATATCTTTTTAGATATTGCTGTTGATGTTGAAAAACAAACTTGCGAAGGGTGGAGTACAAGTACCATAACCCCCTACTCAATCGATCTTGAAACGGTTAAGCTTGATGCGGTAAACATGGAAATTACCACCGTAAAAATAAATGATGTTGTAGCGGAATTTGACTACGATGGAAAAGAAATTGTAATTCACTTGCCAAACAAGCTGGAAAATAAAGAAAAGTTAGAAATTGCTGTACAATACAAAATAGAAAAGCCAAGTGAAGGAATGACGTTTATTGCTCCAAGCAAGGCATATCCTCAGAAGCCTCTTGAAGTGTGGACACAAGGTGAAAGTGAAGGATCTCGGCATTGGTTCCCTTGCTTTGATTTCCCTGCAAAAACCTCAATAACTGAAGTTCGAGTTCGTGCTGATGCTCATTTTACTGTGGTAAGTAACGGCGAGCTTATTGAAGAGCGAGAATACGAAGCTGCTGGGAAAAACTTAAAAGTGTGGCATTTTTCACAAAAAAAACCTCATCCAAATTATTTAATATTTTTAGGAATTGGTGAATATGCTGTGGTAAACGATAGCTACACATCGGTAAGTGGAGATATTATTCCATTACGGTATATTGGACCGAAAGGAAGTGAAGAATTGTTGAAATTAAACGGAGGGCGAACACCTGAAATGATGGCGTTTTTAGAAGAAAAATATGGTGTGCCATACCCATGGGCAAAGTACGATCAAATTTGGGCAACCGATTTTATTTGGGGAGGAATGGAAAACACCACAACAACGGTAATAGCTGGCGATCGCGGGCTTGGTGATGCTCGTTCAAAACTTGATGTTGATTTTCCTGAAATTGTTGTTGAACACGAACTGGCACACCAATGGTTTGGTGACTTAATTGTAGTAAAACACTGGTCAAATTTGTGGATAAAAGAAGGTGCCGCAACGTATAGTGAAGTAATGTGGAAGGAATTTGCCTACGGAAGAGAAACCGCAGATTATTATCGATTGAATGAAATCCGCAATTATATTGCAAATACAAGTGAATACAAGCGGCCTGTTTCAACCAATTTTTATAAATATACAACCGATTTATACGATCGTTTTAGTTACGAAAAAGCTGGGCTTGTGTACCACTCAATTCGTAGCGAACTTGGAGATGAATTTTTCTGGAAATCACTTCAAAGACTTTTAACCGATAACGCCCACCAACCTGTGGAACCTGTTGATTTACTGCGAGCAATTGAAAAAACAACAGGGAAAAATATACAACCGTTGTTAGATCAATACATTTTTGGAAACGGACACCCTGACTTTGTTGTAAGTTACAGCTGGGACTCGGAACATAATTTAGCAAAGTTAACCGTAACTCAGAAACAAGCAAAAAAAGATGATCCTGAAAGTATTTTTGATTTAAAAATTCCCGTTACTTTTGGCTTTGTTGACAGCAAAAAAGATGACCAAAATGATACAAATTCTGAAATTTCAACCGATACTGTTACCATTCGTGTGCATGAAATTGAACAATCTTTCTACTTTCCGATGAGTACAAAACCAAGTTTTGTAAGTTTTGATAGTGGAAATAACACCTTAAAAACAGTTGAGCTTCAATACCCTCTACCCGAGCTGAAAGAACAGCTACGCTACGGACAAGACGTAATGGCACGAACTTTCGCTGCTCAAGCAATTGCAAAAAAAGGAGGTTTGGAAGGGTTAAAAATTCTTCAGCAAGCCTATAAAAACGAACAATTCTGGGGAGTTCGAGTTGAAATTATTCGCCGCATAAGTGAAATTAAGCTCGATCAAACATTTGCAGCTCTATTACCAGGTTTAACTGACACCGCTTCACAAGTACGAAGAATTACTATTGCTTCTTTAGCACAGTTTAAAACCCTTGCTTCTTGGTTACAAGTAAAAAAAGGAATTGATCAGGGTGATGAAAGCTATTTGGTTGAAATGCAATCTCTGAGTACGTTTGGTGCTATTGCTGGATCGGAACTGATGAGTGATGATATTCGAAAAGAAACAGTTGAAATTTTGCAAGAAAAACTTGAACATAGCACATCTTGGATTGATTTGCTGAAACAAGGAGCCGTGAATGGACTTTCTTATATTCACAGTGTGCCTGAAATTATCTCTACGCTTATTGAATATACAAAAGCGGGAAATTCAACAGACATAAGAAGATCGGCTATATCTGCATTAGGTTCGTTATCAATCTATCAAAATGATGCTACGTTAATAACTATTATTGATGCATTTAAAGAATTACTGTCGGATCAAAATATTGTTCTTCAAATGAGTTTAGTTGGCACACTTGAACAGATGCGAACACCACTCGCCATTGAACTTCTTGCGAGCATAAAAAATCAGGCTATCGACACCCGAGTTATTCGAGATGCCGAGGTTGCTATTTCAACAGTGCAAAAAAACCTCCCTGCAGAAAAATCGTTTGCTCAAATTCGCACCGAACTTGAAGAAATTAAGAAGCAAAATCAGGAGTTAAAAAGCCAAATTGAGGAAGTATTCGAGCAGCAAAAAGCAGCAAAAAAGAAAACTGAGAGTACGAAAAAAGATGATGTATTAGATGCTAAACCTGCTCAGAAAAAAACACCAGCTTCAAAAAAATAATTCCTATAACATCGATAAAACGGTATTCGTGAGAGTACTAATTCAAAATAGTTGACGAAAAGCAATTTCTTATGTAGAAGTGGATAAATCCGTTTATTATAAATACCGCGTGTTTGTGCGCTGTATTTTTTTTATATCAAAACATTTTCTTGTTCAATATTATGTCTAAAAACGTTGTTTTTGTTGGTTTTGCCTCAAATGGTTATTTAAACCAATTTTTAAGCAAAGGCTATGCTTGTAGTTTTTTTTCCGATGGAAACAATCAGCAACACAGTGAAACCTTTATAAAAGAAACCTTGCCATACTTAAATTTTGTGTTTCCTGTGAATATGTCTTCACTTAAAACGGTGCAAGATAGTTTTAAAAATGTGTACATTCACCCAGAAACTACGCTTATTACCGTAAAAGATACCTATTTTTACCCAGCAGCTAAAATTGCTCACGCACTTGGCCTTAACCAGTCAAAATTGCTCAGTATGGATTTGGCAGTAAATGTAACAAATAAAATTTACCAACGAAAAGTTTTTGAACAAAAATGTCCTGAAATTTCTACTCGTTTCAAAAAAATTAGAACCTTCCACGGAGCCTACACATTTGCTCGTAAAATTGGCTTTCCGCTTGTGGTAAAACCAGCGAATCTTTCCCAAAGTCAAATGGTGTATATTTGTAAAAATTTGGAAGAACTTATTCAAAAAGTAAGTTATGTGCTCGATCATATTGCTTCGGTGTATGAAGAGCAAAAAATTCCTCGAACTCCTCAGGTGATTATTGAAGAATTTATTCAAGGACGGCAATATTCTGTTGATTCGTATATCGATATGAACGGGAACGTTACTCACACGCCTGTTTGCCAACAAATGATTGGGCATGATTTAGGGCTTGATAATTTTGATACAATCTGCTCATTTTGCCCAAGTAACCTTACCAACAAGGAAATTGAATTAGTTGAAGAAACAGTGACGAAAGCCATAATTGCCTTAGAATTAAGAGGTCAACCAACTCACACCGAAATAAAAATTACCCCAAATGGAGAGTGTAAAATTATTGAAGTAAATGTACGAATTGGAGGTCATCGTGACGATTTGTTGGAGCACAGCTACGGTATTCATCACCTTTCAAATACGGTTAAAAATTATGTTGGTGAGCCTGTTGAAGTAAACAAAATTCCAAAAGCTTACACCGCATGTCCTCAATTTCGCCCACAAAAAGAAGGTGTAATTTCTTCTATTCACGGTTTTGAAGAGGTAGCAAAGTTACCTAGTTATGTTCGCCACCATGTAGCAACACAGATTGGTAAACAAGCAGGTCCTTCATCGAAAGGATACCCAAAGGCGGGCTTCTGCATTTTAAGTCACCCAGATAAAGATCAACTTTTTAAAGATATTGAAAAAGCAAGGGAGTTTGTTAAATTTGAAGTGGAATAGATAATGAAATATACAGAATCAACCTTAAGCATGAGTACTTATCTCATTTCTCAGCAAGCCAAAAAACAAGGTTTTACCGTAGAAATACTTGGAAAAAACAATCTTATTTTGCATAAAAATACCTCATATATTCATGTAAAAGGGTCGAGAACCTCGTTTCAATCTTCAATTGGTGTTAGTACTGCTAATAATAAGGGTCTTACAAAAATATTCTTATCTCGATTCAATATCCCAACTGCAAAACATATTATTGTAAAAGACTTCGAGGTGTTTGCGAAAACAGAACATTTAGAGCTTACTTTTCCTATTGTAATAAAACCAGCAGATGGATCTGGTGGCAAAAACGTTCATATTGGAATTCAACACTTAGCTGAGGCAAAAAAGATTGTATCCAGTTTAGAAGGTAAAGCAAAAAAACTTATTTTAGAAGAAATGCTTATTGGAGATGAATACAGAGTAACTTGTGTAGACTATAAAGTAGTTGCGGTAACTATGAGAAAGCCTGCGTTTGTAACTGGTGATGGTGTAAAAACAATTGGGCAGCTTATTGAAGAAAAAAATGAGCACCATTGGCGAGGAAATGAAGTTGCTGATAACCTTCCTTTGGTTAAAATTAAGATCAATGATTTTTTGATTGAGTGTTTAGATGAGCAAAAGTTAACTCTCAAAACTATTCAGACGAATAAAAATGAAGTATATTTACGAAAAAATTCCAACATTTCAACAGGTGGCGAAGGTTACAATATAGATTTAAAAAATATTCACCCAGAAAATATTAAGCTTTTTGAAAAAATTACAAAAGTGTGTGATTTAAATGTGTCTGGTATTGATATTATGTGTAAAGACTTGAGTGTACCGATTACCGAACAAAACAACGCTGGCGTGGTTGAAGTAAATGCTTCTCCTGGTATTGATGTACCTGAATTTCCTATGAGTGGCACCCCTATAAATGTTGCTGAAAAAATAGTAGAAATGATTGAAAAATACATGGGAAGGTAGTTTTACAGAAAAAGTTTTGTATGGTAGAATTGTCAGCAATATGGCACAAGCTTTAGATAAAAAAGATGACTGGAATAAAAAAGAAGGCGGTAAAATCTTAGACTATCCTCAAGAGCAAGAACTTCTTGATAAACATTTTGAGCAACTTACCTCACAGCTTGGTGATTTACTTGAAATGTATCCGCTTATTACAATAACAAAGAAACCTGATGAAACAGGAAAAAGTGCAGGAGAAAATAACATGGAAACATTTCTAAGTGAGATACCTAACCAGAAAATGTCTGATTTGCATGATAATTTGAAGCAAAACCAATTACTTCAAAAAGTCACAGATCAAATAATAAAAAATGAGAATCTACAAATTCGACTTCAAAAAAATGGTACCTCTGAAGATTCACCAGAAATTCTAACATTAAAAGCACAATGTGATCTTTTGTATTTGTTTAGAGAAGAAATTTTATGTGGGTATAAACTGATACACACATTTAAAACCATAGAACAGTCTGAAGACAAAAGCTCGAAAGAATATAAAGATTTACGAAATAAGCTTGCTATTTCCATTGGAGATTTTTACGATACAATTTACGGATCAGTAGAAGCACCATTTATAAAAAATGCTTTGAATACTGAAAGCGGACAAAAAATAATTCAAGCAGTTAAAGATAAAAATCCAGAATTTTATGGCAACATTGAGGCAAAATTAAAACCTTACATTGTAGAGGAAGAAAATCAACATTTTTTTCAAGAAAAAGCAGATATTCAACTGTATCAACCCCTTATTGATG
>Ga0316610_1000172_pt1 | contig 17620 bp, 24 predicted proteins | sample MIS2017111B_MG_FD_207677 | JGI IMG/M metagenome (GOLD analysis project Ga0316610, IMG submission 207677) | Microbial mat bacterial communities from Middle Island sinkhole, Lake Huron, Michigan, United States - MIS.2017.111B | ecosystem: Environmental > Aquatic > Freshwater > Lake > Sediment... | reverse complement strand
TCTTGCCCCTCCCCCGCCATTCCCGCCGCTACCAACAATTATCGGATATGATGACTGAGAGAGAAAAGATATACCTTGTATTACGCCACCGCTGCCACCACCACCACCAATATCTCCGCCACCGCCACCGCCGCCACCAATAACTAAATATTCAATTTCCATTGGCTTTGTAATGGTGAATGTGCCACTTTTCAAAAAAGTATGAATCGTCCACTCGTCGCTTTGAGAGATTACGCCGCCTGTCGCTAACATTAACTCGCCACCGTTTGAGGAATAAGTTCAGTCAGGGTCAACTCAAAATCATTCATGGATTGCCCACCCTGATTGCGAACCACCAACACCACATACAAAGCGGGAATGGTACAAAGGCCACTGGCCTTCATGTAACTTGACGTATTGCTGACATCAACCAGAATTTGCCCGAACTGCTTTAGGTTGCTGTACTTATCGGTTGAGGCGATGGCTGCATCGGCAATTCCCAAATCGCCGTCCTGGCCGCTGGCGTTGCCATAAGACCAATAAAGCGAAATGGCCGCGCCCAAAGTGGGATTGGAGGCAAATTTGCCCTTAGCCTCCCAATAGTAGGTGAGGGTACGCGGGAAGGCGCGCAACTGTACACGGCTGCTTTGGCGGCCACTGCCTGTGGTCAGCACCGTCCCTGCACTAATGGTGATTGTCCCATCGCCGCCCGTCGTCTTAAAGGTTTTGACCTGTCCAATGTTGTATAATTGCTCAATTCCCATAGCTATACCTCGCGCGGTTCACGTCTAATTCCGTCACAGTTCCAAGCCCCAAGCCATCGGCGATGCTAGAATATTCCACTTCCACCAAGCCCATGATTTGTGCGGTTAAGGCCGTTTTAGCCGCTTCATCAAAAACCAGGTTGTTATCAGCCACCAAGTTATCCAACCCCGCATTAAGCATGGCCGCTTGAAAGCCACTAAAATCAATGGATTGAAAGGTATCATCTTGAAATAGTCCCCATAAAATCTTGAATGGCGGCACGCCCGCGAGAGATTTGGCCTCAATGATGTACCACAAATTCACTTCGCCACCTGAAACCATGACAATCGGCACGGTCATAGTGAATAGCTTCAAATTCTTGATTAATATCCGATTAACGGGGTGAGACGTGGCGATGTCTTTCTTGTTCAACTCCGCCGCCGCTGCCGCATCATCTAACAGCGCATAATCTAATTTTTCTAATTCAGCCTTTAATATCGCTAAATCCATCATCAGCCTGTCAGTCTATCAGCCAGTCAGCGTTCAGTCGGTCAGTTTTTTGCTGACTAGCTGAACGCTGACTGGCTGACTAGCTATCTACAACTTGAAAATCCACGTTCCGCCCCAAACCATCTCGGCGTTACCAGAGTTCGGTGTAAAGCGTAACTTGCCACCGACGTAAGCGGTCCCCGCCTCACCCGCCGCAATGGATTGCCCACTGGTGAGTGCGGTAATGGCGAGTGAGCGCGCCCCTTGTGCCGCATCCGCCGTTAAAGTCACGGTCACGCCACCTGAAAACACCACTTGATTGCCCGTTTTGGCGGGTAAAAACAACGGGTCAATGGTCAAAGTCGTTGCGCCCACACTGGCAACCGCCGCGCAGTTGACGGGAATCACCCCATCATTTACCAAAATCAACGGACTGGTTGCGCCCGTTCCCGTATCCTTGTAAATCAGGAACGACTCCACCGTTTCCCCGCTAACATTTTGAAATACCACGTCACTGGCCTTACATTCGCCATTGGTGGCCGTTTTACCCGTGAGGGTCGCCGTTGCCACAATCGCTTCGGTGGGAATGGAGGTAAAATAGCGATGTGTTACCAAATTGGGCGTATAAAGTCCCAAATCAACTAACAGCATCTTAATGGTATCGCTACCCCAATTGATTTCGCCACTAGCAAACGATTGCCGCGCCTGTTCATACAATGCAATGCTCATAATTCCTCCTGACTAGCTAAATTACCATGTTCCCATGGCGTTAATGTTTACTTTGGGTAAGTTTTGCACGGGTGGCGATTGATATTTACTCACCGTTTCCCCGTCTAAATAAATCTCTAAATCGCCATTATCATCACGGGCTAACCGTTCACAGGTGCGGCCTACTAACATCACGGCCACGTCAAATTGATACGCCGTGTAATTATCGGTCACGCCGATAATGGCGGAGGGTCGCTGCCCGAAGGCAGTGGCAACATTATAGAGCGTTAGGCACTCCCGCCGATTCTCCACGAAACGGCTTCAGGGCTTGCGGCCCCTGGTTCGCCCATTGAAAAACTGAGAGCTTGTCTACAAAAGAGAGGTCGCCCACCGCTAGACATTCTTCCGATTCTGCCTCAGCTAAAGGCGGGTCAACGAAACAGGCGATGGCTACCGCGTTAACCACTTTGGTATATTCCTTCATCTGCTCAAGATTCAGCCCACCATTGCCACTGCGATTTGTCACTTCTTCCGCCGCCGCCGTTAGGCTTTGCGGAATTTTCCCCTGTGCCGCCAAGTCAAACATGGAAACAGGCTTCAATAAAACCACATTGCCACTCGGCAACTCAAATTCATAATTAACCTTAAACTGCGCTCTACGTTTGCTCATAATAAGTCTGTCAGTCTTTCAGCTTGTCAGTCGGTCAGTCGGTCAGTCGGTCAGCTTTTTTTGCTCATTGCTGAACGCTGATTGCTGACTAGCTGAACGCTGACACGCTGACTAGCTAAACGCTAATCGGCGTGGCCGTTTCATGCGTGACAAATTCAAACGTTTTGCCACTGCTCGCGTCATCAGGCACACCATTCCCCTTGATTTTGGTGGCGAAAAATTTCCCCTCGCCAAATTTTCCTTCAATCTTACCACTGGCCTTGCATTTAAAAATCTTACAATGGACATCATCTTGCATATCGCCCAACGACTGCCCATAAATGCGAAAATAGGGATAAACGTCCCCGCCATGCCCCGTTAAGGTGGAGGTGCGGTTGGGCGTTGTCCCTGTGGTCGTGATGGCGCGCCCCGTGATGAGGGCGTAAGCCTCAAGGGGAATCCCGCCCGCCTCTAGCTCCCATTCAATTTGCTCAGAGAAGGAAACCAATGCCTTGATAACATCATCACCCTTCAACTCGCCCCCGCTAATTTTCTCGCTAAAGCCGAGAGTCTGGCTGGCCTCCAACGGCACAACCGTCAGGCCGTCCATTGAGACCAGTTTTACATTGCGTAATCCAAACGGTTTACTCATTCGTTAATGAGCTTGTCAGCGTTCAGCTTGTCAGCTTTTTTGCTGATGGCTGACTGGCTGAACGCTGACGAGCTAAATCCTATTTACCCAAGCCCTAAATCGGCTCACAATCATATAAGCGTTCAGGGCATCATCGTAAGTGTCCAAAATATCGTTGTTATGCTCAATTAGCCAACCACCACCACCGTTAATCGGCGTGAGCCGTTGTTGATTCAGTAGAGCGTAAGCCCGATGGCGGGCTTGTTCAATAATGGCGTGGTTGTTGAGTTGGTACATTATCAGGCTAAGTATCACCCGTTGGCTGGTGTTATACGGGCCATCAGGCACGGCGGAGATTTGCTTGAGGAGGGCGCAGGGCAACAATTCATTGCCACTATCAAAGGCCGTTGGGGTTTTGCGCCTATTGATTTCGACCACCCCATGAATCCCGCCCGTTAAGAGAGCGTTCAAATCGGCATCCGCTTGCAACACATTCAGCATGGCTTGTTTCATAGTTAGTCTGTCAGCTTGTCAGCTAGTCAGTCGGTCAGCTTTTAGCCTGTTAGCTTTTGCTGATAGCTGACCGACTGACTAGCTGAACGCTGATAGCTTTTATGCCCCAAACACCTCTCTAATCAATCCTTCCAATTGCGGCAGATAATTCTCAATGGTGGCCTCGACCACCGCGAATCTGCGCCCATGCCCTAGCTCCAACTTCACGCCGTAAACGACCGTATGGCCTAGCACAATCTCCACCTGCGTCGCGCCGATTTTATCAGCCGTGCCAATCAAGCCCGTCCGCGCATTGCCTGTGCGGTCAGTCCAGGGCGCGTCCCGCTTGGCCTGATTTTGCATCTCCGTCCCTGCCCGTTGACCAATCGCCAACAGAGCCACCATCACATTTTCAGGATGTTGACGGAACTCGCCATCCCAGGCACTTGGCGGAACAATCCACTCGAAAGACATAGTTTGTCAGCTACTCAGTCGGTCAGCGTTCAGCCTGTCAGTTTTTGCTGACTAGCTGACTAGCTGAACGCTGACTAGCTCACCATCTCCGCCTCAGCCGATAACTGCACGAGGCGATTAGGGCGAATGGCATTGACGATATATAACGAACCATTTTCATCGTTAAAGCGGTCATGTACCTGAATGTCCGCCGACTTATCGGCCACCACCAAACAACGTTGCCGCGTCACCTCCGACCCTTCACCTTTGGAGGCCGAAGCCGAGCCACTTGATAAACGGGCAATCCGTACCCATTGCGGCACAAGCTCTAGCTCTATGCCTTCGGGGTCAGCATTGCTAAATGACCGCCGCCGTATGACAATGGGTTGGAGGTTATCCCGCCGCACCATCGCCAGAGCCTTCGTCATCTGCGCCCTATCGTGAGCCGTTAGCATAGTGATGTCCTTTGTAGAGACAGGGCATGCCCTGTCTCTACCTCATTCCCACAAAACCGATAAAGCGGTTGACCGCTTCCATATAAACATTGTGAAAATGGTCAGCATTTTGCCGCAAATTATTGCCCTGCGTAGATTTATCCACCGATTCATCACCGATAGAATATTTCCAGCCGTCCCCACCCGTATTCGTTGCCAAAAGATTTGTTAAGATTGCCTTCGCCTTGAGCAACACGATATGGGCTATCGGCTCGGTCATATCCTGATAATTACGGGCTTCATCTAAAGCATAGCGGGCCGCATAATGCACCTCTCGCTGGCCTGAACTGGTAGGCTGAGGATAAAACACCAGCTTATCGCCCTGCACAAATGCCCTTTCTGTCACTGACCCCATTGGCACAGCCACTAAACCCATGTTGCCACTTCCGCCAACGGGACAAACCTTAATCAGCTTAGAAAAATCCAATGGCATAGTGTAAGAAACCGTGCCACTCACCACGTTAATCGCCGTCACCTTTCGCATGGGCGCGCGCATGGAAAAATCATCTACTGCTGCCCGCACCGCCTGCTCCACTTGCAGCCGTCCAGGGACGGTCTCAATTTGCGGTACGTCGTTTTCGAGTAGTTGGACTAACTTGGACAGACTCATCATGGGGTAGTTTGGCTTCCTTAACGGGTTCAACAACAACTTCAGTGGCAACAACTTCATCAATCGGGGTAATCGGCTTAAGGCCATCAGGATATACTTCTTTGGCCTGGAGATATTGCCCCAAGTTGACTGTGTGGGTTTCGCCAGGCAAAACCCGTTGACCTGCCAAAATAATCGGCACAGGCGAGGTTATCTTGACCGTAATCATTGTCACCTCGTTACAATCATGCCGTTGACTGTCACCGTTACGGGATTGCTATTGGCTAACGTCACCGCAAAGCGAGTATACAGGCCAAAGTTTGGCACTCGTGTTAAGTCAGTCGCATCGGCGGCGTTATCGCTCACTAGCGTTACGCCATTCGCCCAATTGACATTATCGTTAGAATACTGAATTTTGACGGAGGCGGTATTCACTGCCGTTTGGTCAATGGTGGTTTGCACATCTAAATATTGCACATTGCCCAAGCTCTGTCTCGCCGAATTAAGAGAAGCAGTCAACGCTTGCTTAACAATAAAATCAACCACCTTCGCCGAGCCGCCATTATCCAACAGGTTGGCAATCGGCGTGGGCGCAAGCGCGGGCGCGGCCTCAATGCGTTTGGCGGAAAAATTCATGCTTGCGACCATTATCAACACAAGCATCAGAGCCACCAACATCGTTAAATTATAGTAATGGGTACGGGGGAAATTATTCATAGTTGGTTATCCTTTTAGGTTAGCTATCAGCTAGTCAGTCTTTCAGTTTTTAGCTGACAAGCTGACTAGCTGACCGACTGACAAGCTGACTAGCTTAAATTAGGTGTGTCGAATGTAAACGCCTTTCTCTTTGATGGGAGAAGGGGAGGCCGAATATTGTTGCATGTAATATTGGTTCGCGGCCACCAGTTGACCCTCACTACTATAAGAGGGCAAAGGCCCCTGAATCTCCATCGGGTCAGAGACGCGGTGCATGACCAACTCCCGATTAGTCACCAGGGTAAAGGAATCGCTAAACTCAGTTGAGGCAAAAACGGGCGTACCTTTCAGCCGTCCCGCGAAACCATTGGCATTTAAATCACCATCAGGGCGCGAGCCTGCTTGAGTAAAGCCGTCCCAATTTCCCACATTATCACTATTCGCCTCACTCATGACGATAGCCGTCGGGAGGTAATATCGCCCCGTACCAGACAGCTTAACCTTAGCGTAACCAATCATCTTCACCAAATCAGCAATGGGCGCAGTAGAGGCGTAACTACCACCACTATTATTCTCCACCCGTAATACAGCGTGCATGGCATTGGCAAAGACATGAGCATCAATGGTGCGTTGCATTTCTGTCGCCAGCATACTGAGCGTGCGGTTGGTTGCGTCCCAGCCTAATTGACTGCGACTAAAGCGCATGGCCTCATCGCTAATCTGAGTTGCCAAGCGCAAGGGAGTTGTTTTGATGAGTTGGCTATCAATTTTGCCCTTGCCGCGCTGAATGGGTTGCATTTCCCCATTGCGATACGCCCGATATTTGTAAGAAGCCAAAACGGTTTGCCCATTGGTAATCGCCCCGCCTGTCAGAGCCATGAATTTGCCCTCATCGTAATCAATGAGATAATCCGTTCCCAATTCATAAATGGTGGTTAGGGTGGTAGCATGGGTGATGACCACTGAGCTAAAATCAATCAAGCTGCCCGTGATCTCCACATATTCACCCAACGTCGCGACCACCGCCAAGCTACTAACGGTAGGGTGTGACCCCGTTTCGGCGACATATTTCTCAAAGAAAATTTCAGTATGGCTACCGTCAATCGTATCAAAATCAAACACCGAAGATGACACCAACTTAGGCAGAGACTCCAACATTGCGCCATACGCCGCCGAATAACGCAAAGGCAAATCGGCGGTTGTTTCCGCCTCCGCCCACATGCGCGATTCTTCTTTGAGTTGATGCCGATGTTTACTCGCAAATAATTGCAATACCTTCGCCGCATACGCCTCATTCAAGTTACGCGGCTGCTTAAAGTTGAGCAATGCCGTATGGGTGGTCTTACGCAAACTCTCGTTCAATTCAAACGCCGCCCGCGCAAATTCAGGAATCCCCAACTCACTTTCCAACACATCATTGGCCTGAATCACTGGCCCCTTTTGCGGCACATAGCCCTGCGCCTTGAGTGCCACCTCCGCCATGCGCGCATCATAATCAATTTGGGTCGCGGCGATAAATCGGCTGGCCTCCTCCAACGAATGAGGCTCAAGCCGCTTGACCGACTCCACAAATTTGCCCTTCATCTCGGCAGAGTATTTCAATTTGTCCGCCGCCTCAGTAATGGCCGTGTCAATTTGCGCCTTGAGTTCGGCCTCCTGAATCTGCTTCATTTTATTGGCTTGCGCTTTCAGGGCTTCTTGCAAATTCGCCGATTCTGGCACGCCCGCCGCCTCACGCAACTGGCGTTCCAATTCATCTTTCTCGGCTTGAATTTTAGCCTGAGCCTGCGCTTGCGCTTGCGACTCGGCCTCTCGCTTCTGTTGCTCCTCATTTAACAATTGAGCAACCACGTCCCCATATTGCTTTTTGAAATCATCCACAGTCAACGGGGGGGTGATGTCTGTGGGGTTTTGCGTTCCATTCATCTTTGACAACTCCTCTGATTCTACTTTCGTCACCCCAGCCACTGCGTCACTGGGAAAAACCACTAAGTCATAGCCTAAAATTTTCAAGCTAAGGATTTGCTCAACATAGCCATCACCCTGCTTGATGTAATCACTCGCACCATAACCGCGTTGCGACACACACGGCATAATGCCTTCGGCAAAAAAGGCCAAAATGTCGTTGCCTGCTTCATTCTGAATAATCACCCCTTCAAGCAATACCTGTTTGCCATCAAAGGTGATTTTGTCCCAATTAACGCAGGTCGATTCTAATGAAGCTCCATCTCTATCATGCGGGTGGTCACGCTCACCAAAGAGATATTCCCCTTGCGCCATGCGTTGTTGCGCTTCCAAAACCGCCACGCTCAAAACCGAAGCAGGATACATGCGCCCATTTCGGTTTAGCACATCGGCGGTAATCCCAATGGCTGAAATGCGCCGAGAGGGTGACGCGCCCTCCGCCTCAGTCAACGGCATTAAAGTAATTCTGTTCAAGGTTTGTTCTAGTAAATCCCCATTTTTGGGGGTGGGTTTTTTGTTCATGGGGGGAAAAACAAAAACGGCGTAAGCGGTGACAGATTGTCACTGCTTACGCCGTTGAGTAGGTTGCTACCGTTGAGCGTGTGATTTGGGGTAGCCCCTCTGACTAAATCAGAGTGACTACCCCCCTTGCAAGGATATTTTATACCCACTGTGTGGGGTTTAAATTCGTGTTGTGTGAGACCCTAAAGGTTTTCAAAACCTTTAGGGTCTGCTTATTTGAAACGCCATGTTGCGTTTAAATCCATTTCTATCTGCCAAAATTATAGCACGGCTTTAAGGCTTGTCAATATATTGAGGCCGATTAGTTATTGCCAAAATATCGGCCAATAAATTGTCTTGATACAATTCGTTAGCCAGAGCGTCATGCTCGGCCATGTCCTGTGGCGTGGCCTGCTTGGTTGTCATCAATGAAGCCAAGTGGTTTAGCCGCGCCTCTTTGACCGCGTCCTTATTTTTAATTTGAAATTGCGGCCAAAATAATCTTTCGCCTGATGCAATGATTTGCGTCATAATTGCCCCACTCGTTTAGCCGTTTGCCGTTCCGCCTTCATGGGAATGGTGCGCGGCAAGCAAAGTATATCATCAACAGTATTCAATAGCGAAATGAGCAAACGGCGAAACTGTTGCAATTGCCCGACCAACTGAGACGGAAGCATCATGGCAACACCTGCTCTAACGCTTGATTAAGCAGCCAATACATCATGGGTTGCGCCAACGAATTGAGCGCACTAGCTGAAACCGCTTGCGGCTCACGCCCCACAAAATCGGCGTAGCTGTCCATCTCAGGCCACTTGGCCGCGCCACTCGCCCACCCCTTAAGTTGTGTGGCAAATTGGTCGGGGGGCATTAAGACCGCCGTCTTATAGCAGAGGCAATGCACATGAATCGGCAATGAATGTGTGCCAAGTTGATACGCCCCGTTATACGGCCCTTGCCCCGCAATGTCATCACAAATGTCTTGGCGGGGGTGGGCAGGACTCAGATTGATATTTTCATACGTCACCCAGGGCTGTTGCTTGAATAAGGCATCCACCGCCGCATGGTGCGCCAGATTGATTTCGTTGCGCGCCAAACGCAAGGCATTATAAGCCACGCCCTCAGAGCCACATGGATTACCCTTGATTAAACCCGTTTGGTCGCCCGCCGCAATGTCCGATTTGGTCAGGTCGCTTAAGCGTTCCTGCGCCCAACGCGGGCAATCCGCCCCTGCGCCGAGATATTTCTCTAATTTCTGCGCCATATCCCAGGCCGATTCCCCCTCAGCAATGCCCGCCTGAATCGTGGCCGCAATCCCCGCCTTGCTGTCCTGGTCGAGTTTCCATAAGCGTTGGCTCAGGTTGAAATTATCCCCCCAAACCCGCGCCTCCACCGCATCTAAAATTTCCTGTCGTTGCGGGTCAAACACCACCGCGCCCCCAATGGACAAGCCATCTTCGTTCAGTGGTCTACCCCCCTCAGTCCCCCCGACATCAGGGGGAAGTTTCGCTCCCTCTCCTATGTAGGAGAGGGTCGGGGTGAGGTTTTCGCTTAACTGCTTGAAATAGTACGCGTGGTACCGCGCCAACGAGCCGAAGGGAATGGAGGCCGCTTGTTTGCGACTGGCCTTGAATAACTTTTGCCACGCCTCATTAAATATCGCCCATTTCTTGGCCGAGTATTGCGCCAATTTGCGGGACTCGGTGAAGGGGATAACGCCATCACGCCACGCCGCGCGGTGTAAGGCCACCGTTAAGTCTTGTGACATCTCCCAAATCATGGCGTGAGTTTGCGCGGTGAACCACACCTGCAATCGGCTCAAGGCGGTATAGCCCGCGCGGTCTATTTTATTCAGGGGAATGTCAGTAAATTGAGCCATTAAGCCTCTAGTACATTTTTTATTATTACGCCTTCTTTCTCAGGACGCAATTCTACGCAGGTTGTGTACTTTGAATTATTCCAAACTTGCCTGGCATTAGCATATACTTTATCGCTTATCCATTCGCCTCTCAATTCGTCTTCGCCGTTACTTTGGGCGATTTCACGCGCCGATAGTTCGTCTTCGGCGCAAACCACCATGCCGATACAGGTATCATACCAGGGCAAAAATGGATTATCCTCATTTGGCAAATCTTCTATCATTTGCAATAGCCACAATTTTAATGTTGGGAGCATCATTATTTCACCGCCCCATTCGCTGCAAAACGGCCAATTTCGTCAGGTCGATTTTTCAACGCTTCCATGGCCTTTTCCCGCGAAATGCCAGGCAGTGAGCCAACCAATATATCAACCAACATATCGTCAGGCAATAGCCCCGTTGCCTGTAACATGGCGATAGCCTTCGCGGTTTTTTCAATCTCGGTTGCGTTAGGCGTGGTTTTGGGTAGCCACTTGATGGTATATTCAAAATTAGGCGGATACTTACCCTTCAACATCCAAGCCTGCTCAAAAAGTGGCTTAATCGCATCTTTTTCGAGCCATTGTTTATAAACCTGAATGGTTTCAGTGTATTGCTCTTTTTTATGAGCCAACGCCTCCCCCGCCAAGCTATTGGCATTTTCCCCAAATTTGCCAATGAACTCAATCGGCACAGCCGAGTGACCAAACCAATGATTAAGATGAAGCAAAATATCTTTGGTATCGCCCACATCTGTCGCCCCGTCCAACCGCACAATCCCGCCCACGCGATTAGTAAAGAAATCGGTCACGGCGGCGAAAGGACTTTCTAGGGCCTGCCGATTATTTTCTTTATATGCCTCAATCGCCGTTTCGTCCGCGCCCTCTAGCACATGTAACTGAGTGCGGTTGCTGGCGTGTTTGCGCCGCAAGGCAACATTGAGTAAGCCGTCCACAAACATTTTCCAGGCACTACGCGCCGCCGCAAACTCTGGCGTGCCATAGCGATTGCCTTCATCGTGATTGGCCCGCACATGCTGAATTTGCCATTGGCTAAAATAAACCCGACTCCCGCCTAGCGCGCCAAGCTCGCTGTAATAGTATGCCTCATCGGGATTTTCAAAATGGTCAAATAAATCCGAGTTGCGATACATAAAGGGCGCGGGCTTCACCGAAATTTCAGCAATTGACCCATCAACTGTAATCCCCTTTTCAATGAAGGCATCCCCATAGAGCAGGGCAATTCTAGCCAAATCATCTAGGCGGCTAATGAGGTCTAAATCTTTGATTAAGTTGTTAGCAATTTGTTGGGTTTCTTGCAGTGAGGCGATAAGTTTCTTATCGGCTTTGGGGGGGATAGTGACTACAATCTCAAAGCCACCATCAATGATGTCACGGGCCAGTGTGCCGATGACCACATGGCTCAGGCCATTGTCATACATCTCAAGGCAATCCTTGATAATCGCTTGGCGAGTTCGCTCCACCTGAAACCGAGCCAGTTCAGGCGTGCGATATGACCACCGCTTGATTTTGGAGGCGGCCTCCATGCTGGTGGTAGGCGCGAGTTTAGTGGCGGGGAATAAACGCTGAATGAGGTTGGTTATCGGCGCGGGAATGATTGACATAACAGGCTTCCTATAGCAGAATATTTGTGCTAAATTTTAGCTTAATTACTAGCGTATTGCAAATTGAAAATTTATTGAAACAACCCCGCGCCGCTAATGACGCGGCTTTGCATAATCGGCTTGGGCTTGGCGGGCAACGTCAGCCGATTGAACGCCCCTGACGAAGTATCCACTTGGTCATCATGTGACCCTTCAGGAAAGCCCACCAACTCCTCAATATAGGCCGAATTCCATGCGCCGCGCAACAGGGCCACATTCCCCGCCTGACACTGCGCCGCAAAGGGGAGGGCGCGTTGCAGCTTGCTACCTGTGGGCGATTCTGTGAAGACCGCGTACCCCGCCAATAGTCGGGTGATGCGCGCCGCGCTTTCCTTGCCTGATGAACCGCCCTCTTGCTCTATGCCGATTTGTAGCAGCTTGCCATATCGCTCGCCGTCCATTTCAGCCGTTTGCAAAATCACCTGCTCCACATCGCCCGCGCTCCACTGGCCGCGAATGACTTCAACAATGATAACCTGCTTATTGCTCATTATTGCCATAAGTAGCCCTACCGTCCAGTCACCCGCGCCGATGGTGGCGGCTCTGTCCCAATAGCGCACCAAGCCAATGAGGTCAATCGGCAATGCGTCTATAATCTTGAGCCACGCACGGTCAAACACCGTCCCTGCGGTATGGCGGATTTTCCAATTGCCCTCTAGCAACTGCATCCGACTGACGTAATCCAACGCCATGAGGTTGGCTTGATATTCAGGATTGATCTTGAGCAAGGCGGGGTTGTCGGTCAATTTGGCGGGAATGAAGGTGACGGATTTAGGAAATACATCTTCATTCTCATAACGGTCAACCAATTCCTGCGCCGTATCCGCCCAAACAATTGTGCCACTTACCCTCACCATATAGCGCAATACCCCCGCCCGTTCAGGTATCGGCAAGCCAGAATCAGGGTCAATCCACCATGAGATAAAATCGGCCAGCCAAGAATCGGGGTCAGGGTTGCAGTTGGCTCTAACATAAGGCCGCACCCCACAGGTTGACCGATTACGGGAGAATAAATAAAAAAAGTTATCTTTCGATATTTGCTCAAGTTGGTCATACACAATCAAGGCAATCTGCGCGCCCTGATAATTCAAGCGGTCTTTGGGGTGGTCGAGGTAGCCGAAGCTAATGGTGGCCCCGCTTGGAAATGTCCACTCCATTTTGGTGGAGTTGGCCTTGCCGCCGAGGTAGGGGTAAAGGTTTTGGGATTCGTCCCAAATTGCGCCAGGCTTGGTAATTTGGGTGTAGGTTTGGCGGATAATCGCCGCCCTGAATTTTCCATTGCCGATATGCCGCGCCGCTTCCATGAGGGCAGCGAAGGTTTTGCCACCACCTGCGGCCCCGCCGTAAATGGCGACATCGGCAGGAGAGGCGAGGAATTTAGTTTGCGCGCCAGGCTGTGGTCTAAAGGTTATCGCGGTCATTTTCAGGGAGAAACATGGTAATTTGAGGGGAGTTGGTTATCTCGGCCTTGACGGTTTGTTGTTGATTCCATTCAGGGAAGCGACTAAGGTACATCTTTGCGGCCACCATATCGCCGTCAATCGCCCTAGTGATGACGGTGTTAATCACCTTAATTTTAGGCGTGACCTTTGCCTTTTGCGCGGCCTCATAAAACCGACGCAATATCCCTGTATGCGCTTTTTCTCCATCACGTAACCAATTATGAATAGTATTGCGGTGCAAATGTAAAGAGTCGGCGGCATCCTCAATAGATGCGCCGACCTTGAGTAATTCTACAATTTGCTTCCCTAATTCATCAGTCAACTTGGATTTATTCATAATGTATGCACAAAATACACAAATAAGCCACTTTACAAGAATTACTATACGATATTTTTGTCATTCGCCTAAATCAAGGGGCTTAGAATTGAGCAGACTAGCCCTTTCTTTGCGTGAATCCTGCTCCAATTTGACCCCTTTCATCATCGCCTCAGTCGCATTGTGGATTAAGGCCGCGAGGTCTTTGGGGTCTATTTCTTTGAGCCGATTGGTTGACTTATCTATCTCTATCGAATTGAGAATCGCCAACGATTTGGCCTTGAGATTTTGCCCCATGTTGATATTCTGCTCGGCGGCGATTAATGCCGATTGCCAATGGGCGAGGCGGGTGGCGTAATCCATTATGCGTGGCTCAATTCAGGGGTTAGGCCGAGATTTTCCATTCGTTGTAATATAACAGCACAATACTTGGGCGCAATTTCAAGGCCAAAACACCTGCGCCCCGTCTGTTGCGCTGCGACCATCGTTGTACCAGAGCCGAGAAAGGGGTCATAAACGAGACCGTTGGCAATGGTTGAATTTTCAATCAATTTAGTCACCAATTCTACAGGTTTCATGGTGGGGTGAAATTCACTCTTAAGCGGCTTATTAAATTCAAAAATGCTTGTTTGAAATCCGCCATAATAAAGATGTGTGCCATTGCGTTTCCAGCCATAAAGAATTGGTTCATGCTTATAACTATAATCAGTCCGCCCTAAAACGTGGTTATTTTTTAGCCATATCAATTCATGCTTAGGCATCCACCCCGCTTCGCTAATCATCATCATCATCATCATCATTTGGTCGCCGCCCTGTGGCATAAAGCTATAAAAGGAGGCTTTATCATGGCAAGAATTAAGGGCATTAGTAAAAGCCCCAAGCCATAACGGTTTAATGTCATCAATGCTCATGTGGTCATTTTCTATTTCAGTTTGTATACGATTTCCGTTATCCAATTCATTTAATGCTTTATTCTTATCGGCATAGCTCACCCCATACGGCGGGTCGGTCAGGGTCAAATCGGCCTCATTGTCACCAAATAGCCGCGCCACCGTTGCCTTATCGGTGCAATCGCCGCAAAGCAGTCTGTGACCTCCAATAATCCACAAATCGCCCTCCTTGCATTGCCACTTGAGTAATAACTCCTCCGCCTTATCAATCGGCACGTCATCTTCATCTTCACCGCCCTCACCCTCACCGCCGCCTAACAGCCCATCGGCAAACTGTTCCATCATCTCCGCTAATTCAGCCTCATTCCATAGCCCCGTTAAATCCACGCCATTATCCAAATCAGCTATCAGCTGCTCTAAATCACGGTCATAATCCAATATTTGCACTTCGTTATCATAATAAGCCAATTGGCGCGCCCGTTTGTCGGTTTCGCTGCTCAAGTCCATGTCCATGCGCTTCACGGCTACCACTTCATCACCTGTGGTTTCAACGACAATCATTTTCGTTAGCCCCGCTTTAATGGCCGCCTTTTGGGTTTTGTTGCCTGCAATGAGGTTGTTATTTTTATCCAATAACAAACTTCGCCCCGCCCCAAATTGGGTCAGGCTATCATCTAACGCGGCCTCCCCGCGTTCAGTTCCCTTGTTGGCGTTGTGGCTATCTTGATTCGCTTGCGTGATGGTGGTTTCGGTTATCTTTGCCATTGCTCGGTATCCTTGCGTTCATTGTAGCATAGTGCAACAGTGATTGCAAGAAATAGAAAAATCCGATTTCTCAAAGAAATCGGATTTTTAGATTCTGCTAACCTTGACACTGTGGCAAGGTTGGGTTATTTTACTTAATCTAGTCATCTCAACAAATCAAAAAAATCGCCCATCTCGTCACTCGGCTCTACCACCTCAACCGGCGCGGTGATGGGTTGCACTGAAAATTCCTCTAGTAAATCTCCACGGGCCGCGGGGTCAGTCAATTCGCCCATGCGCTGAAGTATATCCAATAATCTGGGCTTATGCCGCCCAGGGACATACCTAAAGCGAATGACGAATGACTGCCCCGCCTTACTCGGCCTACCCGCGTGAAAACTTAGCTTTCGCAAATTTCGCAGCCCCTCGCGCTACCGTTGTGGACGGTTCAGCGTCCAACATAATGCCACTACCAATCGCTTCTTGCAGGGGGGCGTGTAACGCATACGCCCCGCCACCAACCATAATCTTGCCCACCCCATTGCCATTGCCCGTCATTTCATGGGCGAAGCCTAGTGGAATCGGCAGGTATTGATTCAGAGCCGTCAACGCCAGATTCATCACATCTTTGGGGTAGCCGTCAATTTGGGTAATGGCTTGCATTGGCTCATGGCCGCCCGCGCTTTGAAACTCTACCGCTTGGCGAATGAGGGCATCGGCATCAAACAAATTGAGCCGATTTTTATATTCCAAGTCTATCAGCTTGATTAAAATTTTAGCCGCTTCACTCATACCCACCTCGCGCTCTTCGGTTTTGCTGTCATCAATCACCATGTCATCAATGGTCACAATCCCCAAATCCCCAAAGCCGTGGTCATAAATCACGTATTTATCACGCGGTCTACGGTCAGTGGGAATCCACTTCAAATTGTCATCAAACAAATGCCCAAACAGGGCCAGCTTGGGTTGCGCGTCCATGCCGATTTTGCTAATGGTAAATTTCTTATGTACCCCATTCACCGCCATGTGATGTGAGCCAATATAGAGCGTTTCCAATTCCTTAATGAGCAATTCGTACGCGTCAGGGTCTTTGGTGAGATTATAGGGCAGCGCAAAATAAACCGCCAAATCTTCATTATCAATCCCCAAGCCGTCCAGAGCCAGAAAGATAATCGCCTTAATCGCCTCACTCGTGAAGCGTTTGGCATCAAAGCGCATAATCGGGTTCGCTTTTCGCCAGGCCATCGCCCCGCCTTGCCAGTGGTTGCCATTCAAACTCAGGTGTTTGGCGTAATTTCCGCCACCATTCAAGCTCTGTTGACGGACACGCTCAAAACTCGCAGGGTGCGGGGCCACCACACTCGGCACACTGCTAATTATCGCCTTGCCGTTCACGATTTCAACGGCAGTTGTTTCACTTTTACCAGGGTCAATTCCAATATATCGGGTCATCTCTAACAGTTCCTATAAGTTTGTATTACATAATATAGATTTCCGTACAGAAATTATGCCCCAAAATCGCCCAAAGGACGCAATATTTTGTGATTTAACGCGCCGTCGTCACGACCAACGCCCCATAATTTCTGTACAGAAATCCGTCCCGTCCCGTGAAGTGCCTCTGTTTTGGCCGTTTTTGGCACATGTAGCACATATTCTAGCGCGGGACAGGATGGGTTAAGTGGTTGAAAAATCAATTTAAATTACTATCACTACTCACGAAAAAATGATTGGGCTGAAATAGCTCCATTGAAGGGTTATTTTCAAGACTTAGGGGGGCTTTTTGTTGCAATCGCACCAATTCTAATTGCGACTGCACGATGGATTTAACTAATTGAGCGTCAGCCAAGTGGCTTTTGCCCTGAATTTCGTTAGCCGAGGCCACCAATTGCCCGCCCTGCGACATGGCGACATACGCACCAATCGCGCCAAGTCCCAACATAGCCAACCCGTAAGCCAACAATGCCACCACGCCCACGCTGTAGCGAACAGAATCGTGGCCGAAAATCCACCAGGCCCCGCTAATCGCCACCGCCAAACAGCTAACAATCACCACCAAACTAAAAGCCACTCGTTCTAATTCTGACATAGATTCATCTCCTTTGCGGCCTCGGCCATGCCTATCGCAAAAGCCCGCGCCTTTCCCGCCTTATCACTCCCAATGCCAAATTCCTGCTTAATCTTGCCTACCCCCGCCTGCGTGTGGTACGCCCATGCAACGAGCCGAGGGTTAAACCACGATTCGTCAACGGCGTTATTAGCCTCCTCTAACAGGGGCAATTCC
>Ga0316610_1000170_pt1 | contig 17718 bp, 11 predicted proteins | sample MIS2017111B_MG_FD_207677 | JGI IMG/M metagenome (GOLD analysis project Ga0316610, IMG submission 207677) | Microbial mat bacterial communities from Middle Island sinkhole, Lake Huron, Michigan, United States - MIS.2017.111B | ecosystem: Environmental > Aquatic > Freshwater > Lake > Sediment... | reverse complement strand
CTTGTCTAGACAAGATCAACGAAATTATTTCTGCTGGTTTAGCCGATAAAGTCAGCAAAGAAGATTTAGCTACACTTCAAAAACTTCAAGAAGAGTTTGCGGCTGAACTTGCGACTTTGAGAGGTCGTGTTGATGTTCTTGATGCCAAAGTCGCTAAGTTGGAAGCTCAGCAATTTTCCACAACCACTAAACTCAATGCCAGAGTCATTTTTGCCCTTTCTGATACTTTTGGTGGTGTAGGAACAGGAACAGCGCTACAAAATCCTCAAAAAACTACCGATGCGACCAACCTCAATTTCTCCTATCGCGCCAGATTGAACTTTGACACTAGCTTTACAGGCAAGGATTTGCTCCGTACCCGCTTACAAGCTGGCAACAATCCTAATCTGGGTAATGCAACTAATACCCAAATGGCGCGTTTAGCCTTTGCCCAACTTACTAATCCTAGCAACTCATTTGAAATCGATAAGTTCTACTACCGATTTCCAATTGGCGATAGTCTAAGGGTTTTCGTCGGCGCAAATGCCCTCGATCCCGACGATATTGCTGATACATTGAACCCTTATTTTGAAAGTAGCGACAGTGGTGCTTTGTCAAGATTTGGTCGCTATGATCCGCTATTGTTTCGCACACCCTCTGGCGCTGGCTTAGGATTGATTTACAAGATTAATCCTCAGTTTACTGTTGCCGCAAGTTACCTTGCAAATTCGGGCAATACCCCTAATGCTGCATCGGCAACTGGTCAGGGTGGTTTGTTTAACGGCGGTTATAGCGCCAATTTGCAACTACTTGTTGCACCAACAAATGACTTGAAGTTTGGTTTAGCTTACGCACGAACTTTTGAACCAATTGGTCTTGATGTTGTTGGTAGTACTGGTAGCGAGTTTGGTCGCAGACCATTCACCAATCAGGATACTTCCACCGATCGCTATGGCGCTCAGTTTAATTGGCAAGCTTCTAAAGGTTTTAATGTTGGCGGATGGGTTGGCTTTGCGAATGCCCGTCAAGAATCAGGTGTAGGTAGAGGTAACACTGCCAACTTGTTCAACTGGAGTCTTAACCTTGCGTTCCCAGACTTGTTTGCTACTGGCAACACGGGAGGAATTATCTTTGGACAGCCTCCAAAGGTGACTTCTAACACGAACACTTTACGGATTGATCCAGATACTTCATACCTTTTGGAACTGCAATACAGCTTCCGCGTTAGCAAAAACATCTCGATTACCCCTGGTGTCTTTGCGGTATTTAATCCCAATCAAAATGCTTTAAATCCCACCACTTGGGTAGCAACCGTTAGAACCCTGTTTAGCTTCTAAATCTGTAACACCACATCAATAAAACGTTTAGGATGAGCAGCGCTTTGCGCTGCCCATCCTAAACGTAAAACCTAGCCATCTTTAGCACTACCAAAACAATATGACAATCAAACGTAGAGACTTTCTAACTTTCTTGGGTGGCATGGGCGGAGCAATGCTATTTGATGCCGTTCCTCGAAATCCTAATATTCCTAGATTTTCCATGCCCTTTATGGGTTCTGATTCAAGCAATCAAGCATTTGCGGCGAACTCTTCTAAATTAAGCTTCAAACCAATTAAGGGAGTAATGCCCTTAGTCACCGATGCGATCGCGCCATCACAGCAGAGTCAAGCTTACAAAAATGTGGAAGTAGTTGACGACCTCGTTTTACCTGAAGGCTTTGTCTATGATGTAATTGCAGCTTGGGGCGATCGCGTTGGTGACTCACGTTTTGGCTATAACAATGACTATCTGTCTCTAGTTGAGACTAGCGAAAACGAAGGTTACTTGACCGTCAACTTTGAATATATTAGTGCTGTTCCTTGGGAGCAAACCTATGAGAAAGTGATTGGTAAGTCTTTACCGTTTAAAGAAGTCGATGCAGCTCTGAAGGCTCTAGATAAAAAAGACATTGATGCTTGGAAGTTAGCGGATAGCGATCCTCTCAAATCACAAATCGCTTTAATTTCTAAAGAAGCCCTGATCGATCTTGGCATTGGTGTAATTTCAGTGCGTCGCAATCCTGATGGTAAATGGGTACGCACTAATTCCGCCGCCGATCGCCGCATCACTGGTATCTCTGGCTTAGAGGATGGACGCTATCTCAAGTCCACTGGTCCCGCCGTCGCCATCTTCCGCAAAGAAAAGGGCTTGGGCTACACCGATAAATTAGGCGATCGCATTATTGGCACATTTAACAACTGTGCAGGGGGTACGACTCCTTGGGGAACTGTGTTTAGTGCCGAAGAGAACTATCAAGACTTCGTGCCAGAGCCAGTGATGCCCGATGGAACTTCCTTATCTCCTAGCAAGAAAAAATTTATCAAAAATGATGGTGGCGACCTAATTGGTGCTGCGAATGTATTCGGTTTGGCAGGGAACAAATATGGTTGGATGGTCGAACTCGATCCCGCTAATGCCAATGACTACGGCACTAAGCACACATGGCTAGGACGCTTCCGCCATGAAGCTGTGGGTATTCGTGCTGAAGCTGGTAAGCCCTTAGTGTTTTATTCTGGTTGCGATCGCCGAGGTGGACATCTCTATAAATTTGTCAGCGCAGGTATTGTCAAAGATCCTAAAGATAAAGCGAATTCCAAACTGTTGGAATCGGGAATGCTCTATGCCGCCAAGTTTAATGCTGATGGCAGTGGTCGCTGGATTGCCCTAAAGCCTTCGACCGCGATTAATCCTCACGAATTGGATGTTCTCGGTGGCAAAATGTTGCCACTACCCCAACGTCCTGAGGGCGGAGTTTTCAAGGCAACCAAAGCCGAAGAGATTGCGGAATTTAAGTCTAAGTTTAAGACCTTAGGCGATCTGTATACGGGTAGCGATCGCGAAAAGCAAGGCGCAATCTTGATCGATGCTCACTATGCTGCTAATGCCGTAGGTGCAACCTGTACCGCCCGTCCTGAAGATACCAAAGTTGCTGCTGATGGTTCGGTATTTATTGCCTTTACTTCAGGTTCGCCCAGTTCTAGTGATGGCAGTCCCGATTTACGCATCTTCAAAGGTGCGGATGGTAAAGCCTACGAATATGGCTGGATGATGCGTCTCAATGAAGATGCCAATAAACCTGAATCCATGAATTTTAAATGGTCGTTAATTGCTACAGGTGGCGAACCAGCCGAAGGTGGGCTTGGCTTCTCAAATCCTGATAACTTAGCGATCGATCGTGGTGGCAATCTCTGGATGGTCACAGATATCTCAACCGATAAATATAATCAGGCTATTCCCAGCCGTATAGATAAATCTGGCAAGCCTGTGAGTCAGTCGAATTTGCGCGGACTCTATGGCAATAGCTCCATTTGGTACTTACCCACCTCTGGCGAAAATCTTGGTAAAGCTTACCTGTTTGGCTTTGGTCCCATAGAATGTGAAACTACAGGACCATTCTTCTCCAAGGATCAACAAACCCTATTCCTATCAGTCCAACACCCTGGAGAAGTGCTTGGTACTCGTAAAGATATGGCGTTTGAGTCTCGCAAGTTTGCCATGAAAACCACTGACGGCAAGGAATTTATGCAAACCCGTAAAGTTCCCCTTGGTTCCAATTGGCCGACCCGCAAGCCTAATGCCTCGCCCAAGCCTGCGGTAGTTGCCATTCGCAAGATTGATAACAGTTCGATCTAAATCGTTTATAGTTGCTAAAGCAATTTGCGATTATGAAGCCCCCATTTTCAAAGTACTGCTTTGCAGTACTTTGAAAATGGGGGCTTTGATTTCAGCGCAAAGCGCTAGAAATCATTCAATAATTTATGTTTATGAACCGAGCCGATTTGCGATCGCTAGAAATTAATAATTATCGCGTAGCAGGAGTTGATGAAGTTGGCAGAGGTTGCCTCTTTGGTGAAGTAGTGGCGGCGGCGGTGATTTTGCCTATTGAGCAATTGGAAACCCTAGAAAATTTAGGCGTGACCGATAGCAAAAAGCTCTCTGCTCAACGACGCGAAAAATTAGATCTGATCATTCGGGAAGTGGCGATCGCCTATGCAATTGGTACTGCCTCGGTTGTAGAAATCGATAAAATCAATATTCTCGCGGCAAGTTTATTAGCGATGGAAAGAGCGATTTCTCAACTAAAGCCACAACCTCAGCATTGCTTAGTTGATGGCAATCAAAAGCTAAAATTTCAACTAATTGCGCCGATTCCCCAAACCACAGTAGTTAAGGGTGATTCCCTATCAATTTCGATCGCGGCGGCGAGTATTGTCGCGAAGGTGTGGCGCGATCGCCGCATGGTGGAACTTGCGGCAACCTATGGAGGTTATGACATTGCCACCAACAAAGGCTACGGCACGGCAAAGCATCGAGAGGCGATCGCCCAATTAGGTTACAGCGATTTACATCGCAAAAGCTTTAAGCTTAAAGGCTTTCCAATTTAGATTATTGTGCTACCCGCGTAGCGGGTGGCATAACAACTAATCACGCAGATAATTACGCCATTTTTACCAAGTTGTGATAACGTATTGGCACTTTCTTACTGCCAAGAATTGATCCCTTTACAAAAAAATAATCTAGTTAAACGTATTAAACGTAATTATTTTTTTGATATTCACTAGCCCCGCGATCGCTACTATGTACATTAAAAATGTAGAACTCACCAGATTTAAGTCCTTTGGCTCGACCACTTCGATCCCACTTTTGCAGGGTTTTACGGTGGTTTCAGGTCCCAATGGATCGGGCAAGTCAAATATTTTGGATGCGTTGCTATTTGCCCTTGGACTAGCAGGCTCAAAGGGGATGCGAGCCGATCGCTTGCCAGACTTGGTGAATCAAGCCCATAGCAAAAAGGGACGGATGGTGGAGGCAAGTGTGATTGTCACCTTTGCCCTTGAGGAAGCGGAAATGGCGGCGCTGCAAAGTGAGGGGGTGGATATTCCCAAAGCTGAGGGGCAGACCATTGGCGAATGGACAGTGATGCGAAAGCTGCGGGTGACGACACAGGGAACCTATACTTCCACTTATTATATAAATGGAACACCTTGCAATTTAAGCGAATTGCATGAACAATTAGCCAAGTTCCGTATTTATCCCGAAGGCTATAATGTTGTGCTGCAAGGGGATGTCACAGGCATTATTTCCATGAATTCGCGGGAGCGGCGCGAGATTATTGATGAGTTAGCGGGGGTTGGCGAGTTCGATCGCAAAATTTCCACAGCAAAAGATAAATTAGATGATGTGAAGGCTCAAGAAGAACGCTTTCGCATTGTCGAGCAGGAACTAATTGGCAATAAAGAGAAGTTAAAAAGCGATCGCGTCAAAGCAGAGAAATATCAAGCCCTGCGCTTAGAATATGAACGGATGGAAGCATCGGAAGCAGTGCTACAACAGCGTGAAATTCTTTATAATCAATCATTGCGTAATGTTGAATTAGTCAATAACAAAGAGCAGTGCCGTAATTTAGAAAAGACCTTAGTAGAACTGTCTCAGGTAATTGAAGCGGGGACAGTCCAACTTAACGAGCTTAGCGATCGCGTCCATACCCTTGGTGAAGAAGAATATCTGTCGGTTTCGAGCAATCTATCTGCACAACAGGCAGAATTGCGCGGCTTACAACGTCAGCAGCAATCCCTCACCAGTTCCTATCAAAACAATCAAAATCATATTGTCAGTACTCAAGAGGATATTGATCATCTTCTGCGAGACTCAGAGCAATTAGAATCGCAAAAACAATTTAAAGAAGAAGCAGTCGTCACTGCCGAAAAAGCCCGTGATCAACAATCAGCGATTGTTTCGCAATATCGCAAGGAAGTCCAAGCGATCGCCTCAGCATCCTCAGAATGGGTGCGCCAACAAACTCAGTTACGACAAGATTTAGATAGCGCTCAAGCGGAACTCGATCCTCAGAAGCAAGAGCAAACCCGAATTAAGGAAGTACTTAATCAGCGATCGCTTCAGTTAGAAGCACAGGAAAAGGAACTGCAAGAAATCATGGCTGGCGAAGGTCGCTATGCTGTAGATATGCTTTCTAATCAATCCTTAGAGGATGCGCTGCGATTGCAAGAAGCAGAGGTAAATGGTGCGGAAACCTTGGTGCAAAACCTTGCCAAAAATCTGGCGGAAGCGCAATTAGAAGTTCAGCTTCAGAATGAAACTATCGATCGCCTCAATCAAGAGCAACGGGTCAAAACGCGCCAACTGGATAAACTAGAGGCTCAGGTGCAGGCAAGCCGTGAAGTTCAAGGCACTAGGGCTTCTCAGGTAATCATCGAAGCGGATATGTCGGGCGTTTATGGACTAGTCGCTCAATTAGGACTAGTAGAACCAAAATATCAATTAGGATTAGAAATCTGTGCGGGTGGAAGATTAGGCAATCTAGTCGTAGAAAGCGATGAAGTTGCTGCGGAAGCGATCGCTTTACTTAAACGCGAACGGGCCGGACGCGCCACTTTCCTGCCCTTGAATAAGCTGCAACCTGCTAAGTTTCCCTCACGTACTGAAGCGCAAAAATTAGGAGCGATCGATTATGCCTTTAATCTCGTCACCTACGAAGACCGCTATCAAGATATCTTCTCCTTTGTTTTCGGCAATACCCTCGTCTTTGAGAATCTTAATCAAGCAAGGTTCCATATTGGCAAATATCGCATGGTCACGCTCGAAGGTGAGATTTTGGAAACTTCGGGTGCAATGACGGGCGGTAGCGCTCCATTGCACACAAGTTTGCATTTCGGGAATACCAAACCTGCGGAATCTTCGGAAACCAAGCAACTGCGCGATCGCCTGTTAGAAATCGATCAAATGTTGACGAGACTAAATCAGCGTTTGCGCGGCGCATTAACAGGGATTGCTAAGTATGAAGAGCAATTGCAATCCGCCAGAACTACCCATCGTGAAGCTCAACTCAAACGCGATCGCATCTATGAACAAATCGAACGCAACAGCCGCGATCGCACCCGTCTCCAAGACCAAATTCAACAAACTCGCGCTGCGATCGAAATCGGGCAATCTCAACTGAATACCCTCGATGGCAATATTGCTGAACTAGAAGCTAAGCTACTAGTTAAACGCGCCGAACTTACAGAACTAGAAAAGTCTGGAACCCATACCCGTTGGTTACAAGCACAGGAAGCTTTACAGGGTCAGGAAGCATTATTAAATAGTGCAGAAATTGAATTGCGAACCGCGAAACAACAGTTAGGTGAATTAGAGAATCAACATAAGCTTGCTCTCGAAAAAATGGCGCAACGCCAAACCCGTCTCCAAGAACTGCGTAACACTCAAACAGAACTAATCAACAATGCCGCCCAAATCCAAAATCAAATTAAACAAACGGAAAATGCGATCGCCTCTTACCAATCGCGTTTAGAAGTTCTCGAACAAACCATTGGTGCGGCGAAACAGGAACGTGATGCGGCGGAGCGATCGCTTCGCGCCCAACAGCAACAACAGCAACAACAGGAATGGCAGTTACAAAAAAATCGTGAACGTCAAGCGGAACTAGAACAACAAATTGCTCAATTTACTGAACAACTTGATCAAATCGAACTTCCCGATATTGTGCCTGAAGTTCCTGAATCAATGACCCTCGAACAGTTGCAACTAGAGCAGCGCCGCCTGCTCAAGCGAATTCAGGGCATGGAACCCGTCAACATGATGGCGATCGCTGAATACGAAGCCACATCCCAACGTCTCGAAGAACTGAGTAGCCGTCTCGAAACCCTCAATCAAGAACGTACTGAACTTTTAATTAGAATTGAGAACTTTACTACTTTGCGTCAACGCGCCTTCATGCAAGCCTTTGATGCCGTTAATGGACATTTCAAAGAAATTTTTGCGGAACTCTCCGATGGCGATGGCTATCTGCAATTAGAAAATCCTAATGCACCTCTTAGTGGTGGTTTAACTCTGGTTGCTCACCCCAAAGGTAAGCCCGTCCAGCATCTCGCCTCTATGTCTGGCGGTGAAAAGTCCCTCACTGCCCTTAGTTTTATCTTTGCCCTCCAGCGCTATCGTCCCTCACCTTTCTATGCCTTCGATGAGGTGGATATGTTCCTTGATGGGGCGAATGTGGAACGCCTATCGAAAATGGTACGCAAGCAAGCCAATCTCGCCCAGTTCATCGTGGTGAGCCTGCGCCGCCCCATGATCGAGGCTTCCGAGCGCACCATCGGCGTAACTCAAGCAAGGGGCGCACATACTCAGGTGTTGGGCTTAGAACTACGTTCTAATGTCACTTCGAGTTAGTATACGAAGAGATAAAATCCAGACAAATTTTAAAAAAGCTTGCTTAGCAAGCTTTTTTAAAATTTATCTGGGGCAAAAAAGCGCTGTATTAGCCAATTATTGTTTCGTAAATTTTCCCCATGTCATCCCGATCCGCCAATTCTTCGCGTATGTCTACTTACTGGCAGAAGTTTTTACCTTGGCTCGAATCCTGCGCGATCGCGGCTTGGGGAATTGCCCTCACAAAGCTCTGGTTATCAGAGCAACTATATCTGTTAGTGCATCCCAACTACATTCCTTTAACAGCGATCGCGGGTTTAGGGCTGATTTTTGTTGGCGGTGCAGAGGCTTGGCGGGTGGCAAAACGGCGGCGCGGCTATACCAACAATCAACAACACGTTAATCTGATCAAGCCATCCTTGAGCAGCAGCTTACTTTTGATTGTGGCAATTATTGCGCTATGTATCAATCCTCGACCTTTCACTAGTGAAAAAGCGATTCATCGGGGCGTAATTGAAAACATTGCCGATGCGAGAACTATTCCCAAATCTTTTCGCGCCAGTAATCGTCCTGAAGAACGCACCCTCGTAGAATGGGTACGCACGATCAGCGCTTATCCTGAGCCAGATGCCTATAAGGGACAGAAGGTAAAAATCACAGGTTTTGTCGTCCATGCTCCTGATCAGCCTGACAATATGATTTTGTTGACGCGGTTTGTGATTACCTGCTGCGCTGCTGATGTGTATCCTGTGAGCTTGCCCATCAGAATTACCGAGAGTCGCGCTAACTATCCTCAAGATCGCTGGTTGCAAATCGAAGGTCAAGCGGATGTAGAAACGACCAATGGCAAGCGTCAGGTTGTGATTGTGGCAAGTAATCTTACGGCGATCGCTGAGCCTAAAAATCCCTACGATTATTAAATTACAGCGCGTTGCGCTTTCTTAAAACCCAGATAAATTAAGGACTTACGCAGAAGTTGCTCAGACCCTCACCCCTAGCCCCTCTCCCTTTTTGGAAGAGGGGAACAAGAAAAACCTCTTGCTCCCCTTCTCCTGTCTTGGGAGAAGGGGATGAGGGCATTTTTCAATTTGCGTAAGTCCTAAAATTTTGAAAAAGCTTGCTTCGCAAGCTTTTTCAAAATTTAATCCCATCAAGCATTGCAACAGAACAGTTACAATTGAGATCGAGTGTTAGATTGAGTGGTTCGATCGCAACAAATGTCAAACATAGTGCCAAACATAGAAAAACAAGCCGAAAAAGTCGTTGTCGGATTATCAGGCGGAGTTGATAGTTCCGTTGCCGCCGCCCTATTGCACCGCGCAGGATATGATGTCACAGGGTTAACGCTGTGGCTAATGCGAGGCAAAGGACAATGCTGCTCAGAGGGCATGGTCGATGCGGCGCGTCTATGCGAAGAATTAGGCATCCATCATGAAATTGTCGATAGCCGCGATGTGTTTGAACAAAGCATTATTAACTATCTCGTTACTGGCTACGCCGCAGGGTCCACACCTCTGCCCTGCTCACGCTGCAACAAAGCCGTGAAGTTCACCCCAATGATGACCTATGCTCGCGAAAAATGGGGGATCAATAAAATTGCGACGGGGCATTATGCCAAGCTGAGTTTTAATCCTGAGTCAGGGCGTTATGAATTGCGCCGCGCTGTGGATGACACTAAGGATCAATCCTATTTTCTCTATGAAGTTGGACAAGAAGAATTAAGTTGCTGCATCTTTCCGCTAGGCGATACTACTAAGGCGGAAACTCGGAAAATTGCGGCGGATTTTGGTCTAGCTACGGCGGAAAAGCCCGAAAGTATGGACTTGTGCCTTGTAGAAGCCAATGGCTCCATGAAAGCATTCCTTGATAAATATCTCACCCCCGTCCAAGGCAAGATTGTGGATACTAACGGGAATGTTTTGGGTGAACATGATGGCACATATCATTACACCATTGGTCAACGCAAAGGTTTAGGCGTAGCGGCAGCGAATCCCCTTTATGTAGTTGCCCTTGACCCCATTAAAAATGAAGTGGTTGTAGGCGATCGCGCGGAAGCCCATGACAAGGAATGCACGATCAGTCAAGTAAATTGGGTATCGATCGCTGCCATGAATGTCCCCTTCCACGCGGAAGTACAAGTGCGTTATCGTACTGTTCCTGCGGGAGCGACGGTGATGCCCTTAGCAGGCGATCGCGCAAGGATTATTTTCGATGAACCCCAATTTAGTATTGCACCTGGACAGGCGGCAGTGTTTTATCGTGGTGACTTGCTGCTGGGTGGCGGCTTGATTGAGTCCAAGCTATAAAAAATAAAAAAAAAGGAGGCGTAGCCTCCTTTTTTTTAGGTAGTTGACACAACTTGCTTGCGTAAAGAAGTTACGCGGCGATTGGCAGTTTCATTTTTTTCATCTAGCTTCAACACCTGCTCATACATGTCGATCGCTTGAGGAAGTAGCTTTTTCTTCTCGTAGGCGTGACCCAAATTATTGAGAGCCGTCACATAGCCATCTTGCAAGGCGATCGCCTCTTTATAATTTTTGATGGCAAGATCGTACTGATCTTGAGAAAAATAGGAAAATCCCAGCGCATTATAAACTTCGGGAATATTTTCGCCGCCTTCCTTCAAAGCCTTATTAAACAAGGCGATCGCTTGAGCATAGAGTTTTTTTCGCAGATAAACACTACCAAGCTGATAATAGTCCTCAGGTGTGCCTTTTTCTTTTTGCAGCTTTGGTTGTAGCTCAGAAATTACATTTTCCAAACTACGCGCCTTCACAATTTGGCGAACCACTAACCAAATAACGCCAGCTAGTAGGACTACTAATGTCCCAAGATAGGCGATCGCTAATGTACTATCCATAAATATTTACTAATTTCAATCAATTTTATTAACGGCGGTCTTCTATCATTGCACTCTAGCAATTTGTTTATTTAGTTTAGCTAGTAATTTTTAACACTTATCAAGATTTTAAAAACTTTACGAAAACAGAAAATAAAGTAGTGGCGCTTCGCGCCACTACTTTATTTTCTGTTTTCGATCGCGATCGCCTCAATTTCATCGGCAGGGGTAAATCTAAAAATCTGAGAATAGAAATAGAACTCACCATCTAGCGCTCGTTTGATATTTTCAGCTTTACGGAAGCCATGCTGTTCGCCTTCAAAGGGAACATAGGCAACGGGTAAACCTTTTTTGCGTAAAGCATCCACCATCATTTCCGCTTGATTGGGCGGCACGACTTTATCTTCTAAGCCTTGGAAAAAGGCGATCGCGCAGGATAGCTTGTCGGTGAAATGGATAGGCGATCGCTGAATATATAAATCCTTTTGTTCAGGATATTTGCCGATCAAACTATCGAGATAGCGGGATTCAAATTTATGGGTGTCGGTAGCTAAGGCTTCGAGATCGCAAATGCCGTAATGACTTGCCCCTGCTTTGAAATCATCGCGGAAGGTCAAGGCGCAAAGAGTGGTGTAGCCGCCAGCACTGCCGCCCGAAATCGCTAAGCGATCGCCATCGACTAAACCCTTATCCGCAAGGAATTTTGCCCCGTTAGCGCAATCATCGACATCGACAATGCCCCAGTTACCCTTGAGGCGATCGCGATATTCGCGCCCATAGCCAGTGCTGCCGCCATAGTTGACATCTAGCACCGCAAAGCCGCGACTCGTCCAATATTGAATGCCGAGGCTCAAACTGCCTGAAGTGGATGCGGTGGGGCCCCCATGACTTTTGACTAATAGCGGTGGTTTCTGATTAAATTCGGCTTGGAAGTCTTTGTTTTTGGGTGGATAGAATAACCCATGAGCCGTCTTCCCATGTTCGGTAGGAAATTCCACAGGCTGTGCCGCCGAAATATATTCGGGATCAAGCTGTAAGGCAGAAGCAACCCGCACTTTTTGCCAAGTTCCCTGGGTGACATCTAACAAAACGATCGCGGTCGGTTCTGTCGCTGCGCCACCATGAAAGACAGCGCGATCGCCTTCGCAATGGATTCCTGAAATAGAAGTAAAGGGTAATGCAATTTCTTGTAAACCTGCTTCGATATTCGCAGGATCGAGAATTGCTAAATGGGATTGACCATGCTGCGTATAGGAGCAGAGAATTCTACCATCGCCAGTAAAGTCATAGGTGGACATCCCAAAGACCCATTGCGGCAAGCCAAATTCCGCTTCCATCGGTGCAAGAGCTTGAATCGCAAGATTATCTACGGCACTATAGAGATTCCACCAACCAGTGCGATCGCTGACAAAATAGAGATTGCCATCAGGCGACCATCGAGGCTGAAAAATCGATTCATGTTCACCACCAGCCACTAATTGCGGATTTTGAATCGCGAGAACCCCAAATTCTGATTCCACTAAATCGGCAACCCATAGTTCCGTTCCATCCCAAGGCATATTCGGATGATGCCAACTAATCCAAGCCAATTTGTCGCCCGTTGAATTTAAACAGGGCGAAGCATAAAAGTCTGCACCCGCAACTAATACTTGAATATCTTCCCCATTGCTGGTATTTACCGCCACTAAGGTATTAATCGGCTCGCCGCCTGCGGTGTGATCTTCGCGTACACAAATCAATTTGCCATAGAGCCGACTCCACACAAAATCTGCATAACGATAGGCACTCTCAATGGTTAAGGGTTTGCAAGAGCCGCCGCCAACTTTGCGATAGATACAGCGATCGCTAAAGTTAGAGAAATAAATCCTCCCATCATCCACTAAATATTCGCCGCCGCCATATTCATGAACTAGCGATCGCACGTTTAAGGTAGCAGGAGTCATTTCGCGATAGTTGCCTTCGCTGTCGCAGCGCATAATCACATTGCGCCCCCCTTCCGTCGGTCTGCCCTCATTCCAATAGACATAACCACCATCAATGGCGATCGCGCCGAGACGAATACTACTAGAAACAATCAAATCAGAACTAATTGGCGATTTCCAAGAACCGTAGGGAGACATTACCATGAGTTTTACTAAAGTTTTTCTATCTATAAATGATTATATCGCGATCAATTTTTTCTACCTAACTGATGTTACATGGATAGAAGATCGCCCTCTCCTCCCAGCCTCCTCGCCCAGAGGGCGAGGAGGAGTAAAATCTGGTTCCCCTCGCCCTTTGGGAGAGGGGCTAGGGGAGAGGGTTTTAAAAACCTCCGCGTAACATCAGTACCTAATATTGAAATAGTGAGAGGCGGCGCATCGCGCCGCCTCTCACTATTCGGGTTTTGATTTGTCCTAACGAGAATGGCGATAATTTTATATGGTGAGGATAGGCGGCACTTCGCTCCGCCTATCCTCACCTATTTGGGGCTACCCAACTTATAGGTTAAAATCTTGTGAGAGATTATAGTAAAAAGCAAGGCATAAATATCTTGGTATGAAGCGATCGACAAATATGCCTTACGACCTGTCTCTTGATTCATGGGGGAGCATGAATATGAGACATTCTTGAAATGTGCAGAACCATTAATTATGGGCGTAACCGTCAATCATTTGTGACCATGACATCACGCAAATAGCTGCGGCTATTTATTTGCACATAAATATTTTTTATAATTTTAGCCCCCTAAGCCAAAATAAATAATTACCAAAGTTGGTTTATTTTGTCGTGATTTGTATTTCTTACAATAATTTTCACTTGTTCTATTCCCAATGTTTATAAGCTATCACATTTTTGCAACAAATATTACTTACAACGCTTTGCGCTTAAACCTAAATCAAGAAAAAAGTTTGATCAGCTTGTTTTTGCGTCCTAATGCAATCGATCACAGCTATATAAACATTTAAAGATTATTTTAAAATTTTTTAGTGATATATTTGAGATATTATATCTCTCCCGAATTCGTATTATTCAAGTTCGCCCCTTCTAACAATGTATTGGTAAGATTACTTCTTAAAATATTTATATTGTTCAGATTTGTGTCAGTCAGATTAGCATTTTCTAAATTGGCATAGCTTAGGTTGGCGGAAAAGCAGTTAGCACCCGTTAAGTCTGTGTCTCGCAGATCTGCAAATTCAAGATGAGCGTTACTCAGATTTACGCCTCTTAAGTTCGCATTTTTCAGGATCGTCCCCCTCAGAATCGCTCCACTTAAATCGGCTCCCCCCAGATTTACGCCCATTAAATTAGCATTGCTCAAATCGGCATTACTTAGATTGCTAAAGCTGAGGCTCGCTCCTTCTAAATTTGCTCCTCGCAAATCAGATTTGCTTAAGTCTGTAAGGTCAAGATCGGCATCTCGCAGATCGGAACTGGTTAAATTGATTGCGGTTAGCTTGCAGCAAGATAACTTTAGTCCAGAAAAGTTTTCCGAATCAAAATCTTTACGTCCCATTTCGTACATTTTTTTTAAAGCCATCCCCATTGCGAAGGCATTGCTTGTGTGAGAGTGCATTTTGGGATTAGTAGTCATCATTGCGATCGCTCTCTAGCTCGATATTTAGCTATTTGCAGCTATTGACCTAAATATAAAACGATCGCCTTTAATCTCGCTTCACCCTATTGGATTGCCATCACTCCTGAGCGTTGGCAATCTCGCAGATTGTTGATGGTTAGGTTAGAATAGTTATAAATGGTGATAGTAACTAGTGTCGAGATCCACTTGTCCTATCATCTTTGATACGCATTTGATACGCATTGGAGAAAATCATGTCAAAAGAACAAAAGAGCAACAAAGAATCCAAAAAGCCGAAAAAAGATCCTTCAGAAAAGAAAGAAAAGAAAGATCCAAAAAAATATAATTAACCCCCCTTCTCTTTCCATCTCCAAAAATAAACCAAAAGGGGTAGCGCTTTGTGCTGCCTTTTTTGGTTTATTTTTGAGACAATTTGGCTATAACTAAACTGGTAGTACTTAACATGAGTTCGGGATAAGCCATGAGATCAATCTCATGGCTCAAAGCTAAAACCCGTTAAAAAGGGTTAATAGCAATTTTAAGAAATATTTTAGTCAGTTTTAACTGACTAAAATATTCTTCAGATCAAACAGTTTGAATGGGTTTAGGCTTTTAGCGCGTGATTTATTACAGGGTTATTGCGTAAGCCCTAACTAAAAAAATAAAAATACAATAAAAATCAGAAAAAATTCATGTCTATCGAAATTCTGCCCCAACCAACTCAAAACAATAATAAAAGAGATTTTAAAGACTTTACTGAGGCTGAACTTTACATATTACAAAGAGCAGAAATTGCGGTGCGCTGTGCGCCATTTACTGTGAAATTATTTGCTGATATGGCGACACAGGGGATCAACTTACGCGCGATCGCTGGTAATGAAGGTGTCAAGAATCAGTATCTAAATAGCTCGACTAATTTAATCATTACTGAAAATGCCCTGTTATGGTTAATTCAAGTTGGTATATTGCGCCGTGAAGTTGACGGACAAGGCATCACCGATAGCTTTCGGCTTACGCCAATGGGTCATTTGTTGCTAGATAAATGGCAAAATCAGTCAAGATTTCCAAGCGCCACCATCGGCGATCGCTTACAAAATTTTTGGGCGCAAATTCAAATATCGAGATTTCTATAAAATTAGAAGATGAGTGGCGGCGCAAAGCGCTGCCACTCATCTTCTAGTTTTATGTCCTAGGCAAAAGTTGCTTTGCCATATCTATTCTGGGTAATTTGAAACAAAATTAAAGATTTGAACGTCTGATTCGTAGAATCAGGAACAGATTTCTGTGGCGCGGCAAAGCTGCATCGCAGAAATCTGTTTTCTAGTAAATCATGCAGTAAATTAAGCTAGGAATAAATCGCAATGAGTATTTTTCAGAAAAAATTTCGGAAGCAACTAAGTAACACTTTTCAAAGAACTTCTTTATCTTTGCTGGCTGCAACCCTCGCCACTGCACCTTTTATCCATACTTTAGAAGCGATCGCTGCACCAGCTATTCCCCAAATTGTTGCTCAGGTTCCACAGGACTGGCAAACAGGAGTAAAACTGTTGAAACTCCTTGATAATTCGGGCAACCTCTCAAGTATTGGCATCTTGTTTGATATCGCTAATAAGCCAACCACAACCTATGCCAATGTGGTTTATCAGCTTTATGTACGCCGCGCAGGAGAATGGCGTGAAGTTTATACCAACTCTGGCGCGAGGCAGATCAGTAAACAAGCAGGTCGCTACTTTGCTCCCGTTGAATCAATTTCTCTAAGTAGCCTGAGTGAAAGAATTTCCCTAGATGATATTTACAATGGTGATCTCAAGGCAATTACCATCGTTCGCTATGATTTACCTAATGGCACTAAGGATGCGAGATTTGAAATTGAAGAAATTAAATCTTTCTCATCAATCACGACCATCAGAGCATCGGAAGTAATTGCCAGCCGCACTACTTCGACCACCGCCAATACAACCACAATCAATAATTCCAATAATTTAGGAACGTCCGATCGCGATTTGGGCATTTCTAATGGTTCACAGACCGTCTCACAAACCACATCTTCCCAAACCTCGACTATCCAAACCTCGACTGTCCAATCTCAGAAGATCAAGCCCCTTGTCTCTAATCAAAATAATGATGATGATGATGATGAGGACGATGACTATGATTGCGACAGTTCAGATCGTAAGGGGAATAACGGTGATCGTAGGGATGACAAGAATCGAAAGGATCGTTCGGATAACCGTAGAACTGATAACAAGGATGGGAACCGTAATTCCGACAATCGTAGAAATGATCGTGATGATGATGATGATGATGACGATCGCAAGGATCGGAAGAATTGCAAATATCGTGATGGCGCTGAGCTATCCAAGAAAAATCCCCATCGCGGACATTTTAGCCTCGCGGTTTTACAGTCCCCAGCCCGCCTATCTCAAGTAATTGCGCGGGTATCGATCAAATCTAAGCGTTCTAATGGATTTCTCCAAGAGCGCTTTATCGGTGACTATCGCTTTGCGGTTAATCAACGCGCCACATTTATTCGCGGACTTAACCCCGGCGATCGCCTAGTTGTGCGTTTGTTTGATCTGCAAAATCGTGCCTTGGGTTATACCGAAGTACAGTTGCTCAAGGATTTCTCAACCATCAGCTTGGTTTTACCTAACGATCCCTCAGGCTACGGCACGTTGCGAACCGTCTCTGGGATCGACTCTCAACGAGTCGGACGGATTGATAATAATGTCAGGGTCTATGACTACTTCACCCAAATTCAAACTACAACTGTGGTTAACAAAACAGTTGCTAGATTCCTGACCACATCAAAGGATATTCCCACCAATCTCTTTAATGTTGCAGGCTTACCTCAAGCCCCAACACAGTGCAGTTACACTAATGCTTTTTCTAGGGGTGAGCAGTCTCTACTGGAACGCTCGATCAGTGTCTTTAAACAGGATTTACCTCCTGTGATGCAGGTTTTACCAGGTCAACTAAGTTCCTTGATCTCTATCAACGATAGTCAAACTACCGTTGATGTAGTTCGTAAGATCTTAGATTTCAAAGATTTACGTCCTAGTGGTATTCCTACTCTTTTTAACTAACGCTCGAAATCTTTGACGATGTAATGCTCTTGGCGCAGCACGCCGTCATAATA
>Ga0316610_1000169_pt1 | contig 17759 bp, 19 predicted proteins | sample MIS2017111B_MG_FD_207677 | JGI IMG/M metagenome (GOLD analysis project Ga0316610, IMG submission 207677) | Microbial mat bacterial communities from Middle Island sinkhole, Lake Huron, Michigan, United States - MIS.2017.111B | ecosystem: Environmental > Aquatic > Freshwater > Lake > Sediment... | reverse complement strand
AGGGGTACAATGTCCGAATAATAATCAAATTACTCTACCCTTAAATATTTATTATGGAGGAGGGTAAATACCCCAAAAGCTTGCTTCGCATCCTTATCCATAACAAACTTGTGTAGGGCGAAGCGAACTATAATACTCAGGAATACCCCGTTGCTTGGCTAGCGGGGAAGTTTATTTTTGCATTTTAAATTTTTCTAAGATCTGTGTCTTTTGAATATGAGCACAATAGGTGTTTTAAAAGCTATGCTAATATCAAGCAAAAATGTCCAATTTTCAATATAAAAAGTATCAAGTTTGACTTCTTCAGCAAATGTTAGATCGCTTCTACCGTTGATTTGAGCCAGTCCAGTTATGCCAGGTTTAATATTTAATACTTTGTAATCTTCTTTGTGGTATTTAGCTACTTCTCGAGGCTGGTGGGGACGTGGACCTACTACAGACATATTGCCAATTAGAACATTAAAAAATTGTGGTAATTCATCCAATGATGTTTTTTCTAAAATGCTACCAATTCGAGTGTTTCTTGGATCGTTACCAACTTTATAAAGTGGTCCGTCATCCTTTTTGATATTATTTTTTTGGATCAGTTCTTGTTCGATTTTTAGAGCCTCTGGATTATTCGAAGTCACGTTAAACTCACTTTTCATTCTAGCAAATTTCCAAACTTTAAATGTTTTACCATCTGGGCCGACTCTTTCTGAAAGATAGAAAACGGGACTGTCGTTTTGAATAAGTAACAAAACAGCAATCAAAATATAAACCCAAGAAAAAATAGTTATAAAACTTAAAGCAAATACAATATCAAATAATCTTTTAACCACAACCCACCAGCCATCCAATTTGCTGTATTTCAATTCCAAAAAGAGCTGATCTTCAATATAGGTTTGATTTGTTCCATAGATGTTATAAATATCACTGATTGAAGGAATAAACAAAAAACTTACTTTGTAGTTCTCGCATAAATTAACTAGTTTTAGTTCTAAACTAGAATAACTATTCTTATCAAGTAGATAGATTTGCTTGATTTTGTGGTTTTTAATAAGATTATCTAATTCTTCTAAAACATTTTCAGTTAAAGATTTGTATTCTATTATACCACCTGTGATTTTGTTAAACCTATACTTTTCCAATAACCTTTTTCGGATTGAAGTGTAAGCACTATTTGACCCCAAGATTACAACTTGCTCTTTGCTCGAATTGATAAAGCCAAAGACATTTTCGATCATGGTCAATATAAAACGACCAAGAAGTAACGTGTAAATAATCACAAAGCCTCCAATCCCTAAAATAAACCTACTAACTGGGATACCATTGCTAAATAATACACGATTATACTCGTTAAAAAATAAATAATTGATCAAAAAACTTGTCGTTATCAATGTTCCTATAACTATTTTGAGTCCAATTTCCCACCATTTATATCTATTTCGAAGTGAATATAGACCTAGGAAAGCAAATACCGTAACAGTAGCCAAGGCGAAAATTATGGAATAATATAAATAATCTGCACCAAAAATCCTTTTGTTTCCATCAAATCCAGCATCGAACCAACTGTATCTTATCAAATAGACCAACACAGCTCCAATTACTATCATAATAAAATCTATAATTGGTAAAATAGCTACTTTCCAGATTTGTCGGTATTGAGGCATAGTGAGTTCTGAGATCGAGGTTTGAGTAAAATTAAAACTTTAAAAAAGCTAGTCTTTAATTATGTTTTACCTTTATTTTGAATGGTACTTTGTAATTTTGTATATTATAAGGATGTGATTTATTGTTTGACAGATGTCAAATTAGTCTATATTCTTTAAATACACAATCCTTTTCTTTTTAGTTTAGTACTTTTATAAATCTAATATTATGTTATCTGTAGGCTTAGTTGGTTTACCAAATGCAGGAAAATCCACTCTTTTTAATCTTTTAACCAAACGAAGTGTCCCTGCTCAAAACTTTCCATTTTGTACCATCGATCCAAATACTGGGATTGTAGAAGTGCCTGATGAACGTATCACAACCCTTGCAAAGCTTTTTGGTTCACAAAAAGAAATCAGAGCTGCCATTGAATTTAAAGACATTGCTGGATTAGTCAAAAATGCAGCTTCTGGGGCTGGACTTGGGAACCAATTTCTGAGTCATATCCGTGAATGTGATATGATTTTGATGGTGGTTAGATCGTTTGAGCATCCTGATATTATCCATGTTGAAAATAGAGTCAATCCACAAGATGACGAAGATATTTTAAATCTTGAACTGATATTATCAGATGCCAAAATGTTGGGAAATCAGATCTTAAACCTTGAAAAAGAAGCTAAAAAAGGTTCTGACAAGTACGCAAGTCAAAAATTAGAAATAATCCAACAGATCGCAAAGACCTTAGAAAATAATTTAGCTGCTCGTACTTATGAGTTGTCTTTAGATATGGATCCTGAGATTTTAAAATGGAGAAAATCACTAAATCTTCTAACTGATAAACCAATACTTCGACTTGGAAATGTAATTGATGGTGGTAAAAATGTTAATTTTGAATCCGATATTCAACTAGATATATTACAAGAATTAGAACTGAGTCAAATGACAGACGAAGAAAGAATCGAGATGGTTGGCGATATTCCTTCTGCTTTAGATAGTATGATTGTGGCTTGTTATAAAAAACTTGGACTCTCAACTTATTTTACCGCAGGACCAAAAGAAGCTAGAGCCTGGACATTTAAAACAGGCACCAAAGCTCCTCTGGCAGCTGCAGTGATTCATAGCGATTTTGAAAAACTGTTTATTCGCGGAGAAGTGGTTAAGTTTGCAGATTTAGTCAGTACTGGAAGCATCAAAAATGCCAAAGAGCAAGGTAAAGTCCAATTGGTTGGTAAGGACTATGTGGTTACTGAATCAGATGTTTGCGAATGGATTTTAAAGTAATTTTGACAAAGCAGACTTAATTGATATAGTATAAATCAAACTAAACTTGAAATTAAATATTTATAATTATGGCTTCGGACAATTCCAATTCAACATCAGGTGTTCTTTTGATTATTTTACCAGGTATTGTTAAGACATTAGCAATTATTAGCATTGTTGCAATCGGTATTTTTGGAGTTTTGAGAGAGTCCACAGGGACTTCTGATCTTTTAGCAGACTATCAATTTGAACCATCATTAATTAGATCATATAACCCAGTTTTCGGAAATAAAGATGCCAAAGTTACTGTTATTGAATTTCTAGATTTCCAGTGTCCAGGATGTGGAGCTATTAGCCCGATCGTAGACCAAATTCGAGAAGAATATAAAGGTGATGTTAAGTTTGTCTTTAAGATGTTTCCCTTACCTATTCACGCTAATGCTGAGATTTCAGCTCAAAGTGCTATGGCAGCAGCCAAACAAGGAAAGTATTTTGAATTTGGAACCAAACTTTTTGCCTATCAAGATAATCCAGGTTTAAGTCAAATAACACAAGAAAAAGTAGCCACTGAACTCAATCTAAATATGGAACAGTGGAATAAAGATAGAAAATCTCAAGAAATTGCAAAACAGATTTTATTTGATAAAACTGACGGCTACAAAGCTTTGCTACCTTTAAAAGAAGGAGAAAAACCTACTTCAAGTGTTGATTCTACACCTACTTTTGTCTTTATAAAAGATGGTCAAATCCTATATAAAACTAACGTTATGAGTGCAGATGAATTTAGGGCTAGGTTAGATGCACTATTAGATAAACAACCCGTAGCAAAACCAGAAGCAAAAGTTGAGTCTACTCCAGAACCAGCTAAATAGTAATTTTTCAATCTATTCTATTTACTTCATGAGCAGACTAAATGTTAGTTATATTGGTAAATTAGTAGCCTTAGTTATAGCCTCTTTGGTGATTTTCTTTATATTTATAACTTCCGTAAACAGTGCATCTATGTTAGGAAGGCAAAAACTGGATGCTCAAAAAATGCAAGATAGTCTCAAGTCAGAGTACAATGAACTTGTTACAGACCAAGGCAATAACACAAGCCAATCGGCTATTCTTAACGATAGAAAATGGAAAATGATACCTATTAACCGTGACTCAGGTGATTTTGCAAACCTTGAGACCTTACAAGACCAATATAGCAAACAAGGATCTAAGGATGGCTCTGGGGTGTCGGGATCTAGGAAGACTGTGTTGGTTAAATAAATACAAGTTTATTGATTTTGTCTTAATTATGCAGGAAAGTAAATACCTCGTAACTTGCTTGAAATCCTAACCAACAAGTCTTGGTAAAGCTATTCCATTGGGAGTATCTCATAGATTGCTACGGTAGATCATTTAAGTTTCACCACGAGTTCTAGAGAGTCTCCCTTCCAGAGCTTCTTTTGTTCCAAGTGAGTTTTTATATATTCTAAATACTCTGAATCGTTTAATTTTAGATCTGTTGTTTCGGCGGATGAATCTAGTTTAATCGTTATTTTAATCAGGTTTTTTTTAAGTAGAGTTTGAATTATTGGTGAAGAATAAGTTTTTGACTTGCAAAAATCTAAACTAGCAGATTCAATTTCGTGTACAAGATAAGCTTGTTTATATAAAGGATGGTCGATGAACATAATTGCTTTTGTGTAAATATTATTTTTTTTCTAAGTTTTATGAATATATCGTATACTGAATCAGTAAAATTAAAGACTACTGAAGCTGTTTTTGCAAGAGGAATCAAGTACTACTTGTTTAAAAAAGTAAAATCAAAAATTGATTTATTGCTTCCAGAGTGGCGAGAATATACAGTTAAAGGTGAAAATCAAGTATATTTAGTGAGAATGCCAATTGTGCATAAATTAAAAGCTCTAAAATCAAATGATGAACTTGCCTCGATTTTAGAAACGCATGCTAGTTGTAGTTGTCAGTATTTTACAGACTACGGTTTGTGTAAACATATTGTTGCCGTTTGCAGTGAGCTTGATACTGAGTTTTTTGATCCAAAAAAAGATTTAAAACTTAAAAGTGACGCTAAAGAGATAGCAAAATTGCAATCATCAAGTATTTTAGATAATATTTTTGGTATAGAAAAAGAAAAAAAATATGCAGAGTTTGTCAATTATTTATTTAAACCAAATACCCCAAGCTATCTTACTAGAGAAATGGTTATTGAGTGTGAAAAAGAATTTAGAGAATTTTTGCCAACCTTAGAGGTAAATCTAACCAAAAAAGGTCTTGAATCTACGCTATTACTTTTTGAATCAGAGATAAGTAAAACAATTTCTGCAGATAAAAAAACAATCAATATTTATCCCTTACTTTTTAAAATTAATCAAGAAATCATTTCAAAACTTGGGTTTTATAAAGAAGAAAAAGATATATTTACTTTATTAGAAAAGGTAGTTTATTTCTGGCAAGATCAGACCTTTTTATATTTGATTTTAAACTGGCTACAAAAAATCACTATTGAAAATCAAACAAAAATTATATACTTCCTGTTTAAGCTTAGTTTTACTATTGTAGCCGAATCAAAATGGGCAAAAACTTGGAATCTTTATCTCGGATCGGGTATCATTTCAGAAGAGGTGTTATCAAGTGTAATAGGGGAGTTGTTGTACGATTTTGGTGCTGAGGCACAGATTACTTCAGGATTTGCTATCAAGACTCGATATATTGTCTGGCTGGAAAAAAATATTGAAAATCTTTCCAACCTTACTCTTTTAGAAGTGATTGAGATATTACCCGAGGAGCATGAAAAAATTGATCAGATACTTAGAGATAGAGCTATAGCGTGGGTAGATTATTTGCCGACTAACACAGTTGCATATCAAGAATTGAGTCAATTCATTCACAGTTGGGCTACGATTTTAGGTGTCTCGCAATATCTAGATGAAGTCTTGGAGCACGTCAGAAGAATTCATCACAAGAAAAAAGCCTTAATTACACTTTTAAGTGATATAAAATAACTGGTTGCCAATAAGTTTTTCAAATCAATAATCCAAAAGCATTTGCTTCTATTGCAACACAACCCATAAAAAAGGTCTTTTTTTAGATACGTCTAGATTGGGATAATCTTTTAAATCGATTTCGTATAGATTTTGAATACTATTTGAAGCGTCATAAAAAAATAAAAAACTCACATCCGACATTCTGATATCTTTATTGTTCACTGTAAAGCTTAAATCACCTGTGTAGTTATTTTTATCAGGGGGATTTAAAGTCAATTCAGAAATTTGTGTAAAGTTTAAAGAACGAATGTTTAGGTTTGTTGAAGCAGCTTCTATTTTTAACTTTGTCGGGAATTTTATTTGTTGTGAAGGAATATTATTTTTCTTGTCTTCATTCAATGAAACATTCTGTGGTATATTTCTTAGCAATATTTTTATATCTGTAGTATTTTTGTTTTCATTTAGTATTACATAGCCTCTATTAAAGTTAAACTCATCTCCACTATTTTGTGGACCTTGGACTGACTTTAATTTAATTTTAGTTAGTGCGTTTAAATTGCCGTAATCATTTTGAATATAATCTATATTAGATGGTGAATCATTATAAGTCTCACGATAGCCAAATCGGTAACCTAAAAAAAAGGTTAAGGTACAAAGTCCAATTATCACAAATATTATTGTTAGATTCCTCGGCATTATTAAAACATTTGAATTGAAAAAATAAGGAATTTGTTTTAGTTTGGTACATTTTTATAAGTAGGGACTTGGAATACACCTCTTTTATCAGGTGGTGATATTCTAAAGAATTCTCTACCTAAAATAAATTTACGCTGGATTTGACCGATGATTCTAGAGTCTTTGCTACCAGTTCTGTTATCGCCCATGACAAAATATGTATCAGGTGGTAATGTTTTTTCTACAAATCTATCGCCTCCTGTATTAACCAGCTTATATGTTTTAGTCGTGTTTGGTAGGTAAGTCGACTCATCCAAAACAACTCCTTTTTCAAAATCTTTATTTACCAATATAACCTTTCCACTTTCAAAAATTAATGTATCTCCTGGAAGACCTATAATCCTTTTAATATATAAATCATCTTTTGCACCTTCAACTGGTACTTTTAAAATTACAACATCTCCTCTTCGATATTCACCAAAATTTGGTGTTAGATAATCAACATAAATCTGATTTCCATTATCATATGTAGGATACATAGATCTGCCAGATACAGTAATTATATCAAATATACTAGTTTTAATGAACGAGAAAAATATGGATGTAATTAAAAATACACGAAAAAAATACCAGAAGTAATCAAAAGCCTCTTCTGCAAGATTTGGTTTAATTTTTCTTCTAATCTCAGTTTTATCTGCAATGTCTTGGTAAATAATGCTCATGCGATTCAATTCTAATTGAAATAATATAGTTTTATTAAGTATAATTTTATAAAGTATGACAAGTGTTTCTGAAATTTAATAGTGTGTAACTCTCTTAAGCGTTATAAATTAAATCTTTGTAAGCCATAAAATATTTTTACTCAACTTTATTTAAAATATTTATATTGTTGTTGACTACCCTTGAAAACTGAATTATAATTTAAATATATAACATATTACGCATGGCTAGAATATTATCTCTAATTACATATCTGTTGTTCATTTTTTTATTTTTATTTTTACCATTCTTAAGTGTAATTTCTTCAGATGCTATTGTTGATCCAAATCTAGGTAAACCTGCTCCCACCACAACTACAACTCCTCCACCAACTGCAGCGCCTACTACTACCTCATCAGGCTCAGGAATATCTGTCCAACAAGGGGTTGCATTAGAAGATGCTGTTGGTTTTAAAGCATGTAATGTTTCAGCCTCAAACGCAGCTCAATCAGGAAAACTTCAAGAATGTGTAGGAGCCGTTTTGAGATTTGCTTTGGTGATTGCTGGTGTTGTGGCTATTGTTAGACTGGCTGTTGCTGCTTTTGATTTTTATAATCCTGAAACAGGTAATAATGTAGTTAAAGACTCAATTGAAAGCATAAGAAATATTTTTATCGGATTGATGTTGATCGCTGGTGGAGTTATGATTTTAAACACCTTTAACGTTGCTCTGATAGATTTTAGCTTCTTAGGCTTCACGGCCAGCAAGGGAGGCTCTTCAAACACTTCTACAGCCGGCACAAATGGTAGTAGTACTGGTAGCAATGCAACCACTGCGGCAGATCAAAAATTTGGAAACATAGCATTATCAAGCACAGACCCTAAAGCTAATATACAAACATTACAACAAGCAATCAATGATTTAAAGACTGGAAAAATAACTCAGGCAGACTTCGAAAAAGCTCTTAAATACACACTTGATAATGTAAATTTAAAAACTCTAACTCAGACAGATGTTAGCTCTATCACAGGATTATTTAATTCTTTAAAATCTGCTAATATTAACTTCACACCTGATCCAAACTTACTTGCTGCATTAAATGGATCTGGAAATAATGCTGATGGTAGCCAACAAAAACCAACTGCTTCATATTGTTCTATTGATCCGTGCACAATTCAAGGGGCTTCTGCTGTGGGAAATCCACAGATTTTGACTGTCACAATGATCAATAAAAATAATACACCTGTAAACTATCTTATCAGACTAAACCCACCCAATCAGTTACCAAGTCCACTTGATCAATATTTAAAATTAAAAGCTGGGGCCACAGCCACAAGTGCTCAATTTGATGTTATTAAAAACTCAATTTCTGGAACAGATTTTGCAAACTGGTGTTCTATTGCAAATGCTACATCTGGCGGTGGAGGCACAGCCTGCTACAACTCACCAGCCACTACTACAGATTATTTGTACAATTCTCCAGTCATTGTTTAAGTATAATTAATATTAGTTTTAGAATGAATTACAGCTCCTCCAAGCATTTCTTTATCAATATAAAAAACTATGCTCTGCCCAGGGCTGATTGCACGTATTTCATCATCAAACTCCACTAATATTTCATCTTTATGGATTTTGACTCTACAATTTGTCGGTTCCTGTCTGTAGCGTATTTGTGCTTGACACTGAAAATCAGATCCCAAATCTGAAATATCAATTTGCCAGTTTGGTTCTTTGGCAATTAAAAATTTCCCATACAAGCTTTGTTCTTTACCCTGATGTGAGACAAAAACAAGATTTTTTTCAATATCAGTTTTGGAAACAAACCACGGTCCGCCCGAGAGTCCTAGTCCATTTCGTTGTCCAATTGTAAATAAAAAAGCCCCAGGGTGTTTTCCTAAAAAGTTACCAGATTCATCTAATATATCACCTTCACTTTTACCTAAAGTTTGTAATAATAATTCCCTAAGTGGAGTTTGCCCAATAAAACATAAGCCTTGTGAGTCTGGCTTATTAGCAGTGATAAGATCTCTAAATTCTGCGAATTTTCTTACTTCAGACTTTGCACTAAATTCCCCAATTGGAAAAAGTGTTCTGGATAATTGTTCTCTTTGTATTTTCCATAAAAAATAACTTTGATCTTTATTAAGATCGTTACCTCGTAATATAGAAAACTTGTTTGAGTCATTTACAATTTTAGCATAATGACCAGTAGCCACAAAATCAGCGCCTAAACTCATAGCTTGTTTGTAAAATATTCCAAACTTGATAATTGAATTACACATAACATCAGGATTGGGTGTTCGCCCTGATTTGTATTCATTAAGCATATAGTCGACCACTCCTTTTTTATACTCTTTTTCAAAATCCCAAACATAAAAGGGGATATTCAATTTATTGGCCACAAGTCTAGCATCGTTCGAGTCTTCTTCCCAGAAACACCCATAAAGATCATCACTAGCACCCAAAGATTCGAGTTGCTCAACTGACCAACATTTCATAAAAACACCAATCACTTCATGACCTTGCTCTAATAATACCGATGCCCCAACTGAAGAATCGACTCCGCCAGACATCATCATAAAAATTTTGGACATACAATATAATAATTCACAAAATGATACATTTGTAAAGTTTTGATGCTCCAAAACATAATTAATTGAAATATCATAAAAGCTATAACAATCAGATATAAAAGATTATAACATACTCTAATTTGACCAAAATAATAAAAAAAATAATATTAAAAATATTGTAAATAACAGTTCTAATGCCTTCTTTAAAAAATAAAAATGGTAAAAAACTAAAAGTAGCAGTTATTCATGCTTTTTTCGTACCAAAAGGTGGCGGTGAAAAATTAATTTTTGACATCAGAGACTATTATCAAGCTGATTTGTATACTGGTGCGATAGACTTTAAGATTTGGGATAGAAATAAGATAGTTTCAGATAGTTTTGCCAAAGCTTTATACGATAAAAATTATAATCTTGTTTATCTGCATGAGGATAGTAAGATACCTTTTTGGAGAAAGATATTGCGTCAATGGCATTTTTTATATGATCCCAAAATTAACGATTTAGCAAAATATGATTTAGTGATATTTAGTGGAAATATTGCCTTTGTTGGAGCCAGAATTAAAAAAATAAATCCAAATGTGAAATTGGTAATGTATTGCCATACACCACCTAGACCATTTACAGATCAGTTGGTAAGTGTCTTAGAAAGTAAACCATTTTGGCTGCGACCGCTTTTTCATCTTTTTTCAAAATGGGTAATTCTAGAGTATAAAAAAGAGCTTAAAACAATGGATTTGGTCATTTCAAATTCTAAAAACACTCAAAATAGATTAAAAAAATATGTTGGAATCGACTCGGTATCTATTTTTCCAGCTGCAAACACAAACAGATTTAATTATCAAGAAACTGGTGATTATTTTATTTCTTGGGGTAGAATTGAGCCTTTAAAAAGGATTCCATTGATTGTTGAAGCTTTTGCAAAAATGCCAGACAAAAAATTGATTATATGCTCAACTGGACCGTTAAAAGATTGGCTTATTGAGCAGATCAAAACTAGAAATCTTACAAATATAATATATAGAGGACTTGTAACAGATGAAGAATTGTCAGATTTGGTAGGAAAATCTTTAGCTGGAATTTATATCCCTGTTGATGAAGATGCTGGTATGACCCCAATAGAAATTATGGCAGCTGGTAAGCCTGTTTTGGGTGTCAACGAAGGGGGGCTGACCGAGTCTATCCTCGATGGTAAAACAGGTATTTTAATACCTGCAAATCCTACGATTGATGATTTGATTACAGGGATAAATAAGATCACGCCAGAACTATCCTTGAGTATGAAAAATGATTGTATTGCAAGAGCTAAGGAGTATGATTCAGCTGTTTTTTTTGAAAAGATGAATAATCAAATTGATTTCCTATTTAACAATTCAAATTAATTTTTATGACTAATTTAAATCCCAAAGTAACTATTTCATCAGATGAAGATAAAGCAATTTTAGAAAATTTACCTCTAGAACTACGAGAAGATAATTATTTAGAGGTTGGAGTCAGGCCTTGGGGGGTTTACTATGTTTTAGAAGATAAACCAAACTTTAAAGTCAAAAAAATAGTAGTTAACCCATCACAAAGACTTAGCCTGCAATCACACCAACACAGAGCTGAGCATTGGGTGGTAGTAAGCGGTGTAGCTACAGTTGAAATTCGCACCGGTGAAGAGTCTAAATGGGTGCAAAATGTTTTGCCAAATGAGAGTAGATTTGTTCCAATGGGAGCAATGCATAGACTCTCTAATCAAGGCAAAATACCAGTGATTATTGTTGAAGTGCAAGTAGGTGAATATACTGGAGAGGATGATATTCAAAGATTTGAAGACGATTACAATCGAGCTGAGTCAAAAGATCTTGACAAAAATAGCTAAACTCTTTCTTATTTAAAGTAATAAATCATTTATGGCTAGCGACATTCATATTTCAATTAGTGCAGAAACTATATTTAATTTTAACGGATTTGAAGTTACTAATGCAATGCTAGGTACTATAGCAGTTTGTTTTGGATTGATAATCTCATCAGTTTTTATCGGTAGTTCTTTAAACAAAACAGGTATTCCAAATAAACTACAAAACGCGATAGAGTGGTTTTACAAAATTGTCGAAGGTATTGCTAGTGACGGCATTGGATCTGTTAAAAAAGCTAGGCCTTACTTAGGTCTTGTTCTAACACTATTCTTATTTATAGTTTTTAGTAGCTGGCTGGGTCTGATACCTGGTGTTTTACATATTGGTATTCAGGTAACTCCAGATCTCTTTTACCCGATTTTTAGAGCACCTACTACAGATTTAAATGCCACAATTGCACTAGCTATCATTGCTTGGATAACGATTCAATTTGCTGGATTTAATGCATTAGGGTTTTCATACTTAGGTAAATTTTTCCAGTTTAAAAGTGGTGCTTTGGGATTTTTTGTTGGTGTTCAAGAATTAATCTCAGAATTTGCTCGACTTATTTCATTCAGTTTTAGATTGTTTGGAAATATTTTTGCTGGAGAGGTTTTAATCGTGGTTGTTGCTAGCCTTACTAAATTTCAAACCAACATCCCATGGTTAGATTATTTTGGTGTTCCGCTTCCGGTTTTTATTATCATAATGGAGGTATTGGTAGCCATGATGCAAGCATATGTATTTGTCTCATTGATGAGTTTATTTATAGCTATGGCTGTAGAGGATGCACACCATGAACATGCACATTAACCAATTTTATACTTTTAATCAATTTTATATATTATTTTTATTTAACTCAACTTTATGTCTCTAGATTTATATAAACAAGTCGCTTTTGCATTAGTAGTAGGATTAGGTATGTTAGGACCTGCTATCGCTATTGGTATGATAGGCGGTGCTGCAACAAGTGCTGTAGGTAGAAACCCTCAAGCTGAAGCTAAAATCAGAACCATAATGATTTTAGGAATTGTATTTGCTGAATCTTTAGCTATTTTTGCACTTGTTTCAGGGTTTATAATTAACTTCGTTTAAGGTTTAATTAATTTATTATATATGGCTACCGCAGAATCTTCTGGATTAGGAATTAATCCTCAGCAAATCATATTTTACATCATCTGTTTTGTAATAACAATGTTTATTTTGGATAAATTCCTATTCAAGAAAATTGTTGAGATTTTAAACAAAAGAGAGTCTGAAATTGAAAAAGCTCTTAACGAAAAAGATGAAATAGAAGAAAAACTTGCCCATTTCAATCGTGAAGCAGATAAAATAGTCAGCGATGCGAAAGAAAACGCAAGGCATATTCTTCAAGAAGCTAGGGCATCAATTGAGCCTGAAAAACACAGACTTCTTGTACAAGCTCAGGATGAAAGTGAAAAAATAGTTACCGAGAGTAAACATAAAGCAGAGGAAATTTTACAAACTGCTCGTTTAAAGTCGCAAGAAGAAGCTGTTGATTTACTAAAGGCAATCTTAGCAAAAGCATTGACTAGCTTTGAGATTTCGGTAGAAGAACAACAAAAAGTTTTGAATAAAATTATAAATACTAGATTATAATATGCTTCAAAAGGATATAATAATAACCACTGCCATTGAGCTATCTCAGGAAGTAAAATTGAATTTGGAACCTAAGCTTAATACAAAATTTGGCAAGGATCATAACATAATTTATAAAGTAGATCAAACACTTTTATTGGGCATGGTTATTCATGTCGGCGACACAGAATATCATTACGATTTGCAAGATCAAATTGAATTTATTCTTTTAGAGCTGCTTAAATAGTTGCTAACTTTTTTATAATTAACATTTATTAGATATATGAGCTTACTTATTGCTCTTGAAAAAAAATTACAGGACATTGGAGAAAATTCAATTGCTAAAAACGTTGGATTTATAAAATCATTCAAAGATGGTGTTGCATATGCAACTGGGCTTTCTGATGTCTCATACAATGAAGTTGTGGAAGTACATATTTCTGATGAAGATGCCATTCTTGCTCTTGTGTTTAACTTGGAAAAAGATCAGGTGGGATTATTAATATTGGCAGACACCATGGATATCTCTGAGGGATCTAAAGTTACAGCAACTGGAGAAATACTATCAGTTAAAGTAGGAAATGAAATATTGGGACGAGTTGTCAATGCCTTAGGAAGACCTATTGATGGTAACCCACTTGTTTACTCAAATGATTTCAAAAAAATGTTAATTGAGAAAATTGCTCCTGGAGTCATTACTCGTCAGTCCGTTACTAGACCATTAAAAACAGGTATAACTGTTATTGATGCCTTAGTTAATGTTGGTAGAGGACAAAGAGAATTAATTATTGGTGACAGACAGACTGGTAAAACCACCATTGCTATCGATACTATTATAAATCAGAAAAATGAAGATATGATTTGTATCTATGTAGCAATAGGTCAAAAACAATCTAGGGTAAAGCAATTAGTTGAACGGTTGACTGCTGCTGGAGCTATGTCATATACAGTTATTGTAGCTGCGTCAGCATCCGATCCTGCTTCTGAACAATATCTTTCTCCTTATACAGGTATCGCCATAGCTGAATATTTCATGGAACAAGGTAAAGACGCACTAATCATATACGACGATTTAACAAAACATGCTTGGGCATATAGACAGCTATCACTTTTGTTTAGGCGTCCGCCAGGTCGTGAAGCATATCCTGGTGATGTTTTTTACCTTCATTCGAGACTTTTAGAAAGGTCTGCACAGCTTAACAAAGATTTTGGAGGTGGGTCTATCACTGCCTTACCAATCATTGAGACTCAAGCTTCAGATGTTTCTGCATATATACCTACAAACGTAATATCAATTACTGATGGACAAATTTATCTTGAATCGGAACTATTTAATTCAGGTATTAGACCGGCTGTAAATCCAGGTATTTCTGTTACACGTGTCGGTGGAAGTGCTCAGACCAAAGCTATGAAAAAAGTAGCTGGTTCAATGAAGTTGGAGCTATCTCAGTATCGAGAATTGGCAGCATTTTCACAGTTTGGAGGTGATTTAGATAAGTCGACCCAACAAAAACTTGCAAGAGGAGCTGTGCTAACTGAATTACTTGTTCAGCCACCTTATAGTCCTCTATCTCAAGGAGAGCAAGTACTGGGTATTTTTGCTGGTAATAAAGGGTTTTTAGATAATCTTAAACCCAAAGAAGTTAGACCTTTTGTTGATTCTTTGCGTTCTTTTGCTAAAACCAACAAACCTGATTTAATATCAGAGTTAGATAAAGGAAAGTGGACAGATGATTCTGAGAAATTGTTAAAAGAACTTTGTGTAGAATTTACCAGTTCCAATGTTAACCCTTTCAAAAAATAAGTATATTTTAATATATTTTCATAATTCTTGACATGCCTTCAATTCGACAACTTTCACAAAGAATTAAATCAGTCAAAACTACAGCCAAAATTACTGGAGCAATGCAAGCTGTTGCAGCTATGAGATTAAGAAAATATACTGCTCAGTCGCAAATGATACATAAGTATGGTCAACATCTTGAAAATATTTTAAAAAAAGTCATTCTGAGTTTACCTGATTTAGAATCTAATTTTTTACTAAAAACACGTAAAGAAGGTCTGACTTTGGCTGTAATCGTGGCTCCTTCAAGAGGATTTTGTGGAGGATTACACAGAAGTGTAGTTTTGAGTGCATACCAAAATCTTATAGATAAAGGCCTCGATCCATCAAATCCTGATCAAGTTGAATTTCTAACTCTTCATAAACCGTCACAAAGACTAGTCACCAAATTAGGCGGGAAAGTGCTAGCATTTTTTAACGGCCCTTTCAAAGATTTGAATCACTATAGAGTTTTACCAATTTCTGAATTAGTATTTAGATTGTGGGCTGATGAAAATTCTCGATTTAAGGAGATTTTTGTCACATATGCTGAGCCAACATCTAGTCTCAAAGCTTTACTGCATTCCAAAAAAATACTGCCACTTACTTCAGATGAAATCAATATAAATACTGAAGATTCGATTAATGTTGAAACAAATATAGAAGTAGATATTGATCAATTGTTGGCTGAGGTTATGCCACAATGGTTAGAAATGAACATTCAAAAATCACTTTTAGAGACTATGGCCGCTGAAGAAGGTGCTAGAATGATGGCAATGAACCAAGCCAGTGACAATGCTAAGCGTTTAGCCGACAAATTGAAGTTAGTCTATTATAGGCAACGTCAGGCTAAAATCACCCAGGAAATTAGTGAAATTGTTGGGGGAAGCTTATAAAAACCTCAAATTTAAATTAATAATTTACTTATTCTTATGGCAAATACAGGAAAAATAATTCAAGTAATAGGACCAGTTGTAGATGTACAATTTGAAGCTAGTAATATACCTAAAATATATAATAAATTAGTGATATCTAAAAACGATCACGAATATATTTTTGAAGTTCAACAGCACACTGGTGACTCAATAGTCAGAACTATTGCCCTTACAACAACAGAAGGATTAAGTCGTGGTGATGTACTTATTGACACAGGTGAACCTATCACTGTTCCTGTTGGTCCAAATATTTTAGGAAGAATTTTTAACGTTGTGGGTGATGTAATTGATGGTGGTGACAATCTACCTTCTGATACTCCAAGAAATCCGATTCACCGAAAATCCCCTTCACTAGAACAACAAGCAGACACTATTGAAATACTTGAAACAGGTATTAAAGTTGTAGATCTTATCTGTCCTTTCATTAAAGGTGGTAAAGTTGGTGCTTTTGGTGGAGCTGGTGTTGGTAAAACAGTTATAATTCAAGAATTGATATATAACATTGCTACAGTTCATTCAGGATACTCTGTATTTGTTGGAGTTGGAGAAAGAACTAGAGAAGGAAATGATTTATATGAAGAAATGAAGGATTCTGGTGTTATTGATAAAACTGCATTAATGTTTGGTCAGATGAATGAGCCACCAGGTGCTAGATTAAGAGTAGCACTTTCAGGACTCACAATGGCAGAATATTTTAGAGATACTTCTAAAAAAGATGTCTTGTTGTTTGTTGATAATATTTTTAGGTTTACTCAGGCAGGTAGTGAAGTCTCTGCTTTACTTGGACGTTTACCATCTGCAGTAGGTTATCAACCCAACCTAGCTGACGAAATGGGTCGTTTGCAGGAAAGAATTACTTCAACCAAAGAAGGTTCTGTCACTTCTGTTCAAGCTATTTACGTTCCTGCTGATGACTATACAGATCCTGCTCCTGTAACAACTTTCGCTCATTTAGATTCAACATTAGTACTAGAAAGGAGTTTATCAGAACAAGGTTTATATCCTGCCGTTGATCCACTTGTTTCTTCTTCCACCGCTCTTTCACCTGAAATAGTAGGTAAAGAACATTATGAAGTAGCAACTGAAGTAATCAAAACCCTTCAAAGATACAAAGAATTAAAAGATATTATAGCTATTTTAGGTATTGATGAATTATCTGATGAAGATAGAATGGTCGTACTTAGAGCTAGAAAGTTACAAAGATTTTTGACTCAACCTTTCCATGTTGCAGAACAATTCACTGGTAATCCAGGGTCTTATGTCCATCTCAAAGACACCATTGCTGGATTTAAGAAAATTTTGTCGGGTGAACTGGATCACTATTCAGAATCAGCATTTTATATGATTGGTACTATCGAAGAAATAAAAAGTGAGTAATTTATAATGGAGTAGGTTAAAAATCTGAAACTTAATTACATTTTTTGTTTCAATTTTAGTAGAGTGAATACAACTTACCCTTGGGAATTTTTCCTAACCTTATTATCGAGTTAACTTTGACACCTTAAATGGTGTCATTTTTATATACACCCATAAAAGGAAGTAATTCTTCAATTTTGTCTAGTATTCTGTCTTCAATATTATACTAATTTAAAAAATAATCTGGACAAATATATAAACTATTGTATTAATACTGTACATGGCTAAATATTACAGTTTAGATTTACGTCAAAAAGCTATTCTAATGGTAAATAAAGGTAAATCAGTT
>Ga0316610_1000167_pt1 | contig 17944 bp, 29 predicted proteins | sample MIS2017111B_MG_FD_207677 | JGI IMG/M metagenome (GOLD analysis project Ga0316610, IMG submission 207677) | Microbial mat bacterial communities from Middle Island sinkhole, Lake Huron, Michigan, United States - MIS.2017.111B | ecosystem: Environmental > Aquatic > Freshwater > Lake > Sediment... | reverse complement strand
ACAGTGATGTAAAATTCGTGCTTACTCAAGAAATGGTTACATTGAAGTCAACAAACCCCGAAGTTTTGAGTATCATCACAGAGTTAGGGTTAGAAAGTGGCGAAAACCCATTACTTCACATTTACAAAGATTGCGCCGTTTGTGGGACATTCGTTTACAGTGGAGAGGACGAATGGTTAGTGCAGTCTGACAAAGAATCATGGGAACGGTCAGGGCGTTGTGCCGATTGTGAACACTTAAAGAGCGTATTGTTTGATGATTTGAGCGATGGGACGTATTTCATCACCTTCAATGAATTTGCTCATAAGAAACAATCCTGTAAAGGCTATAAAACTGATAATTTTGCAGGGAAAACGGTTTACATTAAATGAGTGACTATCTTTACAGTGAACAAAAACGACTTAGCCAACTCTTGAGAAAGTTAGGGTATAATGCCTATTTGCGACATTTGGATTATGGAATTGTTTCAGTTGTCATTCGTTACAGTGACTTTGAAATTTCAAAAAAGTATGTCGAGATACTATTTCATCATCAATACCGATTAGGGTATTGCTCCTCCCGCGAATGGCTTGAAAGTCAATGGTTTTACTTGAATGAGAATGAATTGTTAGAATGTTTAACCCACCTTGACCTTGAAAAATTCACTAATGACGCTGTTACTTACTGTAAACCGTCATATAGTACAATGACGGAGAATGAGTTAATTGAATTTAACGGGGAGATTTTGAGTATTGGTTTGTTTGTTGATAAATACGCCATTTACGGGGTGCAGGGGCGATTGACGTTACGAGACAAGGCGCAAGTGGTTTGGTTTCACTGTGAGTGCAACGTTGCTGACAGAGGGTGGGAAGGGGGTTATTTTGCAACGGGCTATTATCCCCCTAATATGAGTGCTATCGTTGTTGCCCGTCTTGAGTATAAACCAATTCCTGTGATGGGGTATGGGTTGTTAGAACAAATAAGATTTTATGGCATTTCAGAGTTAAAACACTTTTTAGCTCATATAACTGTAAGGAACAGATGATGAAATTAGCTGATGGTAGTGACTATGTAGAGGGGCAAACGGTATGGCAATGGGGACACGTTCCGACAGCAACACCGTTTATTAACTGTTTTGAGAATACCCAATTATCAGGGCGGGGTGATAATTGGATACGGTTAGATGATGATACCGTGAGTGAGGCTAAAGACCTCTACTCTACACGAGAGGCGGCAATGACAGCCTTAGAATCTCACTTGAGTAAGAACAAAGAGAAAACATTATCCAAAATCAAACGGTTACGAGAGGAAGCAGACCGTTTAGAACAATGGATTAAAGAATCTGAAATGGGTTTCTTATTACTCAAAAATCTCTAAATAAAAAAGTGACTTACTCAAGTAAGTCACTTTTTTATTTTATTTTATTCACTGCTTTGTAACAATAAAATCATCAATATCAAAGGGGGGATATTCTCTGTAACGCTTACGATTTCAAAGGCATATTTTATCATTTTTTCGTAATCGGAGAACTCCCGCCCATTAGCGAGATATAGCACATCATCATCTTTGCGGTACATTAGCATTTTGGTTAAATTATTCTCTATTTTCACCCACCCCCGCCGTTCAATGAACTCAGTAAAGGCTGTTACCGTAATCGCCCCAAATGCCGCTTTGTCATTTATCTCTACGTTCAACTGTAAGATGTCTATCATTCTTCGTAACTCCCTTTTTTCTTTTTAGGAATTTGTTTCTTAAGAGTTTTAATTTCCTCTCGTAACAATTTATTCTCTGCCATTAAAGTATTATTTTCGGCTAATAATAAATCGGTATTTTCTTGAGTGATTTGTTGCCAACGGCCTATTTCGGTATTCGCTCGCTGATTGATTAGATGAACTGTTTTGATGTGCAATTCGTGGATAGCCCTTAACGCTGTCAACGTGAACAATTTTATCTGAACCCCATCCGCTTTAATCGCCGCTAGATTCGCCTCAAAACCATCTAACATCGCCCGATATTGTTCCTCATTATGAGCATTGACACGTTCTGCTAAATCCTGTAACTTCGGGTGATATTGGTCAGGAATGTCACACCACATTATGGTCGGTGAATTTTTAGGAATTATCATAAAATAATAACCCGACAATTAAATGGAAATCTATAAACCGTTACGATATTCATTACAACAAGAGGAGTCTCACTATCCGTTACAACAATGAGATAGTCACACGGCTCTACAGTGTCCAATATTAAGAAAAACACTTCCCCAATTGTGTCAGGATTATAAAGAATATCACGAATGATATTACGAGAACAATTGTAACGGGTGTTTATGATGTTAATGAGTTCGTCACTTAACGGGTGATTATGGGTTACGTTTAGAATTACAGCGTTCATTTTAGAACATTCTCCCTTGACTTGTTTTGGGTTCAATCAAGTTGATAATTTTATAGGCTTCGGCCTTGTAGAAGGCCATATTGACGTTGTATTGTCTAAAAGGTGTATTAGGGTCAAAATCATTCAATAACGTCACCAATGAGCCTACAACGACCCCAACCTCGTTGTGTTTGGTTTTGTGATGTTTGATTAAACGACCCCCTTTATGACTGACAAAAAAGCGGTTCGTCTTTTGGAGAGTTGAGTGATTTTTGCCGTTATCATAAAGACGCATCTCAAAATCACCACTGCCCTTTACTGAGAGACAATAATCCAAAATGTCTGTATTGGCGTTAAGATAATCCTCAACTGAAATTCCATTTATGAAATAATTGTAAAGGGTTTTGGCAACTACAGGGTGTTTATAGCCTTTCATTAAGTCTAACTCGAATGAAAATATCCCTTTCGTTTTAATTTTCTTTGGAGTTTTAGTAATGTAATTATTCACATCACGGCGAACATAAAGTTCGTAGTCCGTATACTCAAGTTTGAAGTTTAGCTCATTACTCCATTCATCACATATTTCTTGATAGCGACTTTCAAGATGACGAGGGATTTTACTGACTATCCCATCGGTATTAGCCGATATTACCTCAATACCACCCATTACAAGTCGCTCAATTAACATTAGCAAGTATAACTGTCCACTAATAGTTACTGAGTAAAACGCCTCAGCGTCCTCAAGCCAAAATGTATCGGATTCCAATTTCCCAAAGATACCGACAATGGTCGTTTTAAGCCCTTCGGCTTTAGCGTCATTACCGTTATCTTTCGCTGACAATCGTTCTTGAGTGAGCCACGCCAATAAATCGGTAAACACACTCCCTAAATGGCGTGGGGCAATTTTGTTATTTATCATCAACGTGGGGTAAAAACTGCCGACATCAGCATCTCGAATGAGATAATTTTTATCGGTCTTAAATTTGGCAGGTTCATCATCAGAATGAAGACCACCCTTACCAAACTTATAAGACACTCCCCCATAATTGACACTAAACCCGCCAAATTTTCCCTCATAAACAATTGTCTCTTTAATCGTTATGAGTAATTTCTGCAATTGTTCTGTTCTGAACTGTATCCCATATCCGATACAGTTCAGTAAAGGAATTGAGTTATATTTCGTTCTCATTTGTCTCAACTCAGTAAGGGGTATTCCTGACCGTTTAGGGTATAAACTCTCAAGAATAAGATTGCCCATTTTACTATTCGAGGCGTTAGTTAAATCAACTCCAAAAATTTGAGATAAATCAGTCCGTAAAGCTAATCGAGGCGCAATGGCAATCCCTAAAGCATTTGTAATAAGCACATCATTCTTGTTATAATCCAAAATTTTAGGACGGTCTGCATTTTTGATGATTTGGTCAAAGGCAATCGGTAAATCCTGAATCCTGTGCCATCTCAGCGTAATCCCCACTTGTTTCAATGACACCCCAATCGTATGGAAGGCCATAATGAGCATCAAGTCCATTTGGGAATATTTTACAGTCTCATAACGTAAACTACGGACAACCTTATTATCACTATCTAAAATTATTTGTTGAGATACGTTATACATCTCATTCAATAAAATCTGAACTGAAATAAACTTTTGATTACGGGCATCAATCTTATACCGATTGATGAAATAATTTAATAATAACCCGTCATATCGCTCATTGTTAAAACCAATAAGGATTATCTCACGGTCTAAGAATTTCATCAGATTGTGTCGGTCATCAACCGTCACCCCTTCCCCCTCAAATAGCTCATATACAAAAAATTGCCCCGTCTCAACATTCATAAACGTGACACAAAAATAATTCTTGTATTGCTCAACATCATAAATGTAACTTTTGATGATAAATTCTCCCTTAAAAATAAGATAAGTGCATTATACTCTAAATGTACTTATTTGGCAAACTCAGTGTTGTAATCTTTTGACGTGTTGCTCACTGATGATTTGGGGGACAGCGTTTGTCCATTTGATTTTATGGTGAAGGCGTTTATGGGTTACGCCGAATGAGTAGACTTTAACGCACGAGGGAGCGTGCATTAGGGTATAAAACGTTTTGATGTATGTGCCTTCTTGTTTGTATAGTTCGGTCATTCCCCCCGAAGATTCTTGAGTAGACCCTTGATTGATACTGAGTAGAAAGGTGGTAAATATCAAATTACCACGATTACCTAACGTAATATAAGTATTTACGTCCTCATTGACCCGTCCTGTGAACTCGAAGGGTCTATCGACGGCGCAAAAGAACGTGTTCATTGCTTTTCGTTTAAGACGAATAGCTCTAACGTGAAAGTTCAAATAACCGCCAATCAAATCACCCCCTTGAGCGAAGGCAATCGTTAACGCTTTCGTATTACGGAGATATTTAATCATTGAATGAAATACTTTGTCGAGTTGATAGCAAGAACGTTGCGCCCGATTTAAGTTCGCTGTAAATCGATAATAAAATGACGAATAATCATCGTCTAACTCAAGAAAATAGTCAAGTCCTAAATTTCGAGCAATCTCGAATGACGCGTTACGGGCGAAAAATACAGACCGTCTCTCACTAAAATTATCGCCCGTATCATAACGATTGGCGATATCCAATTTATCAAAGACAATGACATCCTCACCTAATGTCTCGTATTCCGCACGGCTTTTATCCTCATTATCTATAACTAGATAAACCTTCCCTGTATATCCCTGTTGTCTGAGCGTTTTTAATGTTAGCACCCGATTGGCTCTACCGTGTGATAAAATAAAGACCGCGAACTTGTACTCACTCATAAACTCTCCTGTAACAGCTTTACGTGTCGTTGCTCAATTATTTTAGGGACTGCATTTTCCCACTTAATCTTATGATGTAACCTTCTGTGTGCCGTCCCCATTAACGCCAATGTAACACACGATGGGTTATACATCAAACTGTAAAACGTCTTAACATACGTTCCCATTGACAGGTAAATATCTGTTAAGCCCCCTGAACTCTTTTGAGTTTGAATGGTATTGATATTGACTAAAAAGGTCGTCATTATTAAATGGCCTTTATTACCCAATGAGATATACATATTCACATCATCATTCATCTGTCCCAAAAATTCAAAAGGTCTAGCAACGGCACAAAAGAATGTTGCCATTGCTTTACGTTTTAGCATTATTGTCTTGAGATAATGATTAGCATAGCCACCAATCAAGTCACCACCCTGAGCGAAGGCAATCGTTAAGGCTTTAGAGTTTATAAGATATTTCAACATTGACTCAAACACCTTATCAAGTTGATACGACAATCTTAACGTATCTTTCCGATTTAAGTGTTCGTCAAACCGATAATAAAACCCTGAAAAGTCGTCATCTAACTCAAGAAAATACTCAAGTCCCAAATTACGGGCAATCTCAAAACAAGAGTTACGGGCGTATAACACTGAACGATTTTCAGTGAAGTTATCGCCCTTGTCACTTTTTTCAATAGCCTGTTTTTTGTCAAACACAATAACATTTTCGTGTACCCGTTGATACTCAGAAACGGTTTCGTCCTCATTGTCTACGATAAGATATATTTTCCCCGTATACCCTTGCCGTCTTAACGTGGTTATCGTAACAACTTTATTCGGCCTACCGTGTGTTAAAATCAAAACTCCAAAATTATAATTCATCATCAGGATAATCCTCTTTAACGTAAGAGGATATTTCCTCTGTCAACTCAACTAACCCCAACTCTATCGCCTTATCGAAATCTATTATAATTAACGCCGACTCTTCCATTAAATTTTGAAGTTCTTCATTAGCGTGAGCGTAATACTCAGCGATATGTTTGAAGTTGAGTACAGTATGTCTCATTGCGGCATATCGTAAAAATTCTTTATCGGCCTCGCTGACAGTTGAGGTGTTAATGCGATTTAACAGTTTTTGGGTAACGTTGGGGTTGTAGAGTGAGTTAATATCAGGTTTATCGCCTGTGATTTGGTAAACAGGACTTTCAATTTTACGGGTGTAATACGTTTCGTCTTTGTCTTTAGGGGCGGGTGTTACGGGGGGAGTGCTTTCGATAACTTGAGTGAGCGTTTCCTCTAATGTCTTTCCCCCTGTTGATTTTTGCAGTTGCGCCAATTGCGTCATCACTTCGTTAGACACGGTAGGTTTATGACTATCTGAAATGACTTTCTCTAACGTTTCCTCTAATGAGCTTGTCCCTAATTTCTGTTGTAATTCTACGAGACGGTCATTGGCGGTCTTAGAAGGTTGAAATAAAACAGGGGCAGGTTCTTGATAATCTGTTTGGGATTGCTCAATCACTTTACTTGTATCGAATTTGTAAACTTCATCTAAAAAACTCTTGTCCATTTCGGGAATAACGTAATCACCCAATGATTTCAAGTTCTCAAGTAAAATCTCATAATCCCACTTTGATTTTCGCCCCAAACGGTTATCGTTTATGGCGAACCCCGTAGATTTCTTTTGGTCAAGTTCCGCCTTTACGACAGCGATATGAGTTGCCCCAATCGCCACCGCCGCCTGAAATGTCCCGTTCCCTTTCAGAATGATGTTTGTTTCACTGTTTATTACAATGGGTATCAGTTGCCCATACTCAAGTAAACTCGCCCCAATGCCTTTAATATCGTGGTCGGTATTAGCGTTCTTTGGGTCTAAAATCGGTAGCGTTATCGGTACTGCTAGTCGTTGTAAATCTGATGAAATAATCATTAGTTCTCCAAAAGTCGTAATAATTCTTGAATGAAATAATTTAATGCTTGTCCTAAATTGGACTGTGTTTTGAGGGTTAATTGTTGTCCCACTTGAGTAAGGTTCGTGTCAACAGTACCCTTCTCGCTCAAGATTCACTCAAAATATAGAAACCGTTTTCTAACCATACATAAAGTTGAATGTGGTCATTATGGGGGTCTAAAAACGGCGTGGTTATTTCGAGAACATTTCTCTGAGGCTGTATTTCATAGTATACCTTTACTCATAATATTATACAAAACGGGATAATACCATCGTTTACGACACAATTTAATGAGATAATCAACGCAAAGTTTAGGGGCGGTGTAAATCTCACTTCCCGCAAAACGGACTGTCGTTATCCCTAAACTCAGTAACTCTCTGTCCCGTTGTCTATCCTCAACAAAACGGGACAGATGAAATTCTTTACCGTCTGCCTCAATATCAAGAAAGTAAGACGGCATATAAAAATCTAAACGGTAAGGTGGTATCTTATACTGAGTAATGATATTACACACCATCCATTTAGGCATTGCTTTATATAAAGCTAATTCTATCGGACTCTCACAAGGATAATAGTCACCTTTATTAAACACTTGAAAATTTATCCCACTGTTCTGACGTGTCGGGTATTGGGGGAACATAACGGCTCATATCAAATGAGCGATATTTATTGTACGTTCTTATTTGAGAACCAATGTTCGTGTAAGGTTCAGTCACATCGTTCATTACTAAAATATGACCATTGTATAACCCCTTAACTTGAGTGAGATTAAAATGAATACCCCGTTTTGGAAGGGTATATTCTTTATTCCCTTTCAGATAATACACTCCCCATATACCCGTCAATACCCCTTCCGCCTCATATCCCCGATAACGAACTTTTATGACTTTGCCGCTTTGAATCGCCTCACTCAAAAATGTCCCAATCAATCCCCTATCCATATTCTCTGTTCGTAACAGTTCTAAAGCAATAGTGCGATTATAACGGACAAGACTGTTATACTTTGAACGAAGTCCTCTTAATAACTGAGTAACTTTATTGATTCGTTTAGCAACTTTTACAAGACGGTGTTTGCTGATTTTAACATCTAACTCTTTTTTACTGTAACTCATAAAGAGGGCTTTGTAATTTTTAACTCGTTCATCTTTAATGACCACTATCTCCCGTTCAGGCCAAAATAAAAAGGGATTTTGCGGTCTTTCCGCTACAGTCTGCCAACGAGTCTCATTATGAGTTGAGGTCGGTCTTAAAATGTTCCGTTCCTCAACTTCAAAAATATCCTTACCGTCACTCAAGTAAACTCTACCACCTTCATAAGAAAAGTCATTTATTTTAATCTTTCGTACCATTTGTGACCTCCTGTATGAAATAGAATTGACATTAACATAGTGTAAGCATCGGTGTTATCTTGTTCTAAGTGAGTTAAATGGGTTTCGTCCCAATCGTCATAAATATCAACTGAACGGGGCAAACTTTCACAATGTTCATAGAGTTGAGTTTTAACGGTTTGATATTTTCTCTGTCCCCAAAAAATTCGTAATTGTTCAGGGTTAAATTGTCGCCATAATATATCGTTCATTTTTTTCCTTTTCTGTTAAGTAATCCGCTTAATTTTGAATTATCAACCTTTTGAGCAACGACTACAGGGGCAATCCCTGCTTTTAGCCCGTCTATCAATCGCCTTGTCCGTTCGGTCATCTTTGGGTTTGCGGCAATTTCACTCAAGAATTTTATCGCCCATTGGGGCGTATTATCATCAACCCTTAAACGAAGCACTATTACGTTCCCTTTTAACTTTACCCGCCCTGAATTTTTATTCCCACTCATTGTGTAAAAGGGGTGTACTCAGCGTACACCCCTCTCTCCCCTTAAGCTAACTGTTGGCGCATTGTGCCAAATATCCACGCCCCTTGAGCCGCTAAATGACGGTTTTTATCAACAATAATGTTCGGATACTCAAGTCTAAATCGGTCTGAAACAAGGGGTAAGTTGGCGGGGCCACCCACGAGATACAATGATACCCCTTCGGCCATTTCAGTCGTGATAGTTTCAGAAACGAACTGAATGGTCTTGTTGAGCGAAGTGGCTAAATCAGCTAAACACTGTTTTGAAATGTTTACTGAAACTAAACCCGTCTCGTTACTCTCAGGCACATAACGTCCATTTACGAAGACAGTAACTTCGCGGCCTTCGGCGGCTTTTTGAATGAAGTCATTGGTTTGGTATAAAGGTAGTATTAACTTATATGCGTCCTTTAGACGCTGTTTCAGTAATTTCGCCCCTTCGTAGAATCCAAATTGACCGCCACCGCTTAATTGCTCATCAATGATGTAATCACTCAAGGTGGTAAAATCAAACGTGCCACCACCGTCATCAAAAATGACGAAGGTACTTTTAGAGGGCTTTTCGTGAACCCATAGACAAGCCTCATTATGCGTTAAGCCAATGAAGGCGTGCAAAGGTTGATTATCAAAATCAAAATTTTCAATGATTACTGAGTAATCCAACCCGTTTACTTTGTACTCAAATTTCCCTAAAATCCACGCCCCAATACCCTCAAGTAAATCGGTATGAGACTCCATTACACTGACAGGTAAACTGAGTTCTAAACTGATTTGTTCCTCGTAAGTTGGGTTTAACTTCGCTATCGCTACCAAAACGAAGGGTAGCAGTGACCCATCGTAGAATCGACTTTGGGCAATCGGTTGGTAAACACCACTCGCTGAGGTTAATCCACGCCCGATATGTGACACATCATCGTTATACTCTAATATATCCACTGCCCCATCGCCCTGCCGTGCCGTCAAACGGCTCGTTTTCTTAATGGTCGTTTTCTTTTGATTGGCTATCAGTGTCTCTACCGTTACCGTAGACCACACCCCGTCTCTAAAGCCCGACCCCTTAATTCCCGTTGTTCCCAAATCTAAACCATAAAGTGCCATTTTTTCGATTCCTCTAAATCGTTTACTGTCGTTTTTTATTTTTTCGATTCCTAAAAATCAAGTTATATAAACCATTATAGTTTACTCACTCTTTTTTGTCAAGTTACACACCCCGATAATTTTTTTAGAATAGCGACAGCCGCAATTGAGACACCATTTGGAGGGTTCGTTATTGAGGGAGAGAGTGATGATATGGTGGTCGTTATAGTTGAAAATGGGGCGTTGGTTAAGTTCGTTTTTGAGTGCGGCGATTTTGGGGAAGTGATAGAGGTTGCCTGGAGAGCGATAGAATTTATCGGTATCAGGTTTATCAAAATCATCATTGTCGGGTTGGATGTCCAATGCTCTAATGACCCAATAATCACAGTTGAGATAAGCCATCAAATCAGGACGAGTTAAATAAGTCTGTTCGTCTAACAATGCCCGTTCAGCATCACTTAACGGTCTATCCTCAACTAAATAGTCATCTTTAATGGGAATGACCCGCAACACCCGTTGAAAGTGAATGTTCGTTTTAAGATGTCTTATCGTGACCCCATATTTAATACCGTATTCTTGAAAGGTGATGAAATTACCGTATAACGCTGTTCTTACAGCTAAGGGGTTAGTCTGTAACCCCGCCCTTAATGAGTGAATATCAACCCATTCGGCTAAATGCTTAAGTTCATAATCTTTTCCCGTATCAACAGCTTGACTTAATTCCATTGCCGCCCGTACTACGAACTCATAACGGGCAATATCAAACAGTTCGTTGATAGTCAGATAAGACCATTCTGTTTCCTCAACTAGAAAATAAGCCAATCCCATCGTTAAACTTTTATCATCTAAAACTTTCCGTAATCTGTCCCGATAATTTTGAGCCGTTTGGTCAGTAAAGTAACTTTTGTCATCATCAGGTAATTGTGATAATAGGGTCGTTATTTGAGCGACTAAACCCCTATCTGTTAAAATCTCACTCACTAAATTTATTAAATGTCCTTTCATTTTATCACCTTTAATAGGACGGTCATTATCGCCTCACGGTTTAATTGTTCTCGTAACAGTTTCATTCGGTAAATTTTGCGGCCTTCGATGTAGCCATTTTCGTAATATCCTTCAAAGTAGCCTTCGTAAACTGCACAATTGACCCATCCCTTTTCATCATTGAACGTATTGACCCGCACCGTAAAACCGTCTACTCTGAACTCAAAACCTTCGTGTAAACGATTTTCCTCAAAAATGTAAGGGGTTCGCTCATTCAATCTTTCCCACTCTTTAATGCCCGTTTTATGGTCAGCCTTCACCAAACATTCATATAACCCTTCGTTCCGATAGAAATTCAGAGGTTTCCCGTTCCCTTCATTCATTGGAACTTTCCCTTGAATTAACAATCGTGTCCCCGCCTCAAAAATATCCCGCCCATCACCTACCCTTGTCTCTCGACTAAATTCAGTCAAGTGACGTAACAGTTCCATAAACTCACTTTCAACATCATTAACCCGAAATTTCCGCCTCATTCAACTCTCCCTAATTGTAAAATTAACGATTTCATAACGTGATTTATTATTATTATCATATATCGTCAAATAACGCTCAGAACGCATATACCACCCACGAGGGACGGTCATCTCTACCGTTACCTCATTTACTTCAACCAACTTAAACCCTAAACTCTCCAAACTTTCAGTCCCTTTTTTATTTATCGTTACTGAACTCATTAGTTATTTCTCCCATTACAAACTCTAAAATGCAATTCTTGAAAACCGTACTTTTATCAATCTTACAGCCCGTTAAATTTGCACCCGTTAAATCGGCAGAACACAAGGCCGATTCAGTGATGGTAGCACCCCGTAAATCCGCCCCTGTAAAGTCAATCACTCTTAAATTTGACCAACTCAAAACAGTTCGCCGTAAATCAGCCCCACTAAAATTCACCCCATTCACCATTGAATGAGCTAAATTACAACCTTCAAGCAATGCCTCACTAAAATCAGCCCCCGATAACTCAGAATAAGACATATCCCTAACCCATCGGAAATTACCACCCTTAACAACACTACCACTTAAATTCACTTTCGTTAATCTCGCTGATTGAAAGTTTACTTTAGGTAATAAACTGTCGCTAAAATCCGCCTCACTCAAATCACAACCCCCAAAATCCGCCTCAATTAACGTTAATCCGCTAAACTTACCGTTACGAAGCCATTTCTTACGTAAATTAACCTTACTCTTAATTAACCCCAATAACGTCTTTGCGTTCATAAACCCTCACTCATACCATTATACCCCATCTTTACCTTATTGACAAATCTAATTTTGTAACCTGTAGAAATAACCTTAAAGTTTTGATTAGGGGTATTGACAAAATCAGATAACTATGATATAATAGTATTCAAGAAAGTAAGAAAAAACAAAACGAACTCACACAAATAACTAAAGAAAAAACACATTCAAGATAATTAGCGGGCAGTAAAGTGAAGTGATTAAAATGAGTTATCAGACGATGATTAACTCATAGTAGGAAAGGGGTTTTACAAGCAGTATCTCAGGGCTTACACTCCCCCATTGACGCAACGTGGGTATGAGAATCTTGAGAGAAGTGGCAGGACAGGCGGTATCGCTCAAATGCTCATCGGTTGAATTACGCTGACAAGAGGCTTGCGACATAGGACTACTAAGTCCCCCCTGAGAGAATAGAGTATTAGCCCCAATCACTCCATTCTCATTTACGCAGTGAGAGGGTAAAGAGTAAATGAAGGTTTAAGACAGTCATTTACTCTTTACCCTCAGTAAAAAACCCATCTAGCGGCATAGATGAAAGGGAATACCTCTCAACAAGGTGACAGAAATTCCCCACCTGACTTTTCTTGAATCTTTGAAGTCAGAACTAAGGTAGTAGGCATACGCTACACGGACGCAATCATTCAATGAGTTGCCACCATAGCACACCTGAGAGCAACACTACCCGCGTATCGTTCTTAATCTCTTGCGATACAATGACCTGAGTAACGTCATTAAACTTACTCAAGTGCCATACTTACAAATAGAAACAACCTTAAACTTTGACTTAAGGGTATCTGTTAGGGGAAACTTACTGAACTGTGGACATTTAACCCGCTACCCACCTGCTAGACGATTTGGGGTTAAGTATAGTATAAAAAGGCTAGAACGGTTCAGCGAGAGGTGGCATAACAGACCATACAGCACAACGGACAAATAAAAACCACGAGAATTATGATACGGGCGGTGAAATAGTCCCCCGTCTAATTCTGACGAAAGATGTGGTACACCTCACATTCTAAAAGTCTTGAGTGAGATAAGGGGGGGAATATTCCCCCCCCCTCAGTTTGACAAACAATGATAATTACGTTATAATGGGGTTATAGCTCAATTGGGAGAGCGCAACAATCGCACTATTGAGGTTAGGGGTTCGAGTTCCCTTAACTCCACTAAGGACACTAAAATGAAACATTTTGAACAATTAACGGATAGTAATTTATACGCTGTAGTGACAATGTTATTAGGGGATAGGCGATTATGGTTTATTCGTCCTAATCTTAATTTAACTCAAATGGTTGATTGTGCAAGGTGTTTCGCAACGAAAAGTGAGGCGGATACCTTTGCTAAAGAACAGCGAGGGGTCGCTTGTAACTTGAGTGATTTAGTTATCTCCATTGCCCCAATTGGTCATTTAGTGATTGGGGCAATCGTGTTCAAAGATACGGCTGAAAAATTAGAACGAGAACACGCATTGGCACAAGCTGAATTGTTAGATAAACGACTTGCCGCCCAATTTGAAAGTCTTGAAAGAACATTACGATATAGTTTACCTTATACTGAGTTGACCGACACTCAAAAAGGTAACTATTTCAAATTGATACATCAAGCACTTGAGACTAATATCGCTAACCCGAAGGCGTGGGTTACAGAACAGCTTAAGGGGTTATAACTATTGTTTAGATATTTCTTGAATTTAATAAGAGGAGGGATTATGGCAAAATTATATACTTTTAGTTTCGTGGCCGTGAAAGATAATCAAATCAATCACAGTTCAGAGGCGGTTACGGCCAATTCTGAGAAAAGTGCGGCGGATTGGGGACAAAAGAGATTGTATCAATTGTTTCCGCAGAAAGACGGGTATATTGCTCATTCATTAAGCGGGTCGGTGGTTGAATTGCCTAACGTTTCGGTAAAAGGTTAAATTATGAGTGAGCGAGACAAATTGGTTTTACTAAAACAAGCATTACAGACAATGGGGATAAGTCCCATAGCGACACCTAAAGGGGAGATGTATTTAACTCCACCGCCACCTAACAGTCCTGAGTACAATGAGGCACAACGAATCATTACTTTATACTCAAGAAAATAAAAAAACTGACTACTGAGTAAGTAGTCAGTTTTTTTATTGGATTCTAATGACTTCGTTTTTAACTCTCAGTAAATTATGAACCACGTCAGTCCCCGTAAAGCGGAGAATCCGATACCCCGCCGTAGTCAAATAACGGTCACGAGTTGTATCGTGTTGCCTCTGTTTTTTCTTTGAATGATACGCATACCCGTCTAATTCAATGATTACGTCCCATAACAAAAAATCAACTCTGTATTTCCCTATCATCACTTGTGGCTTTATGAGTGCCTTTATATGAGCAGGTAAACTCTCATAAAACACAAGTTCTAATACCGAATCAAACTTGATAGGATAACGACTGACAAAATAATCACCCCACCCCTCTGTAGGACGGGCTATAGGCTCATTTTTGATATTGAGGGTATCTAACCCCACTTTGATGAATTGCGCCGCAGTATGAGCCTGTACGTCAACTGAGACCGATTCTATGGGGTGTATCTTATGAGCCACATATAACACTTTTATCAAATCAGTCAAGATATTAACATACCCCGTTTTAATATCTTGTATTGCCACAATGACGTAATCTTTCAAGTGCATTTGGAGAACAAGCGCGTCCATTGGGTTATCTGAGATGATGACGTGATTGTAACTCACAGCGTCAAACGGTGTTCGTCCTAAATTAAAGAGGTTACGAGATTTATACAAATCAACTCCGTAACCTTTGAGTAGTAAATCACCGTTATAAATAAATTTGCTCATAATTTTTTATTGAAACTTAATCGTTGAATAGTTTCTGAAATTCTTAGTTGATATAACAATTGATAATCAAATTTGGGATAAAAGAGGGGTGCTTGAAAGGTATAGGTATCAACGATGAGTTGGTTGCATTGATGGGTTAAACATTCTGTTTCGAGTTTCTTGAGTAACTGAGTACCGTACCCTTGCCTTTGATATAGCTCATTAACCCATAGCACTTCAATGCGAGCAATCCCCAAATAAAGATACGCCGAAATCCCCCCAATAACGGTATCGTTATCTTGTAACAATATCATCACCCGATAACCTTCGTTATGGACATCTAATTGGTCATACAAATATTCTAACCAATCTAAATCAACTATCTGAACTAACGTTATCGCGATAACATTCTCCGTAACACTTCACTTTTATAATAATCTGATATTTCTCTACGTGTGGCGTGTTTGTGAAATACTGCTTTATTTTGTTCAGTGATGATAATAAGTCCCACATAATCGGGGAGTGAGTTTAATTTCTGTTGAGCCGTAGGTAATAATTCTTGAGTGACGGCTAAACAAAAGAAATGGCAAAACTCTAAATAATAGTGAATTTTAGAATCTTGTCGTAAATCACCAATCCCCGTTTTTATCTCAACTCCGATAATCACCTCAGAATCCACAACGGCTACGAAATCCATTCGCTTCCCGGCAGGTTGTAAATGAATTTCGTAGCCTGTTTTAATACGACTTTTGGGAAAATACGGTTTTAACCATTTCTTTCGTGCTAAAATCTGTTTAACGTTATCGTGGGTCAAGCATCACTCCGTTAAACATTAAATGCATTGCCTTTGGACATAACTCTTTATAGTGAGCAATGGCAAATTGCTTAACTTGCCAATCACTCATAAATTGGTCGGTTAAAATACCTATTTCCGCCAAATAATGGTCAGGGTGCGAATACTTGAGTTCTGCCGCTATTAAGGGTGTTACAAGACGCTTTAAGAGTATTTGCTTGTAGTCAGTCAAGTGCAGATAACCCATCGTATGCGTTGCCCCATCGGACATTAACTCAACTCTCATTATCCCACTCCCATACCCCCGCAATATCATCTCGATGACGATAATTCTCAAGTATCGCTGTTGACACATAACTCATTAAAATTACCGTAAATAACTCTAATCTAAATGAAATGTGTTGGTGCGTTTGACAATATTCTTCCAAATCCACTTGATAGTGAGGCCATTTTGACGGATTGAATACAAGTTCACCCTCAATCAGTAAAATTTGCGGAAATGTTTGTCTTAAATCAGCTATCATTTGGTCGTGTTGGTCTTGAGTATACGTCTCACGCCCAATGTCTGCCTTTAAGTCTTTCACTATAACTTTTATCATATTATTTCCCCTTTGTAATAAATCCAAAAATCATCATTTACTTTAACGCCGATATGAGCATCGGGATTCAATTTTGAAAAATGCAAAATATCCTCCTCATACGTCACCCATTCCTGACCGATTAGCTCATAACGAGCTAATCTTAATTGAGGAAATAATTCCATCAAGGTTCGCTGTATCTCAGCAATTCGAGCCATATATAACTCAAGTGACTTGAGAGGACTGTTAGGTAATAATAACGTTATTTGTATCATAACTTACACGCTCCATTGACCGTAATAAGTGAGGTTAAAGTTACGGTAACAGCTAATTGCACGTCAGGATATTCTTTACAAAACTGTTGCAATTCCTCTAAGTGATTAGCCCAATCGAAGGTTATTAACTCACACTTATCATTGTTACTCAATTGCGGAAATCTCTCAAGTAACAACGATTCTACCTCTCGCTCACGCAAAACATAGCGAGCGTAATTCTCAAAATTTTCCTGCGGAAATACTATCGTTATTGTTATCATCTGTCCATTATATCATAGTTGTTTTAGTTTGTCAACTTTAGCTGTTTGAAGTGAGTATAATAATTGGGACGATGATGATAAAAGGTTAATCTTTCTTTAGCGATGTTAATATGGTTTTTCTCAAGTTCAACGCCCACGATGTGCTTAAAGCCACCGTACATTGCCCCAATGACTTCACTCCCTGCGCCTGAACAGGGAACGAGTAGACGTGGCTGATATAGTTCAGGGGGTAGAAACAGACGACTTAAATCTTGCCATAGTTTGATGGGTTTTAAGGTCGCGTGATTATTGGTGGGACAGCCCTCATAACGTTCTGTTGTGCCAACGAGGGGGTGATAAAATACAGGGTTACTCTCACTCAACTTTTGGGCGATTGAATTACTCCAATGTTGTTCGTAATAGAAATCCTCTTGTAAGAAAAAATTAGCCTTATCGCCTAACTCTAAAACGTGACAAGAGGGGTTACAATCATATAACCATTTGTCATTGTCACGTTTTCGCTGACAGTCAGGGTGGTGAGTGAGGATTACCGTCCCAATTAACCTATTACCGCTTAAACAGTCTCTAATCGCCTCAAAATTCAACGACCCCGTATTGCCCACACCGATTTGATATTACGTCCCCTATGTTCATTCTAACCCCAATTGTTCATACTCTAATCGCACTGTCGGCACAACACCCAATAATTCCCGCCTTCGCTCAATTAAATCTACTAAATAAAGTTCGTTTTTCCGATATGCCTCATTGTTACGATAAGAGATACTCTCCCTTAAATCATTGTAACAGTGTTGAATAAGTTCATTGTAACGGCTTATTTCTTTAACGATATTACTTTCCATACTGTTTTATCTCCGCAGTACCAATCGGTGTATGAGGTGCATTGCGCCCATCCGACACCGAATTGGGCGAAATGTTTTTC
>Ga0316610_1000166_pt1 | contig 18057 bp, 3 predicted proteins | sample MIS2017111B_MG_FD_207677 | JGI IMG/M metagenome (GOLD analysis project Ga0316610, IMG submission 207677) | Microbial mat bacterial communities from Middle Island sinkhole, Lake Huron, Michigan, United States - MIS.2017.111B | ecosystem: Environmental > Aquatic > Freshwater > Lake > Sediment... | reverse complement strand
GTCTCATCTCTTACTCAAAGCTCTAAAATCAACCATGGGAGAATTGGAGGATTTAAGAGCAAGGGGAGTTGGTTGCGAAAGGTGAGCTGTAAATATAATCCGTTCAGTTGAATTTCTAGTATTAATTTTTGTTTGGAAACTAAATCCAAACGCCACACCCGTCTTGATCTCTTATCTTGTAATCGGAAAAGCTTATGAAAAAATATATTCGAACAATTTTGGTGGTGTAATGGCTTCGTATATAAACTCTGGATCTCATACCAAGGTTTTGCTTTATCCAGTTAGTTATTTTTGGTTCAACTTTCAACAGGTTTTGGGCTATAATACAACACGTAACTCCTCTTACTCACTCTTGATATTTCTGCTCGGGCTTGTGTTTTTCCCATCTGACATTGTTTTTAGGTATGAAAACTTGATTTGGTTATTGGCTTTTATACCAATAAACCTAGTCTTGCATTATACAATTTCATTTATCATAGGCTGTAGTGCCTTTTGGGTCACAAACAAAGGTGATGTAAATAATTTTTGCATGGCGGTCTATACAGCAATTGGGATATTTAGCGGAGGAATAATTCCCTTGAATATATTATTCAAAGATTATACTTGGCTTCAATACAATCCTTTTGCATTCTTACTTCATTGGCCAATGCAGATATATTTACAAGATTTCGAGTTATCAACAAAATTGAGTTTGATTGGATTTGCAGTTACGTGGCTACTGCTTTTTTATATAATTTCTAGGTTTTTGTTTAGATTTGGCTTAAAACGTAATGAGAGTGTAGGCTTGTAAAATAAAAAATTAAAGCTGTTTATTTAATTCTCAGAGAAAAAATTATTATTCGGCGATAGTTTTTATAACTAGGTTGCCCGATCCCCAACAAAAAAAGAGGCTCCGCGCCCCTAATGTGATAGAATGGGTGGATGCCTCTTATTAAGTTTTTATATAACTCACTTAGCATCACACATTTTCTACCATAAAGGGAATATGTGTAAATTTAAAATAAAAGTTATTAAAACTCTATATAATCAATTAGTTATTTGTTTTATCCGTCCATCTCTTGATAAAAGAAAGTTTTTATTTTTGTTAGGTATATTTTTTATTTTTAAAAATATTTAAGAGAGCAGAATTAGTAAGTCTAAATAACTACATAAACAATTACTACTGACTATGGATTAGATAAAAACGATATCTAAAATAAATTAGATAATTTGATTACAAGATTGTTAAGCTAGAAAAGTTAGAAAAAGATCTTACCCCTAAACTTAACTTTCTAAATACAAGTATACTTGTTAAAATAACCCTAGTCAAATACTACAAGAAAACAGACCTTAAATCAAAACAATAATAATATCCTTTCGTAATATAAATACAATCCATAGAAGAAATTCAAATATCAAAATAAATCCAAATTAAACACTTAAAACACTTGCAATTTGGTCTGTATTATTGTAGTAGTGTAGTGGTACGATGGGGGATTAACTTCTGAATTTGTTATCAAATTTATTTAGTTCTTCTTTAAGTTGAGGTCTGACTTGATTTAGCTTGAGTAAATCTTGATGATTAACATACTCTTCTAAAAAGGTGTCACACAAAATATTTTTCTTGGTTTCCCAATCACTTAATTTCATGTTTCGATTTAATGACCCAATCAAAGTTTTATTTTTTTCAAGCCAATCTAAGACACAGATATAGGTAATAGGGTCAGGTCCAACAATCTTGTGTTTGAGGAAATCAATCAATTCTTTATTAACACTTGAATTTAGAGAATTAAATTTAGACAATCCATTCATTACTTTACCGAATTTAATTATCTCAAGGTTAGTTTGGTTGGATGCTTGTGCAATTATCTCGATTTTATCTGAATTGTTAAACAATAATTCTATTTTATCAAGCTCTGTATTGTATCTACCGTTATGTATGTCATTAATATTATCAGGTAAATCATTGCTTTTATTAAAGAAAGAGTGCTGAGATGCTTTTTTAAATTTATTCCATGCATCTTTCAGTGTTGGATAAGTGGCGTCAAATACCGCTTTTTCTACAAGATCTAATCTGTTATATTTATTAATATTCTCAAAGCAAGATTTGAAACTACTAATTGATTGATTTTTCAATCCAAATGCTCTGATCCATTCTACTTGTACATAGTAATTACCCAAAATGTTATAAGTATTGTTAATTATCTCAAGGGCTTTTTTACTGGTCATTCCAGTTGTGTCGATGTCTTTTCTCTCAGGGCCGAAATCCCAATTATTTTCATTTGATAATTTTGTTAATTCATCTGAAATAAAAGCTTTAGCTTTGCGTAAATCTTGAAATTCACTATCTTTAAATAGCTTTTGGGTGCGATAAACAAAAGCTAGATTCGCAAATACATTGAGCAAGGTGAAGCCCTCCACAATTGGGTTATCTTCATTTTTTGTCAAGTCAAAAGTTTGTAAAAACCTAGATATACCACGGGCTGTCTCCATATCATATATGTTTACAGGAACTGCAATGCTAGCTTGATTGTATATATTTTGTAGGATTGAGGTAGAAAGTGGAATAACAGCTTGTTTGAGATTTGTTTTCCACAAGGGTTTGTTTAGGTCATTTATAATTTTAAAAAGATTCTCATCGTAGGATTCGATTATGCTTAAATCTGGTGAGATTTTAGGTCTAGGGCTTATTAGATTTGATTTTGATATGCTGGAAGTATATTCCAAAAGCTCTTTTGGTGAGAGAGGTTTTTTATTTTGTGATAGTATCTCTTGTATTTTTTCTTGTGCAAGAGGGTTACCATTTGTATTTTTTTCCGCAAAGGCTAGTAAGTTCATATAAGCTCTAGCTAAAACATAATCTCTTGTATTTTTTCTTGTGCAAGAGGGTTACCATTTGTATTTTTTTCCGCAAAGGCTAGTAAGTTCATATAAGCTCTAGCTAAAACATACTTAGTTTGTTCCTCGTCATTAAAATTGTTGTTAAATGATTCATTTTCTTCACTTAATATTTTTGTAAGATTGTAGATTTCTAACACCTCTCCATTGAAAAAATGTCTGAATAGCTCAGTATGATTTTTTATAAATTCAAGATCTTTAGTGATTTTAGTATCAACACACCGATCAAAAAGCTCTCCGATGTGTTTAGATATGTCTTTTGGTATTTCTCGTATCTTTAAATCTGGTTTTAGAAATGCAGTCAAATACTCCATGTACTCAAATTGGTATTTTGCATCGGTATCGACTACATCAGGTAAATACAGGTTGTAAAACGATTTAAGCTCATCAAATTTTTTAGAAACCTCAAGTCGCTGTATTTCATATTTTACAGATTCTTTATTACTCTCAATTTTAGGTAAACTGTTAATTTCTTTTTGAAGAATCTTGGTCAATCTGTAATTCAAATTCAAATATATGTCTTTTAGATCTGGTATGCTGTGATTGGTTTGATTAAAATCAATATTTACCTCTCTAAATGTTTTAGCTACTTCTGCTAGTAGTCTATTATAAGCATCGTTATTATAAAGCTCATAATCTTTTAGTGAATCTGTGATGTCACTTAAAAGCTCCACCCAAGACTCAAGTGCCTCTTCCATTGCCTCCATAGATCCTTCATAACCAGAAATATTATCTAATTTTTCAAACATCTTTTCGGTATCTTCCTTGGTGTTTTGCAAAACTAAATTTAAACAATTTGTTGCATTCAGTAATGATTTTCTCTCAGTCAACTGATTCATGACTGGTTTTAAGACTTCATTTGGCGAAACATTTTGCTCTTTTGAATTTTCAAGTCTTTGTACTGCTTTTACAAAGGGGCTTTCAGGTATAGTATGTGACAAGTGGGCAATGTAGGCATTACTGAGATTTGGTTGACTGGTAATTTTATAGTGATCTAATTTAGCATAGATTGAACTTTCTATTATTGAGGCTTTTAGGCTGTAATTACTGTTTATAGTTTCCTTTTTTTCTGTTAATTTTGCTTGCATCAATCTGTTTTTTTCAGGATCTTTGCTAGATTGTATATACTCATTTGCTTTAATTATTTGGAATTGTGTCATTACATACATGCTAGCCAATGTAGTCAAAGCTTTCTGCTTGTCATTTTCAAAGATGAAATTACCAAAGTTTGGATCATTTTTAGAAGCTTTTTCCAAGGCATCATCGCTCATGAATCTAATATAGATCATTTGTTTTAAGGCTTTTCTATCTACAGAAGCAAAGTTTTTGGTTTCGGGTATTGCTGCTTTCAATGTCTGGTCTATTAGTGATGATAATAGCTGTCTTGACTCAAGGCTAAAGTCAAACATGTCAAACTCACCCTTCGGGTCATTTTCGTTCTTGGTGAAAAAGTCATTTCTGCCGATGAGGCTATTGAAACTTGCTATTGTAGTTCTCGTCATGTCAGTAAAAACCGTATTAGCTAGATCGTAGATTCTATTTTGTTCATTTTCTGTCAAAGACTCAAGATTGTCTGCCAAAAATAAGATTCCTGAGCCTAATTCGGTAAATGATGATTTAAATTTTTCAAATGCCTTATCTGGTGAAAGGGTAGATTTATTTATCTTAATTGCAGAATTTTTAATTATTTCCAAGACATTAAACACATTGGAAACATGACTAATATTGAAATCAAAATCTTGCATTGGTGTATACGACCTCTTAGCCAGCATAGAAGCGGTAAAAGACATGGATAAATCAGGATTTTCGATATAATCAGTTGAAATCACTTTGATTGCTTCCTTAGGTCCGCTTGTTTTAGATTTACTTATATCTATTCCTTCTAATTTAAAGCCTAGTATTGACGGGTCAAATAGTTGCTCTGAAGTTCTCTGTCCAGCCCTTATAAGGGTGGTGGTTAAGAATTTTTTAGAGGCTTTTTGAAAGGATTCAATCAATTTGTTTTTTAAGACGCATTCTGGGTCGGATTGCTCGAGATAGTTGTAAATCAAGTTAGGAAAGGTTTTTGTGTCTGCAGTAAAAGCATTCTTCAATTCTTCGCTAGTCTCACCTTCTTTAAATACTTCCAGTCCCAACTCCATAACATAACCCATAAATAAATACTTGTACCACTTTCTTTCGTTTACATCATTAGTTGTTTTAATAGATTCGAGTATGACATTACCAGCTGTGATTTTGATCACCAAGGCACTATTTTCAGACCTATTTATAGATTGAATTGGACTTTCTTTTAAGATTTCAAAATATGATTTTACTGTTTCGGTATATACTTTTGTGGCTGAATCGAAGGAATCTTCGCTCAAAACAAAGTTTTCAACTAAACTACGATTTAGCTCTGTTCTCGGTAGATGAGGTATTGTTTCATTTGAGTTTTTGTTTAGTTCGGATGCGGTATTGTTAGGTTTAGGTTCAATGCTAATTGTGTTTTGACTAAACACATACTTAACCAAATCTTCAACTGGAGTTGGTTTTTGAGAATTTAATCTCAGTTCTTCAAAAAATGCAATGGAATCAGCTTTATGTTTATAGCCTTCAGTATCAATTCCAATTGGAACAGCTTTCGGTTCTTGAGATAAGTAGAAATTTAAAGCTCTGGCAAAGCCCATAGCTATGGTATATCTAGTGATTTGTTCTGTGTTATAATTTTTATACAATTCATCGGATTTTTGGTTGATTTCTAATTCAAATATTTCCATTATTTCTTTATTGTGATTGGGAAAAAGGTTTAGAAAGTTTGGCTTAAAGCTATCAAAACTGTTGTGAAAAACAGCACCTAATTTTTCAGAGCTTTCCCATAATTTATCAATATACTCTTTATTTCCTAATTCATCTTCAGTCAGACCTGGTCGCAGTTTTGTAAGGTAAATATTCATCACTTCAAAAAAGTCTCGAACATCTTTCTTGTTTTTGATATTATCTGGGAAGTAGGTATTTATTAGGTTTTCAAGTATCTCGAACTTTCGAAGTGCATCGAGTCGATTCATTTCATACTCTATGGCTTTAGCAGTTTTATTGTCAGCTCCGATTTTTGGCAACAGATCAAGCTGTGTTCTGATTAGGTCTTTAGCAGTTTTTTTATTTTCTTTATGTATTGCAATTAAGTTATTTTTATTTTTATTGCTTATTTGTTCATTTGTTTCAACATTTGAGCATAACTGTTTTACATTTTCGACTGTTCTTTTTAGACTTGATGTTAAAATGGCATGACTAGTTGGATTTAGAATTCTCAAAGATTCGAGAGAGTTTATAGTTGTTTCGATGTTTTCTGAGTATCTTGACTGGATTATCTCAAGTTCACCCTCAATATTTATATCTTTTATGTCAGTATTTTCTAATTCTTTAATCTCAGAATCTATTTTAGTGTTGAGCTGGTTTAAGGCTAGATTTAATGAAATTATAGCATTGAGTGTTTTGTTGCGTTCTTGATGGATTTTGTTTGAATTATCATAATTTTGCAAAGAGATTCGTTCCAAGTCTTCCATTGTGTGGTTTTGTGGTATTGTGTTTGAAACAGTATTAAAATCCTCAACAACAGGACTATTTGGAAAAACACTGCGATAGGTCAGAGCCCAACTAACATCTGGGTCTAGGTCTTTAACCTCAGTTACACTTTCCAGATACTTTTGTAGTATAAATAATTCAACTATTGATGCTTTAAAGTTTAAAATTCTTTGATTTTCACCATCCTTAAGCTCTTTTAGTGCTTTTCTTTCTGTTTTAGTTAATCGAGTATTTTCTATTTCAACTTTATCCTGATTTGGAGTTTTTAGGGCTTTTATTGTTTCCTCAAGCCTTTTTATTTCAGTATTGAATTCAGCTATTTTGTTATGATTGATTTTAAATTCCATCATTTTACTTAATTCAATCAGATTTTGAATTATTGAAAAAATACGTATTCTTTCAGCATATTCATAGCTACCAAGATATGATAAGAGTTCTGTTCTGTTCTTAAATTCGGTGTTACCAGGTTCTTTGACTGTAATTCCTAAATCATTGATTAAGTAGCTGTTTTGAGTTAAGATCTTAATAGATTTATATAATAATTGGCAATCTAAATTAGTAAATGTTTGAGTTCTTAAATTAAAGATGGTGTCTTGTGTTTGAGAAAGTTTAGACTGAATAATATTAATAGACTGTCCAGATGGTAGGATATTTTCTAACAATTTGTGAATCTGTATAGCAGTCTCTAGTTTTTCTGTATTTCCATAGAATGGTTCAAGTTTCACACCTGTTGGCAAAAAGCTTACTAGCTCATCATAAAACTCACTTATTTTATCTAAATTCTCAAGCTGATAACTGGCACCATTGTCTTCTGTAAGGTTGCCAGACGGTAAAATTTCCAAATCAATAGCTTTTTTAATTAATGAATTGTTAAAATCAAAGTCTTTTGGGAGTTGAGATTTTTTATCTTTGTCCCACTGATACAAGACATCAATAAGCTTAAGAAGTTCGCAATAGTCAGGTGAGATAAGATCTAAATACAACTTTACTTTGTTTATTTCAGTTTCTTTGCTTTCTATCTCTTTTATAGTTTCAGAGCTTAGCTCAACGGTTTCTGCTTCAGATTCGGTATTTTCTAGGTCTTGATCACCTTGATTTTCGCTATCTTTGCTTGCTTCGCCAAAGAATTTAGTTTTCAACTCAGGATTGATATGTAGTTGGGCTTTTAGAGCGTAAAAATCCATCAAAATATAGTTTGTGGCAAGTAATGTTTTAGAATGAAGATCCACATCAGTGGTGCCAAACTCGTAACTTACTGGAGCTGAGTTTTCAATCCTTCTCTTCACACTTTTCCAGATTGTGCTCTGTTCAAGGTTGGGGCCGATATTTTTAAAAGCATCGAGTTCTAGAAAACCTGCAAATTCTGGTTGTCTTAAAGTCCTTTCGATCGATTTATTCAAAATTTTACCTTCAACATCATCTCTAAAGATGTAAAGGTTAAATTTATTTGTGTTTTTAGTAGTTTCCTGTATTGGATTATTATCTGATAAATTAGTGGCTAAACCTACACTTAAATGATGCTTAAAAACATCCAAGGTTTGGTTAATGGCTTCTGCAATATTTCCATTTTGCTCAGATTTCAACTCAGAATAATCAGTATTTATTTTAAGTATAACATCTTTAATTTGTCTCAAGCTATTTATATATAAACTAAATGCTTGGTTTTGAGGTAATTTTGGAATTTTTGGTTGGTCAATGTAGATCAAGTTTACATTTAAGTTTACATTCAATGTTTGCCACAATTTAAACAGCAAGGTATTGTTGGGATTTGTTCTTATTCCTTCGGTAATGTAATCAAGTCCTTTTATCAAAAGAAAACCTGAAAAAGAGGATTTGTCATATTTTTCTACCGCAGAAACTCTTTGTATGATGGGTTGATGATCAGTATCTTTGGTAATCTCAGTAATTTCAAAGCCTAAAAGTTCTGGAACCGTAGCATTTTTCGAGGAAAAAATACCATTATCTCGAAAAGTATTTATCATTTTTTCGGGTGCCTGATCAAAATAAGCTTCAAGTAACCTGCTCTCAAAGATTTTACTTTGATCAAATGTTGCGGCTATATCAAAGATTTGTTGAGCTTGATTGATTAAATCTGTAATTACAGTTGCAAATTTTTCAGCTCGATCTGTTCGTTTCTTATCTAAATCTGGATGTGTGTTTTTAAACAAAGTAGCTATAAGGTTTCTAGGTATAACAGGTTGCTTGTATTTTTTCCAAGTGTCTTTGTAATCTTTTTCCAAGCCGAGCTCGTAACTAGTTAAAGTAGCACTATATTCATAATTATAGGCAAAGAATATTATTTTAAGCCAGTTAATCTCATTGCTGTCTTTACTCTCTTTGATCAAATCCAATATGATATTTCCAAGGTTTTGAAACTGTAATAAAATTGTTTGAATCATCTTATTTTCAAAAGTATATTGCTCTAAATCCGCATCATTAGTGTCATTAAAATCTTTTGGATTAACTTTGTTTTTCAAGGTGTGTAGCAAAATAAATTTACATTTTTTCAAATTGTTTTCATAGTTGGCTTTGACTCTATCAAAAGTTGTGTCATTAGTTAATAGATCCACAATTTCTCCTTGTAAATCAGGGATTTGTCTAGGTTCCTCATTTTCTAAATCAAAACTCTTATCTTGGTTTTCATTTAGTGACAGCTCCTCATTTGGGTTTAAATGGTTTTCTATTCTGGCTGCAATATAGTCAAAATAGATATAGTATGCTGCTAGTAAAGATAGGGCGTTTGCTCGAGATAGCTCTGTGTCTCCCAAATTAAACTGGTCTAATGTAACTGGTTTTTGTAAAACTAAAATACTCAACGCTTTGTTTATTAGATTAAGATCAGGATTCTCAAACTTTTTAAAACTCTCCTCTTTCAAGCACTTATTTAAGCTTTTATCTAATAATTTTTTTTCAATGTCGCCATATAATCGCAAATCAAAATTCTCTAATTCTGTGATCCAAGTGTTGTAATCGTTAGGGTAATTTTTTTGTTCAAATAAAAATCGTACTGATTTGAGAAAAATTAATCGATTTGCAAATTCCAACAAATCTTTAATTGATTTATGGTTATTACAATCAATAAAATCAGTAACCTGAAGCAATTTCAAAATCTCAGACTTTCCACCTAAATTGTTGCTTTCAAAGTTTTCAAAAGATGTTTTAACCTTGGTGGATTTGTTTTCTAAAAGTATACTTGATAAGCTTATAATTACATTATTACCATTAATTACATTATTAAAAAACGTTATGTTTTTGAATGACTCTGGAATTTCCTCAATGTTTATTATATTAGCTAAAATTGCATCTCTTATGTAAGTTGTTTTGTTGTGTGTATCAATAAAATCTACTGGATCTACCCTTAATTTTTTATTTTTATCGCTTGGTGAAATATCTGAAATATTCATTCCAAGCATAGTGGGAAAAGCTACTGACTCCAGTTCATTGATATTAAGTTTTCTTAGTAAAGGTATAATGGTTTTAAGTGATTTTGTCTTGAATTGATTTCTAAAATTAGTCTGAAAGTCACCATTTCTATCAATGAATTTAAGCAATAAATATAAATCTAAAGTAAGACCTTTTAAGTTGTCTATCATTTTTTCTTCATCATCACTTATGAGTTTTCTTATTTGGGTGGGTAAGCCTACAAAATTTGGGAAAATACCTAGCTTTTTATATTGCTTTGTTTGTTTATAGTACATTTCTTCAGTTTTGCTTGGATCTTTTAAGAAATTCGATTTTGAAAGTCTTGCCACCATTCTCATGGTCATTTCTAAGGTATTTGCTAGATAAAGTATTTTTAACCAGTTGGATTCTTCTAGGGATTTGATAGATGGTAGAGTGTCAACAATTAAATTGGTAGTTGAAAGTCCAATTAATACATTTGAATTTTGTTCTATTAAATCATTTTTATAAATAGTGGAAATTAATGTGCTTCTCATGTCTAATTCAGCCATTCTGATTGTCTGGTTGGTTATGCTTTCGTTAAACTGATACAGCTCTTTTTGAAATTGTGGTCCACAAACAAAATCAGTTATTATTCCTACTATTCCTTTTAAATTACGATAATCAAGTTCTAGATTTTTTACATCTTCAGTGTTTTGATTCGATTGGTTTTTAAGACTAATAATATTTCTTTCTTCAGTGGTGATTTCGCTTTCAGTACTTGATTTACCAGTATTTCCATTATAAATCCTACCAAAATAGGCAAACAACTCATCGATTGTATCAGTGGTTAAATGATGGTTTTGCTGTGTTTTTAACTCTGTTTGAGGATATAAGACTTCGTTTAATAATTTTGCTAAGTCATTAGCATTATCTACCTGATCAAAAGTATCTACATATTTATCATCCCCTTGATTTTGTGTTAGTTTTGATTTTACATTACTTAAGCCGGGGGCATTTTCCAGAGAAATAAGATGTTTGTGGGTCGGGATTGTGAGTAATGAAAGTCCGAGAGTATTTAGTTTCAAAAAATTATGGATCAATGAAAGGGTTTTAAGATTAGTTACTTCAAGGTTGTCACTCAAGTCCGATTCAAGAGTTCCTAATTGTTCAAGTTTTAATTTGTAAGTAGCTAGAACATTATTATTTATGCCATTTTGTTCGAAAATAGATGCGGTGCCAGGATTTTTTAATTCAGCTTCTAGATATCTAAGAATTTTTGTAGATAAGATTTTGAAGGAATTGGCATTATGGGTATCACTCATGACATCAACTAAATGTAGCAACATTGAATTGTTATTGATTGAAATACTGCTGTCATCTTCAGAAAACTGTTTAGGTAAAAAGTTCCCAAGGTGATTTAATCTATCGATTTTTTCAAAATATGGAGAAACAAGTCTTTGAACAGCTATTTCATCATCTATTGTTTGTTTGCTGTTATCTTTGTTTGATTGGTATCGGTGCGGAGGTTTTGTGTTGGTGCCTGCCAAATAGCCACGCGTAGCATCATATTTTTTATTTAGTTTAATTGGTTTTTTATTATTATTTTCACTTTGTCCATTTGTATATGTCCTAGACAGCGGATCTCTAAAAGGGCGTACTGTTTGTGATCTTAGAGTGGGTTTGTCACCACCAGCATCTTTAGGGGTTATTACTGAGTCAGTTCTGGTAGTTCCTGCCAAGATCCAGTATGCCGAAACTGAACCATCTTTTTCGACTCTAGTTATAGGAATATATCTTGTAGCATGAGACACTACTTTTCTATAGATGATTGTTTTACCTTTTTCAGGGTCCTCAACGATTTCTGGGTAGATAAATTCGTGTTTGTCATCATTGGTGTTACTTAAGTCGATTAAAGCACTGATTTCTTCAGTTCCTGTGACAGTTGGGACACCATCCACCATTTCGATTTTGTTGGTTGTAATAGTATGTTTTGAGCTTTCTTGGATTATTAAATCACAGAGGTCAAGATAGTCTTTTGGCTCAAATTTATTAAGCATATCTGAAATAGCTTTTTTGTCAGTCCAATTTTCACTGTTGTATAGCTCAGCAATTTGATTTGCTCGTTGATCAGGAGTTTTATCTGGATCAGCGGGTAAAGTCTTGCAGTATATCTCAAAAATTCCATGTTTTAGAATATCAAATAAAACCGATCCTTCAAACATTGCAACTATATAATTAACATTTGAAGCTATTTGCCAAGGTTTTTTAAAGTTATTGACGGTTTCTATGTATTCGTCCAAAACTTCAATTTTAGCCAAGTTTTTATTCAAGGTGCTTTCCCATGTGGAGGAGGTGTTGATGAATGTTGTATTTTTCGGATTTGAGATAACTTTAAATCTACTTATTTCATTATCTCCAGTAGAAGCCTCTAAGATTAAATCTTCGACTGAAGCTTTTGATTCTGTAAAAGCCGAATTGAGACTGGGAGGAAAAGTAAAATTCTCAAAATCTATTAAATTTACTAAATCTGGGAACCTTAGATTAAAACTTGAAATTTGAGATTTATCTCTATCTAAATTGAGATTATATGACTTTATGAAACTAATCTGTGACTCTACCTCAGCTAAAATGGAATTTCTAACATGTTCGATGCTTATCTCGCTCCGTAAATTTAACATCAAATCAGGTTGGTCGATAAATTTTCTGATTGAAGCTCTGATTGAAGCCTCAAAGTACTCATATAATTTACTATTTTCAGGATCTTGAGTTTTACTATTTTCAAATATGCTTGTTAATTGAGAATATAGATTTGTTTGAGCAGAGTTGGTTTCTGTGTTATTTCTTGGAGAATAAAGCCTCGAAAGCTCAATACTTGCCACCGAGTTAAAGAGTGCTTTGTTGTGAACCTTAAGCTTTTCTTTTTCGAGTTTTGCATTTGTTAGGCTTGATCGCCACAGATTTGCTTTTCTATCAATAGAATCAACTTCACGCTTAGTAATAATTGCCATCATTAAAGTGAAAGCACTTTGTTCTTCATCGCTTAACTCATTTATTTTTATAATTTCATCAATTTCATTTTGAATTAATTCAGGTTCTATTTGTTCAGTTTGTTTTAAGATTTTATCATTAGAGTTTAAAACATTTTGCACTGATTCAAAACCAATCTCTCTTAGTTCTGTCAGGGTTTTTACTTTTTTTATTTTATCTCGGAGATTGAAAAGGCTTTTAAACTCATCCAAACCTTTTATATTTTGAAGTTTGATATATAAATGTTTTTTAAGTTTCACCAAATCTCTTTTATCGTATTTTGATTTTTCGTTCTCGTTTTGGAGATCGTTTATTAGCTGTTTAAAACTGATAGTGTTAGTATTTGATTTTATAATGAAATCGTCTTTTTCTAAGCTGGATAAGCAGAGTTGTATTGTCTCTGGGCTAAGTGGTAGTTGCCCAATCCAATCCTTAATATCAAGTAGTTTTTCGGTTTCAGACTCAATATTTTCATTTGAAGTAAACTTATCAATATTGTAAATAAGCCCATCTTTTTTTTCAAGCTCGTTAAGCAAAGATTGAGTTATGATTAAAAGCTTCTTTTTTTGAAAACCATCAGTGACTATGCCTTTCAATTCATCTTCAGAAATTATATTTTCTTTCAACATTTGATTTTGGACAAATCTCCAGACGTTTGCAGAATTTGGTATTTTCGTTTGATTGTATGTCACTTCTAGCCCAAGATAATTCATCATGGTAAAGTTTGGAATATGGATTTTTTGACCATTTCTAGTTTTGCCCCAGTTTAGCGAATCTGTATTTAAGTAAAGTCCCAGATCTGAAGTTGGATTGTTTAAGTGATTAATCAAGGCTCTGATTATCATTTCATACTCATAAACATATTTATTTTTATTAAATCTGGTTTTATACAGCTCGAGTTGTGTGCGAGGTAATGATTGGTTTAGATCGAATAAAATCTTATTTAATAGTGCTTTTGGATCACGTTGTCCAGTTTCATTTTTTATATTTTCAACAGGTTTAACGAATCTATCGTTTAGAGTTTTTACTATATCAAACTGTTTTTGATTGCCTTGCCTTTGAAGTTGGTCAAGATAATCCTCGATAGTTGTCGGTATGATTTTTTCATTATTTAAAAAAGGTTGTAGATGTGAGAAAAAAGCAGGGGATTGGTGTTTCAGATGCTCTAATATCATATCAAAAATACCATTATTTCTATAATATTGAATGATTATAGCAATGACTGTGGTGTAAGTTTCGATAGTATCAGATTTTTCAATAGTTTCCAAGAATGATGAGCTAGTATAAAACTCAGAAAGCTCTACATCAAGATCTGTTTCCACAGACTCAGTATGGGTAGTTCGGCTATCGTAAGGGGTATCTTGGTTTGTTCTGGGAATGTTGGATCTCCTTGACCTTAGTTTTTTGGTGATTGGGGTGAGACTTATTTCTTTCTCTAATTCTTGATTCTTATGATTTTTTAAGGAAATTATTTGATATTGGAGATCGTTTTTAGTTGTTATATTACCATTATTTAGTACTTGTTTTTTATTGTTCGTTAACTTTATTTTGCCATGTTCTATGGTTACCAAAATGGTTGCTCTGGCTAAACTATTTTCAGAAATGTTTTTTTGTAAAACTATGGTGTAGTGTTTGTTGTTTTTATCCAATAGATCTTTTGGGCTTGCAGCTACAACATCAATATCTGCAGGTAGAAAGTAGTTGATTGTTTTAGCGATGTCTTGTGACTTATTGGATTGATGGAGCTTATAAATAGCATCTGTTCTGGATTTTTTAGTATAATCCATCAGGAAATTATCCGAAATTTTATCTATAAAATCATTAAAGAGATTAAACTCTGTGGCTGATCTATCAAGTTTTAAAGCTACATTTACAGCCCAGCCGCTATCATGACCATATTTTACTATATGATTATTATAGACTTTAGTAATAGCATTAAGGGATTCAACTGAAAATATTTTCTTTTCCAGGTCTTTTGTATCACTATCTTTATTTCTAAAATGCAATTTAATTTTAAGTTTATCAATCAGCTCATGATTTAAATCTTGTACTTTACTGGTTTGCACATCGTTTTCATCTATGTTATCCGACTCTGATTTTTGGTGAGTTGTTTCCTTTATATCTGTAACTACTTCTGGCTCTTTGATAGCCAGTATCGATCTAATTGTACTTTGATCGATTGTATTCCAGTTTGAAATGCTCACATATTTTTCTAGATCAGCTTCATTATTATAATTTTGTTTGGTGATCAGATATGGATTAGTTAAAGTCCTTGTTAATATATAATTAGCATTTGCAGATTTTCCTAAACTTAAATTCAGATTTACATAGACTGTTTGACTTTGGTTTATTTTTAAACTTAGTGCTACTTTTAAAGTTTTTTCAGCCTCATTTTCCTTGTTAATAATATCTAAAGCATGAATTGCCACATTTTCATTTTCTAATGCTTGCTGATAATAACCTGTCAAAGTGTTAGCTAGTAGAGTTGGATCAGGGGATGCGCTCTTTAAATGAGTTATTATTTCTGCTATATTATTGGAATCGCTTGGAAAACAAAGTTTTCGATCAAGTTTAACAAGGGGAGTAAGATTTTGTTTTAAAATAGAATTATTTGATCTTCGGTAAGCACTTATTACATGGATAGGATAACGGGTTTGAAGCATTCCTTTGGCAAATATCTCAAAATTAGGAATTTTAAAACCAATTGGAGCAGTATTTTGAATATCAGGTTCTTGTTCACTATCTTCAGTTGAAGCGTCTTCTATATTTTTTTCTTCATCAAGCCAAGAATTGAGTTGATCAATTTCTTCTTGAACATCAAAAACCTCATATTTTGTATTAGGGTAAAAATCGATATTTATTTGTTTAGATTGATTTTCCTCCCAAGGAGTTTTGAATGTGATTAATTTTTTTGATTCACTATCAAGATAACCAAAAACAATACTATTTTCTCCCACTCCACTTTTTTTAGCTTTTGCTATTAGTGGCACCCAACCACTAAGGTTTTCATTTTTCGCACATTGACATTCAACTACTGCTTTGAGGCTAGAAGTGTTTCTTTCGTCAGGTGTTATATTTTGAAATAGCCTATATGAAACAGCTCCATTCATGTTTCTTGGAAATTTCGTAAAATCAATTTTTACAGGAACATCATCTTGGTTTGAGTCAAGTTTAAATAATTTATGAATATCTTTACTTTTGAGTCTATTTTTAGTATTATTAAATAATTCTGGTAGTTTTACTTGTGAATATTCTCTAGTATCAATCAGTTCCACTTCTGGAGCATATTCAAGCTTGGGAGCAATTATTTGGATAGAGTCAGGGTCAGCTTGGCATTTAACTATAAAATCAGATTTAGAATTTTTTTGAGTTGTAATTTCAAAATATATTTGAATTCTAGCAACAGAGTCAAACTTGTTAGGGTTAATATGGTTTGGAAGTGTTGTTTGAGCTACCATTTTTAAGCTACCAAGTTTTATAGCTTGAATTATATCTTTGTGACTGCTATGACCGATCAATTTCCAACCAATATGAAATATCTGATCGTTTATTTGGTGGATTATTGTTTCTATTCCATCTTCTATAATATTTTCAATATTGATTTGAATATTGTCTAAATTTTTAAGTAACTTCTCAGTTTTTAGCTTCAAATGATTTTGTTTATTTGGTCCGAGATCAGAAATTTTCAAATTTTGAGCCAATCTTTGATCATTGATTTGGATTTGAGTCAGTGGTGATACACTGGTAAATCTATCTTCAAGTTCATATTGTAAGTTTTCTAGTTTGAAGTTTGGTTTTGTATCAACTTTGGTCTTAGGTAAACTTTTTATTTTACTAAAATCTATTTGCTTAAGACTAGGGATTTTTCTACGCGAGCATTCAAAATGCAACACAAAACCTTGTTCAGGTTTAAACGAAAGATAAGAGTCTAAGATAAGAGAGGTGTTGTTATTTGAATCGGTGGATGTCCTCCAAATAATTCTTAGAGTTGAGTCATCAAGTTTCTCTAAGCCAAAAACAATTAGATCATTCCAGAAATCATTTCCATAGTCCTCATCAAAAGCATTACGAACCTGTTTATTTAGTTGATTAGCAAGCTCTTTTGTGTCTTGGTTATTAATTAAAATTGAAGAGCTGGCATTCATTGTCAAAGGTAAAAAGCCTCGATTTTTTCTAATTAGAGAGCTTAAATTATTTAAACCATCAGCATTTGATTCACCAACCTTTTTAATTTTTACATGCTCATCATCCAAAAACATTCTTACTTGTTCTGATGTGAATACAGTATGTTTTTCGTGAGTTTTATAAAATTCATGTAGTATTTGTTTATCATTTTGTGTCTCATTTTCACCCATTGATGGTAATGTAAAGTCAAGATGTCTCACACAATATAACTTGTATTTTTCTTCGTTTTGACTGAGATTACCATCTCTATCCTCGCTATAGCTGATATACTCACTAAATGGATCGGAAGTAGAAATTTGACATATCTTAACTTCAATTTTTTGGTTTATGCTACTTTTTTGAGCAAAAACTAACCCTAGTATAGGTTCTGCATTATTATCTTTTTGAATATCTTTGCTTATACCAATGATTTGCCATTCACCTCCATTTGGAGCAGGTATAATATCAGCTAGCTCTTTAATATCATCATTATTTAATCGATCTTTTGATTTTACAAAATCTTTTAAGGCTTGTTGATTTGATATTTCAAAAGTACGACTAGAAGTAGAATTAAAGGTGCCAATATATCCATTAATTTTCATGTTACTGATTAAATCTGTTTTCGCTACACTTTCGGCTAAATCCACGTCAATCTCAGGATAATCATAAACATCTTGCACGCAGTCTATCAATGCCACTTTTATATCTTTATCTATACGCTGTTTTTGGTTTAAAAATTGCCTTATAGAAAGATAGTTATTTTTTGATACCTCTTGATTTTCCTTTGCCATATTGATTTAAATAATATTTTTTGTCTCAGGTAAATGTTACCACACAGATTGATTATACACAATATCACAAAATCTTAAATAAAGCAAGAGAGCTAAATGTATCTATGTATTTGGCAAGATTTTACATTTAAAGTATTATTATATGAGGTGTCAACCTCCCATTTCCTACAACAATAAATTCTCTTCTAGTTTAACAATATTAGATACACTATCATATATATTCAGTCCGTTATTTAAAATTAGTTTTTGTGGG
>Ga0316610_1000165_pt1 | contig 18112 bp, 7 predicted proteins | sample MIS2017111B_MG_FD_207677 | JGI IMG/M metagenome (GOLD analysis project Ga0316610, IMG submission 207677) | Microbial mat bacterial communities from Middle Island sinkhole, Lake Huron, Michigan, United States - MIS.2017.111B | ecosystem: Environmental > Aquatic > Freshwater > Lake > Sediment... | reverse complement strand
GTGCCAGCTAATTGTTTAGCTAGATTAACTTGGTCAGATGGTTTAATTGCATCAGGCCCTTTACCGTCTTCTTCTTTACCTGTGAATATTTTATACCCAATTAAGTAATTTAAATAGACTGGTAAGAATCTACTATTAAACCATTTCTTCCATGCATTAAAGCCAGCACTGAAAACTTCACCTGCACCGAATAATCCAGTCACTCTTTCAAATACATCAACGATGCTACCCGTCCAAGAAGCATCCTTATCGTTGTATTTCACCATTTTACTAACTTCAGCTTCTAACTGTATTAATGCTCTAACTTTATCTGGATCCAAATCTACTAAGCCGTATGATCTGTATCTTACAGCAGCTAGAGCTAAAGCTTTATCATTACCAGTTAACATTTCTTTAGTTACTGTAGATCCGACTGTTTTTACATCAGTAAATTTCTTCACTGTTCCGTCAGCGTTTAGATAACTAACTACTTTTACTTTACCTGTTTCTGGATCGATCGTAGCAGATGCTGATGCCGTAGCTTCACCTACTACACTCTTGGATTTATCATCTTTGAGTTTATCTAATTTTAGCTCTTTAATTACTTCATCTATTACTGCAGCTACATCAGAACCATTAGATACTTTATAACCAGAACCCAAATCTTTCATTGGTAAAGATTTATAGTCATATGGCCCATCGGGATATCTGATAGCTTCAATGTATGCTTTTTTCTTTACGTCATTTAAATCATTAGCTGCTGTCAAATCTGATTTTTTATCAATAGCGTATAAAGCATTTACGTGTTTTAAATAAACTGGTTTAAATCTATTTTGATACCAATTTAAAAATAGCTCTAAATCATCTTTACTTTTATCGTCTAAACCAAAGATGGAAAGCATTTCTTTCGTATCTAATTTAGTTTCATCTATTCTAGAATTACCTTCAGATACTTTTGTATGTTCTTTAAAAAAATTCTCTAGTTCTAAAATCTTTGATGCGTTTTCTGGTTCATCTTTATTGAAACCGTATTGCACATATCTGATTTTTTCTAATGGAGTCATGTTACCGCGAGTCAGGTATTTATATCCTTTGTATAAACCGTATCCAGCTAAACCTACGGCACCTGCAACAGCTAAGGCGGGAGCTACAGCTATTAATCCAGAACTCAAAGCACCAGCCACAGTAGCCATTGAGCCTAGTGCACCAGCTGCACCAGCAGCTCCTCCAGCTAATGCACCTGTACCAGCTAATGCGCCTGCGCCAGCACCCCATAGCGCACTACCAGCTACTACTGATCCTGCTCCTATAGCTACATCACCAGCTGCGTCTAAGTAGTTGCCTTCTTTAATATTTTCATATGCATTATAAGCAGCATATGCTCCACCTGCAACACCTAATGCTCCGCCTCCAAATTTTAAAGCATTGCCACCGTATCTAGCTAATTTACCTACTTTCTTTTTACCTTTACCGTCTGGGCCATCAGGAAGATCTGGACCTCCACCTCCGCCTAACGATCCGCTAACAGCTATCTTAACTAAAAGGTTTCTGACGTCTTTTAAGTAGTCTCTACTGTCTTCAGCTACTTCTACTTGTTTACCAAACATACCTTTAAACTTACCAAACATTCCACCTAGTAAAGGTGTGTTTTCTCCAGGTTTAGTTTTACCATCGTCTTTAGGTTTTCTGTTTTGCATTAAATCTTTTACAGATCCATCTCTATCACCATCACCATCTGAATCTCCAATTACTTTTTTAGGTGATAGTTTGTTTTCTACTAACGTCAGAATTTTACCAACTGACTCATTCATCTCTTCAGTATTAGTAGCTGTCTCTGTTGCCATTACTTCAGTAGTAGTCACAGGTTCTATTTTCTTACCATCTAAAGCAGATGGTTTTTCTTCTGGAGATTTTAACTTCGGCTCTTGATTTTCCGGATGCGATTTAAACCAATCATCTTCAGCTTTTTTATCAGCTATCTCTTGTTCAGCTTTAGATTTATTTATTTCTTCTTGTTTTGCTACTTCTTTATCGATTACACTTTCAGCTGGTTTTCCACCTAAAACTACTTTAATTTCTTCTAGAATTTCATTTGTTTTAGTAGCAATTGTAATTTTCTTTTCATCTATTTTAGCTTTAGCTTCTCGATAAGTGTCAGCTACAGCGTGAGCTGCATCATCGGCACCTCTAGTTACTGTATCAGCAACACCTTCTAAAGGTTTAATTCCGTTAGACCACTTTCCTTTTAGTTTGGATCTGTAGCTAAAGAATCTGTTTATCTTTCCTAAGACACCTCCGATTCTCTGAAAGATGGTAGGTTTAATTGGTCTCCCCATTCCATCTATCAATCCTGCTTTGACTTCATCTAGTGTAATCTTCACTTGGCCGTTTTCTTTATTTTCTTTTACCTCTCCATCAATGTCACCAATCGTGTATACTATTTTTTGTGATTCGGTATTAATGTAAGCTCCTTCTTTCATTAGCTCACCAATTAATGCCGCATTTTTTGGCCTACTGGCTACGTAGACATCTCCAGGTTTACTTAGCCAATCTATCAATCCACCTGTAACTTTCTTAATAGTATTACCAATTTGTTTAAACGCCCATTTAGTAGCTTGGATACCTTTCTTCTGAACATAACCGCCCACTAAACCAATACCTTGTCCAATCTTTTTACCTACCCAACCAATTACTCTGAATGGTACTCGAAGTATAGAATTAAATACTACTAGATTATCCAAATCTTCTTCAGATATTTTAATTTCGTTGTGTTCATCTCGTACTTCACCTTTGATGTCGTTTTGATGAAATATAGGTTTTTTAGATTTCCAATCTACATAGTGTCCCAGTTGTAATTTGGTAGCATAGAGTCGTGGCTTCTCTTCATCTCCGACATACACATCTCTAACTTTTTCAGAGAATAACCATTTAGCAGTTTTACCAGCTAATTTTAAACCCTTACCAATCATCTTGAAATTCCAAGCTACCATTTTTGGAGCTATTACTGTTTGAAAATACCACAGTGGTTTTGCTATAGATAATAATCCTCTACCTAAAAATCTTAGCTTAGCAAAACGTTTTGACTCTACATTAAAAACTCTTAATTTATCCAATTGTTCCAAAGTCACTACGGTATTGTTTCTTTCATCAATAACCTCACCTGTGATATCTTCAGCTAACTTCAAAACTTTATTTGTTATTTTATCTCTGTATAAACCTTGTTCAAATTTACTAGCATATAAAATTGGTCTAGACGATACGTCATCGTAAACATCCATCACTTTATCTTTAGCATCTTTAACAGCGCTGATACCATCTTTAAGAGCTGTACTAATTCGTATACCTGTTTCCGTATTCATAGCTTCATTAATTTTAGCTACAGCATTTTTATACATTTCTGTTTGTTTTAAACTATCTAATTTTTCTCTAGCTTTTGTCTGTAAATTCTCATATGTTAACTTTAATACTTCTTCTGCGCTAACTACTTCTTTTCCAGTAGTTTTATCTTTTATGCCGTTTTTAATTTCATTAACATTTGTAATTACTTTATTAGTTAGTACGTCTACGTAGTGACCTAATCTTAGTTTAGCTTCGAGAATTCTAGGCTCGACTTCATTTGATACATATAAATCTTTTAATAACAATTTAGCGCTATTAATTACTTCTGTTGCTTTTTCTTTGCCAGATGCTAATGCTGAATTAGCTTTATCCAGTACGTCATTTATAGTTACGTCACCTATCTTAGCATCTATTAACTTTTGTTTAATGTCAGTAGCTGTTGATACTACTTTATCTTTAATATTGTTTAAACTAGTATCCCCTAAACCACTAGCTGGCTTATCTTCAGGTTTCTTTAACTCTGGATCTTCTTGTTGCCTAGCTATCTCAGCTTCATCTTTAGCAGTCTCAGCATCTATGTCATCTTGCTCTTTCTTTAGTCTGGCTTTTTCTTTAGCTTCTTCATATGCCTCTAGTGTAGAATTTGATCTGGATTCTATTAGCGATTGATTAGTTTGTTGTTTAATTTCTTCTGGGCTTAATACTGGGTCACTGCCTCTAGCTATCTCAGCTTCATCTTTAGCAGTCTCAGCATCTATGTCATCTTGCTCTTTCTTTAGTCTGGCTTTTTCTTTAGCTTCTTCGTCATCTTGAGTTATCTTTTCTTTTAATGGTTTACTAATTAGTGATGGAAGTGTTTTTCTTTCATAGCCTTCTCCTCCAATTTTGTCTACTAGCAAATCTCTAATTTCTTCTAGCACTGTAAGACTTTTCTTTCCATTTATTTCAATAGAAAAGTCAGAGAAAAATCCTTTAAATTTACCAGAGAAATCTTTACTAAAACTCTTTGCTTTATCCCAAGCCCACGCGGCACCATTCTTAGTAGCCATCCCTATAGCTGCTAGTGTGTTCTTTAGTTTATCTAGTGGGGTCTTAACTGGGTTTTGTTCAATATCTACTAACCCCAATCTAATCTGATCTACGCTTAAAACTGTTTTACCCTCATGATCCATAACAGGACCATCAATCTGACCAGGCCTAATAATTACTTTTTTAGTTAGACATGAAAAGTAACCTCCAGCTTCCATGACCATTGCTAACAATGTAGGTAATTTATCACCTTTAACATAGATGTCTATAGGGTGGTCTATTATTGCGTATGCTTGATTACCTAAACTCTTTATACCTGTGCCAAGTCTTTCTACTAGTTCTTTAGTATATTTAATTACGTCCGGCGTATACTTTACTACAAAGTCTTTAGTAGCGCTAAACCCAGTATTGATTCCTTTACCTACAGATTTAAAGAATCTTTTAGTTCTTTCTCTAGGATTTTTGGTATACATTAATTCAAGTTCTTCTTTCTTGATTACCGTATTACCAGATTCTATTTCTTTAACATCACCTGTAATATCGTCTTGGTGAGTAATGTTTTTCTTAGTATCTACATCGAGATAAAAACCCTGTTTTATTTTTTCTGCAAATAATCTCGGTCTATCTTTTTCATCGCCTTCTACATAGACATCGTAAATATCACCTAGATACCAATCTTTAGTTTTATTAAATTGACCAGTGACTCCTTCTTTAGCCCATCCAGCACCTTCGACTGTTTTATCTTTTGCGTATTTTAAACCTTTACCGATTTTATCAGTAGTGTGATACATTGCCTTAGCTAAGTATCCTGGAATATTTTTCTTAAATACTGGATGACCTTCTTCATCTACTTCACCAGTATCTACATCTTCACCTTTATTATCTTCATCTGCTTCATCTTTATTATTAGCTACTTTATCAAGAAACCATTTCTTAAAACTCTCAGTATTTAAATCTTCTAATTTAAATTTACTAAAGTCTATTTTAGGAAAATTACCTAACCCTAAGTTTACGCCGCTAGTACTGTTGTCTCTAATATCTGATAATAGGGATACTATATTTACTAATTGTTCATCTAACGTAATAGGTTTAGCTGGACCAAAATATGGATTAGTTAATTCTGCTGGCTCTTTATTTTGATCTATTGTATTTTGTAATTTCTCTTGTTTCTTATCCAGCTCTTGTATAGCCGACATAGTTACACCATTCATTGTAACTAAATCAATTTCTGTACCACCCGGAGCTGCATCTTCACCCATTGTTTTATTTACTGTTTGTGCCATAGGTCCAATATGTGAACCACCGTCACCTTTACCAGTAATATAATTCCAAGCATGCACGCCTGTTCGTTTAATTGCATCTAACGATGACTTACTTTTAATAGGTTTAAAATCTTTTTTAACATGAATATCAGAAGGAACCGTCCATGTCTGTGATTCTTCATCCCAAGTAGATTCTGGCGTAGGTGGTTTACTGCTACCCGTTAACGATAATGCCGGAGAAAGCATAAGCTCATGTGACGTCGGTGTTGGTAATGTTGCGCTATCTGGTTTTGGTGCCCCTAAGTCGCTTACCTTTATTTCACCAATCATTACTCTTAGAAATTTCTCTATGTCAAAACTTCTATTCTCACCTTCAACTTTCATTAACCCTATTTTCTTTAAATCGTCATCTTGACCCAATCCTAGTTTCTCTTGCATAATAGCTCTAAGATCAGACATGTTTCGACTTAAACTATTATGGAGTTCTTGAGCTTCTACTTGATCATCTCCCTTCTTTTCAAAAAACTTTCCTAATACAGGTTTTATTAATTTACCAGTATCTTCTGGATAGCCCATTTGGTCTATCATGTTTATTTTATTAAGAGAATGTGTAGATGTGCTATTTTTAACTAAAGCATATTTAAGCGCCATCTGTTCTTTAGGTGGTAATGCGTCGCCACCTATTAATTTGAGTAACTTATCCAAATCTTCTATTTTATCACCTAATGTTTTAGCTTTAGATAATATTTCTTTACTTAATCTTGCTCTAACATTCCTGTCTATCTTTACATTACCTGAAGAAACTTCTACTTGATTTAAAAATGCTTCAATGTTATTTTCAGTTAATGGTTCTTTATCTTTACGTCCGATCAACGCTTTTTCTAATTCTTTTTTGTGAACATCTTTCATGTTAGGATTAGTGTTTTGTATTAATTCCTTAACACTATCTTCAGTATGTTGAAATCGTTCAGTTTTAAAGAGTTCATTCTTTACATTCAACATCCGATTTCTAGCTGTGACAAATGTATTCTTGGTATAATCGAATTTTAATTCAGATATGCTATTATCAACATCCTTTGTCCCTGATCTAATTACCGTGACTTCTCTCAATATTTTAGCTAAATAACCTGGAATAATTTCATTTAATGATTTATCTGTTTTCTTAGTAATTACATATGGATCATTCATGTTCTTACTAGTCATGACGTCAAATCTTGTATCTACTGTATTTCCAGGTAAAAAACCCTGAGCATTTCTAGCTAAGAAATTAAAAAATTGTTTAAATATAGATTGTTCACCAGATACGTCTTCTTCATAGCTTTTATCTGTTCTGAAATCTTCTATTTCTCTATCTATGTTGTTTGAAAATCTACCAGCTTTACCCGCCCATTTTAATATATTTGGGTTCTTTTCTATTAGTGGTTTTAGGAATTTATTTATGAGCCAGCCAGCGCCAGCTTGAGCACCTGAACCACCTAACATTTCTCCTACCATTGTGTGTTTATCACCACCCATATCCCCCATACCGTTAATTGCGTCGTTAGCTTGATCTACTCCACCAATAGTTGTTCTAACTGTATCTACTGTATTTTTTACTGCGCCGAGTACTTTCTTTCTAGTATTTGAAAATATTTTTTCTAAATAACTATCTTTATCACCAAATAATCCATTAGATATTTTTTCATAAAACTTGTTTTTAAATACTTGATTTCTAAACTCACTAGTTTGTATTTTGACAAAATCTGGCAAAGCAGTATTTTTCGCTATGGTTTCAAAACTAGTAGTCTGTAATGCAAAACTCTTTTTAGTTTCTTCTAAAATATCTTGCATAGCAAACAACTGACGATATCCAATCTCTAAAGATTTCTTTTGATACTTCAGTGTTATATTTGACTGGTAATTATCTAATCTAGATAAATGCAAATTAGATTGATTTGCTACGCCAAATATATCTCTATGCCTAGTCATCTCTAGGCCTTGTTTTAATCTATCCTGTGCAACGTCTTCTGATCTTTCTTGTGCACCTTGAATAAATTGTTCTTTGAAAGCTTCTGTTAATTGTATATTTAAAAAGTCTTCTCTTTGTGTTTCTTTAGTACTATTATTTTTACCTTCTCTTTCTTCTTTAGCTTCTTGTTCCCATCCAGAAATCATATCCTGAACACGTTTAGGAACAAATGCAGAATCTTTAGGTACTAGCTTACCGACTATTCGTTTAAAATCTTTGATAGCAGGCTTCATTTCCTTTACGCTATCATCGTATAGGCCTCTGACATTATCGCCTACTTTGTCAGCTAAGTCTACAGAGTCACCATACCCTTTAGGTAAAGTGGCTTTTAAAGTTTGTTTTAAAAATGCAGTATCTCTTAAACCTTCTGAAGCCCCCGTAATCATTCCGGTAGTTAACTTTGTAATTGGTTTTCTATCGTCTTTTGGTGGCTCCATCCCAAAATCCATATCACCAGAATCTAAACCATTATCAAAGTCATAGTCGTTATCTATTTCGTCTTTTTTAATTTTAGGTTTTTTTGCCATTATAAGTTCCTAGGTTAAAATTAAAATCATGCACAATAAAGTGCTCATATCTTGTCCGTTATTTTTTCTATAAAGGTAAACACCATTGAAAACATCAAAAATTCCATTCAATATTAGCCTACTAAATCTTACACCTGATAAACTGAATGTCATGAGGCCGGTATTATCTCTAGACGTCTTCGACGGAATTACAAAAAATTTTGCGCCAGACGGACTTTTTAGTACACTCACGTTCGGTACAGTAGGTAGTGATGCTAGGTTTGCTAAGTACGGATACATAGATATTAAAATACCTGTTTTCCATCCTACGATATATATTACATTAGGTAAATTAAAGAGCCTGTATCCAGAAATTATTTCTGGAAAGGAATTTGCTATTTGGGATTCAGATATCAAAAACTTTGTAAAATCAAATGCTCTAGAAGGCAGAACAGGTTTTGAATTCTTTGTAGAATATTGGGATAAAATAGAATTCCCAGCTAGACCTAGTATTACTAGAGAGCAAAATATTCTAATGATACAAAAGTTTAAGAAAACAGCATTATTAGATAAAGTGTTAGTAATGCCAGCAGCCTATAGAGATTTAGAAGTAGATGATAGTGGTAGAGAAAGTTCAGATGATATTAATAAACTGTACTATAAACTATTAGCTATTTCAAATACAATCAATGTATCGACAGTAAAGATTTCACCTGAAGCTTATAATGGGCAAAGATATTCATTGCAAAATACATTCGTAGAAATCTACGAATATATCCTAGCAATTGTAGAAGGTAAAAAGAATCTGTTAATGGGTAAGTGGGCTAGTCGAAAAGTATTTAATGGTACTCGAAATGTGATCACTAGTATGAATACTACGAGTAGTCATTTGAATGGACCAGACAATGTAAGTATAAATAGTACAGACATTGGTATTTACCAATGTATGAAAGCCATGTTACCTGTAGCTAGATATAATTTAAAGAATGGATTTATATCTACTGTGTTTACAGATGTATCTGCTCCAGCTTTATTAACTAATATAAAGACGCTGCAATCTGAGCGAGTACAATTGAAAGCAGATATTTATAATGAATGGATGACTAATGAAGGATTAGATAATCACATTAATGTATATAAAGAACCTAGTGTGCGACTAGAACCAATTAAAGTATCTGGCTATTATTTAGGTTTAGTGTATAAAGGTCCTGATGATACATTTAAATTTATACATGGTATTGATGATCTACCAGAAGGTAGAAAGAAAGAAGATTGTGTACCAATCTCTTTGACTACATTATTTTATTATTCTCTATACCCTATAGCAAATAAATATCCAGCATTTGTAACTAGATATCCTATTCTAGGACCGGGTAGTATTTATCCTAGTCATTTACATTTAAAATCCACAATCAAATCTGTGGTTAGAAAAGAGTTAGGTGATGATTGGGAACCGTTAGGTGAAGATAGAGTAGCTCACGAGTTTCCTACAGATAGTGATTTCTTTAATTCCATGAGCCCACATAGCTGTCGTTTACAAAATCTGGGAGCTGACTTTGATGGTGATACTAGCTCCCTCACGGTGGCATATGCTGATGAATCTATTAAAGAAATAAATGATTTTCTAAATAGTAAAATTGCATATATAGATACAGATGGTCGATTTATTGCAAACTTAAGAACTGATACAGTAAATTATGTATTACAAAATCTAACAGGTTAATTATGATTACAGAACAAATATTTTATCGAAAATACGGAGTCAGATTAATTAATCAATTAATCGCTCCACCTATTTTTAATCTAATGGATTTGAATTTACCATTTAAATCCATTTACCATTATCTCACATTTGATGGTGTAGAAGATGGCCCACCTAGTGACGATTATTTATTTAGAAATATTAAGAAACCAATATTAATAAATAACATTTTCGATGTAGGTGATCAATTAGGTAATCCAAGGAAACAAGCTATTAATACAAACATAGCTGTAAGAGATTACTTTAATCATAATAGAAGAATGAGGCCTCTTAGGAATATTCTACTATCTAGTAAAGATCCAAATAGTCTATTGGTATATAACTATTGTCTAATTAATAAGACATACAAATACGTAAGAAGTATTTTTACAGAATATTATAAATGGAATAATACATTTGCAGCTGCAATGGATGCTATTAAATTAGCTACCACCGAAGTAGATAGTAATCACTATTTATTTACAGCTACTCCAAAGATTTTACCTAGTTTACAGCAATTGGAACTAGCTAGTAATACAGAAATCAATCAAGGTATTCTAAAAGTATTTAATAATAAAGAATCTTTCTTTTTATTAGAACTTTGGAAATGGTTAAGCAATAAACGATCTCATAGTTTATTCTCTAGAATACCTGTTAGTAAAATGCATTTAGTAAATATTGTTTTTCAGGAAACAGGTAGATGGTCAGTACTAAATCTAGGTCTAATTAATTCATTCAGAATTAACATAGACAAAGAAGAAGGTGCTGTATTAGAATCACATATACAATTAGAACCTATTCAAATTCAAAAAAGACTATTGAAAATGGTAATGGTGATTATGTCTAGTAAAACAGTTACAGCAAATGTAAACGTAGCTGAACCATTACCAGAAACTCAGGAAGTATCCACGCTTACTGGAAATGTAATTACTGATGAAACTCCTACTGCTGATGAAACTATCAGTGAAATTGTAGGTAGCGATACTGTAGAGACACCACCAGAAACAGCGGTAGTAGATGTACCTATTGAAAATGTACCGTCAGAAGATCAGGCTTTAGTAGTAGATGACGAAGAATACATCGAAGAAGATGAAGAAGCAATCAAGCAAAAGATAATTGACGATGATGCTAAACTAGATGAAGATCTAGCATTTCTAAATGAGATCACTAGTAAAGAAGAAGATCTAGATTTAGAAAAAGCTACAGTACAAGATATCATGGATGAACCAGAGACTAGTCTAGAAGATAGTGTCATGGGTATTTGCGATACATTGGCTGATGATGGATTATTGACAGCTAATGAATATAAACGATTTACTAGATTAGCTAATACATATAAAACATTACCATCACCAGATGGTAAGACTACACTGGATCAATTTATTAAAATCAATCCAGATGATTTAAAAATATCGGAATCTAAAACTGTAGTAGATAATCCAACCATATTAGATAAGACAATGTTAAAGTCTAGTCTAATTGATTTTGATACTAGATACATTAAAACTATATTACCAAAAGATACAGCTGCTATGGTAATGTCTGTACAAAAAGCAGGTATAGCTGTAACTGATTATAAAGTAGAAACAGTGGATGATATCTTAGGCGGGTATGAAATGCACACACTAAAGATAGCTCCAGTAGAAGGAACGCCGTCCACTATTCGGTTCAAATTACCAGTAGTAAATGAAACTGGGTCATTTACATCTGGAGGTATTAAGTATGGTTTCCGTAAACAAAGGGTGGATTAAAAAAGTTAAATACTATGTAGATTAATATTAAATTACATAGTAGGCAAAAATGAATAAACAATACTTTATAAATAAACTAACTGAAAAACTACCATCTAACTTTGACATATATAATTACGATCTTGTGCCAGAAACTTTTTTAGCTTTTGATAAAATAGAAATAACATGTTTAAAACATGGAATTTTTTATCAGAAAGCAGGAAGTCATTTATTTGGTGCAGGTTGTCGTGATTGTAGTGTTGAAAAAAATACAGCAAATAACACACTCACAACCACGGATTTTATTAATAACTCAATATTCAGATTTGGAAATAAATTTAATTATTTAAAAACTAAATATATAAAAAAAGATATTGAATTAACAATAACATGCCCTGTTCATGGTGACATATTGATAACACCTGACCAACATCGGTGGAGTAAGCACGGTTGTCCAAAATGCGATTACGATATACCTAGACAAATTAGTCAACAAAAATATATTGAAAAAGCCAAAATAGTTCATGGTAATAAATACGACTACAGTAAAGTAACGTATATTAACAGTGAGAAGAAGGTAGAGATAATCTGCCCTATTCACGGATCTTTTTGGCAAAGTCTGTTTTATCACACAACTAAACATAATCAATGTTTTAAATGTAGTCATGATAATGATAGGTTATCGCAAGATGATTTTATTAAACGATCTAAACTACTGTATGGTGATAGATACGATTACAGTAAAGTAGAATATATAACTAATGCATCTATGGTAATAATCACGTGTAAAAAACACGGTGATTTTATTCAACGTGCAGGATCACATTTGGCAGGTTGTGAATGTAAAAAATGTAAACAAGAAGAACGTTTGGGTACTAAAGAACAGTTCATTAAAAATGCTAAAATAGTTCACGGTGATAAATACGATTATAGTAAAGTAGAATATATTGGCATTAAAAGAAAGGTAGAAATAATCTGCCCTGTTCATGGATCTTTTTGGCAAAGACCAAATACACATATCAGTAATAAAGCTGGATGTCGTTTTTGTTCAGACTCTAAAGGTGAAAAAATAGTTGAACTTATATTAAAAAAATATAATATAAACTATATCCGTGAATATAAAATTTTACCGTATTTATATAGATATGATTTTTACTTACCTGAATTAAATATTTTTATTGAATTTAATGGACAACAGCATTATAAACCAATACCTATTTTTGGTGGAGATCACGAGTTTCAAAAAACCAAAGAAAGAGATATAATTAAAAAACAAATCATTAAAAATATTAATGGTCATTTAATAATTATACCATATACTAGGTTGAAAGAAGATGTTGTAGAAAAAGAATTAGTGCGCGGATTGAAACGAGTTTATAAATTTTGGTTTGTTGTAGATAATAAATTACATGTTTTTAAAAATGTTACTGAAGTTGTTAATAAATTTAATATTTCTTTAGATACATTAGTTAGAAACATTGTTAATGAAGTTAGAAAAGTTATTGATAATTTTAGAGTTTTATTTTAAATGTATTACTCATTTTAACCGGTCCACGTGCTGCAGTAATGTAGTACATGAAAACCTACCTAACTGCGGGAAAACGTCAGTAATCTTAATTTCTACCACTTACAAATAGAAATGTATTGTAAAACTTGTAGGGTAATGATCCAATCAAGAATGGTTAAAACGTAATTAAGAGACATGATCCGCAACGAAGACTCTAAGTACTTAGGTATATGAGTAAAGTTCAGAGGCCATCGAAAGCTATTGCTTAAATGCATAATAACATCTGTATAAAGTCAGATGGTTACTTAATTGTAATTAAAGCGAGTAGAGTAGGACATATGTCCGAAACGGTAGGCGCCCAATTATTCCTAGGAATGTAGGGTGGTGATATGGTCCAATTGATCGGAAGCTTCCGATCCGTAAAGTAGATTATAACCGAGTAGCTTTAACTAGTTATTATGGTAAGGTATTTATTAATAGAGGTAGAAAAAAATCAGACGATTACGGTTATTGGTTACAAACTTCCGTAATGGAAAAAGGTATCAATAAAGAAGATTCGGATGTTACTGAAATTCAACCAGCAAATGTTTTTGATAAAGAAGTAAAAGCCCCTAGAGCCTATACTGCATTGTCAATGTCATTTAGTTCTATTAAATGCCGAGGGTTTACATTATTATTTAGTAGACAAGTTGTATTAAAAACATATCCTAAACCAATATTAAAAGCATTTGAAAAGAATGGTAGCATAGTAATTGGTTCTAATGCAAATAGTAATTATCTAATCCTAGATACTAACGGAACTGTCTACACTACACAAAACGATAACTTAAAACTATTTGGTACCTTTGAACAATTTCTAGGAGTACCGTCACAATCCGCACCAGTAGAGTATGTGGATGTTGTAGTGTTTGGTAAAGAAGTTCCAATTGGCGTCGTGTTAGGATACAAGATTGGATTTGAAAATCTATTAAAACTATTGAAAGTGACACCTAGACGAGTGAATGCGGGTAGTAGGTTAAACATGGAGCCCGGTGAATATGCACTAGCGTTTAGTGATGAGACTTTGTTATTCAATAGAGAAGACAGATTAGCTAGTTTAATATTAGCTGGATTTAACGAATACCATAGAGCGCTAAAAATGTTTAGTGTATACAGCTTTGATAAACGCGGGGTGTATTTAAATCTATTAGATTATGCTAATCTTAGTGTACGATATATTAGAGAAATTGATTTAATGTACAATATGTTCATTGATCCAATTACTAAAGATATATTAGTCGAAATGAAAGAACCAGTAACATTCCAAGGATTGTTATTTAGATCGTGTGAACTATTATTAGACGATAATCACCCTGATGAACTAGACCCGGCATTCATGAGAATTCGTGGATATGAAAGATTTAGTGGGTCGGTGTATACAGAATTAGTACAATCAATTCGAGTACATAATGGATTACTAGGTAAGTCTAATAAACCAATAGAAATGAATCCGTACAGTGTTTGGAAACGGATTTCAGAAGATCCTTCAAAATCCCAGATATCTGAAATAAATCCAATTAAACAACTAAAAGAATCTGAAGCTGTAACATTAGCAGGTACAGGTGGCCGCAGTAAACAATCTATGGTCACAAGAACTAGAGCTTATCATAAAAACGATATGGGTACTATCTCGGAGTCCACTGTTGACTCTTCCGATGTATCTATTAATGTGTTTATGTCAGCAGATCCACAGTTTACATCATTAAGAGGTATCTCAAAAAGATATGATTTCAATACTACTGGAGCTACAGCACTATTATCTACATCAGCATTACTAGCTCCTGGTTCAGATAGAGATGATCAATATGGTCCCTTTTAGTAGTAATATTAAGAGTGCACTTCTTTAATTGCTGGAACATCTTGTTAGACTTACTAACTACTGCTAATCGAAAGATAAAGCCACAGTTTGAAAATAGTAAGGTAGAGACAATCAGCAGCCAAGACTCTAAGTCGAAAGATATGAGTAAGGTTCAACGACTATCGCGCAAGCGAGTAGGACTAAGTAGTCCAAAATGGGAAGCTACCTATTTTAGGTAGAAGATATAGTCTGGTCTATATGTAGACATATAGCAGCTTAGCCGCTCGTGAGAGTCGCTGTAGCGGGTTAGGAATAACGAACCTAATTGAACATATCGCCAAAACGTGTCAATTTCATTGCCATTCAAAACGAACATGGAATTTCTTGTGATGGGTACCATCAGCCTACCGTAAGAACTGGATACGAACAAGTAATAGGTCAACGCACCGGAGATCTCTTTGCATTAACTGCAAAGAAACCTGGAATGGTGAAATCTATTAATGAAATCGGTATCATAGTAGAGTATGATGATAAAGAAACAGTAGGATACGAAATAGGTAGACGATTTGGAAATGCTGCTGGTTTAATTATTCCTCATTCAGTAGTTACTAGATTAAAAGTAGGTGACAAAGTAAAACCCGGAGATGCTATAGTTTACAATGAAGGATTCTTTGAACCAGATATGTTTGATGATAAAAAAGTAATACTGAAAAGCTATACAAATGCTAAAACAGTGTTCTGGGAAAGTCATCAAACATTAGATGATTCGTCAGCAATATCTGCACGAATGACTACTAAGTTAAAAACAAAAGTAACTAAGATGAAAACGATTGTAGTGCGTTTTGATCAATCAATTAGTAGATTAGTATCTGTAGGTGATCACATTGAATCTGACGACATACTCTGTATTATTGAAGATTCCATTACTGCATCAAATAAACTATTTGATGAAAAGAATCTAGAAACACTAAAAGCCGTAGGTGCACAAACTCCTAGAGCACATGTAAAAGGAGTAGTAGAAAAAGTAGAAGTGTTTTATAATGGTGAAAAAGAAGACATGTCTGATTCACTAGTAAACATTGTAAATGCAGGTAATAGAGATTTAAAAAAACAAGCAGAAAGTTTAAATAGAAAAGTATACACAGGAAGTGTAGATGGTGGGTTTAGAACAGAAGCCGATCCACTAGGATTAGATTGCTGCGCTATTCGTATTTATATTACTACACCTGTTAACATGTCAGTAGGCGATAAAATCGTGTTTGCAAATCAAATGAAATCTGTAGCAGGTAATGTGTTAGACAAAGATTACGTAACTGAAAGTGGTGAAGTAATTGATGCTGTGTTTGGTGCTAGGAGTATAGAAGCGCGCATGGTCACTTCGGCATATATGATCGGAATGACTAATACGCTTTTGAAAGTCATTGCTAAACGAGCTGTAGCAGTGTATAAAGGAACTTAACCAAAAAGTGAATAGTTTGCTATAATACAATACATAATTTCAGTACAGTCTTTTCTGTACTGAAATTATGATATAAGTAATCAATCTTTTGACTAAACAAAAAAGGAATAAAATGCCAGTAACCGCTTCTCCAAACCTAGGGTATCCGATACCAGGTGCTACTGTCGACGATGATCGTCAAGCCGATTTAACAGCAATTAAAGATGCTCTATTATTTTTAGATGGTGATGCGTCTACGTACATCGCCGAGTTTCCAGGTAATACAAAAACGCCTGAATGGGATAATATTTATTATTGGTCACCTAAAGATTTAATTACTATAGATATGACGCAAACTACACCAATTTTATTTGAAGTGCGTACTTTAAATGTACCGGACGGTACATTTTTTGATTGGCGCGTATCCCCGATTTCAACATCAGATGTTGTTAGCAATTGGAGTGTTTATAATGGTGTTTTTACAATTAGCGAGGGTAATTGTAAAATAGTAAATAATTTCGGAGTTATAGAAACTGCTATAACTCCTAGAACACCTATGGGTGATACTGAATATTTTACTATCATGATTAATTCATCTTCTATTCCTTTATTATACCCTTCTACTAAATTAGTTACATTAGGTGCAGCTACCCAGCAATATGTTACAATAAATAAAATAGTAATAATTGAAGATTTAACTTCAGATCTAGAAATAGTTACTTTTTCTCAAACGGGTTTACCCAATCAATCTATTGAAATGTATGTCACATATACAGTATCAGAATCTGGATACGAGACCGATACTGATTTCGTTAATACTGCGCCGGACGTCTCGTATAATCCAGCTACACGCAAGGTTACGGTTTATAAAAGTGGGTTTGCAGCTCCCTTCATCATAACAGTAACAGCAACAATTCGTGGAAATGGTATTACTTATACGTATGTTGGTACCGATAATGACGTGTTTGTGAATGTATAAAAGTAAAATTATGAAAAATATCTTAACGCTAGTAATGTTATCACCTGTAGAAATATCTATTAAATATACAGATGTAGACGTTGTATTACACATAAGTAAATTTGATAATTTAGTTGATTTACATAAAGAAAGATTATTAGCTATTAGAAAAGTAAAGACACCATACTTTATGTTTTTGGATAGTGATGATGATTTGTCTGATAATTATTTAGATATATTTAAACGATTAATTGATAAAATGATTAAAGAAAATAAAATACTGGGGTATACTAATTATAGAAGAATATATACAAATACAACTAATACTAATCAACGGCCAATTATAAAAGATTTTATAATTGGGAATTTTAATGTAAATGGGTTTAGAAATAATTTACATTATTTACATCACTCTGTTGTTTTAAATACTGCTGCTACATTAAAACTATTAGATATAGCGCCATATGGTTTATATAATACACCATATCTTTTATTTCATGCTATGAGTAGAAATGGAGCAGTGTATATTCCAGAGATATGCTACATATATAATCAATATGAAACTGGAATGCATACTAATAAATCAAATCTAGAGGCATATGCAAACACAATCCGGTGGTGTTTAAATACTAAAAACTTAGGAGTAGTAATATGCCAGTAACACAGTCAGCTATAATGAAGTTTCCATTACCTGGAGCTGCGTTAACAGATAATAGAATAGGTGACCTAGTGGCTATTAGAGAAGCTCTATTAGCATTAGATAATAAATGGGTTGCAT
>Ga0316610_1000163_pt1 | contig 18269 bp, 37 predicted proteins | sample MIS2017111B_MG_FD_207677 | JGI IMG/M metagenome (GOLD analysis project Ga0316610, IMG submission 207677) | Microbial mat bacterial communities from Middle Island sinkhole, Lake Huron, Michigan, United States - MIS.2017.111B | ecosystem: Environmental > Aquatic > Freshwater > Lake > Sediment... | reverse complement strand
TAATGGAAAACGTCAGATGATTGATATTATAAATAATAAATGGCACGGTTAATAATTTAATAACCAGAAATAGCCAACTTCGGTGGGTTTTTTACGTCTATTGTATATTAAATAAAATGATTGTAGACTAATTATTATCGAGAACTATATATGAAAAATGAAACTTTAAAAAGCTCTCTTACTCAATTATTTGTTTTATTAACAATGCCTACATTACTTTTAATTGTGTCAATATTGACAACTGACGCAATTGCTGCAAATGCGTCAGAAAAAGAGACAATTATAGAGAATGCTGATGGATCAATAACAGTTTCAAAAGAAGTATTAGCAGAATGGTTGAAATTAATGGCTTTGCAAGACGTTAAACAAAGAGAATTAGATAGACAAATTAAAGAAATAGAAAAAACGTTGAAATATAAATGTTCGTAAAAGATATGCGTCTGTAACTCAACTGGACCAGAGTATCGGTCTACGAAACCGAATGTTGTAGGTTCGAATCCTATCAGACGCTCCAGATAATACGTTCATAGCTCAACGGACTTTAGAGCAACAGTCTTCTAAACTGTAGGTTTCTGGTTCGAATCCAGATGGACGTACCAAATATATATTAGTAGCTCAATTGGCAGAGTAACAGTCTCCAAAACTGTAGGTTGTAGGTTCAACTCCTACCTAATATGCCAAATATAAAAAGGATTATTATGGATTTAAGACAACAAATATTAGAAAAGTATGGAACACGCTACCATACCATGTTAAAGCATATCGTTAGGTGGGAATCTGGAAAGGATTTAGATAAAGTGATGTACAACGACGCTTTCTGGTACGGAGATATATCTACTCCTGCTAATAGAAAGCTAATAGGGTATACAGATGGAGTGACTGGTTACTCGCAATTCGATTCTGGCGGAGAAACGAAATACGGTTTTGCTCAAAATGCACACAATAACATAGTAGTGAGGGATTTGATATTTCCTGACGTTGTAGACCTATATTATACGTTATATGCTGTACCAGTTAGATACACTGAATTACAACCTAAAACAGCTGATTTAATGCTTGATATTGCTGTAGGCTCTGGAACTGGAAGAGCAATAAAGATGTTGCAAAAAACGATAGGTGTTACTGAAGATGGAGCATTTGGACCGATAACATTAACGTTTGCAAATTCGCATAATGATGATGCTTTATTTGAATTATTAAATGCTGAAAGAAAAGCGTTTTATCGCAGAATAGTATGGAATAAACCAACTCAAGGAATTTATCTTGATGGATGGTTAAATCGTGCTAATGATTTGGAGAAAATAGTATGAAAACATTTATGAAAGATTTGGTAACTGAAAGTGATAATGAAACATATGACTATAATCGTGTTTTAGTTATATTATTTGCACTACTTGTAATATTTATAACACTTTGGGTATTATTTCACGACGGTAAGGTAGTAACTCAATTAACAGAATGGATAGCGTCAATTCTCGGTGGTGGTGGTGTTGCAAATGCACTAAAAGGAAAGTTTGAGGCACCGTCTCAAAGGGTTGTAATACCTCCTCCTAGACCTGTTATTCCAGCTGGTAAGCCTATTGATCCAGACGATATTAAATAGTATTATAACAATGGATTTATCATGTCATTTTTAACTAATTTAATCATACCATCATGGTTTAAGTATCTAGCTCTGGCAGTAATAATCTTCGGCTTGTTTTCTGCTGGCTTTTACAAAGGAGTTTCATACGAGCGAACACAAACGCTTGCTAGAGAAGCTCAAGAAATCAATATAAAAATTATTGATCTGCAAGAGCGCATTAAATATCAAGACTTTTTAATAGCAACTGAAAACGCTATAAAAGTTGAAAAAGAAAAGGAGCGTGTACAAGTAAATAAAGAATTAGATAATCAAAGAAAACGCATCGCAGAACTCATTAAAAATCTTCCCGTTAGGCAGGACTGCGATGTGCCATCTGAAATTGTTGACAATATAAACGAGTTATTAAAATGAATTACGTTATTATATTATTAGTTTTGATGTTATCGGGCTGTGCAACTGATAAGCCTTTAATCATCGATAACAAACCTATTATCAGACCTTTACCGTCCATGTTAGAGTGTGAACAGCTTACTAAATTAGATAGCGGTACTCGTGAGGCTTTGGTGAACAAAATAGCCGAATTAGCCTCTATTTATAAAGAATGTGCATTACTAAATAAAGAAAAGAAAGAATGGATAGAGCGTGGGGTTGTTGATCAATCAGCCAACGGCAAAAAGCCTACGGCAACTGAATTACCAGTGCTGAAAGCACGTAGATATAAATAATCATCCCATTTTATCGGCTAAATGCGTACTTCGTTGTTTAAAATAACGGCTTAACGTATTAAAATTAGTATGTCCTACTATTTTCATAATCTCAATATCGCTCAACGTTCCCTTTTCAAACAATCGTGATACTGCTTCATGTCTCAAATCGTGTATCGTAAAATCTTTTAAACCAGCACGCTTTACCGCTCGTCCGAAAGATTTAGCAAGCGTATCACTATCTTTCCATTCTCCAAACAATAAATCATCGCTTTTATGTGGTTTTAAAGCACTTAACTCTTCTAGTAGTGCGATGGTACGCTTACTCATTGGAACCGCTCTAAAACGCTTTGTTTTAACGTGTTCTTCCAGTATTTGCAGATCTCTATTCTTATAATCGACATACTTCCATTGAAGTGTCAATAATTCTTGACTTCTTAATGCGGTTTCTAGAAATAACTCAATAAAAATCGGGTATATTTTGTTGTGTTTTAAACCTGTTTTAAGCCCAATTAACAACTTTTCCCATTCTCCGTCTTCTAATCGTCTTTCTCTTGGTTTTGACCATGCACCAGGCACATCAATATCAAAAAATAGGTTTCCTGAAAGCTCGTAATTCTCTTTGCTTGCATGCCATTTGATAATCGTTCTTAACTGAATGAAATATTTTCTGATCGTGCTTGGAGCGTAATGCTTGATGACTTCTGTTTGTACTTTTTTATTGCTAGGTGCTGGTATAGGGATAGTGTGCATTGCGTCTACAAACTTGCGTAAACGTTCATTATTTAGCTCACGTATCGCAAATCCTGCAAGCATTCCAGACAACGCAGTAGACATCTGCAACTCGTTTCCAGTGGGAGACTTTGCACGCTTGTATTGCTCTACCACTTCTTCGAACAGCTCTTTCCCGTATTCCTTGTGTTGCTTTCCTTGGTCGATCTTCGTTTCAGTCAATCTAGCCCATTTTTCAGCTTCCCTACGTGATCCAAACGATTTGCTGGTAAACGGTAAGCCAGCACGTACAACACGTGCCTCGTATGACAAACGACCGCTTTTCAGTGTCTTCTCTGCAATGTGTGCCATTTGTAGCCTTTCTGTAGATTTCGTGTAGAATTTATAACACACGTTGACAGAAAAGCGTTGATTTAATTGGTAAATAGTTCTGTTGTGAAACCGCCTTGTAAGCGGTAGGTCATCAGTTCGAATCCGATAATCGGCACCATAAATCCTTGATTTCATTGGCTTTTTCACTACAACAACTGGACTGCAACGGTCCAAAATGGCCAATAGAATACAAAACAGTGTAGATTCTGTGTAGATCAAGATGACACCACAAGACGTTGTAAAAGACATACGCTCATTGTTTGGTGCTGTTGGCTACCTAAACATGGAACAGCTGGCGTCGTATCTTGGTAAAAGCACAGACGCTTTACGCAAGATGAAAGAGCGTGGAACGCTACCAATCCCTATCAAGCTCATAGGAGGTCGCCATTGCGTCTCCGTAATTGATGTAGGGCATTGGCTATGTGAACAGCCTAAAACGCAACCAGAGTCGTTTAAAGCCGTTTCAACTGAAAAACAACAACGTCCAACAAGATCTGTGCAATCTTTGAAGTCAATGTTGATGTTGATACAACGCAACAGATCGGCTCTAACAGAGCTTGAATGTCATATAGAAAAGCAAATATTTGAAAATTTATTTGAAAAAAAGAATAAAGGCGTGATTAGAGACTGATTTTGTGCGCTACTATTCGTCCATCATCAACCACCAAGGAGCCTTTAATGGATGAATTAAATGAACAAACAATCGAGCAATTGCTAGAGCAACAAGCACTTCTCGCTAGTAAAATCGAAGCAATTCGTACTGCTAAAAAGACGGAAATTCTAGATATTGTTAAAAAATACGTATCGCAGTACAACCTAGAGATTAAAGACGTTTATCCAAATTGGAAACCAGAAATTGTTTATCGTGATTCTGAACCTGACTATGAACCACACGGAACAAACTCTCTAAAAGGAACGAAAGCTCCAGCTAAATATAGAGATGAAGAAAATGGCAATGAATGGAGTGGGCGTGGATTAATGCCCAATTGGATGAAAAAACGTATCGAAGATGGTAAGACGAAAGAAGATTACTTGATTGATAAGCCTGTTGTTGAACAAGTAGAACCAGTTACAGAAGAAGTGGTAGAGCCAATCATCGATACGGTAGTAGAACCTGTAGAAGAAGAACACCACGAATACGATGTAACTAATGGTAAAAAAGTAAAACGTGCAAGGTAGTATTTAAATCACGACAACAAGAAAGCCACTAGTAGTGGCTTTTTTAACGTCTATGTAACGTTACATTTTATTGTATTACAAATAACTCTGAATTTAGAACCATTCCCATAATCTTATTAAAAACAGTCTCATTAAACTCTAACAACCAATATTTCTCAGACATTGAGAAAGCTCTGTCGAATACATCTTTGAACAGATCAAAATTAACAAGTCCTGTTAAGTGTTCTTTTAACAGATCTGGAAGATTCATAACTGCTATAAGACCAATAGAATCTGCAAAATCAACAGCGTCATTTGCATCATCTAACAATAACTGCTTGTAATGTTGTCTATCATGCTCTGTTAAGAATGTTAGATTGTCTTTAATAAATACTCTTATAACTTTCGTAAACTGTTGTTCTAAAAAGTACTCCGTTGGCGAAACGATACCAAAATCTTTTCTACGTGCTTTTAAATCTTCAAGTTGTAAGTTGTTCATGTTTTTGGTTTCTTTAATATTGATTTTGCAACACTCTCTATATGTTCTTCTTCTACAATCCTTGACCACTCGTCATAAGATAATGCGGTTGATTCAAGAGAAGAAACAGGTTTTGTCTCACTGGTAGCTTTATCTTCTCTAAACTTCTTAATATTAAACTTATATTCAAGAGTGCATTTTTCTGATTCATCTTCTTTCTTTTTCTCATCTTCTTTCTTATCCTTTTTTAATGCGTAATAAACGATATCCTTAAGATTGTAAGCCTCTACTACATCCCAAGCATCCAATGTAGCCAGAGCATCAATAATTGCATGTTCTTGAGTATTAAAATGCATTCTTAACTCACGTGCAGTCATTGGTCTTTTCTTCAATGCTTCTAAAATAAAATCTGATAACATTTATTACACTCCTAAATGCTTGTGAAATATATCAAACAAAATAGATGATTTTAATTCACCCATGTCACTAACTGCTTTAATGAGATTTAAATGATGCTTCATTTGTTCATCTGTAAAGCCTGATGTAACTTCTAAAAACGCTCTAACATTCTTTTCTGTTTTTTCATCAGAAAAAGTGATTGACAACAGTGGAGTATCAAGTGTTCCGATTGATAAACCAAGAATTTCTTCTATATCCCTAGCACAAGCATTACCAATTTTTTGTTTTCCAAGAATGATGGAATTGCAATACTGTGGTGTGATCTTTAATAATTCGGCAAACTTGGTTTGAAATCCAAACCGTTTTGGTTTATTTTTTCTAAATAAATCAAATTGTTCTATAAACCGTGCTTGTCTAATGTCGTGTATGTGCATATATTCTCCGTTATTATTTTAAATTATCAACCAATTTATTTTATTATAAAACATTTTGATTGATATAAATAATATAACACATAATAATTGATAATCAAGCATTATGTGTTACAAACTGATAAACGGTAGAAATTAAATATCAAATGGGCATGGTTCGTCTTTTTCTGCTGTTCTCATTTCAAGTCGTGCTGTAGTCATTCTGTCTTTCATTGATGGAACCCAATTTCTGAAAGATCCGTTACTCCACCCAAATTCCCAATCATTACCACTAGCTCCATAACGATTCTTTCTTTGAAGTACTTTCGTTACTCCTTTTAATTCCAATTTAGTCTTATCGTCCTCATACTCGTTATAAGTAAACCATACGTGTGTTGCATCATTACCAAGTTGAGAAGTACCACGTAAGTCAGCAAGTACGGGGTTTTTATCTGCTCTTCTTTGAAAATCTTTTGTAATTTGAGCAACGACAATGATATGAACATTCAACTCTTTTGCTAATTCAGCTATTTTGATTGATATTTCACCCAATCCCTTGTTTTCATCATGCCCGTAATATCGCATTTGCTGAAAATAATCCACCGCTATTAATTTTGGCTTACCGTATTTTCTGATCATTCTCATAATACGAATTTTTAATTGATCAAAAGTAAGATTAGTACCGTATTCAATGTGAAATGGTAATGCTTTAAATTTCTTAATTAACTTTTGTGCCTCAATTCTGTCTCCAGCACTTAATTTTCCAGCCCAAATATCGTTAATATCAATCTGTAATTTAGTCGAAATATACCGTTGAGCTAATTGTTTTTCTGTCATTTCCATAGAAACAAAGAATGCACGCTCTCCAGCCTCTGCAACATTCATTGTTATCTGTTGAGTTAACTGAGTTTTACCAGAACCTGATATACCAGCAATAACCGTAACTCCTGCTGGAAATAATCCAGTAATCGCTGCATCTATTGCTGTTAAACCTGTTGCTATTGGTCTCGGTCCAGTACCACTTTCAGCCATCAAATAATCTTCCCAAATACGATCTGCTGCCTCACCCAAAGAGCATTCCGTTGAATGATCAATATCTTGACTAGCTGCAGTAAACGTTCCTTCAACATAAGCAAGCATTTCTTCCGTATTATTGCTATTTTGTGCATATTCCAGCGACTTTTGAAGTGCTTGCACTACCCTAGCCTGTTTACCCTGTTCTGCAAGCTGTTTTACTGCATCTTTTGCGTCTTTCTCTGTTACACGCATTGCATGAATTTCTTTGAAATAATTGGTAACATTTGAAATTAAAACTTGTTCCTGGAACACATCTCTACGTCCCTTAATATTCTGGACAATGTTTAATGGATTCAATACAGCGTTATCAATGCTGGCAAAATAAAAAGCATTTACTAGCTCTTGCTTATCAAAGTCCAATGCGTCTGTATCGATTTGTTCAAATGTTAGAAACATTGGGTACTGTAATCCATAAGCCAGAACCGTTTTAATTAATTCGTTTAAAGTTGCTTGTGATTTCATTTATTATTCTCCCATTTGTTGTTTTCTTTTCAATGCTACTGCTCTCATTTTTGCTACATATTCATCAATTTTTCTTGGTCTATAAACGAATTCAATATCAGCAACCCAATTATCACTTTTCAATTCTTTCACATCATTTGAAACAAAATTCAAATACGTTGTAATGGTTTTTAGAATATTTATTGGATCAGTATCTCTATTATTTTCTTTGTTAACACTAATAAATTTATTCCATCCTTTCTTTAAATCTTGTTTTCTAATATCTGACATTTTTCTTGTTGTATCAGCCATAGTACACCCCTTTACTGGAACGACAATGCTGTTGTACAACTCTTGCATTTGATAGTAATCCGTTGGATCATCAATCTTTTTACGTTGAACCTTAATCTGTTCTTCTTTTTTAATTTCTCTGTGTAAAGCAACACGTGCATTGACATCGTCCATCTTGAATAAATCAGAAACAACAACAAAATGCGTGTCATTCTTTGCTAAATAACCCTTGGTGTACAACGACTGATACGTTGCTTCTCTGTTGCCTAGAAGCTCTTCAGCTTCATCAATACGCATTGGGCTAAACATTGATAATTCAATCATGGTTAAACGTTCTAATGCGCTTAAATCTGCATACTTTTTATCCGTCAATAATTTACTTGAAAATCGTAACATCGGCATAATTTCTCCTTTTTTATAACCTAGTAATATTTATGCCACGATAAAAATAAAAAGCAACTACCGTTCGTCAACTTTTATTCACGATGTTTTAAAACCTAGGTTTCATAACCCTTCTAGGTGTAGATGTAACGTTACATTTCTCTTTATTGAAGTTATAACCCAATAAATTGAGAATCTTTTTATCCGATATTTCTCTCAATTCATCTTCCCATTTTTGTCTGGAAACACGTTTTCTAACATTTTCAGATTTACGGGAAAATCCAAATTTTGAGGAAACAAATTGGTAGAAACGATTCAACAAATCCCGCATTGCTTGCTTGTATTTCTCACGCTTGACACTCGGGTTCAACTTCCAATTCAACTCGTTGGAATAGCGTCCTGGATGGGCTGTAAGGCAGATCGATCCATCAGGCTTCAACTTAGGCATTACAAAAAAATGCAAGTGGGCATAACGTTCGTCACGATGTTCCAAAACGTGGAATAAATCGTTACCAAACTCCATTTTCAGAAAATTTAAGCATTCGGACTTCCAGTCCTCGTATTCTTTCAAAAACGGAGAATCAGCGATAAAAAGCCATGGTTTTGGATATGAACAAGTTCCAGATGCAAAAACCTGCCTGTTTTGGGCTGTTTTACGCATTCTTTTGGCACTTGAGTACTTAATCAAGTGTCTCAGTAGCCTAGGAGCCTCTTCTAGCCCAAAAACACCCATAAACAGGGGGTATTGGTGGTTGAGGGTCCAAAACGTGTTTGCAGTAGGACTTAACTCTGGTTGCTTCGGAAATGATTGCTCGGACTTCTTGGATTTTAAAAGTCTCGATTCTAAAAAATTGTGATTCCATGGTTTTTGTTATTTTTATTTTCTTCTGTTTTTACTTTATCACATTATTTTTTTATTTCAAAAAAACACACACCAAATGTCGGAACGACATGGTTATATATTTATATATAACCTAATGGTATTAAAGCATTAGAATACATGTATTTAATACATAGAATACAGCGCGCGCGCGAGGGACACGAAAATATTCTATGCAAAAACTGTTTTCAAAAAGTAGTTATTTTCATTGGGAAAACACGTCAAAAAAAGTTCATGGTAACGCTCTATTTTTGGTTGTAACGTTACATGCTCAAATAATATGTAACGTTACATTTCTAAATACATATAAACTTATTACAAATCAAGTGTAAAACTTATAGCAAATTAAAAGCAATTATCGACCAAATATTTGTTTGACAAATGGTTTGAAAATGGTATTATTAATATTGAAAAAACGTATTTCCTCCTTTTTCGTTTTTTCAACCTGCCAGATATTAGTAGCAGGTTTTTTTTCGTCCAAAAATAGTATACGTGTTTTTTACGCATTATTTGACGTTTTAACATAGTTTATTGGTATTACTAGCCAAATATATGTAAAACCATTAAAGAAGTGCATATAAGTGCCATAAAACGGGTATTCTGATAACGCTTGCTATTTTATGTTAAAAATGTTTTAATTAATTATCGGAAACGATAATATCAACGGAAAAATAATATGAATAAAAAAAATCACATGATTGACGCAGCAATGGCTAAACAATTGCACTTCCAAGGAAAAGCGTTTACTGGCTCACGCTTGATGTTCTCCTTGTTTCAAAAAGCACAAATCCCCACTCCAAATCACGACTTATACGTTCGAGAACAGCTTGAGTTAGAGCAAGATTTAATAAAAATTGAAAAATATATGTTGGAAGAAAAGATGAAATCCAACGGGGAATTGGTTGATCAAAATGTCTGATAACACATTAATTCAACAATATCTTGACGAACGAATGAAAGAGCAATCCATCGTTCACATCCATTTAGTCAACGGAGTACGTTTAATCGGAATGATTAGAGAATACGACGAAAACTGGGTCAAGATTGGAATGCCTAAGCAGAGAGCCGTTGCAGTGAACATCTGTAACGTTACATCGTTCTCTTTGGGGCTTAATAGAGAAGATGAAATAAACGAAAGAGCACGCAATTAAAGGAGTAGCAAAATGGAAGAAGAAAATGAAAAAGAATATGGTGATGTATTGACAGTTAATGGGGAAGAATTTTTTAAATCAAAACAATGGAAAGACGAAGATCTGGAAGAAGCAGTTATTCATATTTATGGTATTGCAGCAATGCCTGAGATTGAAGAGGTAAGAGGATTTAAAGTGATCAGCTTTTACAACGATGAACCAAAACGTATTACTATGCTTGGACTCGTATTTCAAAAACTGTATGTCGAGTTTGTATATAAGAATATTTTGGAAAATAATTATGTTGGAAGAATCATTGTTCCAGGTAATAATACGATGCATTAACCGTCTGTCTGAATTAACAAGAAAGAGCTTTACAGCTCTTTTTTTTATGATTAAATAGAAATGTAGGGTGTAAATAATATTAACAATAATAACAGGAGATTATATGACAACAGAAATGGTTTTAATACATTTAGCGGTAATACTGGTGTTGGTTTTAATGATAATACCGTACATAGTTTTTATAAGTGACAAAAAACTTGATACGGAATACGAGGAATATGTAGACCAATTTAATTTTGATAATCATGTAAAGCTCGATAAGACGGTGGAGTCAATTTTAAAGAATTCTATAAAGAAAGAGAACTCTATAAATAACGAGGAACAAAAATGAGCTATTTGTACAATGATAATGAGATCGCATACATTAAGGGATCAATCAAAGCGATTGATACAAATAAAGATACGAAAATTAAGGTCAGTGATAAAGAGTATTGCCATATTTATAATAGCATTACTAGTTTTCAGCAAGAATATGGAATGAAGATTACCATTAGACAGGCGTTGATATTAATGTTAATAGAAGACGCTATTGAGTATGCAAAAAGTTTGCAGAGAGAATTTGAATAATAATAATTGGAGAATAATAAATGAAAATGAGTGAACAAATCGAACAACTATCCACAGTAAATAAAATTAAGATGGTAAGTGCTATTTTGATGAGCATAGCAAAAGATTTAATGGGTCATAAAATGGAAAATCACGCAAATAAGATGATAAAAGCATCAACCATTTTCAATGATTCTATAAAAGATATTGAAGTTGGAATTGAGAAGTCAACCAAAATAAATGATTTAACGTTTGATGATGACGAAGATGTATTTAAACAGAAGTTTTCTAATCCTTATTTGATTACAGAACTTCCAGCAACACAACCATTTCCGCACTTAAAGCATGGTGAAAAGTTTATTGCTCAGTGGGAGAAGAACAAGATTTACTGGGAAAAGAAAGCAGTTATGGATGGTAATGGTCGTTCATGGAAAGATTTGTATGACGAATATCAAGTACAGAATCAAGAAAAGTTAGATGAAGACGTTTTAAATAGTCAAGCGACTGAATTAAAGACAACAAAAAGAAAATCATTTAAAGGTGTACTATAAAAACAAGGGGGGTTCTATGAAAACACGATTTACAGAAATAAAAGACATACGATCACAGTACAGAAAGAAACATAGCATCAAATCGAGTGGCTGTTTTTTGGTTGATATGTTGGATATTATATTAGTTAAGAATAAACTCAATCAAAATGAGTTATTTTGTGTTTATATTCCAATGTGCGAACAATATTCTATTAATTATGGATATGGAAAACGCAAAGATAATTTTGGAATGATTATAAAACACGGAAGATATAACCAATACTTGTGCATGGAATCAGAATCATTTAAAGATAAATTTAATAGTGCTGATCAAAATTACAATAAGATGATTTCAGATAGAGAGTTTTATATTTTATCAACTGTATTAGATGATAAAGAAATTAAAGCAAATAATACAATGAGGTTATAGTAGTATGGAAGAAAAAACTTCAATGATGTCAGAGGCTTATAATTATTATAAAGTAGAACGATTTATAAAGCGTATTGATAGATATCTGACAAAAGCAACAGGAATTAGAACCAGTTTAACAGAATATTATTATGACGATGATAGTTCGTGGGAGGACACTGGTTTTAATCGTTCATTCTTCAATCCTTCTAGTTTAATCAATATATTAAGAGCGTTTAGAGAGGGGATAGAGTATATCGATATAAAAAAAGTAGATGACTTGAAGTCACAAGTAGGTCAACACGTCTATTATTGCAACTTCCAGATGAACCTTTTTATATCAGGAAAAGATAATTTATATGCACTTTGTTTGACCAATAAAGAAAAAACATCTACTTTTGTTGTTGCAACATTTTTGTATAGAGAAAATTTCAGTAAACATCTTAGAAATGATAGAAGAAACATCACGCTTGCAATTAACTCAGTTTTAGGTAATATAGAGGATATAAAACCAGTAAAACAAAAAAGATTATGACGGAAGATGAGCCAGAAGACAACAAATATAAACGAGTATTCAATAATCATAGGGTTGAAGAGGGTACAGTATCAGCTAATAATCCTGAATTGTATTTAAAACCTTTGCCTAGTTATCAGATAATAGTAGATGAACTTGTAGCTGCTTTTCCAGAATATCAATGGGTTCTTGGTAACAGGGAATGCAAGTGAAAACGTTTCAAATAAATATAGCAATAACACCAATTGGAAAGGAAAGAGCAAGAATTGGTAAATGGGGTGCGTATACACCAGCTAAGACAGTCGCTTATGAATTGCAGATAAAGAATGCGTGTCAAGAACAAGCGTTTTTAGAGGGTTTTGAGCCACTAAGTAAGTTTGCAATGGTATCTATAGTCGCAAGAATGCCAGTGCCTAAAAGTGCGTCTAAAAAGGATGCAAAAGCACTACTAGATGGTTCTATACATACAAAGAAGCCTGACGTAGACAATATAACAAAAGCGATCTTAGACGCTATGAATGAAGTGGTCTATACCGATGATAATATCGTTCATCGTATCAGTGCAGAGAAAATCTATTCTGAAAATCCTGGTCTAACAATTACAGTGACAGGCATGTAATAAACATATTTAATTAAACCGACGAGTGGTGCTTTACAGCACCATTTTTTTTGTTATCGTATATATATGGGTATTAAATATATTCATAAATAAAGAAAAATAAACGGAGAAATTAGATGGATTTAGTAGTTAATCAAAATAATGAAATAGCGTTGTCTTTGGGTAATAAAGAATTGTTATGTTTGGAAGACATAGAAAAGGCAGAGGATCAAAAGTTTTATGTAAAAGTTGATGGTACGAAGATTAAGTTATGCATATCTGTTTTAAGCTGCACAATATATCCAAGTTATGTAACTGATAATGCTCTTAAATGTGATGTAAATGTTAAATTAACTTTTACAAATGGAACAAAGAAGTCTTATGGCGTGTGCAGCACGTATTTATCAGAGATATTTTCTGAAAAAGATTGAGTTACTGCAAAAGACTATTTAAATACTGGTCAAATATATAAAAAGATCGGTAAAAACATGTTTATAGATATGTTTAATAATTTTGTTACAACATGTTTCAAGAATAATATGTCAGTAAACGAGTTAGTAAGCGTGTTAAATACGTTTGATAAGTATAGTGGTAGTTCTATAGATTTAAATAATAATATAAAAGAATTTATATCTGTTATGGAGAAGTGCCATTTGATTGAGAGTGTTAAAGAGTGTAAAGAGAATAAGACAGGATCTAATAATAAACAAGGAGTGAGATTATGAAAATGAAATACGAAAACCTGGTGCACCACGAGTTGCTGGAACATTTAGATGAAGAATCGTTTGAATGTTTTGATAAGTATGACGTTGCCATGAATCCGCTTAACAATTACTTAATTCCAATGAGGTTAGTTGGCTATGCAATGAGCTACACATTTACAAGTTTTATGAAAGAACTGCATAAAGATCAGTTTTATGTAGAGGTTGATAATTTGAAATACGGATTAGGTGCTATGTTGACATATGTAATTGATGAAAAAACTACGATCTACATAAATTCTGATATGACGTACGAACAGGCTAAAGAGATTGTGTTGGCTAGAAAAGAGGCTGAGCTATTAGAAGAGATCGTAAATCAGTGCTTGAATAATTCAAAGAAAAAGGAGACGTTATGAACAATATAAATGTATCAATGATGTTTGGTTTTGCGTATAAAAGTAATATGGTTTTTAGCGATGAATTTATTAATATAATTGTTGAAAATGCAATTGATGAACGCATAGCAATAAGAGAAAAGCGAATATTAAGAAAATTACTTAAATCTAAAAAAACATCTACAAGTGAAACAAGTAAGAAGACTATTGTAGGACGATTATGATTTATAGCAATAACGAATTTAGAATGAAGACACCGTTGTTGCATATAATGTCACGTAGAGGTGATTATCTTGAGTATGCTTCAAAGTATTTTAGAAACGACAAAGATGTTGTATTAAAGGCTGTTAGACAAGATGGTCGCTCATTGAAATATGCCAGTAAAGAGTTACGTGCTGATAGATCAGTAGTTCTTGAGGCAGTTAAGCAAAATGAAGGTGCTTTTAGCTATGCAAGCAAAGAGCTTAAAAATGATAAAGAATTGGCTATGCTGGCTGTAAAAAAATGGTCGTGGATCTTTATAGAAGTTGGAGAGGATTTGCAACATGACAAAGAACTTCTTCTAACTGCTTTAAAAACATTAAAGATTATCAATTACTCAAGAAATGACTTTTTACACTATGTCAGAAGAGATATTAAAAAGATGGTGCGTGCAACAGGAATATCAGACTTTGAAATGGCATTAAAGTTCTTAATTGCTGAAGATGAAAAGAAAGTTATAGAGAGTGCATTACAGACAACAAAAAAAACAATAAATAGGGAGTGGCTATGATATACAGTAAAGACGATCCAGTAGTCATCGAGGCAATTGAGTTCTTTAAAATAGATTACAGTCCATTAGATAAGAAATATTTTAAATTTGATAATGATAAATTAACCAATTTAGTGCGTCAGTTATATACTGTTTTTGATACTAGAAAAGATTGTTTAGATTATTTAGTATTAAGCGGAGATTTTATCAATGTGTTAGATTATAAATATGGTGATGATAATTATACAAAGTGGTATGATGAAGTACATACAGACGGATTGCGTATTATGAGAGAGCGTAAGGCGTTAGAAGACGCTATTAAATTTGATTGTGATAAAGCGTTAGAAGAAGTATTAAAAAAACGTTTATAACAGACGAGCGGTATGCAAATAATAGGTTAAATAATTGCTTTTTACTAGAGGGATGTTAAAATATATATAGCAATCAATCAGTTATAGATATCTAGCAGTTATTGATATCTAGCAGTTATTGATATCTAGCAGTTATTGATATCTAGCAGTTATTGATTATAAATATAAATATAAAAAAATAAAGGAGTTTGGTGTGAACATCATTAAATTAAAAGCAACAGTGAAGTGGGCTAATCTCAAAGTAGCCAATGAATTATCTGGAAAGTTCCAGGTTAACTTATGTAATTTATCAGACGCTGCAGTTGCAGCACTCAAAGAAGACGGAATGGCAGTGATGAACAAAGAGGGCGACGGAAACTACATCACTTGCAAAAGCACATTACCGATTAAGGTGTACGACAAAGACGGTGTAGAGATCCTAGACAACGTCGGTAACGGTTCACAGTGCATTGCGGCTGTGGTGGGCTATGAATGGAAGTTTAAGAACAAGACAGGCGTGTCACCATCTTTGAAGTCGTTTGTGATTACAGAGCTTGTCCAGTTCGGTAATGGTCCGATGGATATTGATTTGGAAGATTTACTGTGATTACAGGGGGCTATGTAAAAATGATACCAATAACAATAACGTATTTAAACATCTTTACCGTATTAGCGTTGGTATACGCTTTTAAGTTCTTTATGTTGAACGACCTACGAGGATATCCTGTAATGTTTACAGTGATTGCTTTTACGATTGGTTTAGTTTATCCAGCCGTAATTTCTCTATTATTGTTCTTAATGATCTGGTTAACTACATTAATCTAGGGAGGATTATATGAAATTCGAAGAAATCAACGAAAGCATGATAGACGACATATTAAGAGATCTGGATAAGCAACGTATACGCTTAATTGACATTGGCGTACCAGTGACTCCGAAGGAGCGTATAGAGACATCTAAACGGATTGATGAGTGGGATATCTGTCCTGATCATACTGATGAAGACGGATTAGGTGGTAAATAATAAAAATAAAAAAGGAGATGAAAATGGTTAAAGATTATTCAAGTTACTCATTTTATCAGATTAAAGAAATGATCGAAAAATTTAAAGATGAAAAAAATGTCAATGTTCTGGTAGGAAAGGTTATGGCATTGACATATGGAAAAGCAAGTCCAGAATACATTAAAGAAGTTTATAACAGTACAAAGAAATGAAATTAAGTACTACTATTAAAATAAAATTCTATTCACTGATTTATAAGATAAGTCACAGAGTCTTTAATTGGTGTTTAGAAAATCATCCAGCGTCTGCACCTACAAAATATATTACAGTGCCAGAAAAGATGTACATCAATTTGTTAAATGAAAATGAGGCTTATGAAATATCGTATACTAATCAAATACACCAGATAGCACTGCTCATAGATGAGCGTGACAGGCTATTAGATATTATCAACGAGAGAGAGCTAATCGAGCAATCAATGAAAGAGGCTGGAGATAATAAATCAAAGGATAGACGATTATGAAATTTGATTTAAGTAAATTTAAAATAATAAAACTCTTCGCTTGTAAGGATCAGTCTGGAAATGCTGTTAGTGATCCATTTATAGTAAATATTAACAGAGATATTAATGTTAAAGTAGAAGAGTGGAAAAAAAAGGAAGAAGAAGCATTGCGTGAATCAATGTCAACAAAAGAAAAAGCTCTTAAAACGTTGAAAGATGGAACATGGGCTAGAGATAATTATTTAAGTTATTCTCCAGATGAATTAAAGGATGATGAAGATGTAATTATAGCTGCTATAAAGAAGTGTCCAACTGAAATTAGGTTTGTAAAAAATGATATTAAAAATGATCTTAATTTTTTATCAAAATTATTGAAACAAATGGAGCTTCCTCCTAGTGTTGTAAATGGAATTATATTAAGAAGTCTTGATAGACGATTACGCTCAAGAATAAATAAGTATTACTGGAATGGTCATCTTAGTTTATGTGATTCTGTGAAGATGGTGCTGGAGATTGAAAACCTAAAAAATAATATTCAAGAAAGAAATAATAATAACAGACCAGGAGCAAAACGATTATGAATCTTAAATACACTGGAAAACGTCGTACTGATGGGAAGATAACACTATTTACTGTTTATAGTGATTATGGAGACTGGATAGCATTTCCATCAAGATCATTATCGTTTTTTGAAGGAATGCTTGCTAATATGGGATCTGCTTATGTAAGTTTTGGTAAAAACTTTGTACAAAAATTACATTACAAATATGGAAGTTTAGAGATGTGTCATTCTTGTATTTTGTTTACTGGAGATGAAAGGCTTAGTTATGCTAAGATGGATATAGATGAAAAGATATTTTTTGAAAGTATAGATCAATACAATAGATCACTTGAAGAAAAGATATTGTTTGAAATAGAGTTAAAAACAATAAATAATAATAAAACTACGGAGAGACGATTATGAAGTTACATAGAATAATAAAGTTCAATAAAACAATTCAAAATCTATTAAAGTTTCTTTATAGATATATGTTGAAAATTGATACGTTTCTAATTAGAAATATGAACGACGGTGTAATGTATATAATCTCCAGCTCTAAATTTGAAGAGATACTATATACCATTGAGGTTTCTCTTAAAAAGTTTGAAGAGGAACATTGCAAACGTATTAAGCTTGAGAAACTTCTTGATGATAAAAGAGAAGAGTATTGGGCTATAACCATGCCAATGAACGATCAAATAAAGACTCTACAAGCAGAGAATAAAAGATTGCAAGACGTTATCAATGAGAGAAAATTAATTGAAGAAGCAATGGTTAAACCAAAAGAGGGAAAGCGATTATGACCAATGAAGAAATTTGCACGCTTTTAGAACAAGGTGCCACCATCTCCAGAGAACGCAATATCAACCTAGATTTTGCACGTATTGCAGAGATTGCATCATTGCGTATTAGAGCGTTGGAAGAGACGCTTGAGTTGGCTAATAAGATTATTAAAGCCAATGAAAAGACTGTGAAGGCTGACTATGTTTATGAGTCACAAGTCTATAAAGAATTTAAAAGTCGTTCTAAAAGAGGCGATTACTTAA